>Ga0213875_10002399_pt1 | contig 11278 bp, 5 predicted proteins | sample BarmaccomBMRX_R8_FD_160105 | JGI IMG/M metagenome (GOLD analysis project Ga0213875, IMG submission 160105) | Root-associated microbial communities from Barbacenia macrantha in rupestrian grasslands, the National Park of Serra do Cipo, Brazil - RX_R8 | ecosystem: Host-associated > Plants > Roots... | reverse complement strand
TAGCCACGGCCGCGATCACGAAGCCGATATAGTAGCCCGTGTGCATCAAGCAAACGCCCCACATGCGGCGTTGCTCGGGCCATTCCTCCGATACCAGCGACGCGCCGATCGACCATTCTCCGCCGATGCCCACGCCTGCCAAGAATCTGACCAAGGCAAGAGACCAAACGTTTTTGCACAACGCCGCCAGCAGCGTGAATAGCGAAAACCAGAGGATCGAAAACATCAGTGTGCGAGCGCGGCCAAATCGATCGGCGATCGGTCCCCACACCAGAGCCACGCCCCAGCCGCACATGAAGAGTGCGAATAACAGCCCGCTATAGTAGCCCAGGTTAGCGGTAGTCGCCGGAATGCCCGAGCTCGGCAATACGTCGCGCAGAGCCGGCACCAGAACCAAAGACAAGATGAACGAATCCATTCCGTCCATGGTCCACCCTCCCCAGGCGGCCCAGAAGGCTCGCTTCTGGCTCAGCGTCAGCGGGACCGTCGCCGCCCGAGTCTCCACAATTGGTTTGATCAAGTTCCCAGTGTAGTTCTTTGGCATCGTTCTTTACCGCGGCGTTATACTGAGCCAAACGGCAACCTCAATCGCCATCTTCCGGAGGAAACATGGTCAAGCTGACGGGACTTGCAATCCTCTTTTCCATCGCCTTGTCTCTCCCCGGCTCGGCGCAATGGATCCATTACCCGACGCCCGGCATACCGCGAACCGCGGACGGTAAGCCCGATCTTTCAGCGCCCGCTCCGCGAACTGCCGACGGCAAGCCCGATTTGTCCGGCCTCTGGCGAGTCGCACAGGCATCTTCCGGTGAAACCGACAAAGCGTTGCACGCTCTGAAGGCCCAGCCCTGGGCGCAAGAACTCTCCAAAAAGCGCAAGGAGAATCTTGGCCGCGAAGACATGAGCGTGTTATGCCTGCCGTTCGGCCCAAGAGCGAGTTTCGGATTTGACAAGATCGTTCAAACGCCCAGCTTGATCGTGCTGCTTTCTGAAGATCTCACCTACCGGCAGATCTTCATGGATGGCCGTCCGCTTCCTGCGGATCCCAACCCCGATTGGATGGGTTACTCGATAGGACATTGGGACGGCGACACGCTGGTGATCGAGAGCGCGGGGTTCAACGACAGGACTTGGCTCGACGGCGACGGCCATCCTCATTCAGAGGCCCTGCATGTTACCGAGCGCTTGCGGCGCCCCGATTTCGGGCATTTGGAACTCGTTAGGACGCTTGACGATCCCAAGGCTCTCGCCGAGAAGTTAGTTATCCCGCTCAAGATGGAGCTCGATGCCGACACGGAAATGCTCGAATATGTTTGCGCCGAGAATGAGCGTGATCGCAGCCACTTAATCGGCAAAGCGGAAGACGACAAGCAAAAGGAGGTCCAGGTCGCGCCGGAGATCTTGAAGCTATACGTAGGCACCTACGACCTGAGGGTGCCGGACCGTCCAACCGAATCTATTCTTGTCGACATCAGCTTGGAGGGCGATCACCTGATGGCGAGTGTCAGCGGAGGCGTCAAGCACGCACTCACTGCAATCTCGGATTCCAAGTTCTATTTTGAAGGCTTCCATCTTGCCTTCTTTAAAGATGAACATGGCGCAGTCACGCACCTGATCGCCGAGACGGTGGAAGGCGATCTGAAGGCGATCCGCAAATAGCCAGATCCCCCGGAAATAGTCAGATTCAAAGATAAACCCGAACACCCTCCCAGCGTAGCGACGCTGGCGCCTCGATTTTGCAGGAAGTGTTCAGCCTAATCCTGTCGAAGGGCTATCGTCGGCTCGATGCGCGTTGCCCGTTGCGCAGGAATAGCCGCAGCAAACAAAGTGGTGATTAGCAATCCCAGCGGCACTACACTAATTAGAACTGGATCGAACCCAGGCGTCGCCATCACGCTCGCACTCAGCGCTCGGCTACCTGCCAAGCTCAACACCAGTCCGATGCCTACGCCGGTCAGACCCATGATGGCTGCTTGCTTTAGGATCATTTGCATCACCTGCGGCCGGTCCGCTCCCAGCGCCATTCGAATGCCGATCTCGCGCGTCCTGCGTGCCACCTGATAAGCCACCACCGCGTACAGGCCCACCAGAGCCAGAACCAACCCCAGCAGGCCGATCGACGCGACAATCCCGTTGAGAGCATACATCAGCTTCACGGCACGCTGATCGAGGATGTCGGCCATGGTTCGAACTCCGAAGACCGGAACATTCGCGTCGATGCGGCGGACCGCTTCGCGCAGTGGAGCGGCGAGCGCCGCCGGATCTCCGTACGCTTCGGCGATGATCGCCATCTGGCCGCGCGGGTTCTGGCTGAATGGCAGGTACAAATATTCGAGAGGCGGCTCGAAAAGCTGTACATATCTGATCGTGGGGGTGACGCCGACCACCTCGATCCAGGGAGCCCCGGGCTGATTGAGCCGGAGTCGTTTCCCGATGGGATTTCGACCCAGGTAGTGCCTGGCGAACAATTCGTTGACTATTGCAACCCGGGACGAGTTCGCTCGGTCCGTCGATTGGAACGGTCGGCCATAAAGCAGCGAGATGCCCATGGTCCGGAAGTACTCGTCATCTACTGTACTCGCCCACACGGTCGCGCTCTCCTGGCCCCGCCGAAACTGGTAGCCCTCGGGAATCACGGTCTCACTTCCCCAATTGTTTAATGGAATCGCAGACGAAAGCGTGGCCGACTTCACCCTCGGCGACTCGCGAACGCGCTGAATCAGCTTCTTGTAAAACAACTCCGTCTGTTCGGGGCTGTAGCGAATCAGGGTCGGATCAAGACTCATGCTGAGTCGATGATCGATCTGGAAACCGGGACTATGCGAGAGCAAGTAGCCAAAACCGCGAAACAGTTGAGTGGCCGCTACCAGCAGCACCACCGCCCCGGACACTTGCACTGTCACCAGCACATTTCGGCCGAAAAGCCGCTTGCGAATTTGGTCTGATGGTCCCGCCTTGAGTGCCGGCATCATATCGCTCCTGGTGGACTGGAGCGCTGGCGCGAGGCCAAACAGAATCGCAGCAACTATCGAAACCAACAGAGTAAATAGGAACACCCGTGTATCAAGCTGGACGTTTGTTTGGATTGGAATGTCCCCCGCTTGTGGCAGCCGGGAAAACGCATCGACGCCAAACTGCGCGACAAGAAGGCCCAGAGATCCGCCTATCAATCCAATCACCAGGCTTTCGGCCATAAGTTGCCGCACCAGTCGCCAACGGCTCGCTCCAATCGCCAGCCGCACCGCGATTTCACGCGCTCTCCCCAGGCTCCGGCTCAATACCAGGTTCGCGACATTGCCGCAGGCGATCAGGAGTGCGACCACGACGATCGCGAACAACATAGCCATCATCAGTGGCGTCACAGGATCATCGTCGATGCGAGCCTGCAATTCGGTGCGTATCGCAGCTCCGAACCCGCGGTTTGTGGCAGGGTATGACTGCTCCAGAGACTTCGCAAGTACGGAAGCCTCCGCGCTACCAGCGTGCATCGAAACGCCCCGTTTTAGGCGGCCTTTGACTGTGAACTGCCGATAGCTCCGGTTGGCCATGAGATCACGATGCGAGGTGAGCATCACGGGCCCCATCTGAGCTGGAACAAAAAAAGCAGGCCGGACGAACAGATCCATCCCCGTGAACGATTCCGTTGCAACACCGATCACCGTGAAATCCAAACCATTGAGCCGGACCCGCCGCCCAATCACCGCTGGATCTGACGAGAACTCGCTTTCCCAGAAACTGTGCGCCAACACCACTACCGCATTCCTTCCGGGAACCTGATCCTCTTCCGCTTTGAACCCCCGGCCGAGTTGCGGTTCGGTCTCCATCACGCGAAAAAGATTCCCGCTCACCAGGTATCCATATTTCATTTGCGATTGGGACTTGGAATCTTTCGCGAAGCCGAAAGGTGTCAGCGAATAAGCCACTAGTCCGTCAAAGGATTGAAGTCCGTCACGATAATCCACAAAATCGGGGTACGACATCTCGCCGTAGGTCCCGCTCGGCGTTCGCGAAGATAGCGTCATCACTTGCGGAGGATTCGGTACCGAAAGCGGACGCAAGACGATCCCATCTACCAAGCTGAAGACGGCGGTGGTGGCGCCGATACCAAGCGCCATGGAAATGATGCTGGTCAGGGCGAATCCAGGATTCTGTCGGAGCGTGCGGAGGGCATAACCGAGGTCGTTCAGCATGAGGCTATTCGGGCACGTGGCCCTCCGTATCGGACTGTCTATGTTCTCAATAATCTGCGTGGTAAGCCTAGCGAAGGTCATGTTCGATCTTGGGATGGCCCTGGCGGGAACGAACAATTCTCTTCCTCTCCTCATCTCGGCGCCCGTTATCACCGGAACTGATCGCCAATATCACGCCAATCGGCTGTGCACCGTTACGACAAATGATATGATCGCCTCCATTAGCTCGCAAACGTTGCACGAACAACTACGGGTGTACAAAAGGGGTGAGTCATGAGAAGCTTCGCAGACCGCGCAGTTCTGTCTGTTGCTATTTTCATTTCCATTTTTGCTGCTGTCCGGCCCGTCCGGCTTCTCGGACAAGCCGCCACCGCATCCATTTCAGGTAGGGTCACGGACTCTTCCAGCGCAGCCGTTCCGATGGCCGCACTGACCATCAAGAACACAGCGACCTCGGCGACCCAGACCGTCAACACTGACGAACAAGGCCGCTATACTGTGGCTGACCTGCCAATTGGCCCGTACGAAATTACGGTGGCCAAAGCCGGCTTTCAGAACCCCCTTCGCAGTGGTCTCACCCTGACGGTCGGCAGCGCGCCGGTGATCGATTTTCAGCTAGCCGTCGGTCAGTCCACCCAGACCGTGGAAGTCTCGGCCCAAGTCTCACAGGTTGAGACCACCACCGCGGCCGTTTCATCGCTCGTCAATCAAACCCAGATGCGCGAGTTGCCGCTCAATGGCCGCGATTGGGAACAACTGATTCTGCTCGCGCCTGGCGTTCTAAGTTATCCGCAAGGCGGATCGAGCGCGCTGACTTCGGTCGCCAATGCTTACTCCATCTCGGGTACTCGCCCGGAAGGCTATGCCAATCTGCTCGATGGCGAAGACATGGTGAACTGGTGGCAGCGCAACGCCGGCGGAGACGTAACCGGCACTACGCTTGGTATCGACTCTATTGCCGAATTTCAGACCCTGACCGGCACTTACGGGGCGCAGTATGCGGGCAACGGCGGCGCCATCATCGGCGTGACCAAATCGGGCACCAACGAATTCCACGGGTCTCTCTATGAATTCTTCCGCAACAGCGACCTCGATGCCCGCGGGTTTTTCGATCCCGGCAATTCCGCGCCCCCGTTCCGCAGAAACCAGTACGGCGCTACCATCGGCGGCCCGATTAAGAAGAACAAGGTGTTTTTCTTCGCCAACTACGAGGGTATTCGGCAGGTGCTGGATACCACCTATGTGAACTACGTGCCGGGCCCAAACTTTGTCAAGGACAACTGCAGCGCCCCGTGTGTGGTGAACCCGGCTTCCGCCGCAATGATGGCCCTCTACCCGGCTCCTAACGCAGGATTGCTTAGTCCCGACGTAGGCATCTATAACTTTGTAGGTGCGCAAACAACACCCGAGGATTTCGGCGTAACCCGCGTCGATTGGAATATTTCCGACAAAGACGGTTTCTTCGGACGCTACGAGGCCGATTTCGGCAACCGCACTACGAATGAAGGTCTCGGCCTTTGGCCCTTATATGACACCACCCACAACCAGTTCCTTACGCTTGGGGAACGGCATGTGTTTTCGCCATCCATGGTCAACCAGTTCACCGCGTCTTACTCGCGGCCCTGGACCTCGGAAAATCAGCCCGCTGAACACCCGGCACTGCAGATATTTACTCCAGCCCGAGAGGACGCTTATGTGGCCGTTCCGAACCTCAGTCCATTGGGGGCATCGTTCGTTAACCCCTTCCGGTATCTTCAGAACAAGTTCACCGAAAAAGATGACCTGACCTGGATCAAGGGTTCCCACACCCTGCACATCGGAGGCATGTTCCAGCGGCAACAGCTCAATCCTTATGTCCTGGTCTTCTGGAACGGATTCTACGTATTCCAAAGCGGGATTGCCGGATGTGCGACCTCTGATCAATGCTTCCTAACGGGCAATCCACTCCTGCTGGAGGGCGCGCCGAACGGTGGAACCAACAGTTATCGGGCCGAGCGTTACGATGCGGTCCAGCCCTACTTTCAGGACGATTGGAAAGTTAGTAACAAGCTGACGATTAATTTTGGCTTGCGCTACGACTGGGAGACCAACCCGATCGAGATCCACAATCTTTTCACCAACGTGGTGGGGCCACCCTTCGCACCCAATTTTGTGAGCGTCCCACACGCTTACCAAAATAACCCCGCCAATAGGAACTTTGACCCGCGGGTCGGCTTGGCTTGGGATGTCTTCGGCGACCACAAGACTGCTGTGCGCGCCGGTTTCGGGATTTTTCACGATCCGTACACCACCTACGCTTTCTCGTCCGCCTACGTGTCGAGCCCGCCGTATGACACCCAGCTCCAATTCTTCTTTGCTGGGGATCCGAACTGGCCGAAGCCTTTTGTCGGCTCCGCGATTCCGTCATTCAGCCAAACCACGGGCACCTACTACGGAACGAACACCACTCCGTATTCACTGGAATACACTATCAGCATCCAGCATGAACTTCCCTGGAACAACCTGTTCACGGTCGGCTATCAGGGGACGCGCGGTGTTCACCTGCTGGCGTTCCACGATTTCAACGCGCCGATTCCAACGGTTATCAATGGTGTGGACTACTTCGCGACAGAGAATGGTGGCCCGTGCGCCCTCAACGCACCCTCAACCAGCTGCGTCCAGAATCAGCGGCCCGTTCCCGCCTTAGGTTCCCAGGACTTGACCGCCCCCAGCAGCTACTCCAGCTACAACGCGCTGCAGGTCGGACTTACGCACAGGGCCTCCTCGAATCTGGTCTACCAGTTCGCTTACACCTGGTCGCACTGTATTGACAGCGCGTACACGTATGGCGGCCTGGGTTTCAACAACGTCACTTCGGCCATCACTAATCCCTACGATTGGAATGCGGATAAAGGCAACTGCAGCTTCGATCTGCGCGAAAATATTTCGTTCAACGCCGTTTACCTCTTTCCGTTCAAAGGCAGCCGCTGGAAGGAAGGCTGGCAGCTGAGCGGGCTTACGGCGTGGCACACTGGCGTTAACTTCTCGCTGGGCGAAAACGATCAGGCCGATCTGGGGAACACCTTCGACAGCGAGCGCCCGAACTACGTACCCAACGCACCCGGATGTAATAACAATCCCTACGGCAATCAGAGCGTTAATGCGTGGATCAACTTAAACTGCTTCACGGCATCGCAGTACGGCACGGTTGGCAATCTGGGGAGGAACAACATGGTGGGGCCCGGGTATGCGGAAACCGATATCGGCGTAACCAAGAACACCAGGATTACGGAACGTGTGAACCTTCAGTTCAGAGCCGAGATCTTTAATATCTTCAATCACCCCAACTTTTCAGTCCCTGGCGCGTTCGGGGTGGGCCCGCAAATCATCAACGCAGGAACGAACTGCGGCCCCACAAGTACGTTCAGCAATCCCAGCAGCACAGCCTGTTTCGCCCCCTCGGCGGCGGCGATTACTTCGCTGGTAGGAAGCGGCGGCCTCCCCGATGTGGCCCGTCAAACTCAGTTCAGCCTGAAGCTGTTGTTCTAACCGGGTTTTGGTTAACTGAGACCGCCCCGCTCCGGCCCATGCCGGCTAGCATCGTTTGCGACGCATCGAAGGCCGTGCGCGCAGCCTCGCCGGGCGTCATCCCGGCCAAGCGGCTCCCGAAAATTTCGACCGCCACTGCGCCCGTATATCGCTTCTCATCGAGCAACTGAAAAAAGAGCTCGAAATCGATGATTCCTTTCCCTGGCAGCAAGCGCTCGGAATCCCGAATTTCTTCGGGCGGCGCTTCCGGGCTATCGGAAAGGTGCACGTCGAGTATGCGATCGCGAGGCACGCCGCGGATCGATTGCGGATCGCTCCCGGCGTGATGCCAGTGCCAGGAGTCCATAACAAGCCCGGTATTGGGCGACACCGAAAGTCCAAACTCCAGCATCTCCGCATCGTGCCAGATGAACTCATAAGGATGCGCGCGCCGGTTGTGCAGCGGAGTAATGCATTCCAGCGCGAGCCGAATGGCATACTCGTCCAGAATCGCGCAGCATCTCTTCAAGCGTTCGCGATAAACCGTGGCCTGTGCATCGCGAGGCTGCTCCGATGACGGCGGGATTCCTAACAAAGCAACTTTACATCCTGCTTGCGCCGCAACTTTGCACGCGTTTTGAAGCCTGGGGAAAGTGCTCGCGAAGGTCTCATCGTCTTGGCGAACCTCCACCGGCAGTTGTATGGCTGTCGCGGGTACTGGGACATCCGACATGCCTTCCTCTGGCCCTGGTACATCCCGAGGCATGACAGCGCCTTGATAGCCGGCGTCAGCCGCCAACTCTGCGAGTCCCGGCCATCCAACGCGCCAGCCGACTGTGGCAGGGTGCAAGGACAAGGCGGGCGAGGTCAATCTCTTAGTATACTGATCCCCGAATGGGAGCTCTAAATGCGATTCCTTCTCTCTGCCCTCGCTGTACTTTTGTGCGCCTCGTCGTGCTTCGCCGACGATAGCGCGCATCTTCTTCGAGTGGATCACTATGTCCGCGTGCATTCCACGGTTCCCGCCATTACCGGCAAAACCTCTGCAATTTATGTTCGAGAAGTGGTGCAGGCCGGCATCGCGCTCCGAGGACCCGCTGCCGATCGCGTCGCCCTTTTCGTCCACGGCGCCGGCACACCCGCCGAAGTCGCCTTCGACGTTCCATTCCAAGACTACAGTTGGATGGCGTATCTCGCCCACGGCGGCTTCGACGCATTTTCCATGGACATGACAGGCTACGGCCGCTCCACCCGGCCTGACCCGATGAATGATCCTTGCAATCTCTCACGCGAGCAGCAGGCCGGCTTCATCCCAGGACTGATTCCCGCGCCCTGTTCGCCCAGCTATCCGCATCCGTTGACCACCATCGCTTCCGATTGGAACGATCTGGGCGCCGTCATCGACTATTTGCGAGCGCTGCGCCATGTCGACAAAGTGAGCATGGTCGCCTGGTCGCTCGGCGGTCCGCGCGCCGCTGGTTTCACTGCGCGGCATCCCGAACACGTAAGCCAGTTGGTGCTGCTCGCTCCTGGGTACAATCGTGCGGGCGCTTCTGATCCGCCCGCGCAATTGCCGGCCGATGGCGCGGCCATGACCACGCAGTCGCACGACGAATTTACTGCCAACTGGACGCGTCAAACCGGCTGCTCCGATCAAGTGGACCCGGCCGCCGCCAACTCCGTCTGGGAACAGATGCTGGCATCCGATCAGGTCGGAGCCACCTGGGGAACCGGCGTGCGCCGCGCACCGCAAGTCACCACCTGGGGCTGGAACTCGGCTGCTGTCGCCAACACCAAAACTCCCACGCTCATGGTCACCGGCGCCTACGACAAACAAGTCCCTTCCGACCGTGTGCGCGACCTGTACACCGACCTCGCCGCCGACCGCAAAATCTTCATCGATCTGGCCTGCTCCTCGCACAACGCCATGTGGGAGAAGAACCATTTGCTTTTGTTCAAAGCCTCGCTCGAGTGGCTGACCAAGGGCTCGGTCAACGGGACCCAGCAAGGCATGCTGAAGCTCGGCTACTGACCACTCAGCCAGATCGGGACTCGCGATCATATAGAACTTCGATCACTTGCTGAAGAGCGCCTGCACGGAATCAAGGCAGGGTCAACATCCTTATGTGATGGTTATGTGATTTTGCTCCGAGATCAAACGATATTACCTGGTAAGCCATTGATAATATTGAGGCGTTTTGCGATCCCCTTATAAACGCTTATGTGACGCAGCGTCACGCCCAAAACGGAACGTATCTAGCATGTTTGCGGGATGTGCTCTCTGGGTCTCTAGGCTTGATCAGCTTGGCTTGCACAGTGTCTGCAATGATCCTGGACGCGATCGAATAGTTGTGTTCTTCAATAGAGAACCTCTTACGAAGCGTGCCGTTGGTCATGATCTGATTTGAAACCAGCTGTAGACATGCATGCTGGTAGCAGGCGCGAACCTTATCACCTTTATCCATATCAGAAAGATTCCGATGCGCGAACATTACCACTTTCGTGTGATCCGGTCCGGCTGTCCATGTAGGTGCGGGCAGTTGATAGAGTTCCGCTTGAAAAACTACCTTGTCGATTCCGCTGCCACGCTCTTCGCAGATATTAAGTCGACGCATCAGTCGCGCTAACGACTCGTTTCGCGATTGCGGCGGTTCGTCAATGAAACGAAGGGTGGAGATGAGAGGCTTGCCAGGATTGGTGATCTCGATGCGATCGGAGAATATTTCAACCAGGGGGGAGACGCCGCGCATTCGAAAATCTTGATGTATGAGGGCGTTTGCCACCAGTTCGCGGATCGCGATTTCGGGGTACATTCGAGCTTGTCGGCGCAATGCCTTAACGATCTGTTCGTTCCTAGGAAGTTTGTCGTTAATATATTTCACCAGGCCCGCGAAGCCTGAAGCGTAGCCTTGTGCGCCAATCGTCTCTTGGATTGTCTCGGTCCGGTCGCCTTGACGATAGATTATTACCCTTACCGCCTTCCGGCCCAATGATTCGAAATCTTCCAAGCGTTTCGCGAACAGAATGGCTCCAAGGTTCGTGATATGCCACTTGTCCGAGGCGACACGGAGTAGGAACTTTTCCTTCGCGAATCGCTTTAGGGCTTCAAGAGAGCTAGGCGGCGCCTGTTCTTGCAGTTGGAAATAAGAATTGTGATCAAGGAGCTCCAGAACGGCGTTCGATCGAACCTCGGACATTGCTATGTCATGCTCGAACGCGACCTGTGATGCTTTTGCCCACAGGATTCGTTCCTTCTCTGGGTGATCTCGCAGCGGTTTCGTGTAGCTACCCACTCGAATATATTCCGCGCCCCTAAACGCCACCGGCCGATCCCTACAAGGCTGAACAGAAAAAACAACGACCGGTTTGCCTTCATGAGTTAGTTCATGGATCTTGAAATCGATCCGAGGTTCGAGTTGCGTGGCGATCCAGTTTTCGAGTTCCTGACTTTTTACCTTCTGTCGTCGCGGTTTAAAATCCGTACCAAGCACCGTTTTTGTCTGATCTTGGATTCCCCACACGATGTATCCAGCCTCGCGGTCATGAAGACGCGCAGCATTTGAAATTGCTGATATATTTTT
>Ga0213875_10002398_pt1 | contig 11279 bp, 10 predicted proteins | sample BarmaccomBMRX_R8_FD_160105 | JGI IMG/M metagenome (GOLD analysis project Ga0213875, IMG submission 160105) | Root-associated microbial communities from Barbacenia macrantha in rupestrian grasslands, the National Park of Serra do Cipo, Brazil - RX_R8 | ecosystem: Host-associated > Plants > Roots... | reverse complement strand
CAGCAGGTAGGCGAACCCGGTCAGCTTCAGCGCCGTGACCATCAGGAGCCCGGCCCAGCTATAGACGTTCAACCAGCCCGGGACCGATAGGTCGAGATCCCGGAGCAGCCGGGCGACGAGTCCGCTATTCGGGTTGCCGAGCATTCCCCAACTCAGCGCGTAGAACAGCCGGGGCGTCGCCACCAGGGCGACCATCGCCGGCATGATCAGGCGCCCCAGGCGTGTCACCATGCGCGTGCTCACGGTCGCGAACCACAGTCCGAGCAGCATGCAGCAAGCGGTCGAACCGACGGCATAGACCAGGGTCGAAGCTAAGGTCGGAATGGTCCAGGGGTCATGCAGGACGGTGGTGAACCCGGCCCATGTCCAGGATCCGGCCGTGCCATACGGCGAGGTCCGCACGGCGCCGATCACCAGCATCAGCAGCGGCAAGAGCAGGAAGTAGCCGATCGCCGCCACACCGACCACGGTGACCAGCAGCGCCGGACGAAATGCCATGCGGCGCCGTGTGCGCACGCGCCTCCCCCCTTAGGCGTTCCGATATCGGACGCCGGCTGCACCCTTACAGATCGGCTAACCCGGATCAACCCTTGACGCTCGACCGAGGCCCCGTCCACGATGGCGACAAGCGCGTTCGGATATCGGGCGCCAACAAGGAACGGGGGGACGTGCCGTGCGGATCACCAGGCGTGGTTTGGCCCGACTTGGGCTGGCGCTGGGGGCGGCGACGCTCCCCCGCGCCGGCCGCGCCCAGTCCGACAACTCCGCCTATCTCGACGGCCTCTACAAGGCCGCGCAGGCCGCCGGGCAGCGCGATGTCGCGATATACGCCTCGTCCTCGCCTGACAACCAGCCGCTCTACGATGCGTTCTCGAAGCGCTTCCCCGATATCCGGGTCAAGTCGTCCGATCTGTTCGGCCCGCCGCTCGAGGCGCGGCTGCAGGCGGAGTTCGCCAGTTCCGGCCCGCAGGCCGACTTGCTGGCGACCGGCGAGCCCGACTTGCTGGTGTTCAAGCCGCACGGCTGGCTGCAGCCCTTCATTCCGGACACCGCGAAGGGCATCCCGGCGGAGCTGATCGGCCCCGACAACCTCTGGATCAGCTACGCGACGCTGCCGCTCGGCGCCATCGTCAACACGGCTTTGGTGCAGCCGAAGGACTACCCGAAGACCTGGAAGGACCTGGTTTCGCCCGCCTGGCGCGGCAAGGTGGCGCTCAGCAACCCCGGCGCGATCAACGGCGTCAGCCAGGCGTTCGCCGCGGCGCGCAAAGCCGGCGTGATCGATCAGGCCTGGCTCGAGGCGTTCGCCGCCAACAAGCCGCTGATCACGCCCGGGGCGGTCGCCGCGCTGCAGATGGTCGCGACCGGGCAGGCGCTGCTCTCGCCGATCGTCGCCCGCACGCAGTTCCTCAACGCGAAGAAGCAGGGCGCGCCCTTGGAGTGGATCATTCCGGCGGAGGGCTACACCGCCTTGCCCGCGCCGGTGGCCCTGCTCGCTCGGGCGCCGCACGCCGAAGCCGCCAAGCTCCTGATGGCCTGGATGATGACGCCGGAGGCGCAGGCGCTGTTCGCCAAGACGGGCCAGCCCGGGGTCATGCCGGGCGCCCCGCCGCTGGACCTGCCCGCCGGAACCAGCACCACGCGCTTCATCCTCGACTGGCGCTATCTGCAGGACAATTACCCGGGCCTGCTGCAGGGCTTCAAGAAGACCTTCGCCACCTGAATGCCGGAGATCTCCACCACCGGCGACCAGATGCTGAACGTGCTTGCGGCCATCGCACGTCAGGGGCCGGTCACGACGACCGAGGTCGCGACCCACCTCGGCATCAATCGCACGGTGGCGCACCGGCTGATCGCGACTTTGCATCGCCGCGCCTTCTTGCGGCGGCAGGGCAACGCCTATGTGGTCGGGCCGATGGTGGTCCGGCTCGCCCGCAGCGTGGAGCCGGACCTGCGCGAGGTCGCGATGCCGGTCATGGCGCGGCTGGCGGACGAGGTGGAAGAGACCGTGGTGCTGCACTCGATCGACGGCATCGACGCGGTGGTGACCGACCAGGTGGTGAGCGAGCGTCACGTGCTGCGGGTGCAGCACCAGCCGGGCTCCCGACACCGGCTCGGCGTCGGCGCGAGCGGGCGTGCGTTGCTGGCGTTCCAGCCCGATCACCTGCTCGAACGGGCGCTGCGTACGCTGGACGACCCGGCCGCGGTGCGCCGGCAACTCCAGCAGGTCCGCCGCGACGGGTATGCGACCTCGGGCAACGAGCTGCAAGCCGGCGTGCACGGCACCGCGGCGCCGATCCTGGGTCCGGACGGGTTCGCCCGGGCGAGCGTCGCGCTGCTCGCGCCGGTGGACCGGGCCGGGGGCCTCGACCCGCATGCCGGACGCTTGATGGAGAGCGCCCGCCGCATCGCCGCGTCACTCGCGGCGGTGCGGGGGTAGCGGGAATGTCACCGCTGGCTGTGACTGACGCACCCCTGCCAGAAGTGGTCGTGTGGGGGCGATGAGGACCGGGGCCGACCTGCTGATCGAGGATGCGCCCGTCATCGGCCGCAGCTTGCCCCTGGTCGAGCGCGCCCGCGCCCTGACCGAGTTCTTCGCCGATCGCGCTGCCCGCAACGAGGAACTCGGCCGCCTGACCGACGAGACCCTGCAGGCGCTGCAAGACGGCGGTTTCTTCGGCATGTGGATTCCGCGCTGCTTCGGGGGTGCCGAGCTGTCGCCGGTGGCAGCACTCGAAGTGATCGAGGCGCTCTGCTACGCGGACGGCTCGACCGGCTGGGTGCTGATGGCGGCGCAGGTGGGGATGGGCTCCGCCGCGGCGTATCTCGACCCGGCGGCCGCGTCGGCCATCTTCGGGCGCGGGCATCCCATCATCGCGGGCCAAGGGGCGCCGAACGGACGGGCCGAGCCGGACGGCAAGGGCTATCGGCTGACCGGGCGCTGGTTCTACGGCAGCGGCCTGCTGCACGCGGATTACGTGCACACCGGCGGGGTCGTGCACGAGAACGGCAAGCCTCGCATGCTGCCCGGCACCAACACGCCCGACGTGCGCATCTTCATCCTGCCGATCCGCGACGTCGAGCTGCTGGGCAACTGGGACGTGATGGGGCTGAAAGCCACCGGCAGCGTCGATTACGCGATCAACGGCGCCTACGTGCCGGAAGAGTATACGCATCCGCAACAGACGCGGACGCCGCGTCAGGGCGGGTCGCTGTATCGGCTGGGCATCAGCGGTATCGGCGCGATCTGCCATACTGGGTTCGCGCTTGGCACCGGGCGGCGCTTCCTGGACGAGCTGGCCAAGGTGGCGACGGCGCCCAGCGGACGGCCGCAGCTTATTCCGCAACCCGGCGGCGGGGAGAGCTTCCAGGAGCAGTTCGGCCTCGCTGAGGCGAAACTCCGTGCCGCCCGTGCCCTGGCCCGGGAAACCTGGTCCGAGATCGAGGCGACGCTCGCCGCGGGCGAGTGGCCGAGCGTCCGTCAAGGAACCCTGTTCCGCCTGGCGCTGAACTACGCCACCTCGGCCGTGGCCGAAGTCTGCGACACCGCCTATCGCTGGGCGGGCGGGCTTGCGCTGCGCGCCGGCACGATGCAGCGGCTGTTCCGCGACATGCAGGCCGGGCGCCAGCATATCACGACCGGGCCCAACATCCTGCGTGAGTGCGGCAAGGAACTGGTCGGACTCGGCGAGGGCAAGGTCTGGGGCGGCCGCGGCCTGATCGATCCGGATTAGGATTGGCGATGAGCGAGGATTTCGAGGGCAGCGTCAGGGTCAATGGGGTGCGCCTGCACGCGCGGGTGCAGGGGCAAGCGGATGGGCCGGTCGTGGCGTTCGTCAACTCGCTCGCGACCGATCACCGGATCTGGGACCAGCAGATTCCCGCGCTGGACACGAAATACCGGGTGATCCGCTACGACGCGCGGGGGCACGGGCGGTCGGAAGCGCCGGCGGGCCCGTATGCGATCGACATGCTGGTCGATGACCTGTTCGCGCTGCTCGACCATTTCGGCTGCGCGCGCGCGCATGTCGTGGGCGTGTCGCTTGGCGGCCTGACCGCGATGGCAGCCGCGCTGCGGCATTCGCCGACGGTCGCCGGGATCGTGCCTTGCGCCTGCCGGGCGGACATGCCGCCCGAATTCGCCGCGGGCATCGACTCGCGCAATGCGCTCGTACGCGAAAAGGGTCTCGACGCGATCGCCGAGACGATGGTCGAGCGCTGGTTTCCCGCCTCGATCCGCGCCGCTGGCCCGGCGTATGTGGAGACGATCCGCCAGATGATCCGCGCGACCAGCGTGGCCGGCTTCATCGGCTCGGCGGAGGCGGTCAAGACCTCCGGCATCCGGCCGCGCGTGCACGCGATCGCCGTTCCGGCGCTGTTCGTCATCGGCGACCAGGATGCGGCATTTCCGGTCGAGCTGATGCGGGCGATGCAGGAGGAGGTGCGCGGCTCGGAGCTTGCCGTGATCGAAGGAGCCGGGCACCTGGTCAATGTCGACCAGCCCGTTGCCTTCAACGCCGCCCTGACCGCATTTCTCGACCGCCAAACCAAGCAGAGGATGGACCGACATGGCTGAACGCAGGACGCCACCCTTCCGGGCAGACCATGTCGGCAGCCTGCTGCGCCCTCGGGCCGTGCTGGAGGCGCGCGACCGGGCGGCCCGTGGCGAGATTAGCCACGCCGAGCTGCGCGCCGTCGAGGACGAGGCGATCCGCGATGCGGTGCGTCAGCAGGAAGCGATCGGCTTGCTTCTGGCCACCGACGGCGAATACCGGCGCGCTTGGTTCCACCTGGACTTCCTGCAGGAGTTCGCCGGCGTCACCGTCGTCGAAGCCGAGCTGCAGGCGCAATTCCATACCGATCATGGCGACATCCAGATGCGGCCGAAGGCGCTGCACGTCAGCGGCCGGGTCAGCCGGCCGTATCCGATCTTCGTGGATGACTTCAAGTTCCTGAAGTCCGTGACCAAGGTCACGCCGAAGATCACCATACCGTCGCCGAGCACGATGCATTTCCGCGGCGGCCGCCGCGCCATCGACGCCGCAACCTATCCGGATCTGGCCGAGTTCTACGCCGACCTGGCGGGCGCCTTCGCCGACGAGGTCCGCGATCTCGGGGCGGCCGGCTGCCGCTACCTCCAGCTCGACGAGGTGAACCTGGCCTACCTCTGCGACCCGGCGCTGCGGGCGAAAGTGCGCAACATCGGCGAGGACCCGGCCACGCTGCCGAAGACCTATGCCGAGCTGATCAACGCCTCGATCGCCAGCCGGCCCAGCGACATGGTAGTCTGCATGCATCTGTGCCGCGGCAACTTCCAGAGCGCCTGGGTTGCCGAGGGCGGCTATGACCCGGTGGCCGAGCTGCTGTTCAACGGCATCGACGTGGACGGCTATTTCCTGGAATACGACACGCCGCGCGCCGGGTCGTTCGAGCCGTTGCGCTTCGTGCCGAAGGGCAAGACGGTCGTGCTCGGCCTGGTCACGTCCAAGACCGGCACGCTCGAGAGCAAGGACGAGCTGAAGCGGCGGATCGACGAGGCGGCGCGCTACGTGCCGCTCGAGCAGTTGGCGCTCAGCCCGCAATGCGGCTTCTCCAGCACGGTGGAGGGCAACAAGCTGGCGATCGACGAGCAGTGGTCGAAGCTGCGCCTGGTGGTCGAGGTCGCGCGCGAAGTCTGGGGGTAATCCCTACAGGTGGCGGCCGCCATCCACGATGATGCGGGTCCCGGTCGCGGTCGTGAGATGGGTGACGCAGGCCAGGATTGCGGACGCGATGTCCTCGGGCTGCACCACGCGCCGCAACGGGGTGGACTGGGCCTGTTTCTCGACTTGAGCCGGGTCGCGTCCGGGCACGAAGTCGGTGGCCACCGCGGCGGGCGAGACGGCTAGGACGCGGACCTCCGGCCCGAGCACGCGGGCGAGCGACATGGTCATCGTGTCGAGCGCCGCTTTCGACGCGCAATAGGCGATGTTGCTGCCGAGGCCGGTGAAGGCGGAGACGGAGGAGACGTTGACGATCACCGCGTCGCCGCCGGCGCGCAGCAGCGGCGCGAGGGCGCGGATGACGGCGAATGTGCCGCGCACGTTGGTCGCCATGATCGCGTCGAACAGTGCATCGTCCAGTGCGTCGAGATCGCGATGCGGGATCAGCCGGGTGAAGCCCGCCGAGTTGACCAAGACGTGCAGCTTGCCGTGCCGCTCGCGCAGCCGCGCTTCCAGGGCGGCGATCGAGCTGGCGTCCTCGATCGCGATCGGCACGGCTTCGTGCTGGGCCGCGGGCAAGCTCGCCAGCAACGCCTCGGCTCGGTCGCGGCCGCTCTTGTAGCCGATCAGCACGCTCGCCCCCGCTTCGGCCAGCGCCCGCACCGTCGCGGCGCCGATGCCGCTGCTGCCGCCGGTCACGACGGCGATCTTGCCGGCGAGCAAAGGGGTCATGCGAGCAGCAGCCGCAGCAGCTCGTTCTGGCTGGAGATGCCGAGCCTTGCGTAGGCGCGCTTGCGGTAGGTGAGCACGGTATTCACGCTGAGCCCGAGATCGAGCGCGATCCCCTCCGAACTCATGCCGGCGGCGATCAGGGCGCAAATCTCCCGCTCGCGCCGCGGCATCGGCCGGGCCAGGCGGTCCAGCCGCCGCCGGAAGCTCGCGGCCGCGTCGCCCTCGCGCATTGGGGCAAGGGTGTCGTGCTTTGCCACGAGCGCCATGAGGAGGTCGGCATTGAGCAGGATGTGGTCGATCTCCGCCTCGCCGAACCCTCCGGCGGGACAGGCGCGATAGAAGTTGAGACGCAGCGTCTCCCCGTGGCGGGCGGCAAGCAGCGAAAAGCGGTCATGCAGCCCGACGCCGGTATAGCAGTCCTGCCGGTAGTCGCCGTACTCGATGTCGTCGGCCTCGATGCGCACGGCCCGTGCGCCTTCGCGCAGCCCGGGTTCGGCTCGCTGCACCGGGTCGAGCCGCCAATACTGGCGGACGTATTTGCGGGCGACCTCGCGCGCGACCGGGTGGGGGCAGGTGTCGGCGGCGAGCACGATGCGCGGCTCGCTCGCGTCCGAGAAGGCGAACGCGGTCAGATGCTCGCAGGCGGCCAACTCGCGGGCTGCCGCGAACAAGGCGGGTTCGAAGCCCGGCGTCCCGCAAAGGTCCACGAGGACGGCCGCATGGCGCGAGACCGGCCCGGCTGCTCGCGACGTCCTGGACGATAGGGCGTGGACCTGCATTCCTCCCCGCGCACCTGTTCTCCTCACGCCACTATAGGGGCGAGCCAAGGGGGCGTCACCCTCGCATGCGACTGACACGGGCCGGCCGGCACGGGAAACTGTCAGTTCAGTCGCAAGGGGGAGTCTGGGCGATGCTGTGCAAGAAGCTCCATCACGCCGCGTTCCGCTGCAAGGACGCGCGCGAGACCGTCGAGTTCTACACCAAGGTGCTCGGGCTGCGCTTCGCCCACGCCATGGGCGAGGACCATGTCCCCTCCACCGGCCGCTACAGCCCGCACATCCACATCTTCCTCGAAATGGAGGACGGCAGCTCGATCGCCTTCTTCGAGGTGCCGAAGGACCCGGGCAACGTGAAGGACGCGGACAGCCCCGACTGGATCCAGCATTTCGCCTTCGAGGTCGAGAATGTCGAAACCCTGCTGGAGGCGAAGCAGCGCCTTGAGGCGCACGGGCTCAAAGTGGTCGGGCCGACCAACCATGACGACTTCATCCTGTCGATCTACTTCTTCGACCCGTCGGGCCACCGGCTCGAGCTGACCGCGCGCACCGCGCCGCCGGAGCGGGCGAGCGAGTTCGAGCGCGAGGCGCCCGAGGTGCTGGCGGTGTGGGAGAAGACCCATGACTGGTCGCGCCGGGCCGAGGTGTTCGGCGCCGAGCAGGGCTACGAACGTCCTGCGCAGGCGTCGTGACCGGTCACAACTGGCTGTGACAGGCGGGTCTGGCCACCCTGCCTAGGATGACCCCAACGCGGGGAGGGACTCGGCAATGACGGTCCGGCGGTGGCTGCAGTTGGTCGGGGTGGCGCTGTGTCTGGCGCTGCCGGCGCGGGCGCAGGAGAGCGAGTTCAAGATCGGCTGGATCCTGCCGCAGGTGGGCCCGGTCGCCGAGACGGCCAAGGCCTATGTCGATGGCGGCGAGGTCGCGATGGCCATGATCAACGACAGCGGCGGCATCGGCGGCATGAAGGCTCGGCTGATCATCTGCGACAGCCAGAACCTCGAGCAGCAGGCCGTCCTGTGTGCCAAGAAGCTCATCAACGACGACAAGGTGAACCTGCTGCTCGGCGCCAACGGCACGCCGCAGACGGTCGCGATCCTGCCGACCGTCGAGGCCGCGCAGATCCCGCTGTTCGCGCTCGCCGGCGGCAAGGTGGCGTGGGAGCCGGTCAAGAAGTGGGTGTTCAAGTCGATCGCGGCCAATGACGACCAGATCCCGGCCGAGCTGGACTACGCGCTCGCCCGCGGCTGGAAGCGGGCGGCGCTGATCCGCGACAACTCGGTGTTCGGAACCGACACCTCCAAAACCATGCAGGCGATCGCCCAGCAGAAGGGTGTCCAGATCATCGCGGACGAGGTCTATGCCCCGACCGACAACGACGTCACCGCCCAGGTGACCCGGCTGCGCACCCTCAACCCGGACATCATCCTCAACATCGCCCAGAACCTGACCGCGGCCGTGATGGTGTCCAAGAAGGTCGTCCAGCTCGGCATGGCCACGCCGATCATGCTCGGCACCAACAACGTGGTGGACAGCTACGCCACGCTGGTGCCGGCGGCGGTGGGCCAGTCCTATTTCGCCGGGTCGAAGCTGGTGCTGGCCGATCTGCCGCAGTCCGACAAGCTCTACCCGACCATCCATGCCTTCCTGACCCGCTACCATGCGATGCGCGGGCCGGACGCCAAGCCGACCGCCAATACGATCCCGACTGCGGACGCGCTGCTGTTCGTCCAGCAGGTGGCCAAGCCGATGGGCGACAAGGTGCTGGACAAGGCGGCGCTGCGCGACGCGATCGAGGCGGCGAAGGGCGTTGCGGGCCTGCAGGGGTTCTGGACCGAGTCGCCAACGGATCACGGCACCTCGTTCGCCGACGGGGTGGTGGTGGTGCAGTACGACCACGGCGAGTGGAAGACGCCCAAGCCCTAGATGGACCTCTCCACGCTGGCGCAGACCGTCTTCGCCGGGGTCTCGAACGGCGCGCTCTATGCCTTTCTGGGCCTGGGGTTTGCGATGGTGCTACGCAGCACCGGGCTGATCAACTTCGCCCAGGGCGATGTCGCCATGCTCGGGGGCGTGCTGACGGCCGTTCTGGCGCAGGCCGGGCTGCCGGCGCCGCTGGCGCTGCTGGGCGCGGTGGCGTGCTGCGTCGTGCTGAGCGTCGCGCTCTACGCCGTCGCGATCCGCCCGGCTGGCAACGCCAGCATGGCCCAGATGACGCTGATCACCATCGGCTTCTCCATCATCCTGCGCGGCGGGGTGATCATGCGCTGGGGCTCCGATCCGATGCCGGTCCCCTCGCTTTCCGGCGACGCCCCGCTCCAGGCGCTGGGCGTCGCGATCCTTCCGCAAGAGCTGTGGCTGATCTTCTCGCTGATCGCCGTCACCCTGCTGATCGGCTGGTTCTTCCGCTCGACGGTGGTCGGGCTGGCGATGCGGGCCGGCGCGTCCAACCCGGTGGGCGCCAGCTTCGTGGGCATCGACACGCGCCGGCTCGGACTGGTCGCCTTCGCCGCGTCCGGGCTGCTCGGCGGCCTCGCCGGCGCGCTCTGGAGCCCGATCTCCTATGCCCAAGTCGATGTCGGCCTCGGGCTGGGGCTCAAGGGCTTCACTGCCGCGTTGCTCGGCGGCATACAGAGCACGTACGGGCCGATCCTGGGCGGCGTGCTGCTGGCGACGGTCGAGTCGTTCACCTCCGGCTACATCTCGTCGGCGTATCAGGACACGATCACCTTCTCGCTCCTGCTGCTGGCGCTGCTGCTGCGGCCGCAAGGGCTGCTCGGGCGCAAGCAGCGGACTGCGCTCGAGGGCGTGGCCGAGGAGGTCATCTCGCGGCAGCCGCGCTCCACGCAGCTCTCGCGCGGCGACGCGGCGATGGTGGCTGCGGTGGCCGCGGTGCTGGTCGTGCTGGGGTTGGCGATGGGCAGCACCTGGCTCACCAGCGGCATCTTCGCCGGCATCACTGCCCTGGTGGTGATGGGGCTGGTGCTGCTCACCGGCTATGGCGGCCAGCTCTCGCTCGGCCAGGGCGCGTTCATGATGATCGGCGCCTACGCGTCGGGCAACCTGACCATGAACGCGGGCTGGCCGGCGTTGGGCGCGATGGCCGTGGGCGCGGCGGTCGCGGCGGCGCTGGCCGGGTTGCTTGGCCGGGTCATCTTCCGGCTGCGCGGCTTCTACCTGTCGATGGCGAGCTTCGGGCTGCTGATGATCACGCTGAGCCTGGCGCGCGAGTGGTCCTCGCTGACCGGCGGGCCGACTGGGTTGATCGGCATCCCGTCCTTTGCCATCGCCGGCTACGTCTTCGCCACGGACCGGCAGTTCTACTTCCTGGTGCTCGCGATCTCGCTCGCGGTGATGCTGTTCTGTCTCGCCCTGGTCCGCAGCCGGTTCGGCCGCGCGCTGCTGGCCATGCGCTCCAGCGAGAGCGCCGCCCGGGCCTGCGGGGTTGACCTGACCGCGCACAAGGTCCGCGTGTTCGCCGTGAGCGCCGCCAGCGCCTCGATCGCGGGCAGCCTCTATGCCCACTACCTCAACTTCGCCAACCCGGCGCCGTTCGGGGTCGATGCCACGATCAGCCAGCTCACGGCGCTGACGGCCGGCGGCTTCCTCTCGCTCTGGGGCGCCTATGTCGGCTCGGCCGTGGTCGTGGCCGTGCCGCTGGTGATCGCGGTGCTGGCCGGGTCCACCTCGAGCCAGTTGATCGCCGGGCTGCAGTACCTGACGTTCGGCGTGCTGCTGATCGGCATCGTGCACCTGCAGATGCACGGCGCCGCGGGACGACGGCTGCGGCTGCGCGCCATCCGCCTCCGCGGGCCGATCAAGCTCGTTGAACGGGACGCGCCGTGATGGACCTGCTGGCCGTCGAGGGGCTCTCGGTGCGGTTCGGGGGCCTGCGCGCGGTGGACGATGTGGGATTCCAAATCGAAGAGGGGGAGATCCTCGGCCTGGTCGGCCCGAATGGGGCGGGCAAGACCACCATCTTCAACGCGATCTCCGGCCAGCTCGCGCCGAATGCCGGCCGCATCCGGTTCAGGGGCGGCGACATCGCCGGCTTGCCGCCGGAGCGGAT
>Ga0213875_10002397_pt1 | contig 11279 bp, 11 predicted proteins | sample BarmaccomBMRX_R8_FD_160105 | JGI IMG/M metagenome (GOLD analysis project Ga0213875, IMG submission 160105) | Root-associated microbial communities from Barbacenia macrantha in rupestrian grasslands, the National Park of Serra do Cipo, Brazil - RX_R8 | ecosystem: Host-associated > Plants > Roots... | reverse complement strand
CGCCAAGTGACCTACCTCACGATAGGTACACTGCGCCATTGTGAGCTTCTCGGGTTATGACCTGGTCGTCGTCGGTTCTGGATTCTTCGGTCTCACGGTGGCCGAGCGGGCAGCCAGCCAGCTGGACAAGCGGGTGCTGGTGCTGGACCGCCGCAACCACATCGGTGGGAACGCCTACTCGGAGGTGGAGCCGGAGACCGGCATCGAGGTGCACCGCTACGGCGCACATCTGTTCCACACCTCGAACAAGCGGGTGTGGGACTACGTGAACCAGTTCACCGAGTTCACCAACTACCAGCACCGGGTGTTCGGCAAGTACAAGGGGCAGGTCTACCCGCTGCCGCTGAACCTCGCCCTGATCAACCAGTTCTTCGGCCGCTCGTTCACGCCCGACGAGGCACGCGCGCTGATCGCCGAGCAGTCCAGCGAGATCAACCCCAATGACGCGAAGAGCCACGAGGAGAAGGGGATCTCACTGATCGGGCGGCCACTGTACGACGCATTCATGCGCGGCTACACCGCCAAGCAGTGGCAGACCGACCCTAAGGAGCTCGGCGCCGACATCATCAGCAGACTGCCGGTCCGCTACAACTTCAACAACAGATACTTCAACGACACCTACGAGGGCCTTCCGGTCGACGGTTACACCGCATGGCTGGAGCGGATGGCCGCGCACGACAACATCGAGGTCAGGCTCGACACCGACTTCTTCGACGTCCGCGCCGACATTCCGACCGGGACCCTCGTCGTCTACACCGGTCCACTCGACCGGTACTTCGACTTCTCGGCCGGTGAACTCGGCTGGCGCACGATCGATCTCGAGCCCGAGGTGCTGCACGACACCGGCGACTTCCAGGGCACGTCCGTTATGAACTACAACGACGAGGACGTGCCATTCACCCGGATCCACGAGTTCCGGCACTTCCACCCCGAGCGCGACTACCGGACCGACAAGACGATCATCGTCCGCGAGTACTCCCGGTTCGCCAAGCCGGGTGACGAACCGTACTACCCGATCAACACCGACGAGGACCGGACGAAACTGGAGCACTACCGGGAGCTGGCCAAGCGTGAGGCGGTCGAGCGCAAGGTGCTGTTCGGCGGCCGGCTTGGCACTTACAAGTACCTGGACATGCACATGGCGATCGGCTCCGCGCTCAGCATGTTCGACAACAAGATCGCCCCCTATCTGACCGATGGCCGCTCCTTGGACGGCTCCCTGGAGGACTGACGTGACCGAGCAGACGAGTGCTGGACAGTTGGCGGTGCCAGCCGAGCGGACCGCCGCCGACGGCAAGACCAGTGACGTCGCCAAGGTCCCCCCGGTGACCGTGCTCCAGCGGATCATCCTGCCGCGCGACGACGATCCGCGTGACGTTCGGCCGCTGTACCTCGACGAGCCGAAAAACGTTCACAGCCATGTCTCCGGGCGTTGCGAAGTCACCGTGCCGCGCTCGGCGAGGGTGTCCTTCGGCTCCTACTTCAACGCCTTCCCGGCAAGCTACTGGAAGCGTTGGACCGACGTCGACCAGGTGGTGCTGCGGCTGACGGTGCGCGGCTCCGGGCGGATCGACGTGTACCGGTCCAAGCCAAGCGGCGACATCGTCCACCTCGAGGGACATGCCGTCCGCAGCCCGAAGCAGTGGAGCACGGTCAAGCTGAGGGTCGCGCTGACGCCGTTCGAGGACGGCGGCTGGATCTGGTTCGACCTGTTCACCGACGACTCGACACTCGAACTCAGGAACAGCGCCTGGACCGTCGAGCGAGAGCTGCCGGCCAAGAAGATGGCCGTGGCGATGGCCACCATGCGGCCGGTCGACGCCGTGATCGCGTTGCGCACCCTCGGTGAGGACCCGGCGGTGCTCGACGTGGTCAGCAAGGTTTTCGTCGCCGACCAGGGTCCGGTGAAGGTCCGCGACACCCCCGGGTACGCGGCCGCGGCCGAATTGCTCGGTGATCGACTGCAGATCATCGAGCAGGACAACCTGGGCGGTTCCGGCGGGTTCGGCCGCGGACTGTTCGAGTCGCTGGTGAACACCGACGTCGAGCAGATCATGCTGATGGACGACGACATCCGGCTCGAGCCGGACGCACTGCTGCGGTCCAACGCCTTCGCACGTGCGGCGACACAGCCGGTCATCGTCGGCAGCCACATGCTCAACCTGCAGGCGCGGTCCCGCCTGCACAGCATGGGCGAGGTCATCGACCTCGGCTCGTGCTTCTGGCGGGCGGCGCCCGGTGCGGTGACCAACCACGACCTGGCCACCAAGACACTGCGCAAGTCCAAGAAGCTGCACCCGCGCATCGACGTCACCTACAACGGTTGGTGGATGTGCCTGTTCCCCCGCGAAGTCGTTGAGCAGACCGGACTGCCGCTGCCGCTGTTCATCAAGTGGGACGACTCCGAATACTCGCTGCGCGCGCTGCATAGGGGCTACCCCACCGTGACGCTGCCGGGCTCGGCGGTCTGGCACATGCCGTGGACCGACAAGAACGACGCCACGGACTGGCAGGCCTACTTCCACACCCGCAACCGGCTGGTGCTCGCCGCGCTGCACAGCCCGTACGACGTGCGCAAGACCCTGATCAAACAAGGCCTGAAGCTGTCACTGCGGCACCTGCTGTCGATGGAGTACTCCACGGTCGCCCTGCAGCAGAAGGCGATCGAGGACTTCCTCGCCGGTCCCGAACGGCTGTTCGACTCGCTACGCACAGCACTGCCCGAGGCTGCCGCCCTGCGCAAGAAGTACTCCGACGCGCAGACACTGCCGTCCGCGCGTGAGTTCCCGCCGCCCACCTTCGACATGGTGCGTGCGGAGCAGATGCTGCGCCCACCGGTGAATCCCGCGGTGATCGCGGTGCGGGCCTTTGAGGCGCTGCTGCACAACCTGAAGGAGCCGGACCCAGCGGCCATGGAGCGCCCGCAGATCAACGTTCCGGCCACCAACGCCCGCTGGTTCCTGCTCGGCAACCTCGACAGTGCGACGGTGTCCAACGCGGACGGCAGCGGCGTGTCCTTCCGGCGCAGGAACCCCAAGGAGTTTCGCGCGCTCGGCGCTCGGGTTGTGGCCAACTACCGGCGGTTGGCAAGGGAATGGCCCCGGATGAAGCAGATCTACCGGGACGCGCTGCCCGAACTGACCTCCGTCGAGTCGTGGCGCAAGGTGTTCGAGAACTGACGGCTGGGTGGCGCCGACCGGCGCCGCCGTGGCACCGCGGACAGTTGTTCAACCGCTGGCCGACGTTTATCGTTTCACGATATGACGCGTGGAAAATGGGGAGGCGCGGCGGCGAGTTCCAGGCGCGGCCGATTGGCGCCCCTGCTGCTCGCCCGGGTGCTCAACGTGGTGTGGTTCGGTCTCGCCACCGTATGCGGAGTCGGCCTTGTCATCATGGCCGTGCTGCTTGCCGTGTCGGCGCGTCCACACGTGTCGTTGGACCTGCCTGTCTTCTTCGTACTCGAGCCGGGTGCGTACCACCTGGAGAGCCATGATCCGGGAATCGGATCCGCCGTCATCACCCATGCCGCGGGCAGGGCGGCGTTCACGATTCCGGCGGGGTTCGGCTGGGTCGCGCTGGCAGTGGTGGCTGTCCTCGTGGTGTTCGTGCTCTTCGTGCTTCACCAGTTGCGCCGACTGTCCGCCACGGTGGCGGCCGGACGCCCTTTCACTCCCGACAACGCCGTCCGGGTGCGCCTGATCGGCATCGCGGTGATCGTCGGCGAGGCGGGACGAGCGGTACTGGAGTGGACGATTTCGCTCTGGCTGCGCGGCCACTTCGCCGCGGCGGGGATCAACCTCGACACCGTGTTCGCGCCGCGGGTGGAGGTGCTCCTCATCGGCGTCGTCATCATGCTGCTCGCGGAGATTCTCCGGCTGGGAACCCGACTGCAAGAAGATCACGACCTGACAATCTGAACAGAGGCTGCCATGGCGATCACCGTGCACCTGGACCGCCTGCTGGCCGAGCGCGGTCTGACCCTCACTGAGTTGGCCGACCGTGTCGGCATGACGCTGGCCAACCTGTCGATCCTGAAGACCAACAAGGCGAGGGCGATCAGGTTCTCGACCCTGACAGCGCTGTGCCGAGAGCTCGACTGCCAACCGGGGGACCTCCTCGGCTACGTGCCCGAGTCCCACGAGGTTGCCGAGCATTGACGCGCATCCTCTGATGTCTTATCGTTTTTCGATAAGACATCAGAGGATGCGCGGGCTCCTCCGGCGAGCGCCGGCCAGTTTCTTTCCCGCGTGCCCACATGCGGGAAGGGGTCCAATGAGCTCGGCCGTCGTGGAGCTGGTTGCGCTGAGTCTGCCCTCGGCGGTCCTGGTGCTGGCGCGGATGCGGCAGCGGGGCGCCGATGGGCGCCAGGTCTGGGCCGCCGTGGGACTCCGTGCTGGCCGTCCGCGGGACTACGCGGCGGCCGCTGTGATATGCGTAGCGCTCACCCCTGTGATGTTCCTCGTGCTGCGAACTCTTCCACCGTCGGTGGCCGACGATGCGAACATCATGGTGGGGAGGGCTGGTGACGCCAGCGGGTATGTCGCGATCGTGGTACTGACGCTTGCCGAGGAGATGTTCTTCCGCGGCTTCCTGGCTGGCGTACTGGTGCGCCGGTTCGGGTTCGCGGTGGGCAACGCCGCACAGGCTCTGGTTTTCCTCGCTCCGCACTGCCTACTGCTGCTTGCCAACCTGGCGATATGGCCCGTGCTGCCGCTTCAGCTCGCGGGGGGATGGTTGGCCGGCTGGCTGCGACACCGCTCGGGCAGCGTCGGCCCCGGCTGGCTCATGCATTCTGCCGCCAACCTCCTGACGCCGCTGCTCCTCACCCTCTGAGCACCCGGCGTCTCAGGGTCGCCGCACGGACACATGATCCGCGGACGTCCCTACTTGCGGAAGAATCGCTCGTGACGACCCTGCGCGACGAGCTTGAGCCAGTGCGCGAACGCCTTGGGGTCCTTGCGGACACCGAGGAAGTACAGGCCGAACCGGATCACTTCCAACGCACCGAGTTTGCGCATGCCTGGCTGCGAGAGAAGGTAGCCGCGGTTGCGGTAGGTGTAGTAGCGCTTGACCTGGTCCTCGGGGTCCTGCGCGTGGAATCGGCCACCGAGCATCGGCTTGAACTCGCCGGATCCGTTGGGGTGCAGGTAGGTGGTGCGCAGGCTGGTGCCGAACGGCAGCCCGCTGCGGATCAGCCTGCGGTGGATCTCCACCTCGTCGCCGCGGACGAACAGCCGATAGTCGGGAACGCCGACGACGTCCAGCGTGGTCGCCCGAAATAGGGCGCCGTTGAACAGTGACGCGATACCCGGCAGGAAGGTCACGCCCAGTTCGCTAGTGCTGCGCTTCCAAGTGAGCCCGCGTCGCAGCGGGAACGCCAGCCGTTCCGGGTCGTCGATGTCGGCGACCACGGGTGAGATCGCCGCGAGGCCACGCCGCTCGGCCTCCTCGAGCAGGATCTCCAGCACCTTCTCGTCGGCGGGCCGGCCGTCGTCGTCGCCGAGCCAGACCCAGTCCGCACCGAGCGCGAGCGCGTGCAGCATGCCGAGCGCGAACCCGCCGGCACCGCCGAGGTTGCGGTGCGACACCAGGTACGTCGAGGGTATTCCGCAGGACTCGACGACTGCTCTCGCCGGTTGGTCAGGTCCGTTGTCCACCACAACGAGATGGTGCGGTGGCGTGGTCTGGGTGGCCATCACCTTGAGCGAGTTGGCCAGCAGCTCACTCCGGTTGTGGGTCACCACGACCGCGACGATCGCGCCCTTGGGCAGCGGAGCGGTCATGACGCCGGGTCGCCGTTGGGGAGCACCGGGGTGTCGGCGAGCCCGAGTCGCTGCAGTGTCGCGGCCGACATGTCCTGGAAGGGATCACGGCCCTTGTAGGCGGTGAGGACCTCACGCAGCGAGCCGCGCATCTTCATCTGACCATGGTCCATCCAGATCGCCGTGTTGCATAGCTCCATGAGGAACTCGTCGGAGTGAGAGGCGAACACCAGCAGACCGGAGCGCTTCACGAGGTCGTTGAGGCGGTCTCGCGCCTTGTCCAGGAACGCGGCGTCCACGGCGCCGATGCCCTCGTCGAGGAGCAGGATCTCCGGGTCGATCGACGTGACGACGCCGAGCGCCAACCGGACCCGCATGCCGGTGGAGTAGGTCCGCAGCGGCATCGACAGGTAGTTGCCCAACTCGGAGAACTCCGCGATGTCGTCGACCCGCTTCTCCATCTGCTTGCGGGTCATGCCGAGGAACAGGCCGCGGATGATGATGTTCTCGTAACCGGAGATCTCCGGGTCCATGCCAACGCCGAGGTCGAACACGGGAGCCACCCGGCCGATGATTCGGGCCGAACCTCTCGTTGGCTCGTAGATCCCGGCCAGGAGCCGGAGCAGGGTCGACTTGCCGGCTCCGTTGTGGCCGACGAGGCCGACCCGGTCACCGTGTTGCAGCGACAGGGTGATGTCGCGCAGTGCCTCGATGATGGGTACCCGGCTGTCGGTACCGATCGTGCCGCCAGCCTTGCCGAGCACGGCCTTCTTCAGCGACCTCGACTTGGCGTCGAAGATCGGGAAGTCGACCGCGGCGTTCCAGACGTCGATGCTGACCATGGTGTCTACAGCCTCATTCAGACCCAGTAGGGGACGCGGGCACGGTAGTTCTTCATCGCGACCAGTGCCAGTGCCCAGCCGACGACGGCCATTGCGACCACGACGCACCAGCTCGTCCAGGTCGGGTTCTGGCCGATCAACGGCGCCCGCAGGACCTGCACCAGGTGGTACAGCGGGTTGAGCTGGAGCACCGTCTTGGCCACCTTGGAAGCGCCGTTCACAGTGTCCAGCGACCAGACGATCGGTGTTCCGTAGAACAACAGCTGGATGACGGCGTTGATGACCTGAGGAATGTCGCGATACCGAGTGCTGATGATGCCGAGCAACATCGCGACCCAGGCACCGTTCGCCGCGATCAGGACAAAAGCGGGAATGGCGGTCAGCATCATCCAGCTCAGACCAGGATGCATGGTGCCGCCATTGTTGAGAAGCATCGAGTACGGGTGGTCGATGCTGGTGAAGAAGATCGCGGCGACGATCACGTAGACGACCATGTTGTGCAGGAACAGAAGGGTTTGCCGCCACACCGTGCGCAGGATGTACACCGAGAGCGGCGATGGCAGGTGCTTGATCAGCCCCTCGTTGGCGATGAAGGTGTCCAGACCTTCTCGCAGACACCCGTCAACGAAGTTCCACACGATGAAGCCCACCGTGACATACGGCAGGAATGTCGAGACCTTGACGGGAAAGATGACCGAGTACAGCAGGCCGAGCCCCAGCGCGGTGACTCCCATGCCAACGGTGATCCACAGTGGACCGAGCACCGACCGGCGGTAGCGCTGCTTGATGTCCTGCCAGCCGAGGTGAGCCCACAACTGACGGCTGTTGAAGCCGTCACGGATGTCACCGAAGGCACGTGACCAGCTCCTACTGGAGGACGCGCCCGGCGTCACAGGGCGATCGATGACGTTGGGGGGATGCACGGGTAACGAGGGTACCGGCGGCCAGCGGCGGCGTGACGCGTGGGCGCCGCATACCGCCGTCCGGCTTCCGTCAGGTGGCCGGTGGGTCCACAAGAGCAGCGATCATGGTGTGTCCATGGCACACCGTGCTCTCACAGGTACTGGCCGCTGCCTCGAATGTGCGGGCCCTCGGAGAGGTCACCGGCGCCCGAGCCCGGCGGCAGCGCGCCACGGCGCATCTGTTCCAGCTGTACCCGTGCGGCCATCTGCTGGGCGAACAGCGCGGTCTGTATGCCGTGGAACAGCCCTTCTAGCCAGCCGACCAGTTGGGCCTGTGCGATCCGCAGCTCGGCGTCGGACGGGGTCGAGTCTTCGGTGAAGGGCAGCGAGAGCCGCTCGAGTTCGTCGCGCAACTCGGGGGCAAGTCCGTCCTCCAGCTCGGAGATGGACGCCTTGTGGATCTCTCGGAGACGACTGCGGCTGGCATCGTCGAGCGGCGCGGCCCGTACCTCCTCGAGCAGCTGCTTGATCATCGTGCCGATCCGCATCACCTTCGCGGGCTGCTCGACCAGTCCGCTGACGTCCTGTCCGTTCTGCTCGGCCTCGGCACCGGTCGGGATCCGCGCGGAGCCCAGCTGCGCACCGTCTGGTCCTACCACGACGATGTGCTGCTCCTTTTCGACCTTTTCTGCCTCATTGCCGTTGGGGGCGTTCATATCTCTATCCTGGACCTACCGCCCCCGATCCCGCGAGCGGGTGGCGAATCGACGCAGCGCGCACCTTACGTCGCGTTCTGTTACATATGCCCCTTGCCTTCTCGTCCGCGAGCCGCTGAACGCGGTTCGTCCCCGGACCCCGAGGCAGCACGATTTGCCGTCCTCCGTACGGTGTGTGTCATGGCGTTCGACGTCGCTCGGGTCCGTGGGCTGTTCCCCGCGCTCGGCGACGGCTGGGTACACCTGGACGCGCCCGCCGGGATGCAGGTACCGGAACAGGTGGCCAGCGCGGTGTCCACCGCGCTGCGTGCCCCGGTGTCCGGACCTGGCGGCATCTTCCCCGCTTCCCAGCGCGCCGAGGCCATTGTCGACGCCGCACGCCGGGCGATCGCCGACCTTGTCGGGGCCGATCCGGCTGCGGTCGTGCTGGGGCCCAGTTCGGCGGTGCTGCTGCAGCGGCTTGCCGACGCGCTCGGCGACGGGTGGCTGCTCGGGGATGAGGTCGTCGTGTCCCGACTGGACCACCCGGCCAACGTCTCGCCGTGGCAGCGTGCGGCCCAGCGCTCCGGCGGAACAGTGCGCTGGGCGGAGATCGACATCGAAACCTGTGAGCTGCCCGCGTGGCAGTATGACGAGCTCGTCTCGACCCGCACCAAGGTGGTGGCCATCACGGCCGCATCGGGTGCTGTCGGCACACGGCCAGACCTCGCCAAGATCGCAGGCACCGCACGTGACGCTGGCGCGCTCGTGGTCGTCGACGCCTCCTCGGCCGCGCCGTTCCTGCCGTTGGACATTGTCTCGATGGGTGCGGACGTCGTCGCGGTCTCGGCCAACGCCTGGGGTGGCCCCCCGGTCGGCGCACTGGCGTTCCGTGACCCCACCCTGCTCGACCGGCTGCCCTCGGTCGCGTTGGAGACCGGGGCTCGCGGTCCCGAACGACTGGAGCTGGGACCACCGGCCTACCCCCTGCTCGCCGGCCTCGTCGCTTCGATCGACTATCTGGCCGCGCTCGACGACGCCGCCGTCGGCCCGCGCCGCGAACGACTGCTGTCCTCACTCGGGTCGGTCAAGTCCTATCAGGCCGGCCTACTCGCCCACCTGATCAACGAGCTGCGCTGGTCGCGCAATGCGATGGTGATCGGCGACGCGATGCGCAGGGTGCCGGTGCTGGCATTCACGGTGTCCGACGTCAAGGCGTCGGAGGCCGTCGAGCACCTGGCCGAAAGGGGGGTCTGCGCATTCGCCGACCCAGGGCACACCGGCGTCTTCTCCGTGCTCGGTGTCGGTGAGATCGGCGGCGCGGTGCGCATCGGACTGGCGCACTACACCAACGCCATGGAGATCGACCAGCTGATCAGAGCGCTCGCCGATCTCGGTTGACATGGACCCGTCCCTGGCACAGCGCATCGCTGACCTCGGGGCGTGGCTGCGGCTGGGACCCCTGCTCACCGAGTATCTGCCTTGCACGGCTCGGGAACTGCGGCCAGCAGGCCTGACGACCGTGCTCGACGAGATCCTCGTCGGCGCGCGCAGCGTGCTCGTCGAATGCGGTTGCGGGTCGTCCTCAGTGGTCGTCGCCAGACTGCTCGCCCGCCGCGGATTCGGTCATCTGCTGTCCCTTGAACACGACGAGCGGCAGGCGGCCTTCGTCTGCAGCCAGCTGCGTCGGGAGAGTCTTGGCCACGTGGCCAAGGTTGTGCACGCGCCGCTGGCCAGGCACCCCGCCGCGCTCGGCCGAGCTGGCTGGTACTCGCCGCGGCTGGTGTACGACGAGGTGTCCGACTACGTCGACCAGCATGGCCTCATCGACCTGCTGCTTGTCGACGGCCCGGTCGGCGATGAACTGGTCCGGTATCCGGCGCTGCCGGTGCTGCACCGCGTGCTCGCACCCGGTGCCGTCGTGCTGCTCGATGACATCGGTCAGCCGGGTGAGCTGACCGTGATGAACCGCTGGCGCCGTGAGTTCGGTCTTCGCTTCCACACCAACCGGTCCGCTCGGCTCGGCTGCGCCGTGCTCACGCTTTGACGGGTCATCGAGCGAGGACGAGCTTGCCGAACACGCCGCCGTCCTCGAGTCGGCGATGTGCTTGACCGGCCTGCGACATTGGCAACACCGCGTCGATGACTGGCCGCACCGCCCCGCTGTCGATCAACGGCCACAGCCGGGCGCGCACATCGGCCACGATCTCCGCCTTGCCGCCGGGACCGGTCACCGGCCGACCCCGCAGTCCGGTCGCCGCCACACTCGCCCGCTTGCCAAGCAGCTTGCCGAGGTCGAGCTCGCCCTTGCGGCCACCCTGCATACCGATCACCACCAGCCGACCGCCGGTGGCCAACACGTCGACGTTGCGGTCGAGGTAGGCCCCGCCCATGTTGTCGAGCACCACGTCAGCTCCGTGATCCGCGGTCGCCTTGCGTAGGGCACCGACGAACTCCTGCTCGCGGTAGTTGATCGTCATGTCGGCGCCGAGCGACCGGCATCGAGCCAGCCGCTCGGCGGAGCCGGCCGTCACCGCGACCGTAGCCCCAAGCGCCTTGCCAACCTGGATCGCACACGTGCCGATGCCGCTTGCGCCTCCATGCACCAGTAGGACGTCGCCAGCAGTGAGACCGGCCAGTCGCACCACGTTGGACCACACCGTGCAGGCGACCTCCGGCAAGCCGGCCGCCGAAACCAGATCCACCCCAGCTGGCACGGGTAGCACCTGCTCGGCAGGTACCGCGACCCGTTCCGCGTAGCCGCCGCCGGCCAGCAGCGCGCACACTCTGTCACCGACTCGCCAGTCGGTGACCCCGTCACCGAGCGCGGCGACCGTCCCGGAGCATTCCAACCCGAGGATGTCCGAGGCTCCCGGTGGCGGCGGGTAGTTTCCCTGGCGCTGCAGTAGATCCGCCCGGTTCACCCCGGACGCGGTGACGTCGAGCAGCACCTCACCGGGGCCGGGCGCCGGATCGGGAACCTCGGCCCATCGCAGCACATCCGGCCCGCCCGGCTCCCTGATCGTGATCGCACGCATGGCCGTGACGGTAACCCAGTCATGAACGCGGCTGGGTGCG
>Ga0213875_10002396_pt1 | contig 11283 bp, 12 predicted proteins | sample BarmaccomBMRX_R8_FD_160105 | JGI IMG/M metagenome (GOLD analysis project Ga0213875, IMG submission 160105) | Root-associated microbial communities from Barbacenia macrantha in rupestrian grasslands, the National Park of Serra do Cipo, Brazil - RX_R8 | ecosystem: Host-associated > Plants > Roots... | reverse complement strand
AGCGGCCAGCGCACCGCAGATTTCGACGAGCTCCACCGCATTAGCGTGGGAAGCCTGCGAATGGCGCCGGTCGCAGGCGCACACCATCCTCTCGCTTCTCCTGACGGCAACTCACCCGGCGCCGCTCGGGAACATGTGCAACTCGTCGTCCACGACCGGTCGCCGCTCACCAAAGGAAAGGACTTCAGCGTGATCGCTAACCGCACGTGGCGCCTCGCGGATCTCGGCGCGAAGCACATGCTGCTCCGTGCCGGGATCGGATGGGGGGTGATGCCCCACGCGATGGTTGAGGACGACCTCGCCAAGGGCGTCCTGATCCAACTCGACATCCCAGACCTCGCCCCATTCGAATATCCGTTAGACGCAATCTACCGCACCGACACGCCGCCCGGCCCAGCCGCCACCTGGCTGATCGAGCGGTTCCGCGGACAATCTTCGGACTGAGGCGGCGACCGGAGCCGATCACTCCTCCAGGATGCGCATGCCTTTTTTAACGGCGGGCCGCTCGCCCACACGCGCGAGCCAGTCCGCGATCCCCGGCGACGATGCGAAGACCTCGCCGAGCGGCTCCGCCATCGCGACCCGCGCCTCTTCGACCCACGGATAACAGGCGATGTCAGCAATCGAGTAGGCCGCCCCGCCGATAAACGGCTGCTTCGAGACCCGCGTCTCCAGCACGCGCAGGAGGCGCTCGCCCTCTTTGCGGAAGCGCTCAATCGCGAGTGGCGCCTTGTCGCTTGATCGGACGGCGAAGAAGTTGAGCTGCCCCAGCATCGGGCCTAAGCCGCCGATCGACCAATATAGCCATTCATACACCGACCAGCGGCCCGGGCCTGGTGGAGGCAGCAGCATTCCGCTTTTTTCGGCGAGGTAGCTGAGGATCGCGCCGCTTTCGAATAGCGGCTGACCTTCGCGACCCTCTTCCTCATCGACGATTGCCGGTATCTTGTTGTTGGGCGAGAGCGCCAGGAAGCTCGGATCGAATTGCTGGTCATCTGTCAGGTCGACAGCGTGGACCCGGTAGGGCAGTCCGACCTCTTCAAGCATTATCGCGGCCTTGCGACCGTTCGGAGTCTTCCACGTGTAGAGCTGGATCATAGCTTGTCTCCGGCGGCGGATTTCGCGATCAGCTGACCGCCGGCGAAGATCGGCCACCCGTGACCTAGATAATTCTTCGCCTCTTCTCACTCGCGCGCGGCACGGCCTTCGTGCTCGCAAGCATGGCCGGCAAGCGACATAAACTCGACACTGCTCTCCAATCCGGTCGAAGGTTCGTCCTTCGACGCGGTCGAACGTTTGCGTCGAGATTATTCGGCTGTTTCGGTCGCCGGCGGCTGCATAGATCAGGTGCGCGGCAGCTTGGCATCCCGCGTCGCCGCGTTCCGCAACAGAGGCTCGACCCTTGAGCCTTCCAGCCTGGAGAGCGACCATGCCCCTCATCAAAACCCGCGACGGCACAGAGATTTTCGCCAAGGACCGGGGCGACGCGGGCGCGCCGCCCGTCGTGCTCATCCACGGCTACCCGCTCAACGCGGACAGCTTCGACAAGCTCGCCATCAAGCTTGTCGAGGCCGGCCACCGCGTCATCAACTACGATCGGCGCGGCGCCGGCCGCTCGGGCCAACCTTGGGGCGGCTACGACTGGGATACCTATTCCGATGACCTCGCCGACGTGATGCAGGCGACCGGCGTGACCGACGGCGTGACGGTGATCGGTTATTCGATGGGTGGCGGCGAGTGCGCCCGCTATATGAGCCGGCACGGCGGCAAGGGCGTCATCAAGCTCGGGCTCTATGCGTCGGTGGTGCCGGGCATGTTCAAGTCAGACGACAATCCGGCCGGCCACACCGAGCAGGATTACCACGACATCGTGGACGGCATCTTAAAGGACCCTTCGGCCTTTTTCCGCCAGACCTTCCTGCCGCCGTTCTACGGCAAGGGCATCAAGTCGGCGGTCGGCATGGCGCACTCGGCGAGTGACGACACGATCGAGACCGCGACCGCCTGGGCGATGATGATGAGTATGCGGGCGCAGACCGCCATGCCGCACAACTTCACCTTCGGCGACTTCACCGGGGACGTCTCGGCAATCAATGTGCCGACGCTGATCCTGCACGGCACTGACGACAAGCCCGCGCCGATCGACGCGACGGCCCGGCGCGCCCACAAGATGATTCCGGGGTCCCGATTGATCGAGTACGAGGGGCATCCGCACGGCTTCTACGCGACCAACTCCGACCAGATGATCGCCGACACGCTGGCCTTCCTCGGGCGCTAGGCCCGAGCACGGTCGCGAACAACCCAAGGAGCCTGGTCATGACCACCACCGTCCGCGAGGCCACGTTCGACCTGCTGCGTCGGTTGGGGCTGACCACCGTCTTCGGCAATCCCGGCTCGACGGAAGAGCCGTTCCTGCAGGACTTTCCGGAGGACTTCACCTACGTACTGGGCCTGCAGGAAGCCTCGGTGCTGGCGATGGCCGACGGCTATGCGCAAGCGACCGGTCGGCCCGCGCTGGTTAACCTGCATACCTTCGCGGGTGTGGGACACGCGGTCGGAAACCTGATCTGCGCCTACTACAACAAGACGCCGCTGATCGTCACGGCCGGGCAGCAGACCCGCGAGATGCTGCTACTCGAACCGTATCTCGCCAATGTGCACGCGACCGAGACGCCGAAACCTTGGGTGAAGTGGAGCTACGAGCCCGTGCGGGCGGCCGACACGCCGACTGCCGTCATGCGCGCTTACGCCGCCGCGGTGCAGCCACCCACCGGGCCTGTGTTCCTGTCACTACCGATGGATGATCTCGACAAGCCGGCCGAGGGACAGGCGGTCATCCGTACGCTGAGCCAGCGCGTCGGCCCCGACCCGGCCCGCCTCGCCGAATTCGCGCGGGCCATCGGCCAGGCTCGGAGCCCGGTGCTGGTGATCGGCGCCGGCGTGGACCGCGCCGGCGGCTGGGATGCCGGCGTCAGGCTGGCCGAGAAACTTAACGTGCCGGTCTGGGCGCCGCCCGAGACCGAGCGGGCGGCGTTCCCGGAAGACCACCCGCTGTTCCAGGGCTACCTGCCCTTCGCAATCGCGCCGCTCGCGGACAAGCTGAAAAATCACGACTTAGTACTCGTGATCGGCTCGCCCGTGTTCCGCTACTACCCCTATGTTCCGGGCGACTACCTTCCATCGGGCGCAAGGCTTCTCCACTTCACCGACGACCCCGCCGAGGCCGCCCGGGCGCCCGTGGGAGACAGCGTGCTCGCCGACGCCGCACTGGCGCTGGAGGGTTTGGTGGCGGCGGTGGAGCCGGGGCGCTACCCGCCCGTGCCCGCGCGCGAGCTCAAGCGCGAGCTGCCCAACCCGCCCGGCCCGGTGCTCACGCCAGCGCAGGTGTTCTCGACGCTTCAGGCCGGTCGGCCCGAAGACGCGGTGCTGCTGCTCGAGTCGACCTCCAACGCCGAGCTTTTCCACCAGTGGGTCCCGATCACGCGGCCTCGGTCTTTCACGCTGTTCGCCAGCGGCGGACTGGGCTGGGCGCTGCCTGCAGCGGTGGGATACGCGTTGGCCGAACGCGACACCGGGCGGAACCGGCCGGTGCTGGCGATCCTCGGAGACGGTGCGACCAACTACTCGATACAGGCGCTGTACACCGCGGCTCAGCACCAGCTGCCGGTCGTCTTTCTGGTGCTCAACAATGGCGAGTACGGCATCCTGAAATCCTTCGCCGAACAGCAGAGGACTCCCGGCGTGCCGGGGATGGACCTGCCCGGCATCGACTTCGTCGCGCTCGCCGGCGGCTACGGCTGCGCCGCCGCTCGGGTTTCCACGTCGGAGTCGCTGACCGAAGCCTTTCGGGAGGCGCTGCGCCGCGCAGGGCCGACGCTGCTGGAAGTGCCCATCACCGCGGCCGTAGGACCGCTGTTGTAGCCCATGTTCTCCGGATCGATCCCGGCACTCGTCACGCCGTTCTCCGCCGACGGCACCTTCGACGAAGCGGCATTCCGGGACTTGGTCGACTGGCCGGTCGCGGACGGCTCCGGGAAATACACGCTCACCTGCGTCCGGCCCGGCTTCCCCGAAGCGCTCCGCTTGTCGCCGGCTTGGCCGGGTGCGGCAAGCCGAGCCGCGGTCGACGCGGCGCTGACTCACGCCGGGCTGATCTAAGTGTAGTGGATTCGACGGTTTGTTCGTTTCATTGTCATTCCGGGGCGCCGCGAAGTGGCGAGCCCAGAACCCATGCACACCGGCCCGCGCAAAGAATGGCACCGCGCACCAAGATCTCGCAGGTTCGTGTTCATGGGTTCCGGGCTCCCTCGCTCCGCTCGGGCCCCGGAATGACTGATCTGTTAGAATCGCTACACTAGGATGCCAATTCATATCTGCAGAGAATGCGGCACGTTCTATGCCGACGCTCCGTCACCCCCGGATCGCTGCCCGATCTGCGAGGACGAACGGCAATACGTGCCGCGCACCGGGCAAGCCTGGACCACGCCGGCAGCGTTCGCCGCGTCCCACGTCAATACCTGGCGGCTGCTTGAGCCTGATCTGTTCGAGATCCATACGCAGCCTGGATTCGCGATCGGCCAACGGGCGCTGCTGGTCCGGACGCCGGCGGGCAATTATCTTTGGGACTGCATCGCGCTCATCGATGACGCGACGGTCGAGCTGATCAAGGGGCTGGGCGGCCTCAAGGGCATCGCCATCTCGCACCCGCATTACTACACGTCGTGCCAGGACTGGGCCGCGGCGTTCGACTGCCCCGTCCACCTTCATGCCGCCGACCGGGATTGGGTGATGCGGCCCGACCCCGCCCCGCGCTTCTGGACCGGCGACAGAATGACGATCGGCCCGGGGCTGACGCTGCTCCGTCTCGGAGGGCACTTTCCGGGCGCGACCGTGCTCCACTGGGCGACCGACGAGCGCTCTGCAGGCGTGCTGCTGACCGGCGACACGCTCCAGGTCGTGGCCAACCCATCTCGCGTCAGCTCCATGTACAGCTATCCGAACCTGCTGCCCTTGTCGGCCGCGACCGTCAGGCGAATTGCCGACACGTTGCAGCAATGGCGCATCGACCGCGTATATGGCTTCAATGTCGGTCGACAGGTACTCGAAGATGGCGGCGCTGCTATCGAGCGCTCGGCGCGTCGATATATCGAGTTGCTTTCCGAGGAGCGCTGACAGGCGGTGGGACACGCTCCGCCGGTCGCGCAACACTTCACCAGGCATTGTCACGTTAACCGACTCGGTCCGACCCCTTCTGTCCTGCTCCCCTCGTTTCGGGGCAGGACAATAGGTGCGCTCAGCGCTTCGCCAACCCAGGACTGCCCGCCACCGACCTGCTCAGCTTAGCACAAAACCTTAACGTGACAATGCCGTGAGGATCTTGTCGGGCCTGATCTCGACGTGATCGACTTCCAGCCGCTCGGCAATAGTGAGGCCGGCAAATAGGTATAGCGCATCCGGGAGACCTGCTAGGCTTTGATCCAAAGAAGGTCTCATACACAAAATCCTGTGTCTCGCAATCCCTCCGTCGACTCGGAACAGGGTTGGCACGATGTGGATTTCCAAACCGGACCGAGTGTCCTTGCGGGCGAGGCCATACCGTACCATATGGTATGACCTCGATACCCACATAGGATCCTTAGACAATGCTCACCCCACATCTTCTCGGTCTATCCGGGAGCATCCGGCGCGACTCGGCGAACACCGCCATCCTTGCTGCTCTCGCGGACGCCCTGGGCGGCAAGGCCGCGATGACGCTGTTCCCGCTTAACGACATCCCGCTCTACAACGGAGACCTGGAGGGCGACCGCCTGCCTGCTCCCGTACGTGCGCTCAAGGACGCAATCGCCGCCGCCGACGGGCTTGTTCTCTGCTCGCCCGAGTACAATCACGGCATGTCCGGCGTACTGAAGAATGCGCTGGATTGGGCCTCGCGCCCTGGCTTCAATTCCCCGCTGAAGAACAAACCCGCCTTGATCATGTCGTCCTCACCAGGCGCGCTTGGCGGTGCACGCGCTCATGCGCAGGTTCGCGAAACCATCGCGGCTGCTTTGGGCCGGGTGGTTGCTCGGCCGCAGGTCACCATTGCGGGCGTCTTCCAGAAGGTCACTGACGGCAAACTCACGGACGAGGCGTCGTTGAAATTCTGCCTCGAAGCTATAGACGATCTAATAGCGGAAATCGGCCTCTTGGCGCAGCGCGCTGCATGATGCCAGTGGCTCCCTCCGACGCGCCAACCCCGTCGCGACGCACGCGGCGGGGCGATGAACGGGACGTGCAGTTGCGTCAACGCGCGTCCGAATTGTTCCTCGAACGTGGCTATGACAGGGTCAGCCTCGACGAGATCGTCCGCGACGTCGGCGGGTCAAAAACCAACGTCTATACGTTCTACGGCGGCAAGGACCGCTTGTTCGTCATCGTCATGGATCAGATGATCCGCGAGATCGTAGAGCCACTGCAATCGGTCATCCTTGATGGCCTCGGCCTGGCAGCCGGATTGGACCGGTTCGCCCAAACCCTTCTGGATGTGCTTTTGCAAGAACGGCACCTCGCGTTTCAACGGTTGGTCATTGCCGAGGCGCTTCGCCATCCCGAGATCGGCTGGAACTGGTATCACCACGGCCCGCAGGCCTCGCACGCCGTGCTGGAACGCTTTCTTTGCGAGAAGCGCAGCGCCGGGCACATCCGTGCAACGACCGACCCGGCCCGCGCTGCGAAGCTGTTCCATGACATGGTTGCGTTCGACCTACTGAACCGAGCCATGATGGCGATCGACGGTGGCCCGACGCCCGATGACGTCGCTCTCACGATCCGAGACGCGGTCACCACTATGACCGAGGCACTTGGCACGTCGCCGGAAAAGATGCCGTCGGCTGAACCCTAGGCTGCTACCCCATTGATAAACAGCAGGAACACTCAATCGGCATCGCCCTCCCGTCCGGGCGCAGACTATCATGAGGGACAATCAGCGATCGAACCGGTCGATTACGCCCCGCTGCTTAGCCTTCCGTCTGAGCGAAGCGTAGAACTCTCTCCGGGTGAGACGGTCCTAGAGGCGATAGAACGGATCGGCATACCGCAAGCGGCGGCGTGTGGCGGACGAGGCCGATGCTCGACGTGTCGCGTGCGAGTGACGGAGGGCGGCTTGCTACTGCCTCCACCGTTTGGGGTGGAGCGTCAAGTTCTCGACCGGATTAGGGCGCCCAGTGATGTCCGGCTTGCCTGCCAGCTCCGGCCAACCTCCGACCTCGCAATCATCCCGCTTCTGCCCCCAGCGCGAGGCGGGCTCGAGGTCCGAAAAGACGCGGAAATCTGTGACATCGCCATTCTATTCATTGATTTGCGCGGGTTTACGGCGCTCACGGCCGGACGGCTTCCGTATGACACTCTCGATCTGCTGAACCGCTTTTTTGCCGTTGTGGTACGCGCGGTTGAAGATCAGGGCGGCATTGTCGACGCCTTCCTCGGTGATGGCGTGCTCGCCTTCTTCGGACTGGACACAGGGCCGCGCTTCGGCTCCCGTCAGGCACTCGCCGCGGCTCGTGCGGTCGCCCTCGAGGTTGCTGCCCTCCGCAGGGAGCCTGGCCTTGACTGGCCCGCACCACCCAAAGTAGCGATTGGTGGAGACGTCGGCCCGTCGCTTGTCGGGCTGATCGGTGCAGGATCCGCGGCGCGTGTCACAGCGATTGGTGATGCCGTAAACGTGGCAAGTCGTCTGGAGCGGCTTGCCAAGCTGCATAATGCGGAACTCGCTATCACTGACGCCTTGCTGACGCGCTCCGGATCGGACCCGTCGCAGTTTCGACGCATTGAAGCGGTCCTGCGAGGCCGATCGGAGACGAGCGTCGTATTCGTAACGCCCGATGCTGGTCTTCTTCCTTGGCCGACATGGGATGAAGAGCCCTGGTTTGAGGGGGCCAGCATGGACAGCATCGCACCGTCATCGGAGCCACTTATCTCGAAAGCGACGAATGTCCGCGCCATTCAGAGGAAATCTGGTGTGACCAACCTTCTCCTGGTTAATAGTTCGGCTTCAGGTCACAGTTCGGTTTCACGAAAACTTACGAGAGCGATGATTTCAAGATGGTCGAGCCGTGATCCCCTTCTTCAAATTGTCGAGCGGGACGTTGGAGCCAGTCCGATCCCACATGTGAGCGAAGACACAGTTGCTGCATTGCGCCGCGGCGAGGCTAATAATCCGGTCCAAGCAGAAGCGCACCGGCTTTCGGAAGAGCTATTAGGCGAGTTGGAGGGGGCGAATATTCTGGTGATCGGCTCGCCAATGTACAACTTTGGCATCTCGTCGACGCTGAAGAGCTGGTTCGATTATGTGCTTCGAGCAGGTCGATCCTTCCGTTACACGCCCGAGGGCTCACAAGGATTGCTCCATGGCAAACGGGCTCTCTTGGTCATGAGCCGTGGTGGTATTTACGAGCTAGGCCGCGGCCAAGCGACCAACATCCAAGCACCTCACCTGCGTACCCTCCTTCGGTTCATCGGCATCGAGGACATAACCGAGATCGCCGTAGAAGGTCTCGGAATCAGCCCTGAGCGGCGAGCGCGCAGTATCGCTGTGGCTGAAGCAGCCCTCGCCGACTTTGCAGATTCCCAGCCACTTTCCTTGCGCGATGATCTTACCCTTTGATCTGCGATGCAGCCTGGCCGTCGTCGCCTGTTGGCTGAGCTGTACCCTCACCCCGGCGCAGGCGGCTTCACCGAGCCCGCAGCCGCTCACAGCGACGCAGGCGGCAGCGTCGCTCAGCGAGCCGCCCATTGATCTCGGGCAAACCAGCTTCCTCGATGGCGAGGGCGGCCCAGGGCCGCTGATCGAGTTCATCGGCAATGCCTATTCCGCGGCCTATGTCACCGACCCAGCCGGCCACATCGTTTCCGGCACGAACAAGCAGTGGAACGCCGGAGTCATCACCCACCTGGCCTATGTGACGGATATTCCGGTACTCGACGGGCATCTCGGCGGAGAGCTGCTGTTCCCCGCTGCCGTCGTGCATCTCGATGTCCCGGGGGCGCCGGTGACGACGCAGGGCGGGGTCGGCGACCTGACCTTTGGACCCCTTGTGCAGTGGTCCGACCTGCGCCTGCTCGGACGGCCCTTCTCGATGCGCCTCGGACTTCAGATCACGGCACCGACTGGGGGGTATTCGCCGCATCGGCTGATCGATACCGGGCAGAACGCCTGGCAGATTTCGCCGTACTACGCCTTCACCTGGCGCGCGACCGACCGGTGGGAGATCAGCGCGCGCCCGATCTACGACCGGAGCTGGGACAACGACAACCCGCCATCCGCGACCCATGCCGGCAGCGCGCAGGCCGGTGACCAGTTTGCCATGAACCTGTCCGAGTCGTATGCCGTAACCCCGGATCTGCGGATCGGCGTTGCCAGCTACATGCTGCGCCAGATCAGCGACAAGAGGCTGAACGACACGAACGTCGTAGGCTCCCGACAGCAGGTCTTCGGCGCCGGACCTGGGCTGCTGTGGAGCAACGGCCGGGTCGCGATCCTGGCGAACGCTTATCGAGAATTCGCCGCAGAGAACCGGCCGGAAGGCTTCGACGCCGTGATCCGCCTGCTCGCGCCCTTCTGAGAGGCATGATCCGATGCTGTTCTAAGGCCAACTCGGCTCCAGGGACGACTTCGGCCCGCCCGCGCTTTCGAAGCCGTTCACGCGCTTGACGCTCTGCGCTCTCAAGCTTGCCGATGCTGCTCTAGGTATTGATCCGGCGTGCAAATTTACCGCTATTGGGAGGTGATCGGCGTCCAAAATTGACCCCCTTTTTGCTGTGACATGCAGATTGACCCGCTGGGGATGCGAGCGGGTAGCGGGGGTGCTGGTTGTGGAGACGATCGGTCGGATCAAGCGGGAGTGCAGTGTCACATCTTCGAGGGGCTCAGCAACCGAATATGGTAGGCTCGGCTTGATGCCTGAGCTGTCCTATCGTCGACATCAATTTCCGGCCACCGTGATCCAGCACGCGATCTGGCTATATCTTCGCTTCACGCTGAGCTACGGGAGGTCGAGGAACTTCTGGCCGAGCGGGGCCTAGATGTCTCCTACGAGACGGTGCGGCGCTGGGTGTTGAAATTCGGCCCGCTGATTGCGCGCAGGCTGCGGCAAGGCCGACCGCGGCCGAGTGGCAAGTGGCACCTCGACGAGATGGTGGTCCGGATCGGCGGAAAGCGCATGTATCTGTGGCGATGGAGCGGCGTGCCTCTGCCGTCCGGCAGCAGCATGTCGATCAGGCAATAGCGCACTTCAGTCTGCTTGCCGGAGACCAGAACCGTGTGATTGTCCCCGACCACCGACAGGTGCAGCAGGTCCGCATCGTCACGGTTCGAGACTGTTAGCGATCGGCTCAGGTCGTCCGCGGGTATTGGACCTGTGTCACCGTCCGCGGTGATCGAATGGTCAGCCATGGGTGGTCTCCTTCAGTTCAATGGTTCGCGGTTGTGATGTGAATGATCGCCTGGACCACCGGCGCGGGCGCCTCCTCGGGCAGGAAGTGTCCGCTGGTCGGTTCGACGGAGGTCTGGACGTGCTCGGCGATCAACGCGACCATCTGGCCAGACGCGGGCGCCCAGCCCCTTCTCTCCGCCATCGCCCATACGGGCGTCTTGATCTTGGACCTTAGCAGGGGCTCGGTCTGGGGCGATGCTGGTGAAGGCGGCGCGATAGATGCCGAGGCTGCCGAGCACGCCGTCGCGACCGGAGAAGGTGCGCAGATATTCGTCGACCACCGAGCGCGTGAAAGCGTCGTGATTGATTACGTGGTCGCCCTCGTAGAACCAGTCGAGGAACGAGCGCTCGTTGCCGACGATCAGCCGTTCCGGGACGCCGGGCGCAAGCGGCAGGATCCACCACCACATCGAGCCCTGCCCCATGCTCTCGGGCGTATAGGCGAACACCGGGCGCAGCACCTCGCCGAGCATGACCGGGGCTTCGATGTAGAGCAGCGCCTTCACCTCGTCCGGGTGGTGGGCGGCCCAGAGGAGCGCGGGCAGCTCGCCCATGTCGTGGGCCGCGTGGACCACGGGACCACGCCGGCCGAAACCGATCTGGGCGACCAAGGCCCGCGCCTCGTTCGCCAGCGCACGGGCGTCGTAGCCCTCCACGCCCGGCGGCTTGTCGCTGTCGCCGTAGCCCCGCATGTCGGGGACGAATACGGCGAGTCCGGCCTCTGCGAGCGCGGGGCGACGTGCCGCCAAGGGTAGCCGGTCGAGAGGAAGCCGTGCCATAGCACCACCGGCTGTCCGTCAGGATCGCCGCCGAT
>Ga0213875_10002395_pt1 | contig 11289 bp, 11 predicted proteins | sample BarmaccomBMRX_R8_FD_160105 | JGI IMG/M metagenome (GOLD analysis project Ga0213875, IMG submission 160105) | Root-associated microbial communities from Barbacenia macrantha in rupestrian grasslands, the National Park of Serra do Cipo, Brazil - RX_R8 | ecosystem: Host-associated > Plants > Roots... | reverse complement strand
AGCGTGACGCGGACGGTGTACGATCCGGGGGCGACCGGCGCGCGGAGCGCGACGCTCCGCTCGCCGCGGCGCAGGTCCGCTCCGGTCAGCTCGACGTCGTCGCGGTCGCGCACGACCTCGACGCGGGCGCCGTCGACGAACGGGATCTCGACCACGAACGGATCGCCGGGCGGCACCGGATACGGCCGGACCGTGAACGTGTCGCCCCCGCCGACGTCGATCACGGTCGCATTGCCGGTGGCGCCCGGAATCTCGCCCGTCGCCGGCTGGGACGGGGACGGCGGTTCTTGGGCGACCGGCGCCGCCGACGGCGGCGGAACGAGCGCGGCCGGCAACGGCACCCGCGTGTCCTGGCCCTCGCCCGCGCCCTCGGCGCGCGCGACGAGGACGTACGGCTCGCGCGGCCCGGCCGGCGGGGCCGGCACTTCCGTCACGCCGGCGCCGGACGGCGTCGTGGTCGAGAACCACGTGCTGCCGGCGCGGTCGACGATCGCCAGGTGGACGTCGCGCGCGACCGCCGAGTAGCGCACGGCGAGCGGCGCGCCCGGGCGCGGCGGGTCGACGACGATGCTCGCGATGCGCGGCGGCGGGCTCGCGACGATGCGGATCGCCGGCGGCGGCGTCGCGCGGCCGTAGGCCGCGTCGCGGGCATCGGCGCCGAACGCGTTCGCGATCGCGACGTGCAGGCTCGCGGCGTTGCCGTGTCCGAGCGGCATCGAGCCGTTCGGCGTGGGCAGCCGGCCTTCGGCGACGATCGCGCCGTGCGTGTCGCGGAGCTCGTAGGTGGGCGTGCCTTTCCCGGACGTCGACCAGCGCGCCACGAGCTTGCCGTCGGGCGTCGCGAGCAGCGCCGCGTCGACGACGCGCGGGCGGCCGAAGGCGAACCCGAGCAGCACCACGCCGGCGAGCACGGCGGCGCCGCCGAGCGCGCCCGCCGGAGCGATCCATCGCCGGAGCGACCGTCCGCCGCGCGGCGGCGGCGCCTCGACCACCAGATGAACGCCGTCGCCGTGCACTTCCGCGGCGACACGCTCGTACGCGAGCGCCGCGTCGAGCGCGAAGCCGGTGCGGATCGCGGCGTGCGGGCGGACTTCGACCGCGAGGGCGGCGACGGGACGGCTCTCGTCGAGGCGCACGGCGCTCACGGTCGCCGCCAGCATGCCCGGCGTCCCGTTCGTCACGCGAAGCTCGTAGCGTGCGCCTTCGTCGCCGACGCCCACGGGCTCCAGCTCGCACGCGACCGCACCCGACGGCGTGGCGAGCAGACCGCGGCCGCCGTGCGACGGCTCGCGGAGTCCCAGAGCGGTCGACTCGCGACGAGCGATCGCGTTGGAGGTGCCCACGTTTGCGGTATCGGCCGAAACGGCGCTCCGCTCGCGCGCGCCTATCCGGCGCCGCCCGTGACCTCGGCCTCGGCGGCACGCAGCGCGAGCGCGAGCTCGCGCAGGAACGACGACGCGTCCATCACGATCCCGAGCGTCTGGTGCGACCCGCGATCGGTCAGCTTCGTGACCGAGGCCGGGTTGATGTCGACGCACACCGTCTTGCACGTCGCCGGCAGCAGGTTGCCGACCGCGATCGAGTGCAGCAGCGTGCACACCATCAGCGCCATGCCGATCTCCGGGACGCAGCGGCGCATCGCGCGCTGGCATTCGATCACGTCCGTGATCACGTCGGGCAGCGGTCCGTCGTCGCGAATCGACCCGCACAGCACGACCGGGATGCCGGCCGCGTACGCTTCGTACATCACGCCCGCACGCAGCATGCCGCAGCCGATCGCGTTCCGGATGCCGCCCGCGGCGCGGATCCGGTTCACCGAGCGCAGGTGGTGGACGTGCCCGCCTTCCTCCGGAAACGCGTCGTCGAGGTTCACGCCGAGCGAGGTGTTGAAGAACTGCTGCTCGATGTCGTGCACCGCGAGCGCGTTGCCGGCGAACAGCGCCGTCACGTAGCCCTCGCGGATCAGCTCCGCCAGGTACGGCGCCGCGCCGGTATGGACGATCGCCGGGCCGCCGACGAACAGCACGCGCTTCCCCGACCGGCGCACCGCCAGCAGCTCGCGCGCGAGCTCGCCGAGCAGCGCGTGCCGCGGCTTCTCGCTCGACACGGCGCTCGCCATGAACTCGAAGACGTCGCGGCGTCGCGAGCGCTGCGCGACGTTGACCTTCACGCCGCGGTGTCCGACGACGACGCAGTCGCCCGCTTTGACGTCCGACGGCGCGACGGTCATCGCGCCGCCGTCGTCGATCACGATCGCGCAGTCCATCTCGGGCCGATCGACCGGCATCCAGCGCCCTTCCACGCGCACCTCGGTGTCGTAGTTCGTCGTCGCGTAGAAGTCGTCGGGCAGCACGCCGTCGTGCGGGGCGGGTGCGACCGCGACGTCGCCTTCGTCCATCACGACCGCACCGGTCTCGCGCTGCAGCTTCTCGAGCGTCTCCTCGAGGTGCGCGGCGTCGTCCGACTCGATGCGCAAGCGCGCGTACGACGGCTCGTTGACCGTCTGTCCCGAGTCGAACTCCTCGATGACGTACGCGGTCCGCTCGTCGTCCGTCAGGATGCCGAGCACGCGGTTGAAGATGCCGGAGTCGATGATGTGCCCGCGCAGCTCGATCCGGCGGACGACCGTCGGAGACGGCGAAGCGGACGCCATGGGGCTCGTCTTCGTACCGACGCCGCTGGGCAACCTCCGCGACGTCACGCTGCGTGCGATCGACGTGCTGCGCGACGCGCCGCTCATCGTCGCCGAGGACTCGCGCGTCGCGCGGCGCCTGCTCAGCGCGCTCGGCGTCGCGGCGAAAGACGTGTGGACGTACCACGAGCACAACGCGCGCAGCGCGACGCCGCGAATCCTCGAGCGCGCGCGCGACGGCGTCGTCGCGGTCGTGACCGACGCGGGGACGCCGGGCATCAGCGATCCGGGCAGCGAGCTGGTCGTCGCCGCACGCGCCGCCGGCGTGCCGGTGGAGGTCTTGCCGGGCCCCGCGGCGTTCGTGTGCGCCGCGGTGCTGTCGGGATTCGATCTGCGCCGGTTCGCGTTCGCGGGCTTTCCTCCGCGCACGAGCGGCGCGCGCCGCGACGCGTTCCGCGCGTCGCTCGCCGAGACGACGGTGTGGTACGAAGCGCCGCACCGCGTGCGCGCGTCGCTCGCCGATCTCGCGGCGGTCGCGCCGGAACGACGCGTGTTCCTGGTGCGCGAGCTCTCGAAGCGCTACGAGCAGCAGGTCGTCGGCACGGCGGACGACGTCGCCGCGGCGCTGGCGCAGCCGGTTCGCGGCGAGATCGCGTTCGTCGTCGAAGGCGCCGCGCCGGCACGCGACGCGGTCGACGCCACGGACGCGGACGTCGACGCGGCGATCGACGCGCTGCTCGCCGAAGGCCTCACGACGTCGGCGATCGCGAAGCGGCTCGCGGACGCGGGCCACGGTGGACGGCGTCACCTCTACGCCCGCGTCGGCGAACGGCGGGCCGTCGCGCCCGGCCGGGGTGATTAGCGGACGAGGCGACGAACACGGGCGCGTGCCCTCGCAGCGCCCGTTCTACGTGACGACCCCCATCTATTACATCAGCGGCACGCCGCACATCGGCCACGCGTACACGAGCATCGCCGCCGACGTGCTCGTGCGCACCGCGCGCGCGCACGGCGAAGCGCGCGCGCTGACGGGCACGGACGAGCACGGTCAGAAGGTCGCGAACGCCGCCGCGGCGGCCGGAATGACGCCGCAGGAATACGTCGACGCGCTCGCCCCGAAGTGGCGCGAGCTCGCGCCGTCGTTCGATGCTCGGTTCGACGACTTCATCCGCACGACGGAGCCGCGTCACGCGCGCGCGTGCCTGGCGCTGTTCGAGCGCATGCGCGCGAGCGGCGACGTGTACGAGGGCGTGTACGAAGGCTGGTACTGCACGCACGACGAGACGTTCTGGCCGGAGGCGAAGCTCGTCGACGGCCGATGTCCGAATCCGGAATGCCGGCGTCCGGTGCAGTGGCTCTCGGAGAAGAACTGGTTCTTCCGGCTGTCCGCGTACGAGGAGCGTCTGCGCCACCTGTTCCGCTCGAACCCGGACTTCTTGCGCCCGCAGTCGCGCTACAACGAGATGACGGCGATCATCGACGAGGGACTCGAGGACTTCTCGATCTCGCGCTCGTCGTTCGACTGGGGCATCCCGCTGCCGGGCGGCGGCGTGCTGTACGTGTGGTACGACGCGCTGATCAACTACATCAGCGCGCTGGGGTGGCCGGACGATCGCGACGGTCTGTACGCGCGCTTCTGGCCCGGGATGCACATCATCGGCAAGGAGATCGCGCGCTTCCACACGATCATCTGGCCCGCGATGCTGTGGTCGGCAGGACTGCCGATCCCGACGCGCGTGTTCGCGCACGGCTGGATCACGAGCGAGTCCGGCACGAAGATCGGCAAGTCGCTCGGCAACGCGATGGACCCGTTCGCGCTGCGCGACGAGTTCGGCGCCGACTCCCTGCGCTATTTTCTGATGCGCGAGGCGCCGTTCGGCAGCGACTTCTCGATCTCGGTGGAGAAGCTGCGCCAGCGGCACAACAGCGACCTCGGGAACGACCTCGGCAACCTGTTGCGGCGTTCGCTCGCGATGCTGCAGAAGTACCGGAACGGCATCGTGCCGCAGCCGACGGACGGCGCCGTCGCGGAGCGCGTCGCGGATCTGCCGGAGCGCGTGCGCGAGCACATCGCCTGCCTGCGCTTCCGCGAAGCGCTCGACGAGATCTGGAACGTCGTCACGATGCTCAACCGCGCGATCGACGAGCAGAAGCCGTGGGAGCTCTACAAGCACGCACGCGGCGTGGAGCTCGACGCGCTCCTCTACGATCTCTGCGAGGGGCTGCGATGGCTCAGCGTGCTGCTCTTTCCGTTCATGCCGCGCAAGGCCGGGGCGATGTGGGCGCAGCTCGGTCTCGACGGCACGCCCGAACGCCGCTGGGAGGACGAGCTCGTGTGGGGCGGCCTCGCCACCGGCACGCAGACGAATCCCGGCGCGCCGCTCTTCCCGCGCATCGACCCGCCCGCGGCGTGACGCTGCGACCGCGCGCGACGGCGATCACGGCCCGCCCGTGACGGGCTGGTTGCCGTTCTCGGTCTCGCGCTGGATCAGATCGGCGCACTGCGACTTGAAGAACGCGCACACGGCGCGCGAGAGCGCGAAGTGCGGCGGGAGCGCGAACCCGGGCGGCGGACCCTGCGGCGGGAACGTCATCTTGCCGTCGGGATTCACGCGAAGGTCGAACGGATCGCGCCGCGGCGGAAACTGGTAGATCCACGGAAACGACACGGTCTCGAAGTAACCGTCGTTGTAGCGGATGAAGCAGCGGAGATAGTATGCGTGCAGCGCGCCGTCCGGCATCGGCCCTTGCAGCGAGACGCAGTCGCCTTGGAACGCCGCGAGAAACTGCGCCGGCGTGCCGGCCATGATGGCTTCGTACTGGGGCGTCTGCGGCATGCGCGCCGGCGGCCTCGATTGGCGCGGCGTGTCGGTGAGCGAACGTTGCGCGTCGGCGATCGTCCGGCTCCACTGCGCCTGATACCTCTGCAGCTGCTGCGCGAAGTCGCTCTTCGACTCGGTGGTGCGTTTCGGATCGACGGTGGGCTCGGCGGTCGGGCGCACGCGCGGCGCGACGGCGAGCACGCGATGAATCGTCGCGTGCTGGCGCGGCCGGAACGTCGGCTCGGGCGTCGCTTCCGTCGTGGGCGCGACGCTCGGCACCGGCGGCAGCGTCGGCACGGGGATACGCGCGAGCTCGGGAACACGTGCGACGACGCGCGGCTGCGGTCGCGGTTTCGGCTGCGGGCGACGCGACGGCGCTCCGCGGCTGCGATGCGACTCGCGCACGACCGGACGCTTCTCGATCCGGATCGCATCCGAGAGGGCGACGATCTCCGGCGTCGGCGCCGGCTTCGGCAGCACGCGCGCGACGGAGCGCGCGATCTCGGGCCACCACCAGCGCGCGACGAGCGCGCCGCCCGCGTGCACGAGCAACGACAGCACCACGGCAAGCGCGAGAAACCACCGCGTTCCGCGGTCGGCGCGCTCGGGGAACATGCGCACGTCGGGCTTAATGGTTCACCATGATCGACACGCACGCCCACGTCCACGATCCGGCGTTCGACCGGGATCGCGACGCGATGCTGGCGCGGGCGCGCGAGCGCGGCGTCGACGCGATCGTCACCGTCGGCTGCGACGTCGACGATAGCCGCCGAGCCTGCGAGACCGCTGGGAGCTACGGGCTGCTTGCGACGGTCGGCATCCACCCGCACGAGGCGAAGGACGCGCCGGCCGACGTGCCGGCGGCGTTCGATGCATTACGCGCGCGGTACGGCGACCGCGTGGTCGCGATCGGCGAAACCGGGCTCGACTATCACTACGACCACAGCCCGCGCGACGTGCAGCGCCGGGTGTTCGCCGAGCAGCTCGCGTACGCGCGCGAGCGCGGAATGCCGCTCGTGTTCCACCAGCGCGAGGCGCACGACGACTTCGTCGCGGCGCTGCGCGACGGCTACGACGCGCGCACGCAGCGCGGCATCGTACACTGCTTCACGGGCACGCCGGACGAAGCGCGCACGTTCGTCGAAGAATTCCACCTCGTGCTCGGCATCGGCGGCGTCGTGACGTTCAAGACGGCGCAGGTGCTGCGCGACGCGGTCGCGAGCATCGGCCTGGACGCCGTGGTCCTCGAGACCGACTGTCCGTATCTCGCGCCGGTGCCGCATCGCGGCGAACGCAACGAACCGGCGTTCGTCGCCGACACCGCGTGCGTCGTCGCGGACGTGCTCGGAACGGACGTCGAGACGGTGGTCACGCGCGCGGACGCGAACGCGCGCCGCGTGCTCGGAGCGCTTCCGCGAAGCGCTTGACGACGCCGAGCCTCACGTGGCGCGAAGTCGTTTGGCGATCGCGCGGATCCGCGCCTCGGCCCGCGTGTAGAACACCCATTGCTTGATGCGCTTCGGGATCAGCAGCTCGCAATCGACCAAGATGCGCAGGTGCTCGCTCGCGGTCGGCTGGCTCACGCCGAGCTTCTCGGCGATGAACGCGCCGCATACGCCGTCGCGCACGAGATCACCGTCGGTCTGCGGCGGAAAGTGCCGCACCGGGTCCTTCAGCCACTGGAGGACCATCAGCCGTTTGTCGTTCGCCAGCGCCTTGAACACCTTGACGTCGTCAACCGCGGCGTCCGCCTCGTCGCGTCCACGCCGCGACGTGCTACGCACGCGCGTCGCGCAGCGGCGTCGCGGCGACGACGGCGATCTCGACGAGATATTTCGATGACGCGAGGCGGCTCTCGACCGTCGCGCGCGCGGGCGGGCAGCGGGGGTCGACCCACTGATCCCAGACGGCGTTCATCTCGTCGAACGTGCCGATGTCGGCGAGCCACACGTTCGCCGACAGGCACGCGGACTTGTCCGTGCCGCCCGCCGCGAGCAGCGCGTCGATCTTCGCGAGCACCGCGCGCGTCTGTTCGGCGACGGTCGGCGAGTCGTCGACTTGCCCCGCCGTGTACATGACCCCGCCGTAACGCACGGCCTGGCTCATCCTGCGGCCCGGTTCGAGACGCCTGACCTCGCTTAGAGAGTTCGCCATATTGCCAATCTACTAAATACGTGCTAGCGTGTCAACCGATGGTTTCCGAAGCGAAGGTCTGCCGCGATGCCGTCATCGAGACGGAGCGGGCGATTCGGCCGTACATCCGTCGAACGCCGCTTCTCCGCGACGGCTCGCTGACGTTGAAGTTGGAAGGCCTGCAGCACGCGGGCTCGTTCAAGGCGCGAGGCGCGTTCGCGAACCTCGTCGGCCGTGACGTTCCGGACGCGGGGGTCGTCGCCGCTTCGGGAGGCAACCACGGCGCCGCGGTCGCGTACGCGGCGATGGCGCTCGGCGTTCGGGCGGTGATCTTCGTGCCGGACGTGTCGTCGCCGGCGAAGGTCGATCGCATCACGGCATACGGCGCGCGCGTCGTCGTCGGCGGCGCCGGATACAGCGACGCGTACGAAGCGAGCCTCGCGTACGTCCGCGACACGGGCGCGCTCGCGATCCATGCGTTCGACTCCGTGCACACGGTGCTCGGGCAAGGAACGCTCGCGAAAGAGCTTGAGGAAGACGCCCCGGATCTCGACACCGTGCTGGTCGCGGTCGGCGGCGCCGGCCTCGTGGCCGGCATCACGGCGTGGTACGAGGGACGCGTCAAGGTCGTCGCGGTCGAGCCGTCCGGCGCTCCCACGTTGCACGACGCGCTGCGCGCCGGCGCACCGGTCGACGCCGCCGTCGGCAGCGTCGCGATCGACTCGCTCGCGCCGCGACGGGTGGGTGCCTTGCCGTTCGCGATCGTCAGCCGCCACGTGCGCGACGTCGCGATCGTCGACGATGCAGCGATCGACGCCGCGCGGGCCGCCTTGTGGGATCGCTATCGCGTCGTCGCCGAACCCGGCGGCGCGGCAGCGTACGCGGCGCTCGTGTGCGGAGCGTACCGGCCGGCGGAGGGCGAGCGGGTCGGCATCGTCGTGAGCGGCGCGAACACGGTCCTCACCTGGAGCTGAAATCCGCCGTATGAGGGCGCTCTGCGGCCCTCGTCTAAGATGGGCGAGATGGTCAGCGACCCCGCCGGCAAAGGCGCGTATGTCCGCGAGATGTTCGCGGCGATCGCGCCGCGGTACGATCGGGCGAACCGGGTCCTCACGGCGGGCGTCGACGAGGCGTGGCGCCGCCGCGCCGTCGCGGAGCTCGCCGCACCGCGCGGCGGGCGTATTGCCGACCTGTGCTGCGGCACGGGCGACCTCGCGTTCCACCTGCTGCGCACCGACCCGCAGCTGACCGTCGTCGGCGTCGATTTCACGCCGCCGATGCTCGACGGCGCGCGCGCGCGGGCGACGCGCGAGGATGCGAGCCGTCGCGCGACGTTCGTGGAAGGCGACGTGACGCGGCTGCCGTTCGACGACGCGTCGTTCGACGGCGCGACGATGGGCTTCTCGATGCGCAACGTCGTCGACATCGGGACGACGCTGCGCGAGGCGAAGCGCATCCTGCGCCCGGGTGCGCGCTTCGTGAACCTCGACGTGACGAAGCCGCGCAACCCGCTCGTGCGGCGCGTGTTCGGCGCGTACTTCTACGGGATCGTGCCGCTCGTCGGCGGCGCCGTCGGCGGGTCGAAGTCCGCGTACCGCTACCTGCCCAACTCGCTGACGAACTTCCCGGACGCGAACGCGCTCGCCGAGCGCTTCCGCGAGGCGGGATTCCGCGACGTGCGCACGATTCGCCTCGGTTTCGGCGCGATCGCCGTGCACGTGGGAACCGCGTGATGCTGCACCGAGCGCAGCCGGAGCGCGACCTCTACGCGATGGTCGAGACGTTCTTCCAAACGTCGTTCGCGACCGACAACGAGCTCATCACCGAAGCGGTGCGCCGCATGCTGGCGGCCGGCGGAAAGCGGCTGCGCCCGCGCTTCACACTGCTGGCCGCGGAAGCGGTCGGCGGTCGCGCCGGCGATCACCTGCGGCTCGCGGCGTTCATGGAGCTGATCCACGTCGCGACGCTGATCCACGACGACGTCGTCGACGGCGCGCAGATGCGCCGCGGCGTCAACGCGACGGCGATCGACTTCGGGAACCGCATCAGCGTGCTCGCGGGCGACTACCTGTTCGCGTGGATCTTCAAGAACGTCACGGCGAGCTACGCGCACCCGATCCCGCACGTTCTCAGCGCGACGCTCGCCGACATCACCGACGGCGAGGTGCTGCAGCTGCGCGCGCTCGCGGAGCCCGGCACGACGCTCGCCGCGTACGTCGAGATCGCTTCGAAGAAGACGGCCAGCCTCTTCGCCGCGTCGGCGGAGTGCGGCGCGCTCGCCGCCTCGGGCTCGCCGTTCGCGGTCAAGGCGCTGCGGGATTTCGGCGCCGCGTACGGCGTGGCGTTTCAGATGCGTGACGACGTGCTCGACATGACGGCGGACGCCGACGCGCTCGGCAAGCCCGTCGGCAACGACCTGCGCGAGCGCAAGATGACCGCGCCGGTCGTCCTCGCCGTCGAGACGGGCGGCCAGCACTTCCGCACGGCGCTGGAACGTTTCTTCGACGAGCCGGATCCCGACCGCGAGGACATCCAGGCGATGCTCGCCGCCGTTCGCGCGAGCGGCGGCCTCGAGCGTACGGAAGCCGTCCTCGCGGGATACGTCGAACGGGCCAAACAGTCACTCGCACCGCTCGGAAACGCCGCGGCCCGAGCCGAGCTCGCCGCCCTCGCGGACGCGTTGCTCTAGAAGTCGGAGAACCCCATGTTTTCACCCATCGAGATCGCCGCCGTCGTCGGCGTGGCCATCCTGGTCTTCGGCGCGGACAAGCTGCCGAAGCTGGCGCGTAGCGCCGGGCAGGCGAAGAAAGAGTTCATGGTCGGCCAGGCCGACGCGGACGTCGCCGCCGAGCGAGCGCGCGAGGAAGCGCGTATGCGCGCGCAGGCGGAGGCCGCGGCGGCCGAGCGCGCGACCAGCCCGAACGGCGGACAGCCCGCGATCGTCCCCGACCCGCAGACGGGCGCGCCCGGCCCGACCACGATCGCGCGAACGCACGAGTAAGTGTTCGCCGAGCGGCCCGCGGTCGACGACGATCGCGAGCGCGCGGTCGAGTGGGATCAGAAGGAGATGCCGTTCACGGAGCACCTGCGGGAGCTCCGGAACCGGCTCTTCGTCTGCGTCGTCACCGTCGCCGCGCTCGCGGTGCTGCTGCTCTATCCGGCGAACCTCGCGATCCCGGCGCTGACGCGCCTCTACTTCGGGCACATCCAGCTGCACGCGTTCGGGCCGGCGGACGCGATCTGGGCGATCTTCAAGCTGTCGATCTACGGCGCGATCGTCCTCGGCTTGCCGGTGATCCTCTACCAAATCTGGATGTTCGTGGTGCCGGCGATCCACCCGCGCACGCGCCACGCGGTGTACGGGTACGTCGCGCCGTCGTTCTTCTTGGCGCTGGGCGGCATCGCGTTCGCGCACTTCCTCGTGATCCCGCGCGTGATCCGCGGCCTCGACCTCATCACGGAGAGCGTCGCGGTGCCGACGTACGGCATCGAACCGACGCTGAACCTCGTGCTGCTGTTGCTGCTCGCGTTCGCGCTCGTGTTCCAGACGCCGGTCGTGATGCTGCTGCTCGCCCGCATCGGCCTCATCAGCAGCACGCTGCTGCGCAAGTACCGGCGCTACATCGGCTTCGGCATGCTCGTCGCCGGCGCGGTCCTCGCACCCGACGGCAATCCCGTGACGATGCTGCTCCTCGCGACGCC
>Ga0213875_10002394_pt1 | contig 11290 bp, 8 predicted proteins | sample BarmaccomBMRX_R8_FD_160105 | JGI IMG/M metagenome (GOLD analysis project Ga0213875, IMG submission 160105) | Root-associated microbial communities from Barbacenia macrantha in rupestrian grasslands, the National Park of Serra do Cipo, Brazil - RX_R8 | ecosystem: Host-associated > Plants > Roots... | reverse complement strand
CAACTCACCGATTCGTTCTCCCGCGCTCTTAAGATCAGTGTTTAGCCCTTGTGCCCACCGATTGCGCTCCTCCAATTCTTTAGTCTGCCGGCGAAACAGCTCGAGCAGGGTATTGTGGTCAGCTTTGATTTCGGCCAGTTGCTTTTCAAGCGCCTCAACGTGCAGTTCGCGCTCACGCAGCAGGTTGGCGGCCTTGGGAACGTAAACAAATGATCTTGGCTCTGGCAACTGGCCACGAGAACAGAGCGCGACGAAGAAGTGCGCGTCTTCGGCGCTGCCGCCTCCGCCATCGATGCGCGCCTCGGCAGGCCAGAAACTGACCGCCGGATGAAACGCGAACGACTCCACACGATTTTGCAGCAGCAATCGAAGATTCGGAAAAACGCGCTCCAGTTCGGTTACGAATTCCGCGGCTTCAAACTCATGCTCATGATACGGATTCGGTCCCGTAGCGGCGCGCGTCTCGCTGTAATAACGCTTGTTTGGCGATGAAACGATCAATAGACCCTCGCGCGTAAGTAGACGCGCGCATTCGTCCAGAAAAACACGATAGTCGGTGAGATGTTCGATCACTTCAAAGGCGACCGCTAAATCGAATGACTCGTCCGGAAAGGGGACTGCAGTGCAAGACGATTCGAGGAACCGCAAATCAGGAAGCGGATAATTCGCGATGGCGTATTCGATCGCTTCACCCGAAATATCCACGCCCGTTACGGTAGCGGCGGATTGGGCGAGCTCGGCCGATCCGTAACCCGTTCCGCAACCGGCGTCGAGCACGCGCTTGGCTTGCGCATAGCGTCGAGCGAATGCATAGCGGGCGACATGTTCGCTCCACAGGTCATCATTTACCCGCCCCGGAATTACCCGCTCTCCGGTGAACTCAACCAACGGCAGGCTCCGCGCGTTCCAGGACTGGCGCTTGGGCGTTCAAACAACGATTCAATTCGACGCGGCATGACAGATGAATGTGCCCGTAAACCTCGCCGTCAGCCGCGCCCATCTGCAATACAATCGCGTTGTCCACCCAATCGCAGGTGCGGTAGGAATGCAGCGTTCCATCGGCGATGGCCGGTGAAAACGAAAACGCCGAAGGATAAAGCTCGGGAAGCTGCACGTGAAAATCGACGGTGTAGAAATCACCAGCATTCATAGGAGGGAGGTCGAATGCTTCGCGGGCGGTGTTGGTTCCTGCAAAGTCGAGCCCAATATGATTGCGCATCATAAAGCCTACGATCGGAAGCGTAATATCCTCGAGCGCGCGCACGCTGATGCGCACCACGATCGTTGAGGAAGGCTCCAGAATGTAAATCGGCTGCCCGGCTGTGTCTAGAACCGCAATGCCGATCACTTCGGCTCGTCGATCGCCGAATCGGTGATCGACATTCGGAATTGTGTCGACAATTTCGGGAGCTATCACGGGCTCATGTACAATACTCTGCGTCCTGCGATGAGAGGTCGCAAGATAGGTATTGTCTTTTTCAACCATCGCAGCCATGTAATGAGCAATAACCGCGTCGGTGTCCCCAATTTCTTTAATTCGCCCGGCGTTCAGCCACAGAGTGCGGTCGCCAAGAGCTTTCACTTCGCCGATGGCGTGAGACACGAACAGAATGGTGACACCGGCGGCTCGCATTTCATGTACTTTGCGCAGACAGCGCTGGCGGAAGTAAATGTCGCCCACCGAGAGCGCTTCGTCTACCAACAGGATCTCCGGTTCAACATGAATGGCTACCGAAAACGCCAGGCGAACGGCCATGCCGCTCGAGTAAGTCTTCACGGGTTGATCGATGAACTCGCCAATTTCCGCGAAGTCTTCGATCTCGGAGAATCGGGAATTGATTTCTCTGCGCGAGAGGCCGAGAATTGCCGCATTCATGTACACGTTTTGACGGCCGGTAAATTCGGGGTTGAAACCAGCGCCCAGTTCGAGCAGAGCCGCCACGCGGCCGTTGACAGTGACATCGCCCCTGGACGGATGGAGAATACCGGCTACAATCTGCAGCAGCGTGCTCTTGCCGGAGCCGTTCTCGCCTACGACGCAGAATGTCTCACCGCGTTGAATTTCGAAACTGACGTTATCGAGCGCCGAAAAATCGTGGTGGAACGAAACGCGATTCAGGCAGAGCAACTCCTTGAGGCGCGCGCTGGGCGAAGAATAGATCGGATAGTTTTTGGAGACACCCCGAAACTTAACAACTGATCGCGGCACTAAATCGAATCTACTGGAGGGTAAAAGCAGGTGTCAATTGCGAAAAGAGAGGATTATTTCAGGGCGACCGCCGACTCCCGCTTACCCACCTAAGGGCTAATCAAGCGGTGGATGTACCGCAAAGTGTGAGGCAACTTCTCTCACCCTGCATCTTCTTCTTAAGTTCGGGCAAGTCGAGGAACCCGGTAGCCGCCCCGCAGGTATTCGCTATCGATAGGGACCTCCTTGATTCACTCGTCAGCACTGGCTCAAAAACTGCCAGTCCTGATCCTTAATAAACCCAATATCATTGAATGTCAAGACATTTCATTCGACGCGAGTTGACAGGATCTTGTGGCTCTGCCTAACCTTGGTTGAGCGTTGCCGGTGTAGCTCAGGTGGTTAGAGCGACGGTCTCATAATCCGTAGGTCGCAGGTTCGACTCCTGCCGCCGGCACCATTAATTCCTTGAACCAGGGGACACGATAGTGTCGTAAATTCTCTGGAGTTCTTCCTGAGAGTGGTATTCGATCTCGATACGCCCGCGCTCGTGCGTCTTTTCGACGATGCGAACGCGCGTACCAAGCGCCACTTCCAGATCTCCAAGCGCAGCTTTCATATTCGGGTCCTGCATAGGAGCTTCGGATGGTTCACGGGGCTGATTCACTTTCTTGACGAGGCGCTCGACCTGCCGGACGGAGAAGCCTTGCGCTGAGGCCTTTTCAGCAATTTGTGTTTGGAGCTCGGGAGTGTTTAAACCGAGAATGGCGCGCGCGTGCCCCATGGACAAGCGGCGCTCGGCGACTAAAAGCTGTACAGCATCGGGGAGCCGCAGCAGGCGGAGCATATTGGTGATCGTGGTCCGGTCCTTGCCCGTTCGAGTCGCGATTTCCTCGTGACTTAGGTTCATCTCAGCGTGGAGCCGTTCCAAAGCCTGCGCCGTTTCCATAGGGTTGAGGTCTTCGCGTTGGATGTTTTCGATAAGCGCGATCTCTAGCAATCGTTCGTCTGCGTAATCCTGGACGATGGCCGGCACTTCCGCGAGACCAGCTAGTTTGGCGGCACGGAAGCGGCGTTCCCCCGCGATCAGCTCGTAAGCCGATCCTTTCCGTCGCACCAGGAGCGGCTGAATGATCCCGTTCACTTTTATAGAGTTAGCAAGTTCTTCTAATCGCGTGGCATCGAAGATGGTACGAGGCTGTAAGGGATTTGGTTGAATCTGGCCGATAGCTAAGGAGGCGATCTGTGGTTGGCTAACGGTGGAATGAGAGATCGTCTGAGCTGGCGTAGCTGGTCTTTGCGGAAGGAGCGCTGCCAGACCTCTACCCAAGGCTTTGCGTTGCTTGTCGTGCGTTGTGTTCACGGCCTATAACCTCGTTTGCAAGTTGTATGTAACTCTCGGCGCCTCGGGACCGCGCGTCATATTCGATAATCGGCTGGCCGTAGCTGGGCGCTTCGGCTAACCGGATGCTGCGCGGGATCACAGTCTTGAAGACAGATTCACCAAAGAAGTCGCGGAGGTCCGATTCGACTTGGCGAGTTAAGTTGGTCCGATCGTCGTACATAGTTAGGAGGACGCCTTCGATTTGGAGGTTGCTCACGAAGGAGCTCCGTACGCGCTCGATAGTATCCATGAGCTGTGAAATTCCTTCCAGGGCGAAAAACTCGCACTGAATCGGAATTAAGATGGAGTCCGCCGCGATCATCGCGTTTAACGTCAGCAAATCGAGAGCCGGAGGACAATCGATGATCACGAAGTCATAATGTGCACGGACTGCATCAAGTTTCTCTCGAAGCCTGGACTCGCGATTCTCTAGTTCGATCAGTTCGATATTTGCAGCGACCAGATTTTTGTCCGAGGCGAGGACCTCAAGTCGATGGAATGGGACGAGATGGACAGCCGATGCAACGTCTGCCTCCCCTAGCAGCACCTGGTATAAAGTCGGGCTGTCTTCATCCTTGGTGATCCCGAGACCAGTGGTTGCATTTCCCTGGGGGTCCGAGTCAACTAGCAACACGTGTAAATCGCGGGCGGCAAGGGAGGCGGCCAAGTTGATGGCCGTCGTTGTTTTGCCGACGCCGCCTTTCTGGTTCGTAATTGCTATGACTTTGGCCACTCAACGTTCCACGTGAAACTTACATGTACGCACCGTACACGCACAATCTCTGGTCTCCCCACGGTAACCGAACCGGATCGTACCAAGCAATGGAAGATTTGGATGGGAGGGACATTAAATCCTCCTCGCTTATCATGAGACCTACGTTGACAGCTAAACGGGGAACGTTGCTGAGAACCTCGTCTGAATCCACTGCGCGCGACACAACCCAATCACCCTTCAGATGTATAGCTTCGAACCGTTGCTCCAAAACGGAGGCATTAACCAGCTGCCGAGTGGCTTCGCGCAGAAAAACCGCCTTACGTTTATTCGCTTCCGCCAGCGTGAGGTGCCACTCCGGTTTCAGAACGGCCATCGGAACCCCGGGGAAACCGGCACCCGATCCTAGATCCAGAACAGAAATATTATCCTTACCAGGAAGATGAGCCGCAAAGAACAGCGACTCGCAGTAGTGGCGGATCACCGTCTCACGTCCTGGCTTAACTGAGGTGAGATTCATGCGGCTGTTCCATCGCAACAACAGTTCATAATGTGCGTAGAGCGTCTTGAGTTGTGTATCTGATAACTCAACCCAGCCGGATAACTCACGTCGCACGAGTTCTGTGAACCAGGTCAGCTCAGGCGTGGGCACCAAGGCTTAGATAAACATCTAGCACCGCTACGGCGGCTGGAGTGATGCCCGGAATGCGCCCGGCCTGGCCAAGCGTCTCGGGCCGCACCCGTTCGAGCTTCTGTTTAGCCTCGTTCGACAAACCTGGAATTGACGAGAATTCAAAGCCAAGCGGTATGCGGCGCAGTTCCGAATGACTCAGCCGGTCGATTTGGCGCTGCTGCTGAGAGATGTAGCCGGCGTACTTTGCTTCAGTTTCAATTGTGGCGAGCAACCCGTGCGCCGGTTCTGCTTCAAGGGCCTCCCGGATCCGAGTGGACAAAGCTGTGATTCTAGCCTCAGGACGCCGCAACCAATCGATCAGCGTTGGGCGATTCTCTCCAACACCGCCATCGTAGCGGTTCGCGGAAAGCCATTTAGTGACTATGGCCTTCTGTTCCTGTTTTCGTGCATAGAGGCTCCAGCGATCATCGCCCACCAACCCGACGTCACGCCCTATGGGTGTGAGGCGCTCATCGGCGTTGTCGATTCGCAAGTGCAACCGGAATTCGGCACGAGAAGTAAACATTCGATACGGCTCCTCGGCGCCTTTGCTGATTAAATCATCGATCAAAATCCCGGTGTATCCCTCGGTTCGTCGGATGATAAGTGGATCCTGTTTGCCAATCCTGCGGCTAGCATTGATTCCGGCGATCAGGCCCTGACAGGCCGCTTCCTCGTAGCCTGACGTTCCATTGATCTGTCCTGCCAGGAACAAACCCTGAACGGATTTTAACTCCAACGTGTGCTTCAACTCGCGCGGATCGATGGCATCATATTCGATCGCATACCCGGGCCGGATCATCTCGGCGTCTTCGAGGCCCGGAATCGAAGCCACCATAGCCCCTTGCACGTCGATAGGCATGCTCGTGGACATACCGTTGACATAGACTTCGTTGGTGTCGACGCCTTCTGGCTCAAGAAAGATCTGATGCCGCTCTTTATCTGGAAATTTGAGAACCTTGTCTTCAATAGACGGGCAGTAGCGCGGCCCTACTCCTTCAATCTGGCCGCTGTATAGGGGTGAGCGCGCTAAGCTGTCTCTTAGCACCGAAAGTGTCTTAGCCGTAGTGTAAGATATATAACAGTTAATCTGTTCTCGCTCAATCTTCTCGGTCAGGAACGAGAAGGGGGTAGGCACAACGTCCCCACTTTGCGCTTCAAAGCGCGACCAGTCGATGGTGCGGCCATCGAGGCGCGGTGGAGTGCCCGTTTTGAGGCGCGTCCATGCGAGTCCGAGCGCGTGCAACTGATCGGCCAGCAGGTTGGAAGGCGCCTCCCCGTTCCGGCCGCAGTTATACTTCATCTCGCCAACATGAGCAAGACCGTTCAAGAAAGTTCCAGTGGTGACTACAACAGAATCGGTCGAAATTGTTCTACCATCGCGAAGATGGACGCCGGTTACACGAGCCGCTTCAATAACCAACTGCGCCACTTCGGCTTGCAGAATCCGCAGATTCGGCTCCCGCTCCAGCATTACCCGCATCTGGATGCGATATTGCTTTTTGTCACACTGCGCGCGCGGTGACCATACGGCGGGTCCGCGGCTGGTGTTTAACAGACGGAATTGAATGCCAACGGCGTCGGTCACCTCGCCCATCACACCGCCAAGCGCGTCGATCTCACGAACCAGATGGCCTTTCGCGATCCCACCGACCGCGGGATTGCATGACATCTGCGCGATCAGGTCGATGTTCATTGTGATAATCGCGGTGCGCAGGCCCAGGCGGGCGCAAGCACGCGCAGCCTCACAACCAGCGTGACCGGCGCCCACGACAACGACGTCATAGCGTGAAGACTTCATGGATGCGCTTTCAGTGTGGCATACGGACTATCTTTTATGTGGCATGTGGCATCCGGCTGGGCGGCTGTGGTAGTTTTCGTCTTCCAATGAAGATACTGGTAATCGGCTCCGGCGGGCGCGAACATGCACTGTGCTGGAAACTGGCGCAAAGCCCCAAGATATCGAAGGTGTATGCGGCGCCGGGAAATCCCGGAATAGCGGAAGTGGCGACGTGTATGGCAACAACCGATTATCTTGCGGCGGCCGCATCGATCGATGCCGATTTGACCGTGGTTGGGCCGGAGACTCCGCTCGAAGCCGGCATCGTCGATCAATTTCGCGCGAACGGCCGCAGGATTGTGGGACCGACAGCCGCGGCAGCGCGCTTGGAATCCAGTAAAACGTTTGCCAAGGAGCTGATGCTGCGGGCGGGCATTCCGACGGCGCGCTTTGCCGCTGTTAACGGCGCCGAGGAGGCGCGCGACGCATTACCGCAATTCGATTTACCGGTCGTGCTGAAAGCCGACGGCCTCGCAGCCGGTAAAGGTGTCATCATCGCGAACACGCGCGAGGAGGCGCATCGCGCGATCGATCAATTAAGCACGCTTGGAACGAGTCTGGTGATCGAAGAGTTTCTTACGGGCGAAGAAGTGAGCTTTATCGTCTTGAGCGATGGCGTGAATGTGTTGGCGCTCGAGCCGGCGCAGGATCACAAGAGACTCAACGACGGCGATCAGGGCTCCAATACGGGCGGCATGGGTGCGTACTGCGACGGGCGAATTCTCGATTTGTTCAGCCAGGAATTAGTGATGGCCCAGGTGATCCGGCCCGCCATTGCGCAAATGCGCTTCGAAGGCATGCCCTTCACCGGCTTTCTCTACGCCGGACTGATGATGACCGCCGAGGGGCCGAAGGTGGTGGAGTTCAACGCGCGTCTCGGCGACCCCGAGACTCAGGTGCTGATGCACCGGATGGCGTCTGATTTTGTCGATCCGCTGTTCGCCACGGCACATGGCTCGCTGGATGAAACGCCTTTGGACTGGAAAGCGGATCCATCGGTATGCGTCGTGCTTTCGGCGGCCGGCTATCCGGGCGCAGTGCGAATGGGCGACGCTATTACCGGATTGGATCACGTCGAACGCGCGACGGTGTTTCACGCAGGAACAAAAAATGACAAGAATGTTTTGATCACCTCCGGCGGACGCGTGCTAAGCGTAACTGCCAGCGGCGCAACTCTCGATCTCGCGATCGGCAACACTTATAGCGAGGTGCGAAAAATCCACTTCGAAGGTATGCACTATCGAAAAGACATCGGTCAAAAGGGCCTGAAGCGCTGGGGCCTGAGCGCCGGTACCTGAGCGCCGGTGTGACGCGCTGGTAGAATCGATCATGAACAACCTGCGTTTCGCGAGTGGAACCGCAGTCCTGCTGTTACTGAGCACGTTGATAGCAGCGCCGCTCGATGAACCAACTCGCAAACTGGCGCGCGATATCTTTCAGCAGCTTATCGAAATCAACACCACCGATTCGGTTGGAAGCACCACCGCCGCAGCCGATGCAATGGCGAAGCGGCTGCTTGCCGCCGGATTCGACGCCCAAGATGTCAAAGTTCTCGGTCCCAATAGTCGCAAGGGTAATTTAGTAGCTCGATATCGCGGAACGGGATCTGGCGGCCTGAGGCCGATGCTGATCATCGGTCATTTGGATGTCGTGGAAGCGCGGCGCGAGGATTGGACTACCGATCCATTCCAGTTCGTCGAAAAGGACGGCTACTTCTACGGCCGCGGCACTCAGGATATGAAGGTGAACGACGCCATTCTGGTGACAGCCTTCATTCGCTTCAAACGCGAAGGGTATCAACCGGATCGCGACATTATCTTGGCTTTGACGGCCGACGAAGAGGGCGGAAGCTTCAACGGCGTCGACTGGCTGCTGAAGAATCATCGGAACCTGGTGGATGCCGCTTTTGCGCTGAATGCCGATTCAGGCGGCGTCACCACGATCAAGGGCAAGCCTTTGAATATGGACGTGGAGGCGAACGAGAAGCTATACGCGGATTTCGAGCTGGATGCCACCAATCGGGGCGGCCACAGTTCGCTGCCGCTTCCCGACAACGCGATATACCACATAGCGGGCGCTCTCGTACGCCTGGAGCATGCGCCCTTTCCTTTCGAGATCAACCCGATTACACGAATCTATTTCGAGCGGCGCGCCGCGCTCGAATCGGGGCAGACAGCCGCCGACATGAAGGCAATTTTGCGAACTCCGCCCGATTTGGAAGCGATTGGCCGCCTTTCGATGGACGCTCGCTTCAATGCGCTCCTGCGGACCACTTGCGTCGCGACCCGTTTGAGCGCTGGCCATGCGAACAATGCGTTGCCGCAGCAGGCGCAAGCGATCGTGAACTGCCGCATTCTGCCAGGCCATACGATGGAAGAGGTACGGCAGGATCTAATCCGAATCTTCGCCGACCCGAAAATTACCGTGAAGTATGTAGACAATACCGGCCACGTTTTCGGTCGTGCTCCCGAGACGAAGGCGTTCCCACCTGTGTTGCCGCCGGCTGATGTCATGAAGCCGCTCGAGCGCGTGACCGATACAATGTGGTCCGGAGCGCCCGTGATTCCCGAAATGGAGACGGGCGCATCCGACAGCGTTTATACTATCGCGGCCGGGATACCCACCTACGGCATTTCAGGCGTGGCGATCGATCAGGACGATGTGCGAGCGCATGGCAAAGATGAGCGCGTGCCGGTGAAATCGTTCTATGATGGCGTGGAATTTTATTATCGGTATTTGAAGGCGCTAACTACGGCGCCTTAATTTATCTTTCGAACAGCTCCACCGTAACATCCCCAAATGGGCCCAAATTCTCCCTGTGCCATGCGGAAAATTGGGGCTGTATCGAAAGCCAGTTACGCCAGTAGCGGACTGCGCCGGTGCCTCCGTAAATCAAGAAACGGCCTGACGTGGAAAGCGTTCCTTCGGCCAAGCCTGCGATGTAGTGATTGGCTTCCGGCGAGTCCTCGAATGGAAGCAAGTAGGGTTTGCCGCGAAAGGGATAAACCGGCAATTGAGAATAGAGGAAACCTGGGAGCTTGTAATCTGGCGTCCAGACGGGAGGGCGTGCTTCGATGAAAGGACTGGGGCAGAGCACCGGCGTGTTTGGGTTGTTCATGGTCCATTTGTCGACTGTGTGGGCCGCAAGCCGCCAATCGGAGCCATGATGTAACGGCCAACGCTCGCGCCACTCACCCATCATCAGCAGCACTCCAACAGCAAACACCAGCGATATCGGCTTCCAATAAGCGGCCGGAACAAAATAGGCGGCGGCAAGCGTTGCGGCCAACGCCGCGCCCGGCAAGCCGAGGTAGAGGTAGCGGCCGAGGAACATACTGCTTCCCGTGAGGCGGGAAACCGTGAAGAGGGCGAGCGGCTGCAACAGCCACCAAGCAGCTATGACCAGCAGCGAACTGACGCTTGGGACGACTGCTACACGCGGCCAGCGGAAGACACGGCTCAGAACGAAAGCTCCGGCACCGCAGATCAGGATCAGGCCGAATTTTAGCGAAATACGTAAATCACGGAGATTGGGTTGCGCGACGATAACGTGCGCGGTCGCCTGTCGAAACAGACTCACGGCATCGCTGAGGACAGGAAGCAACGCGAGGCCGAGGAGCGCAAAGATCGTGAGTGTTGAGAGCCACCCAGGAGCCGATTCGTGGCGCAGTAAGCGGACTGCCGCATAGAGCGTGAGTACGATGTAGAACGGCCAGAACAGAAGGTGAACGCGCCACAGCAAGGCGGCGAAAACCACAAACAGCACGGCATCCCACCAGTGCGCCGAATCGAACCATCGTATTAGAAAAAACAGGCTGCAAGCCGCGACGCACGTGCCAAGGGCGTAAGGCCGGGCATCGGCGGCTTGATCGTTGATGCCTCTCATGGAAAGACAGGCGAAAACCACGAGCCATGCAGCGCCGGGATGAATCAGACGGGCCGCGAGACGCGCGATAAAAAACAGAGCGATGCCCATGAGCAGAACGGACGGGACCCGGTAAGAAGTTTCCGAGAACCCGAACATGGACTCGGCAACGCGCGGCAGTTGGTAATAAATCGAATCGGGAACCTGGGGGGCGACTTTGAAGGATGGGTCCTTTGCCCCATGATGGACAACGAAAGCCGTGGCCATCTCATCCACCCAGAAACTAGACGGCAATGGCATCAGCCACAATCGAGTAACGCACGCGGCGAGGAGTAGCGCGAGAAGCAGGTTAAGGATACGCTCGCGCGTCATTATAAGTGTGGCGGGATCCGCAGGTGTGCTTTTCAGAGCGCTAGAGGCGCATAAGCCACGATAATGTTACAATAACATTGAGGCGTTCCCTATGGCATTCAAACCAGCTTTCGCGCAAGGCGCGCAAATTGAGCACTCCAAGTACGGCCTCGGCTCCGTGGCTTCTTGCACGGAAGAATACATTGTGATCAAGTTCGACGATCACGGTGAGAAAAAATTCGTACTTGCGATAGCGCTGCCGGCTTTGAAGAAAAGC
>Ga0213875_10002393_pt1 | contig 11292 bp, 11 predicted proteins | sample BarmaccomBMRX_R8_FD_160105 | JGI IMG/M metagenome (GOLD analysis project Ga0213875, IMG submission 160105) | Root-associated microbial communities from Barbacenia macrantha in rupestrian grasslands, the National Park of Serra do Cipo, Brazil - RX_R8 | ecosystem: Host-associated > Plants > Roots... | reverse complement strand
CGGAGGCCCCACCAGTGTTACCGGTTTCAGCGACCGTCCGCCGGTCAAGCCGGGCCCCAGCTTTGGCGATACCGGCACCGGTATGCTGATGGCGATCAGCATTCTCGGCGCGCTCTACAAGCGGTCCCGTACGGGGCAGGGCCGCCGCCTGCAAGTCGCGATGCAGGACGCGATGATCCACTATATGCGGGTGCCGTTTTCGCGCACCCAGGGCAATGGGAAGGCCGCGCCGCGGGGCGGCGGCACGACGGCGTCGCAGCCGGGCGGGCTGGTGCCGTCGGCGCTGTATCCGTGCAAGCCGGGCGGCCCCAACGATTACGTCTATGTCTTCTGCAGCCGCGCCAATGCCGACCATTGGCAGCGCCTGTTGCGGGTCATCGGCCGCGAGGATTTGAAGGAGGATGCGCGCTATCTGACAAACGACGCGCGCAGCGACCGCGCCGCCGAGGTCGATGAGCTGATCGCCGCCTGGACGCGGCAGCACAGCAAGGAAGACGCGATGCGCATCATCGGCGAGGCGGGGGTACCTGCCGGCGCGGTGTTCGACACGCTGGAACTGATGAACGACACCTCGCTCAACGAACGCGGCATCATGCAGACCTACGCGCATCCCACGACCGGCGAGGTCAGGATGCCGGCCTGGCCGGTGCGGTTTGACGGCCGCCCGATCAAGGTGCAGCCGTCGCCGACGCTCGGCCAGCACACCGCCGACGTGCTCGGCGGCTGGCTCGGCATGAGCGCCGGCGAAATCGACGGCCTCAAGGCCGACGGCGTCCTTGGCAACTAGCGCCGGTCCTAAGTAGCCCTCTCCCGCATTGCGGGAGAGGGTCTTTTTTTACGCCCGCCCGCTCTTGGCGCGCCCTTTCTGCAATGCCGCGAAAGATAGCGTCGGCGCTGGCATCAGCCAGCGGAAGCCCTGCTCGATCAGCCCCTCGACATTGTTGGCGTCGACATGCGGGTGGCCGCAGGGCACGCCGGCATCCTTGCAGATATCGAGGATGTCGTTGATCGCCCGGGCGACCTCGGGGTGCTCGTATTGCCGTGGGAAGCCCATATCCTGCGACAGGTCGCCTTCGCCAATCAGCACGACACCGATGCCCGGCACCTCCTTCAGCATCTGCGGCAGGTTGCGGATCGCGCGCTTTTCCTCGCACATGATGATGACCAATACCTCGCCTTGCGGGTTGAGCGGCCAGGTATCGGCGCGCTTGTAATAGGTCGGCTGGTCGATGCCCCAATAGCGGGCGGCGGTGCGGGGCGCGTCGCCGCGCTGGCCGGCGGGCTCGTAATACTCGGCCTCGCGCGGCCGCGGATAGCGACAGGCCTGCACCGCGTTGCGCGCCTCCTCGACGGTCGAGACATGCGGCCAGACGATGCCGTAGACGCCGATATCGAGCACCTGCTTGGCGATAAACTGGTTGAGTTCGCCGCCATTCGGCGGAATGCGCACCATCGGCGCCACCGCCGGCGCGAGGCTGCCCGATTTCAGGATCTGCTCGCGATCGAGCATGTATTGCATGCAGTCGCGCAACTGGCGGATGTCGTAGGGGTTGTGCTCCATCTCGAACACGACGCCGTCAAAGGGCTGCGCGCCAATCGCCTGCGCCGCGCCGATCTCGGCCGGCGAAAACGGGACAAAAGCGGGCTTGCCGCTTTCGAAAGCGCGGATCGCCGGGTTCAGCCGCGGCAGGTCGGGCATGGGTTTCCTCCTGGAGTTTCGCGGCCCAGCATCGCCGCTCCAGCGGGCGCGTCAAGCACCGCGGCGCCGGTTGCGCAGGGCGGGCGCCCGGGTGTCTACTGACCCTGGTTTTTCTTGTCGTCCTCGCGAAAGCGGGGACCCACCGGGCAGCCGCTCGTGCGTGAGGAAAAGTGGGTCCCTGCTTCCGCAGGGACGACAGGTTTTTGGGAGGCGAGCGATGGGATCGACGATCGAGGTGAAGCGGATCGCGGGCGCGCTCGGCGCGGAAATCGCCGGGGTCGACCTGTCCCAGAAGCTGTCGGACGACACGGTCGGCGAAATCCGCCAGGCCTTGCACGACAACCTCGTGATCTTTTTTCGCGACCAGCATCTGACGCCGGGCCAGCACCTCGCGTTCGGCCGCTATTTCGGCGAGTTGCAGGTGCATGATTTTGTCGAGGGCATGGACGACAACCAGGAAATCCTCGAGGTCCGCAAGGAGGAGTGGGAGACGCGCAATTTCGGCGGCGGCTGGCACAGCGATGTCAGCTATCTCGAACGCCCGGCGCTCGGCTCGATCCTCTATGCGCGCGAGGTGCCGGAGGTCGGCGGCGACACGATGTTCGCCAATCAATACCTCGCCTATGACAGCCTGTCGGCCGGGCTGAAACAGACGCTCGACGGCCTCGTGGCGGTGCACAGCGCCCGCCGCCCCTACGGGCTCGACGCGCCGCGCGCCCGTGCCCGCGCCAAATCCTCGATGCAGTTCAATTTCAGCAATTCCGCCAACGCCGAGACCGAGCACCCGGTGGTGCGCACCCATGCCGCTACCGGCAAGAAATCGCTCTACGTCAACGGCAATTTCACGATCCGCTTTAAGGACATGACCGAGGCGGAAAGCGCGCCCTTGTTGAATTATCTCTATCAGCAGGCGGCCCGGCGGGAATTCACCTGCCGTTTCCGCTGGGAAAAGGGCTCGATCGCCTTCTGGGACAACCGCTGCACCCAACACAACGCCATCAACGACTACAACGGCCAACGCCGCGTCATGCACCGCGTGACGATCGAGGGCGAGCGGCCGGTATAAACAGACAATAACGCAGCGACCCAACGACCATTCTCAGATGATGAAAGAGTTCTTTGAAAGAGCCTTGGATAATGTAATTCGCCATGGCGATACAGACATTTTTCCGTACCCCTTCGAAACGCTGTTGTTTTTTGATAAGAGAAAAGAAGTCTTAGACCTGCTTCTAGATATTCATGCGAATTTCAAGGAACGGCTGGCAGCGTACCCGCCTGCGCATCAGGGAGCCCTTGCCCCGCTCAGTTACACTGGCTTTCGGTGGGCGACCCAACTTGACCCCATTTGGAATGTCTATTTCCCTGGTTTAGTTATTGCAGCTGCACCGGCCATCGAAAATGCTCGGATTCCCGCAGCCGATCAGATGGTCTTCTCCTATCGTTATAACTGGAATTCAACAACTGCTGACCTTTTTGATCCAGCATACCATTGGCGCACATTTATGGAGTGCTCGCTTCGCAAATCCGAAAACTACGCGTATGTGGTTATTGCGGATATCTCAGAGTTCTACCTCCGACTATCACATCATCGACTTGAAAATGCCCTCAAATAAGCCAAAGTGGGTAACGATCTCCCTTGGCGAATTATGGAGTTCTTGAAGAACTTCTCTAACACAAATTCCTTCGGGATACCTGTTGGTGGGCCCGCATCGCGAATTCTCTCAGAGCTCGTACTGAATCAGATCGATCGCCTTTTGCGAGGTGAAGGAATCCAATTTTGCCGATTTGCTGATGATTATCACCTTTTTAGCTCAAATCGCGACGAGGCCTACTCTCACTTGCTCTTCCTATCAGAGAAGCTTCTCCAAAATCAGGGATTGCAGCTTCAGAAAGCCAAAACTCGCTTTATGTCGAAGGCCGAGTTTAGCGCGACAAGCCCTCTTCACCTTCAAGACGAGGCAGTTCCTGACGAAGAGGTCAAGCCCGACCTCCCGGCCCGCGCTCGCGGTTTGTTACGATTTTCATTGCGATTTGATCCATACTCACCTACCGCACATGAAGACTACGAATTACTGCGTCGAGAGATTGAACGCTTTGACATCTTAGACCTTCTGAAGTCGGAATTGTCAAAGACACGGATACACATCAGCCTTGCACGGAAAATTATCAACGCGTTGAAGTTCATTGAAGCAGGCAAACGCGACGCCGCGATTGTTGCGCTGGTCCAAAATCCGGACCTACTCTACCCAGTTTTTTCTAGCGTGATGCTGGTTGCGAAGTCCACATTTGAGGATTTGTCGGACGTTACTCAAGTCCAAATTCTTGAGTCCTTAATAGAACTAATAAAGAATAACTCTCACGTATTGCGGGTTGAGCTAAATTTGCTTTACGCTATACGGCTTCTAGGAAGCCGACAGATTACCGGTTCAGAGGACTTATTGTCTGGGCTTTACAAAGCTACAACCTCGCCGCTCATACGCCGCGATATCATCCTCGTGATGGCACGATGGGGAGTGTGGTACTGGCTTTCGGATTTACGCAATCAGTTTCGGACGTTCAGCCCTCAAGAACGGCGTGCATTTATAGTGGCGTCCTATCGATTGGCCGATGAGGGAAGCCATTGGCGACAGTATATTCAGCAAGAGTTTACGCCTCTCGAAAAACTCACAATGAGTTGGGCTGCGCAAAAAGTACAGAGTCACGGTTGGACTATCCCGATATAAACGTGACAACATGATTTCGGCAACGCAGTTTGCACGCCATTACTCGTCTGTCTGGCGGTCGCTAACGCCAACCAGCGAAGAGTTTGTCCGAAGGGTAAATGGTGTCTGGTGCGACAGGTTCTCTGCGCCGTTAAGGTCGCGGGTGTACCCGCACAGGCGTGCGTTAGTCAGCGAGATTGCATATAGAGCGTTCATATCGGATATGGAGATTATACCGCAATACGGAGGACTACTGGTACCAAGCGAGGTTATAGAGCATTTACATGAGGAGTTAAGTAATCACAACAGGTGGGAGCGTGCGAATTTCGGCCCCCCACCCAATGACACCGAGAGACAAGAAATTGGAATTCTATATCATCGACTTGTTACTTTTTTTCGACGCGATCAGTATCGACCATTGTTGTTCTCGCCGAGCTTTAGCGGTTGTGGCTTTATCGAAAATAGCATCGGGGATGTAATCGCAGGGATTACGTTGTTTGAGATAAAGGCGGCAGGACGGTTTTTTCGTTCCGTCGACTTACGTCAGCTACTCGTTTACAGCGCACTTAATAAAATGTGTTCCAAGTTTGAATTTAGAAACATCGGAGTCTATAATCCGCGGCTAGGGATCTGCTTTGAAATTTCGCTAGCTGAGATTTGCTTCGAGGTAAGTGGGAAGGGAGCGGATGAGCTCTTGACCGATATTGTCGAAGCAGCATCGAGCTCGGGCGTGTCCAGGTAACCGCTGCCGCATTGAGCAAGCGTAGGGCGGATAAGCGGAGCGCCATCCGCCACTCTCTCAACCTTACTAAGCTCGGCGGATGGCGCTGACGCTTATCCGCCCTACGATGATAACGCGGTGGAGAGGGCGCGCCGGCCAGCGGCGGCTCAGCGCGCCTCGTGGGTCACGGTCAGCGGCAGGTCGAGGGCTACCGTGTCGTGCATGATCTTTGGGGTGATGCGGCCGCGCTTGCCGCGTTCGAGGTGGATGAGGCCATAGCGGTCCATTGTTCGCAATGTGCGCGACAGGTTTGATTTCGCTTTGCCGGTGAGCCGCGCCAGTTCGTCGAGCGAGCCAGGCGCTTTCTCGGCGATGACGCGCAGCAATTCGCGGTTGCTGGCCGACAAGAACTTGGCGAAGGACTCGGTTGAGGTGAACCACACCTTGGGCTCATCGGCCGCCACGCGACGCTCGCCGCGCGCCATTGCCATCGTGTGGGCCTTCATCTCCTCGTAGCTCGCGATGCCGACCTTCAGCGTCGTCATGGGATCGCTCCTCTCCCCCGCAACACTGTATCCACTACCGCCTACTTTCTGTCATTGCGGGGAGCCGTAGGCGACGCGGCAATCTCGGGCGGGGTGAGTGGGGTGGTCCGCTGCCTCAGTGTGAGGATCGCTCGTCGCGGGTGAGGTTATCGAGGTAGGCGGCGATTGCCTGTGCGTCTTTGGCGGAGCAGGCGAGGTAGGCGTCGGGGCGGGCGAGCCACAGGCCGGATTTGGCGAGGGGTGGGCGGATTTCGGGTTCGATGATCGTCGCGAAGCGGCGCGTCAGGTCGCGGGCGGCGTCGGTCGGCTCGGCGAAGAGGGTGAAGCGAGGGGTGTCGCCGGCGCCGATCGGGGGTTGGCCTGGGGCGGGGGATACGCGCTCGCCGGGTCTGGGGCCGCCGCTGGCGCCGTGGGGGCCGTTGAGCGGGCTGTGCGGGTAGGCGATCGCGATCTCGGTCATCCGGTCGATCACCGCGTGCTGCACCGGCGCCAGGCCGAGCGCCAGATGCGCCGCGACATTGCGGAGCGTTTGCGCCACCGGGTTGTGCAGGGTGCCGATCTCGGTGATGCGATCGGCGGCCTTCAGAACCTGTTCGCCGACCGCGCTGCGTTCCGGGCTGACGCTGTCGAGCAGTTTGTCGCCGGCCGGGCCGGACACGACGCCGCGCACCACCATTGCCAGTTTCCAGGCGAGGTTGAAGGCGTCCTGCATGCCGGTATTCATGCCCTGGCCGCCCGCCGGGCTGTGCACATGCGCCGCATCGCCGAGCAGAAAGGCACGTCCGTGACGGTAATCGGACACTTTGCGGCCGTTGATGCGAAAGCCGGACAGCCAGACCGGGTCGGAGGCCCTCAGATTGGGTGGGCCGCGCCGGTCGAGGATCGCCTGCACTTCGTCGAGAGTCGGTGTCGCCGGGTGCTCGCCGCCGTTCGGCGGCAGGTCGGCGATCACGCGATAGCGGCCCGGCGAGATTGGAAAAACCACTAGAATCCCCTCGCGGTGCCAGTAGATCGCGATCTCAGTATCGGGGAACGGATAGCCCTGCATGTGGACATCCGCGAGCATGAAGTCGGCGCCCATCGTCACGCCGGTAAACGGCGCCTGCAGCCCGTGGCGCACCGCGCTGTGGGCGCCGTCGCAGCCGATCAGCCAATCGACCGCGACCTGTTCCTCGCGTCCCTCCGGGTGCCGCAGCACGGCATCCCCGCCATCCGCGCGCATCGTGAACCCGGTCAATTCGACCTGCCGTTCGATCGCGACACCCAGCTCGCTCAACCGCTCTTCGAGCACCCGCTCGGTCTCGGATTGCGGCAGCATCAGCGCGAAATTGTAGGGGCTTTCGACATCGTCCATCGCGACATGGCCGATCGTCTTGTCGCCGGCGACGAAATTGACCGCGTGAGCCTTGAAGCCGGCATCGATAAAGCGCTTGGCCCCGCTGCCGCGATCGAACAGTTCGAGGGTGCGGCTCCACACCACCAATGCCTTGGATTTGTCGGTGCGCTGCGGCGTCTTGTCGATGATGCGCAGCGGCACCTGGTAGCGCGCCAGCTCGCTGGCAAGCGTCATCCCGACCGGGCCGGCGCCGACGATTAAGACGGGGGTTGTCGCTCTGGGGTTCGTCATGGGTCATCCCTCGCTGCTTCGCGACGACGCGTGGCACCTACCCGGTCAACGCCATGAGCCGGCGGTCGGCGTGGAAAAAGTCGCCGGCCGGCGCTGGCGCTTATCCGCCCCGCTTGATCATCTCCCCGGTCTGAACAGCGGGGGAGGGGAGGAGGTAAGCGCCCCCCGAGTGCGCCTTATTTCCCGAGCCCTTTCGGGTGCCAGCCGAGCCAGTCGCACACGGCGCGCCCCATGACCAGTTCGAGGTCCTTGCCCTTCAGCCACGGCAGTTCCTCGGTGAACATTGTCACGCATTCGCGGTAGCTGCACGGCATGCGTGTGATGTCGGTGCCCCAGAAGCAGCGCTGCGGCCCGAAGGCATCGACGATCTGCTTGATGTATGGATGGATGTTGCGGAACGGGTAGGCCTCGCTCGAATAACTCGGCGCGCCTGACAATTTCACCGCGACATTCGGGTACTTCGCCAGCGCCAGCATGTCGTCGATATCGGCGAACGCCGCCGCGTCGGTCGTGCCGGTGCCGCCGCCGGCGCGGCCGTGATGATCGATGTGCAGTTTCAGCCCGGGATAGCGCTCGGCGATCTTGCCGAAGGCCGCCATATACCCGCCCGCCAGCAACCCGACCGGCAGTTTCTCCTCCTGGCACGCGGCCCAGAACCAGTCGAGGCTGCCATCGCTCCACCAGACCTTCTGGCTCGGCTGGTTGAAGGTGAAGCGGAAGCCGATCATGCCGGGCCGTTCACGCCAATGCTTGACGATATCGTGCTTGTTCGGCGCATTGAGATCAAAATGCCCCAGGATGCAGAACTTGTCGGGGTGTGCCTTGACCGCCTCGACGGCCTGCACATTGACCGCCTCGCCGAGCGTGCTTGGCGGATGCAGCACCGCGGCATCCACTCCGGCCGCGGCCATCTCCTTCAGAGCGTCATCGACATCATAGGTCGGGATCTGCCGATGATGCGCCGACATCTTGGCATTTTCCCAGATGTGGATTTGTGAATCGACGATAAACATGTCCGTTTCCTCCCAACGTGTACGGCGCTAGGCCCCATTGAAGGCGTGGCTCAAATCGGCGGCTGTTTGATGAAGATCGTCGGAACCCAGGGCGGCGGCCAGCCCTCGATACGAGCGCGGCGATGGCGCTCGGCATCGCTGTCTGCCGTCTCGGCCGTCGCGCCCTCATGAGGCGTCACGCCGTCCCGCTCCTGGCGCAATTGTTCGATCCGCGCGCGGATCGTCGCAAAATCGTCGGCGGCACGGGGACGGCTCACCGCATGACCCTCCGGAAATGACACCCGGCAGTGAAGCCGAACCGCGCAGCAGGGTCAACGCCGCGGCCAGCGGCACACGGATTGCTGCCGCAACCCGACGAGCGCTTAATGCGCCGACATGCCGCGAGGTCACCCGATGGATGTTGCCTTCCTGACGATCGCCGAATTGGGAAAGCTGTACCGGCAGCGCGAATTGTCGCCGGTCGAGGTGACCAAGGCATTGCTCGACCGCATCGCCAGGCATGACGCGAAATTGCGCAGCTTTCTCCTGGTCACTGAAGGCGTCGCCCTTGCCGAGGCGGCCGAGGCCGAGCGCGCCCAGATGGCCGGCGCCCTGCGCGGGCCGATGCATGGCATTCCCTACGCTCTCAAAGACATCATCGAGACCGCCGGCATCCGCACCACCGGCCACTCCAAGCTGCGGCAGGATTACGTGCCGGCGGCCGACGCGGATATTGTGACTCGCCTCAAGGCGGCGGGTGGTGTGCTGATGGGCAAGCTCGCAACCTGGGAATTCGCGCTCGGCGGCCCGTCTTTCGACTTGCCCTGGCCGCCGGCACGCAACCCGTGGAACACCGACCACCTGCCCGGCGGCTCGTCGAGCGGAGCTGGGGCATCGGTGGCGGCCGGGTTTGTGCCGGGCGCGGTCGGCACCGACACTGGCGGCTCGGTACGCGGGCCGGCGGCATTCTGCGGGCTCGCCGGCATCAAGCCGAGCTATGGCCGCATCAGCCGCCGCGGCGTCTTCCCCAACACCTTCTCGATGGACCATTGCGGGCCGTTGACGCGCAGCGCCGAGGACATCGCGCTGTTTCTGCAATCCATCGCCGGCTACGATCCCCAGGATCCCGGCAGCGAGAACCTGCCGGTGCCTGATTATGCCGCCGAACTTGCGGGCGGCATTAAAGGCATGCGACTTGGCCTTGTAGAGGGTTGGCACACCGATCCGGGCGCCCACCCGGATCTCGCGGCGGCAATCGGCGAGGCGGTCGGCGTATTGCGCGATCTGGGCGCAGAGATCGTGCCGGTGCGGCTGTCGAGCCTGCGCGATTACACCGATTGCAAGACGACAATTTCGAGCGTCGAGCTCTATTCGATTCATGAGCACGATCTCAAGACGCGGCCGCAGGATTTCGGTCGTATCCTGCGCAACCGCGTCTTGCCCGGGGCGCTGATTACCGGCCAGGACTACATGGCGGCGCTTCGTTGGCGCAGCGAATTGGCGCGCGAGCAGGCGACGGCCTTGCAGCAGGTCGACGCCTTCATCACCGCCGGTGCGCTGACCGTGGCGGATCGCGCCAACCCCGAGGCGCCCGACCGGTTCGCGCAGACGCCGAGCATCACAATGCCGTTCAGCGTCGCCGGCACTCCGGCGATCGCCATTCCCTGCGGCTTCAGCCAGGCCGAGAGACTGCCGCTGTCGCTGCAGATCGCCGCCGCGCCGTTCGACGAAGCCCGCGTGTTGCGCATCGCCCATGCCTATCAGCAGGTGACGACGTGGCACCGCCGCCACCCGACCCTGGCCTGACCCATTCTGTTGCTCGCCCTGTTGATAATTGATGCCCGGAGCCTGCCATGACCGATCGCGCCGATCACACCCACCTGCCGCCTTCGACCGACGCGGAAATTCGCGGCATGATCCGGCGCGCCGGTCTCAACCTGTCGGAGGAATTGATGCAGCAATTCATCGCCGCCTGGCCCGGATACGAAGCGATGATCCGCCGGCTGCCCCGCGACCGCGCCTACACGGCCGAGCCGGCGCACATCTTCCAACCGACCCGCCTCCTGCCGTAGCTTTTCCCGGCCGCAGTGCTGGTTGCGACCAGTCGGCCGCCTCGCCGGTGTCGAAATCAACCGCGCGGTCTTAGTACTGCTCGTGGTAAGAGCCCGGCTCCATGTCAAATAGGGAGTGGCGATGAGCAGCGCGGGCAACAAGATCACGGTGCATCGCAAAGGCAGCGGACCGGCGCTGGTATTGTTGCATTGCCTGGGTGTCGATCACCGGCTTTGGGATATCGCGGCCGCTGGACTGGAACGCGACTTCACCCTGATCACTTATGATTTCCCCGGCCACGGCGACCGCGCGGTTCCGACAACCGGCTACGGCATCGCCGAACTCTCGGCGGAACTGGCTGGCGTGCTCGACCAGGAGAGCATCACGCGATGTCACCTCGGCGGCATCTCGCTCGGTGGATTGGTGGCGCAGCATTTCGCGGCAACGCATCCCGATCGGGTCGACCATGTGATGCTCCTCGACACCACCGCGCGCTATACCGATGAGATGCGCCAGATGTGGGTCGTGAGGGCCAGGCAGGCGCGCGAGCAAGGAGTCGCGTCATTGCTCGATAACCTGCTGCCGGTCTGGTTCACGCCCGAGTTCGTCGCGAGCAACGCGCCCGCCGTGCGCTATGTGCGCGACCGTTTTGCCGCCGATTCGGGTGAGGGGTACGCCCTGGCGTGCGCGGCGCTTGGGGCCGCGGATCTGCGCCCGATCGTGCCGCGCATCACCGCGCCGACGCTGATCGTGTGCGGCGACCAGGAAAGCGACGCCTTTCAGGATGCGGCGCGCTGGCTTGAGTCCCATATCGACGGCGCGCGACTGGAATGGCTGTCGCCGGCGCGTCACGCCTCGGTTCTGCAGCAGCCGGAGGCTTTTGCGCGCGTCGCTCGCGGGTTTCTCACGATGGCCGAGCGGTAGGCGGCTGGTGCAACAATCGGCAATAAACTT
>Ga0213875_10002391_pt1 | contig 11295 bp, 7 predicted proteins | sample BarmaccomBMRX_R8_FD_160105 | JGI IMG/M metagenome (GOLD analysis project Ga0213875, IMG submission 160105) | Root-associated microbial communities from Barbacenia macrantha in rupestrian grasslands, the National Park of Serra do Cipo, Brazil - RX_R8 | ecosystem: Host-associated > Plants > Roots... | reverse complement strand
TTCCGGGGGGGCGTAGCCCGATGGCGGCAGTAAGGTTCTTTCTCCGTTATTGCACGCGAGTCTAGCTCGCCTTTCGCCGCAGCCGCCTCGTGTCCGTGGGTTTCTCAACGGGGAGGGAGGAGCGGCTCTTAAGCACCCCGCGCGTCATCGATTGGTTGGTGGAGCCGGATATTCTCTAGTGGACCGCCTCATCTTCGCCGCGCACGATCTTGCCAGCGTCACCACCCCGGATGATCGCAAGTAGTTCATCATCCGACACCGCCGCCGCGACCCTCTCAACCTCGACCTTCTGCGGAATCACGCTCGCCACAACCTTAAGATAGCCAAGCGGACTTTCCTCGCGAGCGCCAACGATCGCTGCAGCGCCGTGTTTCTCAAAGTCTCTGGTCAACGCGTCCAGGAAGCTCTGGGCCAACTTGTTGCGGCTGCCTTTTGGACGACCGGGACCGCCTGGACCGCCGGGCTTGAAGAGAGCCATTAGTGCAGCAACCGATTGACAACCGGCGCCACCGCCCCGCCGCCGACATAAGGGAGCAACGAGTTTAGCTTCGTCCCGGGCGAAGCAGCCTCGTCCAGGTAGGGAATAAGCGCCCCCCGCTCCGGCGGCGGCGCTGGAGCCCGCTGATCATTGGTGATCAGTGCCGCGACATGGCCGCCGCGCGCTGCAGCCAGCTTGGCAAGCTGCGCCACGAACGCGTTCCGCGCGCCTTCCCTGCTCGCCGATGTCACCCTTGCCAGCAGCGTCTGCGCGAGCGCCGGGTTCAGCATCGCTTCGGTCACCAGATCACTGGTCTGTTTGACGCCGGCAGCACGAAGGCTGCCGATAGCGGCACCAGCCTTGTTGCCGAGGAAGGCACCGATCGGGCCGCCCTTCGCGCCGATCAGCGTGGCCGCGGCCGTGAGGCCGTGAGTCTGCAGCATGCGCAGGACATTGGCGCCCATGTCGCCGTGGGCGAGCAGCACCGCCTTCTGTGCCGTGGGAGAGCCGCTCCCAGCGAGCACGCCATTGGTCGACAGGCTTGCTCGCTGAAGGTCCGCCGCGACCTGTTGGAGCATGTCGACCTGATGTGGCGTCATCACCTCGCGCAAGGCCGGCGCAGCACGATCAACGAACGTCTGGAACGCATCGGACTTCAGCTTTTCGGTCCCGGTCGCGCCGGCCGGGTTGTTGCCTTGCAGCCGGTTGAAGATGTGATCGACGATCGCGCGCTGAATGCCGGCCCGAGCTGCAGGATCGTTCGCGGTCAAGCTGGCCAGGTCCCGCATCGCCGGAACTCGCGTGGCCGAGTTCAGGATTTGACCGATCCTGTCCGCCGGATCGGCACCGCCCAGGAAATGCCGGGCCGCCGAGTTCTGAAAATCCTTGAGCTGCTGCGCGTGCTGCTGCGCCGCCTGATCCAGCGCCTCTTGCGCCTTCGCCACCGTGTCGAACTTCGCCTTGATGTCGGGCCGCGCCGAGAGCGCGCCGTCATAGAGCTTGGCCCAGGCTTGATACTTGGCCGGGTCCAGCGTGCCATTCGGCGCCGCCGCCTTGCGCAGGCTATAGGCGGCGTAATCCGCAATCGAGTCCGCCGCCACGGGCGAGCCATTCGCGCCGCTCAGGGCCGCTCGCACGCTGTCCGCACCCTTTGGGCCGGGCTGCCAGACGCGGGGCATAATCTCGCTGTCGCCCCAGCCGGGATTGAGGGGGTGTGATGCCTCAATCGCGGCCCGATCGGCCTGGAGTTCGGCCACGCGCGCCGACATCTGCTGCGCCGTGTCGAACCGCCCAGCAATCGACGGATCGGCCCGCGTCATGGCCTGAAACGCCCCGGCATTCTGTTGCCGCCAGCGATGGGCCTTGGCCGGGTCCAGTGTACCATCAGGACTCTGTGCCGCCCGCCGCAGGTCGAAGGCGGCATAGTCCGCGAGTTGCGTCGGGCTCAACCCCGCCCTGATCGCCGCCTGGACGCGCTCGGCGGCGCCGGGCCCGCGGGAGAACACCGCGCCGGGGACCGAGCTGTCCGCCATGCGGAAGGACCCAGCAATCGGGCCCGGCGCGAGCACCGGACCGACGCCGGGCACGTTGGGGCCGAATGTGGCCTTGCGCTCGGCGTGGGCCGTGCGCATCACGTTGATACGCTCGACCGCCGCAGCATCAGCGTTCGAAGTTAGGGTTGACGGGGCTTGGTCGAGGACGCGGCTGCCGTCCGATTGGCCGCGGCCTCCGCCTGGTGCTGTTTGCCCTCCCGCACCAGCCACAGATCCCCGTCCCTGATACCCGAGTCCACCAGCGCCTTCCCCCACGCTTCCTGCATAGCCGGAGGCAACGCCTCCTTCGGTGCCTGTTGCTTTTCCATAACGCGCCGACACTCCCTCAAGCAGCTGATCGGCCGTCAGATTAGCACCAAACAGGTTGCCGGCTGCAGATTGTTCCTGCGCCCGCCTCGCATAGTCCGCGAGAAGCGACGCCATACGCTCTTGCGACATGCGCCCGGCGAGCTGCGGGCCGTACGCTGCCCGCAGAATGGCCTGCGCACGAGGTGACATCTGGTCGAACGCGTCGCGCTGGCCGACCGCATCGGCGAGGCTGATGCCTCGCTGCCGCGCCTGCTGCACAACCCGCGTCGCTTCGACCAGCGCTGGCGCCAGGTCCACCTTCGGATCGACCGCGCCAGCATCAATGCCCGATCGAAGCTGCGCCATCGGCCCCGCCGCGTCCTGCATTGCGCCCGCCAACACTCGCGCCGTCGGATCGGTGCTTTCGGACAGTGCGGCGGAAAGCCCGGTGTCGCCATAGGCACGGTGCACAAGGGCCGCGCGTACCCGGCTGGCACCTTCCTGCGACAGCGACCCGTCCGCCGCCACGAACGAGCCCTCCTGGCCTGGCTCGACCACGTTGCGCAGGTAGGAGCGAACGAAATCGCGGTTCGCCGGATCAGTCACGTCGCCCGGCCTATAGAGCTGCAGCACATCATCCGAGAGCCGCCCCGCGTCACCGGCTGCCCGCTCCGTCGAGGACAAGGCCAGCGTCGTCGGCGCATTGCCTTCGCGCGCGAATGCCTGGCGCTCGGCTGGGGTCATTTCGGTCAGGCGGCGCCGGACCAAGACGGGCTGTTGCATGCCGCCGATATCGTGGCCCTGGTTGATCAACCAGTTTCGGTAGGCCTGCGCTTGCGGCCCGTTTGCCTGGTAGGCCTGACGCAGCGCCATGACACGTCCGTTGCCACTTTCCACGACGCCGTCAGGGCCAACGATGGGCGCACCATCGCTGACCGTGCTGGAGGCGCCCAGCCGCTCCGGCTGGAGCTGGCCGGCGATCCGCGCCACCTGGACCTCGGAAGCTGCCCGGTCTCGCGCGCGGGGCTGTAGCTCGGGCGGAAAGGCCGGATTGGGCGTAAAGTCGGGGTTGTGGCTGGTAATGAGGCTAGGAGCGTCCGTCAGCTCATAGGATACGCCGATGCGCTGCCCCGAGGGCGTGAACACGTCCGATCCGACGCTCGGCGCGGTGGCCAGCGAGGAGGACGCAGCGGGCGCTGCCGGAACAGGAACGTCCGGGCGGTTGACGGTATCTGCCATCACGTCCGCCAACCCCTGCCGGAGCTGCGCCAGTCGGGCATAGGTCTGCGCCTGCGCCGGGTCCTGCCGCGCCACTCGCATCGCCGTGGTGACCCGGCTGTTGAGCGCATTCAGCTCCCGGAAGGACTGGGCATCGGGCAATCCCGCGACCGTGTTGAAGATCGCCGCTTCCTCGCCGGACAGTGGAGCCGCGTTCGCCGGGATGTTGGCGCGGATCGCCAGGGCCGCCGCGCGCGCCGGCTGCATGTTCACTGTGAGCGTGCCCTCGGGGTCGATCGCGTCCGCCAAGCGGGACACGTTCACCCGTGCGGCTTGATCGCCCCGGCTTAGGACGGCCCGGAACTGGCGGCCATAGGCCTGAGCCGCAGTCGCAGTATCGGTCCCAGGCGGCGGGTTGCCGCCGAGGGCGTCCATGGCCTGCTGCGCGCCGGCTTGGCCCTGCTGAACTGCCGCCGCTGCCTGCTGGAGCGCTGGCGCCCTCGCTTGGTCTATGCTCTGCCGGAGCGCCATCCCTGACAGCGCTGGCGTGCCTTCCGCAGCACCCCCGAGGCTTTGCAGCGTCCCCTGCCCAGCGCGGGCCGCAGCGGCTTCCTGCTGCGCCTGCAGGGGTGCTTGCTGCTGCCCCAAGCTGTTGACCAGATCGACGCTGGACGCATCCGGCGGCACGATGCCCGCCACGGCGCCGACCCGGGCCGCGTTCTGCTGGTTGGCACGATCCAGGAAAGCCTGGCTTGAGCCGGGCGCATTCCGCAGCTCAAGCTCTTTCTGGCCGAGTCCCGTATCACCCGTGACCTGGAACGTGGTCGGCTGCGACCCAGGCACGAGTTCGGCCGGCTGGGCGAGTGCTGCCTGTGCGGCCGGAATGTCGCCGGTTGCGTCTGCGAGCTGGCGAGCGGCAACGTTGGCCACCCCAGGGGTCGCAACAACCGGCTGCCCAGCGCGGCCGACGATCGGCTGACCAGCGACGTCCAGCAGTTGGTCCCGAGGCCCATACCCGGCTTCGCTGATGGCCCTACCGACGCCCCTTACGCCCCGTGCCACCAAGTTGCCGGCGCCGACCACGACCGGCCCCAGCACCGCCCCGGCTTCGGCGCCGCGCTCGGCGCTTTGCAGGCGTTGATCGAAGCCGCCCTCGCCCTCGCCGAAGCCCTGTAGGCCGCCGTACGCGGCCCCCTCGGCGGCAGCACCGACCACCGGCGCCACGAACCGGCTCACACCCGGGATCCGCATCAGCGAGTTGACGACCGGAGCCCCCCCTGCGCTCGCCAGGTCCAACAGCGTGTTCGCGCCGGGGATCATGCGCGCCCCTGCACCGACCCCTTCAGCCACCGCCCCCAGCGCGCCGGTCCCGATGCCAGCTGCGCCGCCGATCAGCTGGCCGGGGATCGCGATGGCGCTCGGGATCGCGGCGTCCTTCGCACGCTCGGCGGCGAGGTTCGCCGCATAGCGCTCGCTGTAGGACCCAGCATCGCTTCCCCGGCCCAGGAGCGCGTGCGTGGCCGCGTCCCCAGCGGCTGCAATCTCGTCGCCGAAGCCGAACGTCATTCCTTGAGCAAGAGAGCGGCCGTATTGATCCAAACGCGTGCCGAGCAACCCGAGCGAAGATTGCGGCTGCGCTGGCACCTGGGATGGTGCGGGCTGCGCCCCTTGGTCAGCTGGCGCGACCACGGCATACGGGAGATCAGAGTCGTCCTGCGGGGCGTATTGCGACCATGGCCCAGCGGTTGCCGGCGCAGTCTGTGCGGGCGCATATGCCTCCCAGGGACCGGCCATCTACTGCAGCGCCTGCCAAGACGAAGGGCTGGCCGGATCGCCACCCGTGAAGCGATAACCCTGCACGACGCTGCCCACTTGGGGAGCGGCCGGAGCAGCGCGCTGTTGCGCGACGCCCCGCGCGTTCGCCGGCTGCATGGAGAGCGTGTTGCCGCTTAGAGCCTTCACCTGCGCGCTGGGGTCGGCCCGAGAGACAATGTCCAGCGCCCGCCGGTACTCCGCGTCGGAAAGGCCCGTTGCCCAACCACGGACCGGCTGCCCATTCACCTGGCCATCATTCGCGGGCAGCCCCGCTATCGCCCCCATCGCGGCTGCATAAACCTGCGGATTGCGCTGGGACTGCCACTGCTGGTCGAAATTGGTCAGGGGCACGTAGGCACCTTGGGCGTTCCGGAATGCCGCACCGTTCTGGTTGAAATGCTGCAGGGCGCCGGCTGCATAATCACTGTCCGCCTGCGCACCGATCAGCTGCGAGTTCAAGATTGCCCTGTTGGCGTTCGGCAGCAGATCGAGACCGGGATTCATCGCCTGGAAGAGCTTGGTTGCCTGATATCCGCCTCGGGCACCCAGGACGCCACGTTCCTGATCGCCGGCGCCACGAAGCCCCAACTTAGCCAGTTCCTGCGCCGCGGCCGGGTCGGACATCCCCGCCGTCTTCGAAGCCCAAGCCGCGGCTTGCTCGGGCAAATATGTCTGCGCCAGAGCGGCCAACTGCGCGCGCGAAGTGCCGCCCGAACCGGTGTTCAGCTTATCCACCAGTTCGCGCATCTGCTGCAGGCGGACCTGCGTGGTCTGAGCCGCCTGCCCCGCATCCGCGATGCCATCGATCTCCTTGGCATCCCGCTGGTAGTCGGCGAGCTGCACGTCACGGCTGTTCGGGATCGCTGGGGCGATGACCTGACCCGAAGGCGCGATCATATCCACCCCACCGTTGGGGTTCGGCCTTTGCGCCAGCCGGCCAGTGTTCACGGCACCCGGCAGCGGCATCGCGACGATGCGGCCGCTTGCATCCACACCTTGCACGAACCCGGGCTGACCCTCGACCGGGATCGGCTTACCATCGACCAAGCGCAGACGCGCAGCCTGCGCCGGAGCGGGCGCGGGCGCGGGCGCACTGGACGGGACCAAGCTATTGGACGGTGCTGGCACACCCGCGCGCTGGGGGACCAGCGAGAGCAGCGAATTCTGCCCCGGCAGTGGCTGCGGCGCATTTGTCCCCACCGGCATCATCTGCGCCTCGCTCGCCGTATCTGGAACCGGCTGCTGGGCCATGTCGACGGTTCCGGGACGGCTCCCTTGGGGAGCTACCGGAAACCGAGTATCCGCCGGCGGCCGGCGTGATAGCACGTTGCTACCGGGGTAGATCGGCCCATAGGTCGGCGGCGCTGGCGTGCTGCTGCCCTGGCTGGCTGCAGGCGGCAGCAACAGCGAGTTCAAGGTCTGCGGCGCAGATGGTCCGCCGCCCTGGCCGGTCGCGAGCGGCAGCAACGTATTCGGGGCAGAAATGCCCGACCGAAGCCGGCCCAAAGTGGCGTTGAGCTGCTCGGGCGTGGCCGGCACGGTTGAATAGGGCAAAGTCGGCGCGCTCGCGTCGTTCGCCACGAGAGGCATTCCCGCCGTGTTGGCAGCCGAGGCGACCTGAACCGGTTGAGCCGGCACTTGCGGCTGGCTGGACTGGCCGGCATACCCCGGAATTGCATGCCCATGCGCGCCAGAGAGCGCGGAGTTCAGCATCCCGACGCCATCGGCGCCGAACACCCGCCCCACGTAGTTGATGGTTTCGTTCGGCAACGGCTTCTTGCCGGCAAGCCAATCGTCCACCCGACCAGGCCCTGCATTGTAGGCCGCAGTCGCGATCACGGGGCTGCCATAACGCTGCTTGAGCTGACCCAGGTATTGCAAACCACCGTTGATGTTCTGCATCGGATCGTGGGGGTTGATCAGCGTCCCGTCCGGGTTCGTCAGTCCGGCGGCTGTTCCCGGCATGAGCTGCATCGCACCTATGGCACCTGCCGAAGAGACTGCATTGGCCGCATTCGGCTCGTTGCCGGTCTCCGCGTGCTGGACACGCATCCCCCACTCGGGATTGATGCCCAGCGCCTGCGCGGCTTGGCCGACCGCCTGTTGCGTCGCCTGATCGGCCGAGACCGGCATTGCACCCGTAAAGAGGGACTGTCCTGCCGGAACTTGCTGGCCGGATGCAGGATGCGGCGCGCCTCCAACGGCGCTGCCATAACCGCCAGTTCCGCCGACGCCCGGGATGCCGAGCGGGCCGGGGTCCTGCCCGTCGACGTAGGGGCGCTTGGCGTAGAGCTCGACGGCCGTCCCGACGGGGACCGCCGTGTTGCGGATGGCCAGCATCCCAGCGCGCCCCGGGAACTCCTCGGGCAGCATGGTCGCGGGCATGCCTTGATCGATCGCGCGCTGACGCAGTATCGGGTACGCTGCCGCGGCGCTATCGTCGTCAGGCATAGCTGCGATCGAGGACGCCACCTGCGTCCCAATGCCCGCACCATACATCTGCTGGCGCATGCGCGCCTGCTGTGTCGCATCCACACTGGTGACGGCGGCCGTTCCCTGCGTACCCAGCGTGCTCGCCTGCGCCATGGCCAGTGGGTCAGCAGAGGCCAAACCAGGATAGAGGTCGCGCAACGAGGCACGATCCGCCAAGTCCTGCTGCGCCGTCGCCCCGACAACTTTCGCGTTCTGAATTTGCTGCGCCGTCAGTGCGTCCTGCCAAAGCGGATTAGGCCGCGTCCAGTCGGGAAGTTGAATCTGCGGAAAGGTCGCCATCTAGGAGATAGGCCCTCCAAAGCCGCCGCCGCTATAGTTCACGCTGCCGCCGCCGTAGTTCACGCCGCCGGACCCGCCAAACGGATCGTTATTATTGCTGGTGAACAAGCCGGACAAGGCGTTGGTCACGCTCGGTGAGGTGAACTGATTGACCAGCCCCTGCGTCATGTTCCCATTGATCGAGGCCTGCGTCCCCGCCGCGCTCGTGGTTGTCTGCTGCTGATTATTCGACTGCCCGTTCAGCACATTCGTGTAGGCATTCGTCGAGTTCAGCCCGTAACCAGCCAGTGTATTCAGCGTCCCCAAATAGTTTGAGTAGTTCTGGTTCGCGAGATTTGAAGCGAGGCTTTCCTCGGCCTTCAGCGTCGAGCCCGAGCGAAGCGTGCCCTGAGCGGCGGCGCCCTGATCCACCCCGAGCAAACCCTGCTGCACCTGATACTGATAGCCAGGCGACCCCTGGAACATGGCCATGGCGGAGTTCGCCGCGTCCTGGCCGTTGATGCCGGACAGATTGGCGTATTGCGTGAGAGCGTTTTGCCCCTGGCTCATGTAGGGCGCATAGGCGGTCTGCGCCGCGTTGATGGTCGCTTGCGAAATCTGGTTGGCGCTGCCTGCAGCGCTGCCGACGTTGCCGCTGTTTATGAGGCCACTGGCCAGCGTTCCTGCTGCGCTGAGGCCGGCGCCCACCAGCCCAGCCGTAGCCGCAGACGCGCCGGCCGCGCTGGCGGCGATCGTGCCCACAGCACCTGCAATGGCTGCCGGCATTACACGCCCTCCAGGTGATGTTCTTCGTGTATCACCACATCTTCGTCGTTCTCGGCGCGATCGGCGTTGTGAATGCAGAGGATCGTGGTCGGCGCCGCTAGCGTCTGGAAACGATGCTTGACGCGTGCCCTGATGACGATCGGCGTCGGTGCCTGGAACTCACCCATGAGCCGATCATCGGCCCACACGCGCACCGCGCCAGCGGTGATGAACGAGAGATGGTCATACGCATGCGCATGCTGCGGCACGAACATCCCGGCATGGCGGAAGGTCATCTGCTTGATGAAGACGCCGTCCACCAGCCTGATATCCGTGATGTCCGGCTGATCGGGATGACGGACGTATTCCATCAGCCCTCTCCCCTGTAGCAAGCGATCAACGTGATGCGGTCGCTATCGCCTTCGTTGCGCACTTCGTGCTCGACCAGGTTGTTCATCAGCCAAGCCGAGCCGACACCCATGACCACCTCTTCGTGCTCGACCCGGTTGATGCACCGGCCGTTGCCGGCAAGCGGCACGTAAACCTTCCGGTTGTAGTGCTGCGCGTGCCACGAGTAGGCGTCATCATGCGGCAGGACGCGACCGCCCGGTCGGATGCGGGTGATGAACACGCCGCCGATCGCCGTCGCCTCGCACTTCGCGGCCAGCAAGAACACGATCGGCCGCAGCGCCGGCAGCTTGTTCCACGCCGGCCACCAGACCGCGTGATGCGGCTCAATGAAGGCCTTGGGTTCAGTCAGCTCGGCGCGGTCGCGGTAGCGTATCCAGATGTCATAGACGCCGGCGTGGGGGCTGCCTTCGTGCTCAGTGCGCGCACGATATGCATCCCACAGGTCGGCGTTGTCCTGGAGCTGGAGCAACGCAGGAAGTGGGTCGATGCCGTCCCCGAGCTTCAGGAAGTGGCGCATCAGGCCGCCGCCACTGCCCCCCACTTCGCGTCCCTGGGCGGCCGCGCCGTGCAACGGTCAAGCCATTCCTCGAATGCGTCCGACCGGACCCGCACCGCATGGCCGATCCTGGTTACAGCAGGGCCCCGGCCAGCCGCGATCTGATAGTTGAGCTGCCGCCGCGAGATGCGCGCCCGCTTGGCTGCCTCGTCCAGGGTTAGCACCTCAAACACCAGCCAGCATCCCTCGCTCTCCAGTGCAGAACACTGGCCGATATTGAACGAGTTTGCTTTGGATTGCAAGAGAAACCTGAGTAAGTCCGAGTATACGCCTCGCGTCCGCAAACGTCCGCGCATGTCCGTTTATGTCTTGTTTTGCCTTCGAGCAAACAGCCGTTACCTAGCATTCAGACATTACGGCCAGATTTGCTCACAAACGGCAGCCTTCCGTTTGTGAGCAAGATCAGCTTTCCATTCCGGGCGCCTAGCCTACTCGTCTTCTGTCTCGACAGATCGGATCAGCGATTCGAGATCCTTCAAAAGCCGACGAGCCTCGCCGCGCAACCGTGCCGCTGCCATTACCTCAGCGCTGCGCTGTCCATGCTTCAGCGTCGCCTGCCGGGAGCGTTCAAGGCCATCGGGTGTCTTCGGTCCGCTACTCAGGCCACCATGAATGCGGCATCGACCGTTCGGCATGGCCGGACTTGCACATAAACCGCCCCGCCTTGTGCGGGCCCCGCAGCGTGGCGCAGCCCGAGCGGCCACCAACCCGGCAGCCTGACTGGACCTCATGTCCGGTGCTTCTTCTTACGCCGTGGCAGTTTCGCCTGGACGGCACCATTCACCATGGCCTGCGCACCGGGTTGTACGTCGATCTTCTGCTGAACCACGATTGTTTGTCGGGCGCCGTTCTTGAGCCGATCCAGCGCCAGTGCCGCTCGCGCGGTGCCTTCCATCATGCGCGCGGCAGCAGTAGCGAGTCTCCCAGCTTCGATTGACGCAATTTGCTCCCGCCGGACCTCCATATCCGCTTCGCCGAGGTGCTTCTTGTAGGTGATGAACTCGCGAGCCAGGAACGACTGCGATTTCGCCGCCAGCTTCATGGCCAACGAGTGCGACATTGCCATTTGATGCGCCAGCATCTGTTCAGCGGCCGTGACGGCGCCGGACCGCTCGGCCGCATCAACCGCAAGCGACAGTGCATCCGCAGCTCGCGCAAGCTTTAGCCGTTCCACGCTCGCCTCCGCGTTGAGAAGGCTCGGAGCATTGGCTGCAGCGCGGGCCACATCCCGATCCTTCCACGGCGCGTCCAAGGGCACGGGCACTTTGACCTCGCCGCCGTTGCCCAGCGTTAGGGGGCGACGAGCCTTCACCTGATCCGCAACGGACTCGAGGGCCGCAGCACGCGCCAGCGTCTGCGCCCGCCAGAGGGGATCGCCGCCGTCCGCGATACTCGCACGCAAAACGTCGGCTTCCGCCTTCAGTTGCTCGGCATCCGCCACCGTCAGTTCGGTCGCGAGC
>Ga0213875_10002390_pt1 | contig 11295 bp, 10 predicted proteins | sample BarmaccomBMRX_R8_FD_160105 | JGI IMG/M metagenome (GOLD analysis project Ga0213875, IMG submission 160105) | Root-associated microbial communities from Barbacenia macrantha in rupestrian grasslands, the National Park of Serra do Cipo, Brazil - RX_R8 | ecosystem: Host-associated > Plants > Roots... | reverse complement strand
GGTCGGCAGAGCCGACAACGGCCAGGTGACGGTGCAGCCGGCGCAGGCGGCCCAGGTCGGCAGCAACCGGGACGGCCGGCTCGCCGCGGTGCTGCTGGCACTGAGCGCGCTGGCCGGCGCGCTGTACGCGTACCTGCTCGGCGGTGGTTACCCGCCGGTCTGGTCCCGATCCGTGCGTACCGTGCGAGAACCCGGATGACCTCGGGCCTGCTCCGTTCAGCTTACGTCCTGTGCGGCCGCGGTCCAGGTGTTGCACGCCGCGGTGGTGTCACCCCGATACCCGCGGTCCGCCCAGCTGCCCTGATGGGAGTTCGTGCCGTGGCTGCTCTCGGCGCCGCCCGCGGCGAAGGAGTCGACGCCGTCGGCCGCGATCGCCCTGGTGACCGAACCGCGGCCGGAGACGCTGGCGAGGAACATGCCGGCGAAGCAGTTGGCCTGCAGCTCCAACCGCCGTGACAGCTCGAGCCCGTCCGCGGTGCCGTGCCCCACACGCTGCTCACCCCGGGCCTCGGCGGCCAGAATGCCGCTGAGGTCCTGTACGTGGTGCCCGTACTCGTGGGCGAGCACGGCGATCACGACCGCCAAGTCACCTCCGGTGTCGGCCAACACGCTGTCCACCGGCATGTGCAGCATGTTGTCCGTGCCGCAGTAGAACGCGGTGGGCCGCTCAGTCTCCGCCGCCGACTTGCAGGCCCCCGGGTCGCTGGACAGCGTCAATCGGGTCGGCGAGAAGGGCAGGCCGGCCGCTCGAAGCGCCGGCCGCCACACCGCGTCGAGGCAACCGAGCTGGGCGGTGAGGAACGACGTCAGCTGCTGGGCACCGCGTCCGAACGCCGGTAACCGGCAGGTGCTCGCCGCAAGCGAGACCCCGGGGGCGAGCAGCGGATTGTCACCGAGCTTCGTCGATCCGGACGCGGTCGGAGTCGCACCGGCGGTCGCCGCCCCCGCGACAGGCATCGCGGCCCCGCGCACCCTGGTCATGGTGTCGTCGAGCAGGCCGCGCCCGAGCAGACCAAGGCCGAGCAGCAGGACGGTCACCAGGCCGAGCACGGCACGCAGACGGGCCCGGCGGGCTCGGGGAGCCAGGGCCGGCGGCAGCGGTTGGCGCACGGTGGGCAGGTCGGCAACGGCCAGCCAGCTCACGGCCCTATCGCGCGACTTCAACGCTGGGTTCATCGGCCGTCCTCGAAATCTGGGCGACCCGAAGCAGTCGTCACCCCGTAGTGTGAGCTGCCACCACAATAGAGCCTGGCCGCCGCCCCCTGCACGCGGTCCACCGAACCGAGACCGAGGATCCGCCCGGGCGATCCAGGTCACGCGGTCTGATTCCCGGTCTGCCTCAGGTTCGCCGTGAGCGGCCCGTAGGCTTCCTCCATGGCCGCACCGGAACTGCACAGGTTCACCCTCGACAACGGCCTGCGCGTGGTACTCGCCCCGGACCGCACGGCCCCAGTCGTCGGCGTGAGCGTGCACTACGACGTGGGCTTCCGTTCCGAGCCGGAAGGCAGAACGGGCTTCGCCCACCTCTTCGAGCATCTGATGTTCCAGGGCAGCGAGAGCCTGGAGAAGCTGGCCCACTTCCGCCACGTGCAGTCCTCCGGCGGCACCTTCAACGGTTCGACGCATCCGGACTACACCGATTACTTCGAGGTGCTGCCCTCGGCGGCTCTCGAACGTGCGCTGTTCCTCGAGGCGGATCGCATGCGGGCGCCGAAGATCACCGAGGAGAACCTGCGCAACCAGATCGACGTGGTGAAAGAGGAGATCCGACTGCGGGTGCTGAACACCCCCTATGGCGGATTCCCGTGGATCTGGCTTCCCCCCGTGCTCTACCAGAGCTTCCCCAACGCGCATAACGGCTACGGCGACTTCAGCGAACTAGAGCAGGCCAGTCTCGACGACTGCGCGGCCTTCTTCGACACCTACTACGCGCCGGGCAACGCCGTGCTCACCGTCACCGGCGACTTCACCGTTGAGCAGGCTGCCGAGAAGGTCCACGACCACTTCGGGGACGTGCCGGCGCGACCGACACCGGCCCGCCGGTCGTTCGCCGAACCAGCACCACAGGCCGAGAGCCGGCGGGTGCACACCGATCCGCATGCCCCGCTGCCGGCCATGGCGGTGGGCTACCGGCTGCCCGATCCGGCGACCGACCTCGCCGCCTACCTCGCCAACGTGGTGCTCGCCGAGGTGCTGTGCGACGGCGACGCGTCCAGGCTGCAGCAGCGCATGGTCCACCAGGAGCCGTTGGTCACCGACATCTCGATGGGATGCGGTCTGTTCGGCGCCCCGTTGGATGCCCGTGACCCGGACACCCTGACCGTCACGGCGATGCACTCGCCGGACGTCGCCGTCGATAGGGTGCTCACCGCGTTGGACGAGGAGATCGAGCGCCTCGCCGCCGGTGGGCCGCAGCCCGACGAGCTCGCCAGGGTCGCGGCGCGTTGGGCCTCCAGCCTGCACCGCGAGCACGACCGGATCACGTCGAGGACACTCGCGTTGGGGTCGAGCGAACTGCTGCACGGCCGCGCCGAGCTGGCAACCGAACTCCCCAATTTGCTTGGCGCGGTGACCGCGGACCAGGTCGCCGCCGCCGCCAAGTGCCTGCGGCCGGACTCCCGCGCCGTTCTCACCGTCCCGGCCGCCGGAGGCGCCCAATGACCGCCAGCAGCCCCACGACTGTCAGCACGAACGGCGGTACCGCGTACCGCACCGCGGAGGAGATCGGCCGCACCCCACGCGGTCCGCGTCCACTGCCGCCACTTGGCGAGCAGACCGAAGCGGCGACTCCGCCTATGGTGGACACGGTGCTCGAAAGCGGGCTACGGGTGATCGCCGTGCGCCGCCCCGCGGTGCCCATGGTGGAACTGCGGCTGCGTATCCCCTTCGCCGGAACCGAGCGGCTGCACGCGGCTCGTGCCGAAGTGTTGGCCAACACCGTGCTGACCGGCACCGAGCGCCGGGACAGAGCCAGGATGGACACCGACCTCGCACTGGTCGGCGGCGAGCTGTCGGCCGTTGTCGATCCGGAACGGCTCAGCATCGGTGGCAGCGCGCTCGCCACTGGCCTTGATGTGCTGCTGGACGTGCTTGCCGACGCACTGACCGCGGCGGTGTACCGGGACGAGGAGGTTGCCCGCGAGAAGGACCGGCTGGTCGAGCGAATCGCTGTGGCGGCCTCGGAACCCAGTGTGATCGCCAGGCTCGCGCTGCAACGGCACCGCTACGGTGACCATCCGTTCACCAAGGAGATGCCCGATGCCGCCGAGGTGACCCAGGTGGCTCCCTCCGACGTCCGGCGGCTGCACCGCGGCGCCGTCGTCCCGAGAGGATCATTGCTGGTCCTGGTTGGCGACATCGATCCGGAGACCGCCATCGACGCGGCCGGTGAGGCGCTCCTCGGATGGCGCGGCGACTCGAGTGCGACGACGCTTCCACCGCTTCCCGAGCTCAGCGGCGGCGACATACTGCTCGTGCACCGTCCCGGTGCCGTCCAGTCACAGATCCGCCTTTCGGCGCGGGCCATCTCGCGCACAGATCCGCGTTACCCCGCACTGCAGATCGCGAACCTCGTGTACGGCGGCTTCTTCTCCTCGCGGCTGGTGGAGAACATTCGCGAGGACAAGGGGTACACCTATGGTGCCCACTCCTATTTCGAGTTCACCCCGCACAGCGCGACCGTTCTCGTCGACGCGGACACCGCGAGCGGCGTCACCTCGGCCGCGCTGTGGGAAACCAGGTACGAACTCGGCCGCCTCGGTCTCGTTCCGCCGGCCCAGTCCGAAGTGGACGTGGCGCGCAGCTACGCGACCGGCTCACTGCTGACGTCGACGGCATCCCAGGCCGGACTCTGCAGCACGCTGGCCACCTTGGCGGCCGCTGGACTGGGTTACGGCTGGCTGCGGGAACACCCCGCTCGGCTGGCCGCGGTGACCGCGGACCAGGTCGCCGAGATGGCGCTGGAGTTCTTCGCCCCCACCGCGTTCACCGGGATCGTCGTCGGTGACGCCGAGGAACTCGCCGGTCAGTTGCGGGCGATCGGCGGTGTGGTGCTGCCGTGACCACGGGTGAGTCGGCACTTGTCGACTTCCAGCTCCTCGGTGCGCCGACGTTGTCCCGTACCGGGGTCGGCCGCGACGACCTCTTGCGGGACAACGCGGCCAGACTCGCCGAGCTGTGGCCGAACGCCCGGCTGCTCCTGCTGGATTCGCACGGTCGGACGCCGATGGTGTCCGACGGCGACGCATTGTGGTTGGACTACCGTCCGACGGGCCCGCTTGGGCCTGCTCCGCCCGAATCGGCCGTCCTACTCGGTGAGCATGAAGGGGTCTGTTACTGGGCCGCGCGGGCCGAGCCGGACGGTCCGGTGCAGCAGGTATACGGCTGGGACGCGACGGTTCCGTCCGACAGCGGTCCTGTGTGGCAGGACCTGCGCCTGGCCGGTGATGTGCTCTCCGACGTCGATGCCGGTCTGCTCACCACCGCCGTCGCGGTCCTGAGCTGGCACAATGACGCCAAGTTCTGCGCAAGGTGCGGTTCACCGACGAAGCTGAGTCGGGCCGGGTGGGCGAGCACCTGCGAGGGGTGCGGCCGTGAGGAGTACCCGAGGACGGACCCGGCCGTGATCTGCCTCGTGCACGACGGAGCCGACCAGGTTCTTCTGGCGAGGCAGCCGGTTTGGCCGCCTGACCGACATTCGGTGCTCGCCGGGTTCGTTGAGGGCGGCGAGTCGCTTGAGGCCTGTGTGTCCCGCGAGGTCTACGAGGAGGTCGGACTCGAGGTGCGTTCGGTGCGGTACCTCGGCAGCCAGCCGTGGCCGTTTCCCCGGTCGCTGATGGTCGGCTTCACGGCGATCGCCGACCCATCGGTCGATCTGGTTCCCGCCGCTGGCGAGATCGAGGCCGCGAGGTGGGTGCACCGCGACGAGCTTCGCGCCGTGCTCGCCGCGGGCGGCACCGGCCCTGGGCTCATCCTGCCCGGCATCACCTCGATCGCGCGCGGGATGCTGCAGTCCTGGGCGGCCGGCTGATCCCGACTGAGTGTGGGCAGGCAGTCGGGACTGGCGAGGACGGCTCGTTGGATACCCGGATCAGAAGTAGGTCCGGACGAAGTCGACGACCGTGTCGCCGCGCACCACCGCGAGCAGCGGCCACTTATCGAAAACCGTGCAGGGATGGGAGATTCCCAACGCGATCCAGTCTCCGACCCGCACCTCGCCCGGCTTGGTCAGCTCGAGGAACGTGTGCTGGTCGTTGATGGCGGTGACCCGACCTCCGGCCAGTGGCCGTTGTCGGCCGTCGGCCCCTCGTATCGACAGCGGCCGCGGCAGCCCCTCGTCGAACGAAACGTCCCGCTTGCCGATCGTCAGCAGCGCAAGCCCCTGCTCCGGCCGGGAGCTCACCTGGGCCCAAGCTCTCAGGGCCGGCTGGAACGTCGCGGGTTCCGCGGAACCGTTGCGCCGCAAGGGTGAGACGTCCTCGTAGACTCCGTCGTCGTGCGCCACGTAGGCGCCGCTGCGCAGGATGGGAAGCACGGACATTCCGGCCGGCCACGGCTCGGTCAGCACCGCGGCCACCTGGTCGAAGTACGCGCTGCCACCCGCGCTGACCAGAATCTGCTCTACCTCGAACAATCCGGCCTCGGCTGTCCGGACGGCCAACTCGCGCAGCTCGCGCAGATAGGCGTCCACCACGGCGAGCGACGCGGTGGACGCGTCGTGCGCCAACGCCCCCTCGTAGCCGCCGACGCCCACCAGCCGCAGCGCTCGGCTACTCGCCACGGCCCGCGCCGCCGTCAGCGCCGCGGGCAGGCCGCGTGCGCCGGTCCTGCCACCCAGTGCGCCGAGTTCGACGAGCACGTCGACCGGCCGCCGAGCACCCACGGCCTCGAGCGTGGCGCCCATCAGCTCGACACCCTCGACGGTGTCCACCAAGCAGCAGAACCTGAAGTCCGGATCACCGTCCAGCTCGGCGGCCAGCCAGCGCAGGGCCGCGGGGTCGACGAGCTGGTTGGCGAACAGCACCGGACTAATCCCGAACGCGCGGTACACCCGCAGCTGGCTCACGGTGGCCGAGGTGATGCCCCACGCCCCATGGTCGAGCTGGCGGGCGAACAGCTGCGGCGCCATGGTCGTCTTGCCGTGCGGAGCCAGCGCGACACCGACTCGCGCACACCAGCCGGCCATCGTGCGCAGGTTGTGTTCGAGCGCATCCTCGTCGAGCACGACGATGGGGCCGACGAACCCGTCGACGAACAGGTCGAGGCCAAGGCTGGCGACGTCACTGACACGGCGGCCGAACGCCGCCGCGGGCACGCCCTTAAAACGCCAGTCGATCAGCTCGGCTCCGATCCCGGCCACCGCCGCACGGTCGATCCAACCGGGTCGCACGCACATCACCGCCTGTCAGGTGTTGGCGGGTTGGTCCGTGCCGGCGCCCCGCCGCCGCAGCGCCACGAGGTCATGACGCGCCTTTGGCAGGGTCGGCTCGTCGATGCCTTCGACGGTGAAGCCGGCGTCAGCGATCATCCGCAGGTCCTCGGCGCCGGGCTGCCCCTCACTGGTGAGATAGTCGCCGAGGAAGACCGAGTTCGCCAGATGCAGCGCGAGTGACTGCATGCCGCGCAGGTGGATCTCCCTGCCACCGGCGAGCCGCACCTCGACGTCGGGGAAGATCAGCCGGAACAGCGCGAGGATCCGCAGGCACCGCTCGGGAGTGAGTTCCCAGTTGCCGCCGAGCGGCGTTCCCTCGAACGGGATGAGGAAGTTGACCGGTACCGAGTCGGGGTCGAGTTCCTTCAGCCCGAACGCGAGATCAACGATGTCCTCGTCGGACTCCCCCATCCCGAAGATCGCCCCGGAGCAGGGCGACAGGCCCTCCGCGCCCGCCTTTCGCACGGTGTCCACGCGGTCGGCGAAGGTGTGGGTGGTGCAAATGTCCGCGTAGTTCCCCTCGCTGGTATTGAGGTTGTGGCTGTAGGCGTACGCGCCGGCCTCGCGCAGTCGGGCGGCCTGACCGTCCTTCAGCAGTCCGAGACACACACAGATCTCCGCCTCCGGCTGCTTGCCTCTGATCGCGTCGATGCTCTCGACGACCCGGCCGATGTCCCGGTCGCTCGGGCCGCGTCCGCTGGCCACCAGGCAGACCCGCTTGGCGCCCACCCGCACGGCGCGGTCGGCGACGTCGGCCACCTCGTCCGGGCTGATCCAGGAGTACTTCAGCACGTCCGAAGCCGAGCCGAGGCGCTGCGAGCAGTAGAAGCAGTCCTCCAGACACAGGCCGCTCTTCATGTTGATGATCGTGTTCAGCTTCACCCGGTGCCCGAAGTAGTGCCGCCGCACCCGCGCCACCGCCGCGACAACGTCGAGCAAGGCGAACTGGTCGGACAGCACGGCGAGGGCTTCCGCCCGGCTCGGCGTCTCACGCTGGATCGCCCTGGCGGCCAACGACTCCATAGTGATCATCGACTCATCATGGCAGTGGGCTGATGGCCGACCATGGTGATCCCCACCAAGATTCCGGCGCGGTTATTGTGCACCCGGCCGACCATCATGAGCGGGGGTCGGGCAGACCTCTCGCCAATACCGTGATCCCCACCGCCAGCACGCACTGGACCAGCACGACGAGCACCAGCGCACCGCCCATCCCCAGGGAACCGGGTCCGCTGAGGCCGACGAACAGCGAGCCGAGGATGGCCACGCCAAACGCGAACGAGACCTGCTGGGTGGTGACCAGCATTCCGCTACCGACGCCGATGACTCCGGACGGCACCTTGGACAGAGTCACCCGGTACAGCGTCGGCGCGATCAGGCCCTGCCCGGCGCCGGCCAGCAGGGTGCCCGGTGCGAGATCGAGCACAGTGAGGTCGGGCCAGGCCGCCAGGATCGCACCGGCCAGCGCGGCCAATCCGACGAACTGCGTCGCACCGCCGGCTATCACCACCCAGTGCCCAAACCGGGCCACCAGCCCGCTGCTCAGCAATGAGCTCACCAGGAATCCCACCGCCATCGGACTCAGCGCAAGGCCGCAGACGAACGGTGTGAGATGCAGACCGTCCTGCAGCGCGATCGCGTAGACGAACAGGAAGCCACCGAAGCCGGCGAAGAACGGCACCGCGATCGCCAGGCCGCGGCGCATGGTCGGCATCCTCAGCACGGACAGCGGTAACAGTGGCGTCACTCCGTCGGCACGCCGTTCGACACGCCTTTCGGTGGCGACGAACACGACCGCCGCCACCGGGGCAAGGCCGAGCAGCATCCAGCACCAGACCGGCCAGCCCAGCGTTCGCCCTTCCAGCAGGGGCACCAGCAGGGTGAGCACGGCCAGACCGAGTAGACCGGTACCCAACCGGTCGACACCGAGCGGATCGGTGGCCTTTGTCTCCGGCAGTGTCCTGCGGGCCAGCAGCACTCCGACGATGCCGATCGGCACGTTTACCAGGAAGATCGGCCGCCAGCCGGCACCGGCGAGGTTCGCGGACACGAGCACCGCACCGAGCACCTGGCCGGCCGCCATTGAGATGCCGCCGGTCGCACCGTAGTAGCCCAGCGCGAGTGCCCGCCGCTCACCGGCGGTGGTGGCCTGGATGATCGAGAGCACCTGCGGAATCATGAGGGCGGCCGCCGCCCCCTGCGCCGCCCTGGCCAGCACGAGCGACGTGATGTCGGGCGCGAGCCCGCAGATCAGCGAGGTGAGCGTGAACGCGGCGAGGCCGACGGTGAACAGGCGGCGCCTGCCCATGGCGTCGCCGAGCCGCCCGCCGACCACCAGCAACAGGGCGAAAGCGATGCTGTAGGCGGCAACAACCCATTCGAGCGTCGTGGTGGAAGCGCCGAGGCTCGCGCCGACGGTGGGCAGTGCTACGTTGACGATGTTCAGGTCGAGGGGTGCGAACGCCCCTCCCAACAGCACCGTGATCAGCCCGGCGGCGGTCAGCTGCGGGCGAAGGCGCACGGTGGTGTCCGGCCCGGCCAGGGTGGTGGAAACTGCCATGGATACTACGATCCACCTGGTCCTAAACTGGTACCAAGAGCCTAGTTATCCAGGTATTGGAACTGCCTGGTAATAGTTTGTGGTCCGTGCGACAGTGGAGACGTGACCACAGTGGTGCGCTCTGGCGATGACATCCGTCGCCGGGAGCTGGCCGCGTTCCTCCGCAGCCGCCGGGAGCGGATCACTCCGGAGCAGGTCGGTCTTCCCTCGGCTGGGCGCCGCCGCACGCCCGGGCTGCGCAGGGAGGAGGTCGCCCAGCTCGCCGGGGTCGGAGTGACCTGGTACACCTGGCTCGAGCAGGGGCGGGACATCCACGCCTCGGAACAGGTGCTGCACGCTGTCGCGGGCACCCTGCGCCTAGATCCACACGAGCGGAACCATCTTTTCACTCTCGCCGGCGTGCCCGAGCCGAAGGTGGAGGAGGAGTGCAAGGCGGTTCCGCCGACGATCCACGCGATACTGGACAAGCTGGAGCCGTATCCCGCCGCCGTGCACAACGCGCGCACCGACATCCTTGCCTACAACTCGGCCTATGACTGGCTCCTCGACGTCGACAGCCTGCCGTTCGAGGAACGCAACACCATGCTGCAGTGCTTCACCAACCCGAAATGGCAGGCTCGGGTGAGCGACTGGTCGGACGGCCTCTCCCGGTCGGTAGCACAGTTCCGCGCCTCCATGGCCGAACATGTGGCCGAACCCAGCTGGAAGTCCCTTGTCAAACGCTTGCGCAAGGAGTCGCCGGCATTCGAGGCGCTGTGGAGCCAACACGAGGTGCAGCCGGTGCGGAACCGGACCAAACGGTTCACGCACCCGGAGGCCGGCCTGCTCAGCTTCGAGTACACGCACCTGTGGTTCGGCCCCCAGTCGGAGATCCGGGTGAGCACCTATATCCCCAGCGACGAGGCGACCGCCGAGAAGCTGCGAAACCGTGAGCGCCGATGACAGCAGTTATTGCATAATGGTTTAATAACTGGGTGGCCCGGCCCAGGAAGATCACTGACGAACAGCTGCTCGCCGCGGCGGAGTCCGCCATAGCCCGACTCGGCCCCGCGTTCACGCTCGCTGACGTCGCGTCCGACGCGGGCGTCACCGCGGGCACGGTGGTACACCGCTTTGGGTCCAAACACGGCCTGCTCATCGCGATGATCGACGCGGCCGTCGAGTCGGCGCGCACCAGCAGGCGAGCCGGCGATGGCCGTGATCTGGTGGCGACCATTGGCGACGCGATCGTCGAGAGGTATGCACCACTGGACGATCCGTCGACCGCGGCCAACCACCTTGCCCAGCTGGGGGTCGACCTCGCCGACGAGGACCTGCGCGGTCGCCTGGCGACACTGCACGCGACGATCGAGGCCGGGCTGGAGCCGCTGGTCCGGCGAGCCATGGACGCCGGCATGCTCCCGGGTGCGCCGGCGGTGCCGGTGGCCACCAGGATCCTCGCGGCGTTGGCCGACGGCACGGCGATGCGCTGGTCCAGTCGGCCGCGGGGGCGGCTCGGTGACCGCATGCGAACAGATCTCGACGCGGTGCTGGCCGGCTGGGCCGGCCAACCGAACGGACGAGTCACCACGAAACCGGGAGCACACGCATGAACGACCGACTGCGCGGCACGGTGGCACTGGTCACCGGCGGAACACGGGGCGCCGGCAGGGGAATCGTGGTGGAACTGGGCGCCGCCGGCGCCACGGTGTACGTCACCGGCCGCAGCACACGGGCGCGCCGTGGCCCTCTCGACCGTCCCGAGACCATCGAGGGCACCGCCGACCTGGCCACCGCCGCCGGCGGCACGGGCATCGCGGTGCGGTGCGACCACATGGTTCCTGACGAGGTCGCGGCACTTGCCCAGCGCATCGGCGACGAACAGGACGGCAGGCTGGACATCCTGGTCGACGACACCTGGGGTGCGGATCAGTGGATCGAGTGGAAACCACTGTGGGAACACGACTTGGACAAGGGATTGCGGGCGCTGCGCAACGGTCTCGAGACACATCTGATCACCCTGCACGCCCTGCTTCCGCTGCTGGTGCGCCAGGGGCGCGGCCTGGTCTGCGAGATCACCGACGGCGACGACATGTTCAACGCACGCTACCGGGGCTCGATGTTCTTCGATGTCGTCAAGGTGGCCATCGCACGCATCGGCAAGACGCTCAGCGAGGAGGTGTCCCGGCACGGCATCACCTCGGTATCGCTGACTCCCGGTTATCTGCGGTCCGAGGCGATGCTGGACCTGCGTGGTGTCACCGAGGTGAACTGGCGCGAGGAGATCGCGCGTGATCCCTGGTTCGCGATCTCGGAGAGCCCAGCT
>Ga0213875_10002389_pt1 | contig 11298 bp, 8 predicted proteins | sample BarmaccomBMRX_R8_FD_160105 | JGI IMG/M metagenome (GOLD analysis project Ga0213875, IMG submission 160105) | Root-associated microbial communities from Barbacenia macrantha in rupestrian grasslands, the National Park of Serra do Cipo, Brazil - RX_R8 | ecosystem: Host-associated > Plants > Roots... | reverse complement strand
TGCGCGCGATGCTGCGCTTTTGAATCTCATCTGTCCCCTCAAAAATGCGATAGACGCGCACCTCGCGGAGGATGCGTTCGATGGGCACCTCGCGCGTATAGCCCATGCCGCCGTGCACTTGGAGCATGCGGTCCGCCACGCGGAAAACCATCTGCGCACCAGAAACTTTGGCGATGGAGGCGTAGTGCCGCGGGTCGCGATCCTGGTCCGCCACCCAGGCGGCATGCAGCGTGGCCCATTTGACCTGCTCGATTTCGATGGCGGTGTCCGCCAGCATCCACTGAATCGCCTGGTAGTCGGCGATCGGCTGGCCGAAGGCCTTGCGCTGCCGCGCGTAATCGAGCCCCAGCTGGAGCAACCCCTGCGCCTGGCCGACCGCCCGCGCCGGAATGTTCAGCCGTCCTCGACCGATCCACTGCATGGCCAGTCCGAAGCCGTTGCCCACCTCGCCAAGCACATTGCAGGCGGGCACGCGCACGTTGTCGAACCAGACGTCTGAGGCTTCCCAGCTACTCATCAGCGCGATCGGCCGTTCGGTCCAGCCCATGTCACGATCGACGAGAAACGCGGTAATGCCGCCCCGGGCGCGCTTTTCGGTATCGGTGACCGCGAACACGATCGCGAAGTCGGCGTCGTGTGCGTTCGAGATCCACGTCTTCTGACCGTTGATGACCCAGTCGCCGCTCGGTTCTTGAACGGCGCGCGTCTGGATATTGGTGGCATCCGAGCCGGTGTTCGGCTCTGACAACGCAAAGCAGGAGCGCCGCTCGCCCTCGATGGTTGGCAGGAGATAGCGATGTTTCTGCTCTTCGGTGCCGAGGAACAGGATGTTGTCGGCGCCACCGCCGAAGTTGAAGCTGACCAGCGAACGGCCGAGCTCCATCGACACCAGCGCGTTCATAACGTTGCCGAGGTTGGCTCCGCCGTAGTCTTCAGGCGTCTGCAAACCCCAGAGGCCCGCGGTGCGCGCCTTCGCCTGCAAGTTCTTGATCGTTGGCTTGTCCGGGAAACGCTCGCCGCGGACTTCGGCTTTCTGGACCTCGGTCAGCAGCGGAGCAATCTCCTTGCGCACGAACTCACGCACCGTCTGGAGGATCATCCGCTCTTCTTCGCTCAAACCAAAATGCATGGCTAGGAGCTTAGCCGCACGCACCATCGGCGGATTGGGTGCCGCCGCACCGGGGTTTGTGTCGACGGTCCCGTGGTCGAATGGGCGCCGCCGCACCTGGGTTTGTGCCGATCAGGTCCAGAACACTGGTTGTTAGCTGGGCGCGTCGTCACAGCGTGCGCAGTGGCCGTCGTTCAGGCAGTGGCCGTCGGGATCCTGCTGCGAATCGATGAGTTGCTGGCCCGCAGGGCAGTGCGCCGTGCGCTCGAGCGGGGCGGCGCAGGTCGTCAGGTGCCACGTTGTCTTGACGGCGTCCTTTTCGGCGTGAACGACGGCGCGCCACGCCAGCCGCCTGCTGTCCGAGGTGCCGGGGATGTTGAGGTGTTCGGGTCGGCGCGGCGCGGCGGCTGCCTCGTGCGGCTCGACTGGGGCTTGACGTGTGGGGACGAAAACCATGGCCTGGAGCCTGCAAGGCCCGGACCACCGCCGCCGGCGAACCACGGGCCGTGCCTTCATGTTTTACCGGGCCGAGAGGCTTCGCCGCGCAGCAGCCTCGATTCGCGCCTGCGATCGCGCCATTCAGGTTTGTGCCCATGCGCTGTGAGAGACTGAACCTATGGAACTAGGCATGATCGGCCTCGGCCGGATGGGCGGCAACATGGTCGTGCGGCTGATGCGTAAGCAGCACCGCGTCATCGGCTACGACCGCTCCGCGGACGCGGTCAAAGGCATCCAGGCGCAAGGCGCCACGGGCGCCGACTCACTCGCAAAACTCATGAGCAGCTTCGAGTCGAAGCCACGCGTCGTGTGGGTCATGCTGCCGGCTGGCAAGCCAACCTCCGACACGATCAAGCAGCTCGCCGACCTCGGCGACAAGGGCGACATCATCATCGATGGCGGCAACACCAACTGGCGCGATGTCGCGAGCGATGCCGAGCTGGTGCAGTCCAAAGGCATGCACTACATGGACGCGGGCACGTCGGGCGGCGTGTGGGGCCTCGAGTATGGCTACTGCCTGATGGTCGGCGGCGAGCAGGACGTTTTCGAGCATTGCAAACCGCTGTTAACCGCACTGGCACCGGACGATGGCGGGCTCGTGTACACCGGTCCGGCGGGCTCGGGCCATTTCGTCAAGATGGTCCACAACGGAATCGAGTACGCGATGATGCAGGCCTACGCCGAAGGCTTCAATCTGATGAAGCGCTCGGCGTATCCGGATATGGACTTGCAGGCCGTGGCCGAGGCCTGGCGGCATGGCAGCGTGGTGCGCTCCTGGCTGTTGGACCTGCTTGCCGATGGGCTCGACAAAGACCCGGACCTGTCCAAGCTGAAGGGCTACGTTGAGGACACCGGTGAAGGCCGATGGACCGTGGATACGGCCATCGATTGCGCCGTGCCCACGCCGGTCATCGCGCTCGCGCTCTTCGAGCGCTTCCGCAGTAGGGAAGACAACAGCTTCGCCGATCGCGTGCTGGCCATGCTGCGCAACCAGTTCGGAGGCCACGCCGTACAGACCGCCTGAACCCACAGCGCACCTGGTGTTGGAGGAAAGTCCTGCACCTCCGTAGGGTTCGCACTCCCGTGGGCTTGCACCTCCGCGGGGTTGCCACTCATGTGGGCGCGTGGGACTCCGTCGGGTTCGCGTGCGTGGGATGTCATTCCGTGGGTTGCACCTGCGTGAGGGTTGCACTCCGTGGGTTTGCGTCGCCTTCGCGCGTTGGCCCACCTCGTCGGTCTCAACCTGAGTAGGTCCCTCGGACAGCGGAACCGTGGCGCCAGCGAAGATTGAAACCCACCTGTGACCAGTGGCGTCGGCCGCTGCGGGCGGGCACGTTTAGGCTGGTTTGCGATGGCCTACCAGGCAGATATCAGCCGCTCCAATCCTGGCTGCTTCTTGTTCTTGCTCGACCAATCCGGCTCTATGGCCGACCCCTTCTCAGGTACCGGCGGCCACAGCAAGGCCGACGAGCTGGCGACGATCATCAATCGCCTGCTCGCTTCGCTGGTGATCCGTTGCTCGAAAGACGAAGGCGTGCGTGATTACTTCGAGGTCGGCGTCATCGGCTACGGCGGCAGCAGCGTGAAGCCAGTGCTGCCAACCCCGAACGGGCCGCTGGTGAAGATCAGCCAGCTCGCCAATGCACCGCTGCGCATCGAGGACCGCACCCAGAAGATTCCCGACGGGGCCGGCGGCCTGGTGGAGCAGACCGTCAAGTTCCCCATCTGGATCGATCCGAAGGCCGATGGTGGCACGCCCATGGCGCAGGCGCTCAACGAAGGGACGAGCGCGATAAGCACCTGGGTCGACCAGCACCGCGGCGCCTTCCCACCGGTGATCTTCAACATCACCGACGGCGAAGCCACCGATGGTGATCCAGGCAACGCCGCCGACGCCCTGAAAAACCTCGGCACCGACGACGGCGCGGCGCTGCTGTTCAACGTGCACCTGTCCGAGCACCGCGCGCCCGCGGTCGAATTTCCCGCTAGCGACGAAACCCTGCCCGACACCTTCGCCAAACGCCTCTTCGGCATGTCGAGCCCGCTGCCGCCGCACCTCCAGACCGCTGCTCGCCAGGAGGGCTACGCGGTGGAGGATGGTACGCGCGGGTTTGTCTTCAACGCCGACGCGGCGGCGGTCATCCAGTTCCTGGACATCGGCACCCGTCCCGCCAACCTGCGGTAGATGATGGTGCTGCCGGCGCCGGCGGCGTATCGCGTTCCGAAGCTCGGTTCGTCGGTCCACGAGTACGAGGATGCGATTGCGTGGAGTCGCCGCCACGCGCGCTTCGCGGTGGCCGACGGCGCCTCGGCCAGCGCCTTTGCCCGGCTGTGGGCCCAACTGCTGGTGCGCGGATACGTCGCCGGGCAGCTAGGAGCCACCTGCCTTGAAACGGACCTGAGCCCACTTCAGCAACAGTGGTCCTGCCGCGTCGAGCAGCGCGAGCTGCCGTGGTATGCGCTCGAGCAGGCACGCCGCGGTGCCTTCGCGGCCCTGGCTGGCCTCACCGTCGGACTCGACGGCACGTGGACCGCGCTTGCCGTCGGTGACACCTGTCTGTTCCAGGTCCGCGATGCCGCGCTGCAGACGGCCCTCCCCCTCTCAGAGCCCGAGGCGTTCGACAGCCGTCCGCTCCTCCTGGGTTCGAGGCCCGCGGCCAACCTCGCACTACGAGCGCAAGGCGCCATCGTGTGCGCCGAAGGTACGTGGCGGCCTGGCGACGCGTTTCTGCTGATGTCGGACGCCCTGGCGGCGACATTCCTGCGCGGCGGGGCGTCGCTCGACCTGCTCGACTTCGATCGCACTGCAATGGGCTTCAAGCAGTGGGTGCATCGCTTACGGACCGACCGGTTGCTGCGCAATGACGACGTTTCGCTGCTGTGGTTGAACATGCCGCCGATCGATGCGCCTGCCTGACCTGGTCGCCTACCAGGCGGCCGTGCAGCATCCCGCAACCGCCTTTTCCGACCCCCACCTGCGTACCGCATCCGTCACGACCGGCCCGCTTGGATTGCCGCGCGCGGTCGCAGGCAACTTCGCGGTCACCTACCAGTTGCGCAGCGGTCAGCAGCAATGGGCTGTGCGTTGCTTCCATCGCGAAGCCACCGATCGCGCCTCGCGCTACGCCGCCATCAGCACGGCTCTCGCCCAGCTGCGTGGCGGCCCGCTGGTGCCAATCGATTATCTCGATCAGGGCGTGCGCATCGGACAAGCCTGGTACCCGGTCACCAAGATGCCCTGGATCGAGGGCTTCCCGCTGAACCGTGCCGTGGAGGCCGCTCTCTCGAAGCCGAAGGCGCTACGCGACTACGAGCGCAGCTTCATCGACATCGTCAGTGACCTGAGACGCCGCGGCATGGCGCACGGTGACCTGCAGCACGGCAACATCCTGGTCGACACGACGGGCAACCTGCACCTGGTCGATTACGACGGAATGTTCGTGCCCGCGCTGCGCGGTCGACCGGCCAGCGAGTCCGGTGATCCGAACTATCAGCATCCGCGTCGGGCCGCGCAGTTCGACCCAGAGCTCGATCGGTTCGCGGCGCTGGTCATCGTGCTTGCGCTGCGCGCGTTGGCGGCCTCACCCCGCCTGTGGCAGACCTACAACACGGGGGACAACCTGCTGTTCCGTCGTGCCGACTTTGCCGATCCGGGCGGTTCGCCACTCTTTCGCGACCTCGCCGCGATACCCGAGGTTGCCGCGCTCGCCAGGCGACTGGCACACGCGGCCGCTAGCGACTATGCGTCCGTACCCTTACTGGAGGACGTCCTCGCACCGCCACGCGCTGCCGCCCCGAGGCAACCCGGGCACGGTCACGTCCCAGCGCCGAAACGGCCTGCACCGACTCACCTTGCCGTACCCAGCCGGTCCGCGCCGACACAGGCTCCGACCCCAAAACCGCTCACGCCGGCCCACGTGGCCACGCTCAACGCGTTGTATGGCCCAGCACCGCCGAAGCCACGCTCGTGGAAGCTCTCGCGCGCCACTGCCCAGGCGGCACTTGCGTTTTCGCCCGACGGTAGCCAGCTGGCCAGCGCCCAGCGTGATGGTCGCATCACGTTGAGGCAGGTCGCCGGCGGCCGCACGCTGCATTCGGTGCGCCTGCCTCGATCGGCCGGGCCGATCCGCGCCGTGACGTTTTCGGCCCACGGCCGGCTCCTGGCGGCGACCTCGGACAACCGATGCCTCGTCGTCTGGGATGTAGACGAACAGCGGCCGCTGTATGACCTGGATTGGTCCGGCTCCGCTCACGGGCTTGCACTCTCGCACGACGGACATTCACTGGCCGTGATCGGTCCGCGCGGCGCGAGCATCCAGGTCCGAGCCGGACGCCATGTCAGTACGCTTACGACCGGTCGTCGGGCGACGTGTGTGACGTTCAGCCATGACGGCTCACAGCTCGTGGTGGCGGCGGGTGATGGACGCGTTCGCGCACTGGACACCAGGTCCGGCTCGGTCCTCGCCGAAATAGCCAACTTCCAGGCTGCCCTGGTGAGTATTGCGCTCGCGCCCGATGGCAACAGCCTCGCGGCGGCGGGTCGCGATGGCTCCCTCTGGCTGCGCCGCATTCCCGTGCAGAGGCCTGCGGCGCCCGAGCCACCCGCGGCGTGGCGCCTGTTCGACTGGCTCAGGCGCGTCGCCCTCGTGCTCTAGGGACGCGTCCGAAGCCTCACCAAGCCTCATGCGTTAGTTTCGGTCTAAACTTTCCGGAGGACCTTGTCGCATCGCCCAGTCACCAGTTCGGACGTCGCCCGTCGCGCGCGCGTCTCACGCGCGACCGTTTCTTACGTCCTGAACGGCAAGGTCGATAGTCGCATCAGCGCCACCACCCGCGCGCGCGTCCAGGCGGCCGCCGCCGACCTCGGCTATACGCCGCACGCGATCGCGCGCTCGCTGCGCACTGGCCGCAGCAACCTGATCTTGCTGCCGCAGCCGCCTTTTCCGCCCGGTCCATTGCTGGACGCGTTTATGGAGTTGATCCAGGCGTGCTTGCGCGAGCTGGGCTACCTGGTGGTGGTGCATGGGGATCGATCCGGGCTGGATGCCGACTCAGCTCGGCTGTGGGCTTCGATGCGGCCTGTCGGTGCCATTGTCTGGACCGATACGCTCTCCGCCGACACCCTGGACATTCTCCGCAACGCCGGAACCCGGGCGTTTCTCGGGCTCGGGCCGGAGCCATCGCCGCTGGTGCCCACCTTGCTCACGCAGATTGGGGCCGGTGTGGGTGCCTGCGCCGCGACGCATCTTGCCGCCCGCGGCTATACCGAGATCGGCGTCATTGTCCCGCGCGAAGCGGGCATCGTCCGCCTGGGGCTGCGGCGACTCCAGGGGGTTTCGCGCGTGGCCTGTCAGCATGGCCTCGAGGTACGGCGGTTCGACCTCGCCAACGACCTGGACTCGGCAGCCGAGCTGGTGGATGGCTGGCAACGCGCTGGTTTGCCACGCGCCGTATTCACGTACAACGACGAGTACGGCATGCTGCTCATGCGCGCGCTGCAGGACGCCGGCGTGCGCGTGCCCGAGGATGTCGCGCTGGTGGGCGCTGACAACCTGCCGCTCTGTGCGCTACTGCGGCCTAAACTGAGCTCAGTAGCGCTGGATATTCAGGCCTCGGCGCAGGCCATCGCCAACCGCGTGCACGCCAGCGTGATCGCCGAGGCGCCGCTCGATCCGACGCCCATCACCATCGACGAGCCCCGCATCGTAGTGCGCGAATCAACCTAACGACGTTCGTGCACTCTATGTATTCCGGGGCAGGGGGCTCCGCCCCCCGGGGCCAGTCGCTGCTCCGCTGCGCTGCGCGCTCCTTCCCGCCCCGTCCCCCCGATGAGGGGCCTATTCGGCCGCTGCAACGCAGTCGAGCGCTCGAACGTTGCCGCCATGGCCGCTCGACGTTGAGGCCATGACCGCAGAGGTAGGGAGGGCGCGTATGGCGCGGCTCAGCACGGACCCAGGGGGACGGGGCGGGAAGGAGCGACCGCGCGCAGCGCGACGAGCGACTGGCCCCGGGGGGCGGAGCCCCCTGCCCCGGAAAACGTGAACTGCACGAACCTCATTAGGCGGAGTTCACGATGACCGGCACGCCGATATACGCCCAGTCCCAGAGCCACTTGCTATCGCCCAGGCTCAACCCCAGGCAGCCGTGCGAGCCGATGCCGCCGAAGTTCGAGCTCCAGTAGTTGTCATGCAGGCTCGCGCCATCGGGCGTGAAGTACTGCGTATAGAGCACATTCTTGACCAGGTACCCGTAGGGGCTATCGTGCGGGATCCCCAGGGTCATGGAGTCCATGGTCTCGTTAGGCACCCGCCGCAGGATGCTGAAGGTCCCCACGGGCGTCGGGAATTTGGCGATTCCGCGCAGCGCGAGCATCGTGCGAACCGGCGTCTGGCCATCGAAGGCAATGACCCTGGTCGTGGGCAAGAGCGTAGCGCTGAGCCAGCGGCCGGCGTAGGAGCCCGCGTCGCCTGCTCGGAACACGCCCTCAGCCGGGATGTAATAGAAGTCGCTGGTCTGGTACCACAGCGCGCCGTCGACACCCTGCACGACACCGTTGACGTTTTGCACGGTACTCGCCTGGATCGGCATGAACCTGGCCTCATCCACAGGCGATGGGTAGTAGGCCAGGATCGAGTCCTGAGTCACGACGATCGTGTCCTGGAACTCGTCGAGCAGAGGCGGCGCGGGCAGAGAGACGAAGCGCGAGGGCGGGTCGCCAGCCTTCAGGAGGCTCGTCGAAACGTAGGCCGTGCCCTGCGTGCGCGGATTGAATACGTAGGTCCAGTCGCCGCTGGAGCCAAGCACCTGGAGGGGCGTGCCTGTTCGCGCGAAGCCGAAGCGATTGTCGGCGATGTCGGGCTGAGCCCGCAGCGACGCTTCGCCGGTCGTCACAGCCCAGACCGGGCCGCCAATCGGGTTGGCGACCGACCAATCGTCCCGCGCAGGCGGTGTGGCCACCACGTTGCCGAGCGGTTCGGCCAAGGCGAGCGAGGGCACAGCGGCCAGACCCAGCACCGACGCAACGCTCAACCGCAGCATCTCTCTACGAGTGGGACGTCCGTGCAAAGCCAACTTCCGCATAGGCTGCACTTTAGCAAGGTAAGTGCCAGGATCGGGGTTAACGGGTCCAGGTCCAGTCCTTGATCTCGGGTGGATCGTCCCCGACTCGCTGGATGTATTGCCGATGCTCGATGAGCCGATCGCGGAACTCCTGTTTCGCGTATGCGCCAATGGCCGACAGCCGCGGCAGGCGGTCGATGACGTCGATGGCCAGGTGGTAGCGGTCCAGGTCGTTGAGCGCAACCATGTCGAACGGTGTCGTCGTAGTGCCCTCTTCCTTATATCCGCGCACGTGGAGGTTCGCGTGGTTCGCACGCCGGTAGGTGAGTCGGTGGATCAGCCACGGATACCCGTGGTACGCAAATACCACCGGCTTATCGCGTGTAAAGAACGAATCGAAGTCTCTGTCGGAGAGGCCGTGCGGGTGCTCCTCCGGCGGCTGCAACCGCATGAGGTCCACCACGTTCACCACGCGCACGCGCAAATCCGGAAACTGGGCAAGCAGCAAGTCCACCGCGGCAAGCGCTTCCAACGTGGGGATGTCACCGGCGCAGGCCAGCACCGCCTCCGGCTCGCCGCCGCGGTCAGTACTCGCCCACTCCCAGATGCCAATCCCCGCGGTGCAGTGCCGCACCGCCGCGTCGATGTCCAGATACTGCAACGCCGGCTGTTTGCCAGCCACCACGATATTCACGTAGTCGCGCGAACGTAAGCAGTGGTCCATCACCGACAGCAGCGTGTTGGCGTCTGGCGGCAGATATACGCGAATTACATCCGCCTTCTTGTTCATCGCGAGGTCAATAAATCCCGGATCCTGGTGCGAAAAGCCGTTGTGATCCTGTCGCCACACGTGCGACGACAGCAAATAGTTCAACGAGGCCACCGGCCGCCGCCAACCAATGTTCTTACTGCTTTCCAGCCATTTGGCGTGCTGGTTGAACATGGAGTCGACAATATGCACGAATGCCTCGTACGTCGTAAAGAGGCCGTGGCGTCCGGTCAGTAAATAGCCCTCCAGCCAGCCCTGGCACGTCGTCTCCGACAGAATCTCCATGACCCGACCGTCCGCTGCGAGGTGGTCGTCCGTCGGCAGCCGCTCGGCCATCCACTGCCGTTCGGTCACCTCCAGCACCGCGCCCAGTCGGTTGGACACGAGCTCATCCGGAGCCACGACGCGGAAGTTCCGCCGGTCCGCGTTCAGTCGGACGATGTCGCGCAGATAACCGCCGAGAACACGGGTGGCTTCGCCAGAGGATGTTCCGGGCTGCGAGACTCCCACCGCGTAATCACGAAAGTTCGGCAGGCGCAAGTCCATGAGGAGCGCGCCGCCGTTCGCATTCGGATTGGCGCTCATGCGCCGCGAGCCTTTCGGCGGCAAATCCGCGAGATCCGCCACCAGCCGACCCTCTTCGTCGAAGAGTTCCTCGGGTTGGTAGCTGCGCAGCCACCGCTCCAATTGCACAAGGTGCTCGGGATTGGTCGCCAGCTCCGCAAGCGGCACCTGGTGCGAACGCCACGTTCCTTCGGTTGGCAGCCCGTCTACCAGCTTCGGGCCGGTCCAACCCTTGGGGGACCGCAGCACGATCATTGGCCAGCGCGGCCGCTCGCCGGCCTGACCGCGCCGCGCACGCTGCTGGATCTCGTCGATTGCGTCCAGGATCCGGTCGAGCGTACCGGCCATCAACTGGTGCATCGCCTCCGGCTCGTCACCCTCTACGAAATGGGGTTCGTAGCCGAGACCGCGAAACAACGCGTCCAGCTCGTCGCGGGAGATGCGCGCCAGCACCGTGGGATTGGCAATCTTGTAGCCATTCAAGTGCAGGATCGGCAGGACTGCGCCGTCGGTGGCGGGATTGAGAAACTTGTTGGAGTGCCACGCCGTCGCCAGCGGTCCGGTTTCCGCTTCGCCGTCGCCGACGACGCATGCCACCAGCAGGTCCGGGTTATCCAGCGCTGCGCCGAACGCGTGTGCCAGCGAATAGCCCAGCTCACCCCCTTCATTGATTGAGCCGGGCGTTTCGGGCGCGGCGTGGCTCGGAATACCACCGGGAAACGAGAACTGCTTGAACAATTGTCGCAGGCCATCCTCGTCGCGGCTGATCGCCGAATACAGCTCAGAATACGTGCCCTCCAGGTACGCGTTGGCCACCATGCCCGGTCCGCCATGACCTGGACCGCAGATGTAGATCGCGTTCAGCTCGCGCTCGACGATGCAGCGATTCAAATGGACGTAGACGAAGTTCAGTCCTGGCGTTGTGCCCCAATGCCCGAGCAGCCGCGGCTTGGTGTGCTCCACCTTGAGCGGCTCGCGCAGGAGCGGATTATCGAGCAAGTAGATCTGGCCGACTGATAGGTAATTGGCCGCCCGCCAGTAGGCATGCATGCGGCGCAACAGCGCATCACTGAGGACATTGGGACGTGTTTTCTCGGCGAGGTGCGTCATCGGGCTAACCTCCAGGGGTGGCCGCCAAATCGGTGTTGATCATGAACATGGGCTCCAGCAGCCTGAAATGGGTCGTTCTCGACAGCGTCGACGAGACAGTTCAACAGCAGGGTGACGCGCACTGGCAAGGCGCCATCGCCGGCCACCACGCGGACGAGCTCGCGGCCGCGTTGGAGCGCGTGGGGAGCGT
>Ga0213875_10002388_pt1 | contig 11299 bp, 5 predicted proteins | sample BarmaccomBMRX_R8_FD_160105 | JGI IMG/M metagenome (GOLD analysis project Ga0213875, IMG submission 160105) | Root-associated microbial communities from Barbacenia macrantha in rupestrian grasslands, the National Park of Serra do Cipo, Brazil - RX_R8 | ecosystem: Host-associated > Plants > Roots... | reverse complement strand
GGTTGCGAGAACGTCCGCCAGATCGAGGCCGACGCTGACGATCAGCGGATAGCGGGTCAACTTGCGGAAGCTGCTGATCCGGCTTACGCCGTCGAGCTGGCTGCGGCCGATGAAGCTGCCATGCCGCGCGGTCGATCGCAGAATCGGCGAGTTCGCGATCACGCGGCCGATCATGTGCTCGCTGACCGGCGCCCGCGCCCGTACCACGCCGTCAACGCCCACCAGCAGCAGGATGCCGCGGCCGAGATCCAGCGACTGGTAGAAGCTGGACAGCATGTAGGGATCGAGCGAGACCACGACGACACCGTCGAATGATCCGTCCGGCGCCACGATCTTGCGGGTGAACTGCAACGACCACTTGCCGGAGTCGCGCCCGACAACCGGCGTGCTGATGTAGAGCGTGTCCTGGCTCGTACCGAGATGGACACGAAAGTGCTCGCGATCCGAGAGGTCCATCGGCTTGACCACCGGGCCGAGCGAGCTCGCCCGCAGCATGCCGTCCTTGTCGATGATGGCGATCTGGAAGGTCAGGTCGTTGGAGATCGCATTGTCGCGAGTCCAGCGGGCCAGGTCGAAATTCGGGTTGTCGAGATAGGAGCCGCGGACGAAGCGCAAGGTCTGATCGATCGACGCGACGGTGCGGTTGATGTTCTCCTCGAACGCCAGGGCCAGATTACTGCTGTTCAGCTCCGCCTGGCTTTCAGCCAGAGAACGCTCCTGCAGCAGATGCAGGGCGATCGCGGCCCAGAGCAAGCCGACGATGACGCAGATCAGGCTGACATCGATGACGAAGCCGCGACGCCGGCGCTCCGGCACCCCGGGCCAAGTCAGACGGTCCAGAACGCCGATCACCCCTCGGCGACGGCGGCCGCGCTCGGCTCCGCGCTGCTCCAGGCCAGGCTTGGACTCCAGCTCCACAGTCCGGCAACTCCCGTGACGCCGGTCCGGACAGCGGCAACCCCCGCACGATCCGCCAGCGACGTCGAACATCCCGCCCGAAGGGGCGAAACCATGGGAGTTTGCGGGCGCGAGCCTCTACATCAGGTTAAGAGCCGGTGCGTATGGCACTCGGCCGCTTCCTATTGACCGGGCTGCAACACGCCATTTCGTGCCGCCGCGCCCTGCCGACGGACCAAGCGGGCATAGAGGCCGCCGCGCGCCAGCAGGGCCTCGTGCCGGCCGACTTCCACCAGGCGGCCGTCGTCCAGAACGGCGATCAGATCGGCGCCCATCACCGTGGAGAGGCGGTGGGCAATGACGACCGTGGTCCGCCGGCGCATCAACCCGGCAAGGGCAGCGCGCAGCTGGGCCTCGCTGATGGCGTCCAGATGCGAGGTCGCCTCGTCAAGGATCAGGGTCGGAGCATTCTTCAAAAAGGCGCGGGCGATCGCCACCCGCTGGCGCTGGCCGCCCGAGAGCTGCACCCCGCGCTCGCCGACCGGCGTGTCCAAGCCCTGCGGCAGGCCGGCCAGGAACTCGCCCAGCGCCGCCTGCTCCAGCGCCTCGCGGAGTTCCGCCTCCCCGGCATCCGGGCGAGCCAGGCGGATATTGCCGCCGAGCGTGTCGTTGAACAGAAAGGTCTCCTGGGTGACCAGGGAAATGCGGGCGCGCAGCTCGTCGGTGCGCCATTTCCGCAGGTCCAGGCCGTCGAGGCTGATGGCGCCGCGATCCGGGTCCCAGAAGCGCAGCAGCAGGTTGGCGAGTGTGCTCTTGCCGGCCCCCGAGGGGCCCACCAGGGCCAGCACCGCCCCCGGCGGCACGGTGAGCGAGACGCCGCGCAGCGCCGGGGCAGCGATCCCGGGATAGGCGAACCCGACGGCCTCGCAGACGATGCTGGAGCCGCTGTCCGAACTCGGCGAGGGCACCGGCGCCGGATCGGCCGGCTCGCTCACCGCCGGGATTTCGGCGTGCACGGCGTGCAGCCGGCGCGCCGAGGCGATGGTGTCGGCGAGCTGGCGCCCGGCCTCGGCGATCTCGGAGATCGGCAGGAAGCAGGAGGTCGCCAGCAGGATCAGCAGCGGCAGCATCCCCGCCGGCAAGGCGCCCGCGGTCACCAGGCGCGCGCCGGCCAGCGCCATTGCCAGGCCGCCGAAAGCGGCGATCGCGTCGAGGCGCGCGGTTTGCCCGCTCAGATCGGCCTGCAAGGCGAGGCGCAGACGCCGGTAGTCGCCGACCACTCTCATGAAATCGGCCTCGCGCCGCTCCTCGGCCGCAAAGCTGATCAGGTCGGGCAGGCCCTGGATGGTCTCGGCGATGTGCGCACCGAGGCGGCCGAGCGCCGCTCGAGCCTGGCTCGCCATCCCATCGATGCGGCGACGCGACACCGCCGGTGCCGCGCCGGCGTAGAGCACGAAGGGCAGCAGGACGAGGGCGAGCGGCCAGGCGACCCAGGCCAGGGTGGCGATGACGGTCAGCGGCACCAGCACGGCGACCGCCGCCGGGGCGACGGTGTGGGCGTAGAAATACTCGACGGTCTCGACGTCCTGGGTCACCAGGGTGATCAGGTCGCCGCTGCGCCGGCGCAGGAGGAAGGCCGGAGCCAGGCTGTCGAGCTTTTCGAACAGGGCGATGCGCATCTCGGCGAGCAGGCGATAGGCGATATCGTGGGCCAGCGCCGATTCCAGCCAGTGCAGCAGGCCGGCGAGCGGCGCCACCACGGCGAGGGCAACCAGCAGCGCGCCGTAGGAGCCGCCGCGGTGCACCGTGGCGACGGCGAGCGCGCCGATGACGCCGACGCCGATCAGCGCGGCGACCCGGCCGATGCCGGCGGTCACGACGACGGCCATCGTGCCGGCCCACGGCGCGATCGGCCGCAGCAGGGCGGTCAGGGTGGAGCGGACGCCGATTGCGGCGCCGGCGAGGATGCCATCGGCGAGCGCGGGGGTCGCCACCACGTCCGGAGATGGCGGCTCATCGACCGTCGCGTCGGCCAGGACATCATCGAGCGGCGCCGCGTCGTGCCGGGCGCTGGCCTGCGCCCCCATCAGCCGGCGATAGGCGCCGTCCCCGGCGATCAGGCTGGCGTGGGTGCCGCTCTCGACGACGCGGCCCTGCTCGAGCACGAGGATGCGGTCGGCGCCGATGACGCTGGAGAGGCGGTGCGCCAGGACCAGCGTGGTGCGCCCCTGCGAGAGCCGGTCCAGCGCCTGCTGGATGGCACCCTCGTTCTCCGCGTCGACGGCCGAGAGCGCCTCGTCGAGGATCAGGATCGGCGCGTCGCGCAGCACCGCCCGGGCGATCGCCAGACGCTGGCGCTGCCCGCCTGACAGCGTGGCGCCGCGCTCGCCGATCACCGTCCGGTAGCCGTGCGGCAGGGCGCCGATGAAGCTGTGGGCGTTGGCGGCGCGCGCCGCCGCCTCGATCTCGGCGTCGGTGGCGTCCGGCCGGCCGAGGCGCAGATTGTCGGCGACGGTGCCGTGGAACAACCAGGTGTCCTGGTGCACCACCGCGATCATCGCCCGCAGCGCCGCGGCATCGAGGGCGGCGAGGTCATGGCCGCCGATCGAGACACGGCCGGCGGTCGGCTCCTGCAGACGCAGCAGCAGCCGCACGATGGAGGATTTGCCCGACCCGCTCGGCCCGACGATGCCGACCCGCTCGCCGGCGGCGACGCGGAAGTCGAGGCCGTCATGCGCCGGCCGGCGGCCGCCGGGATAGAGCAGGCGGACACCCTCGAAAGCGATCTCGGGGACGACTCCGGTGGGGCGCAGGCCGGCCGCCGGTGCGATCGGCAGCTCGGCGTCGAGCAGGGCGGTGATGCCGGCCGCGGCGGACTGGCCGACCATGCCCTGGTGCAGCACGGCCCGCAGCTCGCGCAGCGGCCGGAACACTTCGACCCCGGCCATCAGCACGACCAGCAGCGCCTCGAAGCTCATCAGCCCGTGCGCCACGCGCCACACGCCGAAGGCGAGCGCCGAGGCGGCGCCGATGGCCACACAGCAATCGGTGATGCCGCGGGTGGCCAGGCCGAGGGAGAGCAGCGACATGGTGCTGTCGGAGAGGGCGCGGGCGCGGACGGCGAGGGCGGCGCCGCGGGCACGGCTCTGGCCGAACGCCTTGAGGGTCGGGAGCCCTTGCACCGCGTCGAGGAACTCGGCGCCGAAGCTCTTGAACGCGCGCTGCCGCTCCAGGCTGACGCGGCGCTCCATCCGGTGGAACGCCATCGGCACGAGGAGCGCGATCAGCGCGGAGGCGAGCAGCACGCCGGCGACGGGCGCGTCCCACCAGGCGATGACGGCGAAGATGGCGATCGGCGTGAGCGCCGAGATGCAGAGCTGCGGCAGGTATTGTCCGAAGAAGGTCTGCAGCTGCTCGACGCCGTCTGTCACCGAGAGGGTGATGCCGCCGGTCCGCTCGCCGGCGAACCAGGCCGGCCCGAGGGCGATGATGCGCGCGTGCAGCATCTGCCGCAGCCGCAGCTGCAGCCGTGCAGCGGTGCGGTGCGCCAGCACGGCGCGGCCCTGATCCAGTCCGGCGCGTACGACGATGGCGGATGCAACCCCGGCGGCGGGCAGCAACGGCAGGGCGGCGCCGGCGAAGACGCGGGCCAGCAGCACGCCGAGGAGGGCCAGGCGCGCGATCCCGACAAAAGCGGCGAGCAGCCCGAGCAGCACGCCGCAGGCGATACGCGCGCGCATCCCCCGGGTCAGTTGCCACAGGCGCCGATCAAAATACATCACTTGCTTCCGTCATGGAGGTCCAGGGGCTCGGCCCCTGGTGGGGTGCGGGGCAAAGCCCCGCGCTTGCTTCCTGCTCAGCCCGTCAGCCCGAAAGCTCGATACCGGCCAGCTGCTCGGAAAGCCTGGCGATTGCCGTGTGATCCTGCCCCGGCCCCAGCAGGGCGGCCGCGGAAGCCCACATCTCCCGGCAGAGTGCGGCGAAGGGCGCCGGCGTCCCGCCATCGCGCCCGACCTCCAGCGCGATCGAGAGATCCTTGACCATGAGGTCCAGGCTGAAGCCGGAGGCGAAGCTGCGCGACAGCACGAACTGTCGGAATTTCTTCTGCGTGCTGTTGTTCATGCCGGTCGAGGCGTTCAGCACGTCCACCATGACAGAGGGATCGAGGCCGAATTTCCGGCCGATCAGCAGCGCCTCGACGCCGATCAGGAAGCCGCCGGCGGAGACCAGGTTGTTCAGCGCCTTCATTGCCTGGCCGGAGCCGACGCCGCCGGTGCGCAGGACGCTGCTGCCCATCGCGGCCAGCACCGGGCGCACCCGCTCGACGGTTGCGTCCTCGCCGCCGACCATGATGGCGAGCTCGCCGGTCTTCGCGCGGGCCACGCCGCCGGAGACCGGCGCGTCGATCAGCGTGCTGCCGGCTTGTTGCACGTGTTCGGCGATCCGGCGCGTGACCGAGGGCACGCCGGAGGTCATGTCGATCACCACTGAGTCGGGCCGCAACCCGGCAAGTACATTGTCCTGGCCGCCTGTCATCACCTGCTCGACGATGGTGCTCGTCGGCAGGATGGTGATGACGATTTCCGAGGCCTCGGCCAGTGCCTTCAGGCTGCCGGGCGCGTTTCCGCCGACCTGCGCGATGAAGCCGTCGGCCTGCGCCTGGCGGCTGTCGGCCACGCAGACCTGATAGCCGGCGCGCACCAGGCAGGCCGCCATCGGCCAGCCCATGTTGCCGATGCCGACGAAGCCGATGCGCGGCTTCGGCGCCTCTGCGGCCGGCATGTCTACTCGGCCGCCTTGGCCGCGTCATGCTCCTTGAAGAAAGCGTCGGCGGTCTTGAAGGCGTCGAGCCCGGCGGGGATGCCGCAATAGACGCAGACCTGGAGCAAAACTTCCTTGATCTCGTCGCGCGTGACCCCGTTGGTCAGCGCGCCGCGCAGATGCAGCTTGAGCTCGTTCGGACGGTTGAGTGCGGCGAGCATGGCGAGGTTGAGCAGGCTGCGCGTGCGGCGCGGCAGGCCGGGGCGGGTCCAGATGTCGGCCCAGGCGTGCTCAGTAGTAATCTTCTGGAAAGCGCGCATGAATTCGTCGGCGCTGTTCATCGAATTATCGACGTAGTCGCTGCCGAGCACGGCGCGGCGCACTTCCAGGCCCTTGGCGAAGAGCTCGCCCTCGTATTCCGGGTGCTGGGCCATGACTACCCTCCTCTGTTCTTGAGGAGGGTAGTGCAGGACAGGGAGCAAGGCGAGGGTCGGGGGCAGCTTCCCCCAGACCCCATGATTTAGCGGAGGACGTCGGCCGGGAAGCTGGGCTGGTTGGCGGGAGCGTAGACGCCCGCCTCGCGGCCGTTCACGCCGCTCTGCAGCAGGGCGGTGTTGTGCGTGCAGGTCCAGCTGGCAGCGTCGTTGACGTCACCCAGCCCGTTGTAGCGGGCTTCGGCCGGGAACGGGCAGAGCGGCATCGTCCGGTCGACCGTCGGCGTCGTCAGGTTGTTGGCGACATAGTGGGTGGCGATGACGCTGGCCGGCGCGTGCCCGTTCTCCACCCAATCCTCGAGCGCGCTCAGCAGGTCGTGCTGCGCATCGGCGGGATAGCCGATCGGCTCAGCGCCGTTGCCGAACACGTTCGGCCCCGGGCCGTTGCCGCAATGCGACATGCCGGGCGCCATGAACAGGCGGACGGATTTCTGCAGCTGGCTGTAGCCGCCGTTCAGCCCGGCGAGTGCCTCGTACCACAGCACGGTGCGATACGGCGAGATGACCGGATCGCTGTAGCCGTGGAACATCAGCAGCTTCTTGCCCTGGCCGAGATAGGTGGCGACATCGTTGGGATCGTCCGCCAGATCCAGCGCCAGCCGGCTGTAGAGCAGGATGCGGGTGACGTTGGAGATCACGCCGTTGTCTTCGAAGGCGTCGCTGTTCAGGTCGTAATTCGGATCGTAGAGGCCGAGATAGCCGATGATGTTGGAGGCGAGCCGCCAGTTCGCCGGCGACGGATAGGCCGAGCTCAGCGGGAAGCTGCCCCAGGGCTGGGCGGCGGTTGGGGCGGGCGCCGGCGTGTTATTCTCGTCATCGGCGATCTCGGCCGGATCGGTGAAATAGTCGCTCACCGAGGAACCGGGATAGATCAGGTGCCCGGAGGTGTCGGTCACCGGTGCGATGATGGTCTTGATCGCATCGGCCTGGGCCTGGGTCAGCACCGAGGGAACCAGCGTATCAGGGTTGAACGCGCACTTCGCGGGATTCTGGATCAGCCCGTCCTGCACGCCGTCCGCCGTGTCGCATTGGGCGAGGACGGCGGCATTGATCTGCGGCAGCAGGGAGAAGGGGATGTAGGCCTGCAGCAGCGCCCGCACTTTCTTCAGCGTCCAGAGCTCGGTGCCGAGCGGATCCATCCAGGGCGCGCCGGAGATGATGCCGTCATAGTCGTCGGGGTAGCGCTTGGCTTCCATCAGCCCCTGGCGGCCGCCGTTCGAGCAGCCGTCGAAATACGAGTAGGAGATCTTCTTAGCGTTGTAGAAGGCCAGCACGAGGGCTTTCGAGGCGATGCCGACCTCGTGCCGCGACCGATAGAAATAGTCGATCAGCCCCGGCTCGTTCGGCACGCCGATATCGGTGATGGCGAAGGTGCCGTTGCTGTCGGTGTGACCCGAGTTTGTCGAGGACGTGGCGTAGCCCTTGGCAAGCTCCTGCGGGGTGCCGTCCTTCAGCGCCGTACTGCCGTCCAGTCCGCCGCCGCCGAGGAACAGGAACTTGCCGTTCCAGAAGCTCGGCAGGTCCATCTGGAATCCGGCCTGATTGGCTCCGGCGCCCTCGCCGTTCGTCGTCACGTTGCCCGTCACCTGGCAATACGCCGGTGCTCCCGCCGCCGGGGCGATCGGCGTTGCCGCGGTGATGGTCATGTTGGGGATGTTGAGCGCGGTCACCGCGGCCGTCGAACAGGCGGTCGTCGCGGCGGCGGATGTGGCTGTGCCGATCCCGGCGGCGAGCCCGCCGATTCCTAACAGCGCATAGACAGACCCTCGTCGATGTCTTCTCATGGCGTTTCCCTTTTGCTTTTTGCAGGCGAATCCGGCGGCATCAGCTTTGCAGCTGACTGCCGCCGGGGTCGTTTGCGACGGTTACAAAGCCCCGTCGTTCAGCGGAGGACGTCGGCCGGGAAGTTCGGCTGGTTGGCAGGCCCGTCGACGCCGGCCTCGCGGCCGTTCACGCCGGTCTGCAGCAGGGCGGTGTTGTGCGTGCAGGTCCAGCTGGCAGCGTCGTTGACGTCACCCAGCCCGTTGTAGCGGGCTTCGGCCGGGAACGGGCAGAGCGGCATCGTCCGGTCGACCGTGGGTGTCGCAGCGCCCGCGACATAGTGCGAGGCGATGATGCTGGATGGTGCGTTGCCATTCTCCACCCAGTCCTCCAGCGCGCTCAGCACGTCGTGCTGCGCGTCGACGGGATAGCCCGGCGGTTCGGCGCCGTTGCCGAACACGTTCGGCCCGATCCCGCCGCCGCAATGCGATACTCCCGGCGCCATGAACAGGCGAACGGATTGCTGCAGCTGGCTGTAGCCGCCATTCATCCCGGCAAGCGACTCATAGAACAGCACGGTGCGATACGGCGAGATGATCGGATCGCTGTAGCCGTGGTACATCAGCAGCTTCTTGCCCTTGCCGATATAGGCGGCGAACTTGGCCGGATCATCAGCCAGATCGAGCCCCAGCCGGCTGTAGAGCAGGATGCGGGTGACGTCGGAGATCACGCCGTTGTCTTCGAAGTAGTCGCTGTTCAGGTCGATATTGGGATCGTAGTAGCCGAGATAGTTGATGATGCCGTAAGCCAGACCCCAGTTGCCGGGCGCCCCCGTCGTGCCGGTGGCCGGAGGAACGGTCCAGGGCTGCGGCGCCGTCGGGTTGGGCGCCGGTGTTGCATTCTCATCGAAAGTGATCTGGACGCTGAACAGATCGCTCACCGAGGAGCCGGGATAGATCAGGTGCCCGGAGCTGTCGGTCACCGGTGCGAGGATGGTCTTGATCGCATCGGACTGCGCCTGGGTCAGCACCGAAGGCACCAGCGTGTCAGGATTGAAGGCACACTTGGCGGGGTTCTGGATCAGGCCGTCCTGCACGCCATCCACCGTATCGCATGAGGCGAGAATGGCCGCGGTGAGCTGCGGGAAGAGTGTCGGAGGGATGAAGGCCTGCAGCAGCGCCCGGGTGTTCTTGACCGTCCAGAGCTCCGTGCCGAGCGGGTCCATCCACGGCGCGCCGGAAACGATACCGTCATAGTCATTGGGAAAGCGGCTTGCCTCCATCAGCCCTTGCCGGCCGCCATTGGAGCAACCGTCATAGTAGGCGTAGGAGATCTTCCGAGCGTCGTAGAAGGCCTTGACGATGGCTTTCGAGGCGACCGTGACCTCGTGGCGGGCGCGGTAGAAATAGTCGATGATCGCCGGTTCGTTCGGCACGCCGATGTCGGTGATGGCGAAGGTGCCGCTCCCGACCGGGTGACCCGAGTTGGTCGAGGATGTGGCGTAGCCCTTGGCGAGTTCCTGCGCGGTGCCGTCTGCCAGCACGCCGTTGCCATCGAGACCGCCGCCGCCGAGGAACAGGAACTTGCCGTTCCAGAATTCGGGCAAGTCCATCTGGAAGGCGGCCTGGCCGGGTCCGGCCCCCTCGCCGTCGGTGTTCACATTCCCGGTCACCTGGCAGAACGCCGGCTTTCCGGCCACGGTGGCTGTTCCGGCCACCGCGGCGATCGGGGTGGCGGCGGTGATGCTGACGTTGCTGGGCAGGGCGAGTGCCGTCACCGCGGCAGTGGTGCAGGCAGCGGTGGCCGCGTCCGCCGATGTCGCGGCTGCGGTGCCTACCGCAATCATGCCGATGCCCACTATGGGGCACAGCAACGTGTGTCGACTCTTTCGCATTACGTTTCCTCTCGTTTTTCGCGGAGCAGTGGGCGACGGACTCCCAGGAGCCGGGAGTGCCGGGTAGGCGAAGTTGGCTTTGGTCCATTCTCCTGCGGTTGTCGCTACGTTTCACATACAATACGTTACACACCTGAGCAAGCCGGCGCTCGCGTGAACTTCCCGCGTCATCGCCCGCAGCTGGGCAACAGCGGCAATGCCACTGCCCTTTTCAATCCCGCAGCACCGGGCCATTTTCGCCCGATGCGCCCCCTCCTGCGCCTGCTTCGCCGAGCCCTCGCCGGGCTCGCCATCCTGCTTTTGCTGCTCGCCGCGGGTCTCGGCTGCCTGCTCTGGTTCACCTTGCCGCGGGCCCGCCAGGAGGCGGCGATCCCCGGCCTGTCCGGGCCGGTAGAGATCAGCTTCGATCAGGACGGCGTGCCGCGCATCCACGCCGGCTCGGCCGAGGACGCGGCGGCGGCGCTGGGCTTCGTGCACGCCCGCGACCGGATGTTCCAGCTCGACCTGATGCGGCGCGCCGCCTCCGGAACCCTGTCGGAAATCGCCGGCCCGGCCACCCTGCCGATGGACCGCTACATGCGGACCCTCGGCCTGCGGCGACGCGCGGCCGCGGACTTCCCGGGGCTGCCGGCGCCGACCCGGGCGCTTCTGGAGGCGTACAGCCGTGGCGTGAACGCCTGGATCGCGGCGCGCGGCCGGCTGGCCGCGCCGGAGTTCCTGGCGCTCGGCGCGCCGGCGCCATGGACGCCGATCGACAGCCTGCTCTGGGGCAAGACGATGGGCCTGTGGCTGTCGGCGAACTATCGGACGGAGCTGTCCCGCCTCTCGCTTGCCGGGGTGCTGCCGCAGGCCCGCATCGACGAACTCTGGCCGCCGGACGGCCAGGCCGGGCACCCCGACGCCTCGCTGGACACACGCTATGCCGGCATCGCCGCCGAACTCGCGTCCGTGCTGCCGCGCTTTCCCGCCGCCTACACCCTGCCGTCGACGGCATCGAACGCCTGGGCCGTCGATGGCCGCCGCACCATCACCGGTGCGCCGCTGCTGGCGGGCGACCCGCATCTGCAGTTCGGCCAGCCCGGCATCTGGTACCTGGCGCGCATCGAGACGCCGGCGGGCGTGCTCGCCGGCGCCACCGCTCCCGGCGTGCCGTTCCTGGTCATCGGCCATAACGGCCGCATCGCCTGGACCTTCACGACCACCGGTGCGGACGTGCAGGACGTGTTCGAGGAGACCGCTGTCGACGACGGCCACTATCTCGGCCCGGACGGTCCGCTCGCCTACATCACCCACCAGGAACGGATCGGCGTGCGCGGCCGGCCGGATGTGGTGATGACCGTGCGCGAGACCCGGCACGGACCGGTGATCAGCGATCTCGGCGGCGCGGCGCCCAGCGGTTCGGAGAGGGGCGGCAAGGTGCTGGCGGTGGCGATGGCCAATCTGCAGCCCGGCGATACCGCGGCGGCCGGCCTGCTGGCGCTGAACCAGGCCG
>Ga0213875_10002387_pt1 | contig 11303 bp, 11 predicted proteins | sample BarmaccomBMRX_R8_FD_160105 | JGI IMG/M metagenome (GOLD analysis project Ga0213875, IMG submission 160105) | Root-associated microbial communities from Barbacenia macrantha in rupestrian grasslands, the National Park of Serra do Cipo, Brazil - RX_R8 | ecosystem: Host-associated > Plants > Roots... | reverse complement strand
CAGCCGTTTCGGAATCGCCGGCGTGAACGGCGGGTCGTGCAGCTCGGGGTCGTCGATGCCGACGAGCGTCCAGAGGTCGGCCGTGCCGAGCATGCCGTCGACCTCGTAGCAGTCGCCGCGGTCGAGCTCGAGCGCTTCCAGCACCATGTCGCGCAGCGTCTCGGGCATGCCGGGCTCGACCTCGAGACGTACCGGCTCGCCGAAGCGGCGCTTGCGCAGCTCGGACTCAATCGCGCGCAGCAGGTCGTCGGCCTCGTCTTCCTGCAGGTCGAGGTCCGCGTCGCGCGTGACGCGGAACAGGTACGACGCGCGCACGCGCAGCCCGGGGAAGAGCGCCTCGAGGTTGTGCGCGATGATGTCCTCGAGCATCACGAACCACCGCTGACCGCGCGGCGTGCCGTCGACCGGCACGAACCGCGGCAGCGACGGCGGAACCTTCACGCGCGCCACGTACTGCAGCGGGCCGTCGGGCGTCATCTCCTCGAGCTCGACGGCGAGCGAGATCGACAGGTTCGAGATGTACGGGAACGGGTGGCCCTTGTCGATCGCGAGCGGCGTCAGCACCGGGAAGACGCGCTCCTCGAAGTAGCGCCGCATCGCGCGCATCGTGTCCGCGTCGAGCTGGTCGTACGCGAGGATGCGGATCCCGTGGCGCTGCAGTGCCGGGAAAAGCTCGTTCTCGAGGCAGTCGGTCATCCGGGCGAGCGACGTGCGGAGGCGCGCGCTCACGAGGTCGAGCTGCTCTTCCGGCGTCCGGCCGTCGTCGGACCGCTTGTGCACCTCGGCGGCCAATTGCTGCATGAGCCCGGCGATGCGGATCATGAAGAACTCGTCGAGGTTGGTCCCGTAGATCGCGACGAACTTAAGCCGCTCGAGCAGCGGGTTCCGCTCGTCGAGCGCCTCCTCGAGAACGCGGTCGTTGAACTCCAGCCACGACGTCTCGCGATTGATGTAGAGCGACGGATCGTCGAGCGGCAGCGGGGGCGCCGACGGCGGGCGGAGCTCGGGGCGCACCTGCGAACCGGAGAGCATGATCTCCGACGGGTTCGGCGCGTGACGGCGGACTTCTTGGGCCACGTCGTTACGCATGCCGCGCTGGCGGGCGCCGCGCTGGCGATCGCCGTGGCGATCGGCATCCCGCTGGCGGCGTTCGCCGCCGACCGTCCGCTGCCGCGCGGGACGCTGCTCGGCCTCGCAGGCGCCTTTCGCGTGGTGCCGTCGCTGGCCGTGCTGACGCTCGCGCTGCCGCTCCTCGGCCTCGGCTTCCGCCCGGCGCTGCTCGCGCTCGTCGTCCTCGCGCTGCCGCCGATCCTGATCAACACCGACGTCGGGCTCCGGTCCGTCGCGTCGAGCGTGCTGGAGGCCGCGCGCGGTACGGGGATGACGCGCCGCCAGGTCGGCGTGCGCGTCCGCTGGCCCCTGGCGCTCCCGGTGGTTGCCGTCGGCGTCCGGACGGCCGCCGTCGAGGTGATCGCATCGGCGACGCTGGCCGCCTTCATCGGGGCCGGCGGGCTCGGCGATTACATCGTCGGCGGGCTGCAGACCTCGAACCCCTCCGAGCTGCTCCTGGGCGCGGTGTCCGTCGCGGTCATGGCGCTGCTCGTCGACGCGGCGCTGGGGCAAGCGCAGCGGGCGCTCGCGGTGTAAGAACGCGACATGCCCACGATCACGCGCGCGAGCGCGCTCACCCTGTTCGGCGCCGCGGCGTTCGCCGCCGGCTGCGGCAAACGCGACGCCGTGACCGTCGGCTCGAAGAACTTCACCGAGGAGCTGATCATCGGCGAGCTCTACGCGCAGGTGCTCGAAAAAGCGGGCATCGCGGTGACGCGCAAGCTCAGCCTCGGGACGACCGACATCGCGATGGCGGCGCTCGGCCGCGGCGAGATCGACCTGTACCCCGAGTACACCGGCACGGCGCTGCTGAACGTGCTGCACGCTCCCCCGATCGGCGACGCGAAGCGCGCGTACGCCGTGGTGAAGGCCGCGTACGCGAAGCGTTTTCAGCTCACGTGGCTCGAGCCCGCGCCGATGAACGACACGCAGGCGCTCGCCACGACGCAGGCGATCGCCGGCCGCTGGGCGCTCGGGCGGCTGAGCGATCTCGCGCCGAAGGCCGGCGAGTTCCGGCTCGGCGCGGTGCCGGAGTTCCTCACGCGCGCCGACGGCTTGCCGGGCCTGCGCAAAGCCTACGGCGGGTTCGCGTTCAAGCAGGTGAAGATCGTCGACAACGGCTTGAAGTACCGCGCGCTCGAGCACGGTGACGTCGACGTGATCATCGCGTTCTCGACCGAAGGAGAGCTCAAGGCCGACAACCTCGTCGTGCTCGAGGACGACAAGCACCTCTTCCCCTCGTATGCGGTCGCGCCGGTGGTGCGCAACGCGGCGCTCGCCGCGAAGCCGGCGATCGCGCCGGCGTTGAACAAGCTCGCGCCGCTGCTCACCAACGACACGATGCAGAACTTGAACCTGCAGGTCGACGGCCCGGAGAAGCGCGAGCCGGCCGACGTGGCGCGTGGCTTCCTCGCAAGCAACGGACTCGGCTGAGCGCGCGCACGGCGCGCGCGTCGAGCTGCGCGACGTCGGCGTTCGGTACACGAACGCGACGGTTGCGGCCGTCCGCGACGTCTCGCTGACGATCGCCCCCGGCGAGCTCACGGTGCTGCTGGGACCGTCCGGCTGCGGCAAGAGCACGCTGCTGCGCACGATCAACCGCCTCGTCGAGCCGACGTCCGGGACGGTGCTGATCGACGGCGCCGACGTGCGCGCGCGCGACGCCGACGCGCTGCGGCGCGAGATCGGCTACGTCATCCAGGCCGTCGGGCTCTTTCCGCATTTCACGGTCGCGCAGAACGTCGCCGTCGTGCCGCGCCTGCTCGGGTGGGACGACGCCCGCGTCGCCGCGCGCGTCGACGAGCTGCTGACGCTCGTGCGCCTCGACCCGGCGCGCTACCGCGCGCGCCGTCCACGCGAGCTCTCCGGCGGTGAGGCGCAGCGCGTCGGCGTTGCGCGCGCGCTCGCCGCGCGTCCGCACCTGCTGCTCATGGACGAACCGTTCGCCGCGGTCGACGCGATCGTCCGCGCGTCGCTGCAGGCCGAGATCGCTCGCGTGCATCGCGAGCTCGGGACGACGATCGTGTTCGTCACGCACGACGTCGACGAGGCGCTGCGGCTCGCCGACCGCATCGTCGTCATGAACGCTGGCGCGGTCGTGCAGGCCGGCGCTCCCGACGCGATCCTGCAGCGTCCGGCGGACGCGTTCGTCCGCGCGCTCGTCGGCGTCGACGGCGAGACGCGGCGCCTCGCGCTCGAGCGCCCGTTGATCGAGCGGTGAGCGGCTATCTGGTCGAGCACCCGGCGCGCGTCGCCGCGCTGCTGGGGCAGCACGTCGTGCTGGTGCTCGTCGCGCTCGCGGTCGCGCTCCTCATCGCGCTGCCGCTCGGCGTGCTCGCCGCGCGCCGGCCGCGGCTCGCGCTTCCGATCCTCGGCATTACCGGCGTCATCTACACGATCCCGAGCCTCGCGCTGCTCGCGCTTCTCGTTGCGGTGCTCGGCCTCGGTCCGCTCACCGCGATCGTCGCGCTCGTCGCGTACGCGCAGATGGTGCTGATTCGCGGCGTCGTCGCGGGACTGCGCGGCGTCGACCCGGCGCTGATCGACGCCGCGCGCGGGCTCGGCTTGACGGCGCGCCAGACGCTGCTGCGCGTCGAGTTCCCGGCCGCGCTGCCGGTGATCCTCGGTGGCGTGCGCGTCGCGGCGGTGAGCCTGGTCGCGCTCGCGACGATCGCCGCGTGGATCGACGCCGGCGGCCTCGGCGTGCTGCTGTTCGAGGGCATGAACAGCGACAACTCGGCCAAGATCGTCGCCGGCGCGCTCGCCGCCGCCGCGCTCGCGATCATCGCCGACATCGTGCTCCGCGGCGTGGAACGCGCGGTGCAGCGATGAAGCCGCTGTTCGCCTACGGAACCTTCGTGCGGCGCGACTGGCGCACGGCGCTGCTCGGCGCGGACTACGCGGCCGAACCTGCGACGCTGCACGGCTGGGAGCGCGTCGCGTGCGAGTCCGGCTACCTGTCGCTGCGCGAAGCGAAGGGCGCGCGCGTCGACGGCGTGCTCGTCGCGCTCGACGCGATCGGCTGGGCGATCGCCGACCACTGGGAAGAGGTGCCGAAATACCGGCGCGCCGACGTCGTCGCGCGCACCGCGCGCGGTCCGGCCGATGCGTCGGCGTACGTCGCGGCGAACGCCGCGGGCGCGCGCACGATCGCGGACGCGGGTACGTTCGCGGTGGTGTCGGACGCCGAGGTCGAGGCGTCGATCGCGCGCTTCGCCGTCACGATGCGGCGGCTGCGCGACGCGCTCGCCGCTAGCGGACCTCGAGCAGACTGAGCGCGTACCGCGCGGCGGCGTCGCTGTACGTCCGCACGGGAGCGTAGCCGGCGTCGCTCGCGACGGCGAGCATCTCGTCGCGCGCGAACTTGTACGACGACTCGGTGTGAATCGCGTCGCCCGCCTCGAACGGCACCGCAATGCCGGCGCCCGCGATCCGCACGGTCTGCGCGCGTTCGCTCACGAGGAACGACTCCACGGCGCCGCGCGCGTCGTTCCACCGCGCGGAGAACCGGAACGCGCCGAGGTCGAAGTCGCCGCCGAGCTCGCGGTTGATGCGCGCGAGCAGGTTCTTGTTGAACGCGGCCGTGACGCCGGTGGGATCGTCGTACGCGAGCTCGAGGATCGACGGGTCCTTCTTCAGGTCGTACCCGATGAGCAGCGCGTCGCCCGGGCGAAGCGCTGCGGCGAGCAGCCGCAAAAGCTCGCGCGCGTCGCCGGGCTCGAAGTTGCCGACGTTCGACCCGAGGAACAGCGCGAGAACGCGGTCGCGCACGTCGAGGCGTTTCGCGCGCAGCAGCGGGAAGTAATCGCCCGCATACGCTTCGATGCGCAGCGCGGGATACGCGCCGGCGAGCGCGAGCGCCGACTCCGTCAGCGCGTCGCCCGAGATGTCGATCGGGCGGTACGTGAGCGCCGCCTGCCGCTCGAGCACGGCGTCGATCAGCAGCCGCGTCTTGAGCGCGCTGCCGCTGCCGAGCTCCACTAGCTCGAGCGGTCCGCTCACGCGGCCCGCGATCTCGCGGCCGTACGTCGCGAGCAGATCGCGCTCGACGCGCGTGAGGTAGTATTCGGGCAGCCGCGTGATGGCCTCGAACAGCGCCGATCCGAGATCGTCGTAGAAGTACTTCGCCGAAAGGCGATACGGCGGCGCGGCGAGACCCGCGCGCACGTCTTCGGCAAACGTCGCCGCGCGCGCCGGATTCGGGTCGCGATGCAGCACGATCCGCTCGGAAAACTCGGCAGGTTCGGGCCGGTGGGGGGCGAGCTGCTCTCTCACGGGTTCTCCACCGAACGCGGCTCCGGTCCGGATGGTTTCCGGTCGGGCAAGCCGAGCTCGCCGGGTGCTATACCCGGAGGAGGGGGAACATACCCCAGACCACCGCTTGCGAGGGCGACGCATGATCACGGAGACCGTGACGATCAACGGGCCTCGCGGCCCCATGCCCGCATACATCGCGCACCTCGACGAACGCCCGCGCGCCGCCGTGATCGTGCTCGAAGGCATCTACGGGTTCGACGCGGAGTTGCGCCGCATCACCGACCTCGTCGGCAGCGCGGGATACGTCGGCTGCGCGATCGACTACCTGCGCGGCGGCGACGTCGCGAACGGGTTTCATGCCGGCTCGCTCGAGGACGACCTGGCCGCGACGCGCGACTGGCTCAACGAGCGCAGCTACGTCGCGCACGGCAAGATCGCGACGTGGGGCTTCGGCGTCGGCGGCGCCGTCGCGTTCGTGGGCGCGATGCTGCCCGGCATCGAGGCGTCGATCGCGTTCTACGCGCAGAGCATCACGAAGGGTCTGCCCGACGGCGGCGACGCGCCGATCAAGGACGCCGACCGCATCCGCGCGCCGCTGCTGCTCGTGTACGGCGGCGCCGACACGCAGATCGAGCAGAACGAGATCGAGCGCATCCGCACGCGCATGAACGCCGCCGGCAAGTCGGCGGACGTGCAAATCTATCCCACCGTCGGCCACTCGTTCTTCCGCCAGGATCTCGGGACGATCGCGACGCGCGAGATCGCCGACGCGTGGGACCGCGTCCGCGCGTTCCTGCGCAAGCATCTCGTCTAACGGCCGACGATCCGCGACCACCGCGTTCGGATGACGGATCTTGCGCATGAGGACGCACCGCGATCGTAAAGACCTATCAGGGCACCTTCAGGAGTTCGTCCGGAAACTTCATGGACGCAGCAACGTAGAGAACGGACTCGCCGAGCTCAACGCCGCCCGTGCGCAAGCCTTTCTCGTAGTAGAACAGCTTGTGCGTGAGAGCGACCGCGCCGTAGGCCCCCGCGGGAGGAGCCGCATGCTCGACGTAGATGCCGAGCAGCGTGGCCTGGATGACGTATGGGCGTGTGATTCCGACGTATTTTCGAAACCCGACGCGATCCGAAGGCACTTCGGTGAATCGATGGAGGAACGACGGCGTATCGTCGGTCGGATTCGCCTGCGAGGGACTCGGCATAACGATCAGCCCGAATGCCGCAAGCGCAACGACCGCGACGAGCCGGCCGAGTGAGGCGGCCAACGCATCGACGACGCGTCCTTTGACGTCAATGGATATTGACGAAGTCATAGCTGCAGTCCGCGTTAACTCGAATCCCATCGTTCGCACTTGATCCCGTCGGAAGCGCTCCACTACCCGGAATCGGCTCGACCGAGATATCTTTCGCTGTGAGGATAACCGTATAGGGACAATTCCCAGGATACGGAAACAATAAGCCGCCCGCAAGTTGTAACTGGCTATTGTCGTTCGGTGGCCCGCAATTTGTCTGTCCAGGAGACGGGACGCGTGAATTGTCCTGCGCATTCTTGGACAAACTGATGAATTTTGTTTTTGCGTTTTTGCACGCCCTCTCCGCGCCGTATCGAAGTTCGACCAAGGTTCGCCGTAGCTGACGAGACCGCCGCCGCCGCCTGAGAACGCGCCGCTTGCGCCACTGTCATCAACCAGCAGTTCCGACGAGCAGTCCTGTTCTATGATTGGATCTTGTTCGGTGTCATAGGTACCGCTAACGTTGAGATAATACGTCGTACAAGTGGTCTGAACGACTGAACGAGCGCTTCGGACACTTTGACCCGGCCGTCCGACGTCGCCGTGCGTCGCGATCGCATACCAGACGTCGTGCCGACGAGAACTTATTCGTTGGCGGAACGTCAGATCGGCGATCCAGCGGGGGTCGACGCGTGTCGATGCTCGGATCGCGTCCTGCTCCGACCGTGGCAGCGGCGCCAGTTGCGACGAAGGCCGCGTGGCCATTGAAGGCTCTTGCGCAATGCTAGCCGCATTCGGGCCACAATTAGACAGCGCTAAGGCAACAATCGCCGGTAGAACCCGCAGACGTGCCATGATCCTCCACCCCACAAGCTGTTGACCGAGCTGGTGTCGCGAGTTTACGCCCTTGGGTCTTGCCGGTCAAGCACGGACGGTCATTCAGTCGCGGCGAAGCGCGCTATTTGGCTCCAAGCAGCATTCAGTTTTGCGCAGTCCTCAGAGGTGCGCGACATATACCATGAATTGCGTCGTTCCCGGGGCCACTGCCTGGCTTCAGCCGAACGCGCACACGCACGGCGCAACGCGGGTTCGGCCGGCGCCGCTTCGGCGTTTGCCAGCGCGATACGCCTGCATTCGGCGCCGATCGAATCGGCGTTTCAAGCACCTCGGCTAACGGCCCACGATGCGCGACCACCGCGTTCGAATGTCGGCGATGTACTCGCGCGTCTCGGCGTACGGCGGTATGCCTCCGTAGCGTTCGACGGCGCCCGGACCGGCGTCGTACGCGGCGAGCGCGAGCGCGTACGGATCCTCGTCGCGACGCGCCCGATAGCGCGCGACGTACGTCGCGAGCAGGCGCGCCGACCCCGGTATCGCGGACGCCGGCTCCCACGGTTCGACGCCGTGCGTGTCCGCCGTCGGCACCGTGAACTGCGCGATGCCGATCGCGCCCGCCGCGGAGATCGCGTTCGGATCGAACGCCGACTCTTGCAGCAGCGTCGCGGCGAGAAACGCCGGCGGAAGCCCCGCGGCGCGCGCGGCGTCGACCGTGCGCGTCGCGAGGAGAAGCGCGTCGACCGCGTCGAGCCGCGGGTTCGCGCGCATCGCCTCGCGAGCGACTTTGATCGCAGGCGGCGCCGTGCGGCCCGCGTCCATGCACAGCCGGAGACCTCGCATAACGCCGACCGCCGGGGGTATATGCCACGACAGCGCGGCGTCGCGCACCCCGTCGATCCGGATCCCTCCGGCAACCGTGAGGGCGCTTGCCACGAACGCGGCTGCGAGAGGGTTTCCACCAGTCGGGAGCAATCCGCCGTTAGTCCTCTTCTCGCACAAGGATCACCGTGAACACGATCTCGCTGGGCTCGCCCCTCGTCTCAGGGATCGCGGCGACGTTCATTGTCCTGCTCGTCGGGGATTTCGCGTCGACGTTCTTCTATCACGTGCCGCAGCACGTGTGGGGGAAGCTGCACCTGCGTACGCACCACGATCGCCGGCGCTCGTACTGGGATCATGCCGTGCTCTCGCGCGATCCGGCGGTCCTGCTCGACGGCTTGCTCGGCGCGGTTCCGTACATCGTGGTCGCGGCGGCATGCTGCGCGATCTCGCTTCCGGGCGCGCTGCTCGGCCTCGTGCTCGGGCAGCTGCACGTGTGGTGGCGGCACACGACGGAGCTCGGCTGGCGGACGCCCGCGTGGGGCGTGCGGCTGGCGCGCGTGCTGCAAGTCGTGCTTCCGGAAGACCATGACGGACACCATCGCAATCCGGAGATCGAGTTCGGCGACATCTTCCGTTTCTACGACGCACCGGCGCGCGCGTTCATTGCGTACTGCCGCGGATTCGATCCGAAGCGTCGCGCGGCCGCGCTTCGCCGGGCGGCGATCGCACGCCGGCGCGAAGCGGCGGTGGGCATGAAACGCCGCAAGATGGTCACGCAGAAGAGCTGAGGGCTGATGACGAAACGCGTCCTCTTTCTGATTTCGGACACGGGCGGCGGACACCGCGCCGGAGCGCAAGCCGTCGGCGCCGCGCTCGACGAGATCGACGGAGCGACGCGCTTCGAGTGGCGCATCGACGACATCGCCACCCACTGCACGTTTCCGCTTTCCAAACTGGGGCCGGCGTATAGCGCGGCCCTTCGCTACGCGCCGCCGATCTACGGCGCGCTATACCACGCGACGAACGGACGCCGCCGCTACAAGACGATCGTGCGCTTCTGCGAGCCGCTGTATCGCGAACGGCTGCGCGAGGTGTTCACGCAGTACCAGCCCGACGTCATCGTGTCGGTGCACCCGCTGCTGAACCACGCCGCGCTGCGCGCGCGCGCCGACGCCGGGATGCAGCACATTCCGATCGTCACGGTGATCACGGATCTCGGCCGCGTGCACGAGGGTTGGCTGTTGCCGGAAGCCGATCTGACCGTCGTCCCGGCGCGCGAAGTGTATCAGCGCGCGATCGACCGCGGCGTGCCGCCCGAGCGGCTGCGTTTGCTCGGACATCCCATCCACCCGCGCTTCGAGGACGTGTCCGGCTCCAAGGCCGAGATCCGGAAGAAGCTCGGCCTCCCGGAAGACGCGACGATCGCGTTGCTCATGGCCGGCGGAGAAGGCGGAGGCAAGCTGTTGCCGACGACGCTCGGGCTCGCGCGCGCCGGCCTCGACTTCCACCTCGTCGTCGTCACCGGACGCAACGCCGCGCTGAAGGCGAAGCTCGAAGAGCTCGCGCCGTCGCTGCCGACGCCGATGACGGTGCTCGGTTTCCGCAACGACGTGCCGGAACTGATGCGCGCCGCGGACCTGCTCGTCACCAAGGCCGGACCGGGAACGATCGCGGAGGCATCCGTCGCCGAGGTCCCCGTGGTGGTCTACGACTACGTGCCGGGCCAAGAACGCGGCAACCTGGACTACGTGCGCACGAACGGCATCGGCGTCGTCGCCCTGACGACGGCCGAGGTCGTCTCATCGGTGGCACGCATCGTGCACAATCAGGAACGCCTCGCGAAGATGCGCTCGCAGCAGACCGCTGTCGCACCGCGCGGCTCGTCGCGCCGCATCGCGGAGTTGATCGCGCAGATCGCGATCACGGGCCGCCGGCCGACGATCCCCGTCGCGGGCTAGAGGCTTCCGCTCGGCGGAAGCCGTCGCGTTTCGCCTGCGGCGAATCCGCCTACAAGAAGGCATGACCGTTCTCGACGTTCCGCGCGCGGTCGCGGATGAGGTCGTCGCGACGCGTCGCGACCTGCACACGCATCCGGAGCTCGGCTTCGAGGAGCATCGCACCGCGGCGCTCGTCGCGGCGCGCCTTCGCGAGCTCGGACTCGACGTGCACGAGGGCATCGGCCGCACGGGCGTCGTCGGCGTGCTGCGCGGCGCGCGTCCCGGGCGCACGATCATGCTGCGCGCCGACATGGACGCGCTGCCGATCGACGAGGAGAACGAGGTGCCGTACCGCAGCGCGACGCCGCAGACGATGCACGCCTGCGGACACGATGGGCACGTCGCGATGCTGCTCGGCGCGGCGCGCATCGTCACCGCACGGCGCAACGACGTCGCGGGCACCGTTTGCTTCCTATTCCAACCGGCCGAGGAAGGGAAGGGCGGGGCGAAGGCGATGGTCGCGGACGGCGTGCTCGAGCGGTTCGGCATCGAGCGCGCGTACGGTCTGCACCTGGCCTCGGCGCATCCTGCCGGACAGGTCGGCCTCCGCGAAGGCGCGTTCTACGCCTCGAGCGACTCGATCGAGATCACGATCGAGGGCAAAGGCGGACACGGCGCTTCACCGCACCTCTCGATCGATCCGATCTACGTCGCCGCGCAGTTCATCGTCGCCGTGCAGCAGGTCGTCTCGCGCAACGTGGATCCGATCGAGCCGGCCGTCGTCACGATCGGCGCGATCCACGGCGGCACGACGCACAACGTCATCCCGAGCCGCGTCCGCCTTCTGGGCACCGTGCGCGCGTTCGACGCCGAGGTGCGCGCGAAGATGCCGGAGCGCATCGAGCGCGTGCTGCGCGGCGTCTGCGAGTCGAGCGGCGCAACGTACGCGTTCGAATACCTCTGGCGCTACCCGGTGACGACGAACGATCCGGTGCAGACGCAGTACGTTCGCGAGGTCGCGGAGCGCGTCGCGGGCGCCGAAAACGTCGCCGACGTGCCGAAGCTGATGGGCGCCGAAGACTTCTCGTTCTTCGCGGAGCGC
>Ga0213875_10002386_pt1 | contig 11304 bp, 12 predicted proteins | sample BarmaccomBMRX_R8_FD_160105 | JGI IMG/M metagenome (GOLD analysis project Ga0213875, IMG submission 160105) | Root-associated microbial communities from Barbacenia macrantha in rupestrian grasslands, the National Park of Serra do Cipo, Brazil - RX_R8 | ecosystem: Host-associated > Plants > Roots... | reverse complement strand
GCCGAGGATGCGGATGGCATCAGCCTCCTTCTCCCACCACACCAGGTAAGGCTTGAGCTGGTCGAGCTTGCGAAAGGCGCGGTCCACGCCGTCGGCGGTGCGCAGCGTCGAATAGACATCGGCCGGCGCCACGCCGTCCGCCAACAGCGCGAATTCCAGGCTGCCGTTCGGGCCGCGGCGAAGGCCGCGCTTTCCCGGATATTTCGCGATGTCCCAGAAATCCGCCCAGCTCGGGGCGCCCGGGAACTTGTCGCGGTCCCAGCTCAGCACCGTGGCGGTCAGGAAGGCGCCGACGCCGCAATCGCCGGTGCCCTGCGGCAAATAATGGTCACGCCCGCCGATCGCCGCGAAGTGCAGCTTCTCGAGCAGCCCCTGGTCGCAGGCGGGCTGGAGGTCGGCGGGGCCGATCTGCACGACGTCCCAGCCGTCCTCCGCGCTTCCCTTGCCGCGCAGCGCGTCGAGCCCGCCCGACCAGCTCTGCAGCCGCGCGGCGATGCCGGTCGCGTCGGTGAACGGGCCGACATAGACGCGCTGCAGCACGGCTTGCGGCACCGGGTCAGGCTGCACGGCGATCGTCAGGTCGCGCGCCGAAGCCGGGGCCGCCGCCAGCAGGCCCAGCGCCGCGAGCCCGGCGACGAGAGCCACGACGCGCCCGGGTGGTCTCATGCGGTCTCGCCGAAGGCGCGGGCGTGTCCGGGCTGCCAGGCGAGCGAAACCGGGGCACCCGGCGCCAGCCCGGCGAGTCCGGCGATCGCCGGGCGCCGCACCACGATCTCGCCGGCCTCCCCCAAACGCAGCGCCAGACGCAGATGATCGCCGCAGTGCCTGATCTCGCGCAGCACAGCGGGGATCGCATGCCCGCCCATCTCGTCGGCCGGGATCGCGGCGACGGCGACGCGCTCGGGCCGCACGACCACCTCGACGCGCGCCCCAGGCGCGACGACCTCGACGCGCGCCCCAGGCGCGACGACCTCGACGCGCGCCCCGGACGCGACGACCTCGACACGCGCCCCGGGCGCGACGACCTCGACGCCCGCGCCCGGTGCGGTCTCCTGCTGCAGCACCGCCTGCACGACCGGGCCGCAATCCAGCCGGACGTCCGAGACATCCTCATCCGTGCCGACCAGCACGCCCGGCAGCCGGTTGACCTCGCCGAGCGCGCAGGCGGCCGCCGCGCTCGCCGGCGCCTCGTACAGCACGTCCGGCGTGCCGGCCTGCACGAGCGCGCCGTCCTCGAGGATCGCGACGCGGTCGGAGAGGGCCAGCGCCTCGGCCGGGTCGACGCACGCCTGGACGACCGTCAGCCCGAGAGCGACGTGCAGCCGGCGCAGCGTAGCAGCGAGGCCGGCGCGCTCCTCGGCAGCGAGGCCGCGGAAGAACCCGTCGAGCAACAGCAGCCGCGGGCCGAAGACCAGGGCGCGGCCGAGCAGGCAGCGGCGCCGCTGCACGGGCGGCAGCGCCTCCGGCCGTCGCGCCGCGGACTCGCCGAGGTCCACGGCGGCGAGCATCTCGGCGACGCGCGCGCGCCGCCCGCGCCGGCGCACGCCGCGGGCCAGCAGCGGAAAGCCGATCGCCTCCGCCACGCTGCGCGCCGGCAGCGGCGGGTCGGCGGCGAACACCGCGCCGATGCCGCGCCGATGCGGCGGCGTGCGCGCGAGCAGGCGGCCGTTCAGCGCGACCTCGCCCTTCGCCTCGCAGAAGCCGGCCAGCAGCATCAGTGCCGCGGTGGCGCCCGATCCCGCCGGCCCGAGCAGAGTGACGAACTCGCCGCGGCTGACGTCGAGCGAGAAATCCCGGAGGCCGCCCCAGGCGTTGCGGCGCAGCCGGACATTGCGGAAGCGGACGAAAGGCGGCGTCATTCGGTGTCCCGGCACGTTTCCCGCGGCGCCCCTGTGACGGGGCAACCGGCAGTCGAGCACGTGCGTTACGCGACGGAAACCCGGAAAACGAGGAGGCTCGCGCAATGGCGACGGTGGACAGCATCAGGGACAAGGCCAGCGACACGACCGAACAGATCGCCCAGCTGCGCCGCCAGGTCGAGCAACTCATGAGCGAACGGGTCACACCGATGCTCGCCGACGCCGCCGGACGCGCCGAGGCCGTCGCGCGCAGCGCCACCGACACGGTGCGCGAGCAGGCAGAGGCGATGTCCACCCGGGTCCGCGATCAGCCGCTGACGGCGGTGCTGATCGCAGGGGCCGCGGGGTACCTGATCGGCCGCCTGTTCCGCTGACCGATGCGTCCCGTCCGCCTCGTCCGGATCGCCGCGGAGGCGGAGGGCATCCGTCTGCGCCGCATGGCCCGCCGCATGGCGTTCCGTGCGGCGTACGGCGTCCTCGCCGCAATCTTCCTGTGCGTCGCCCTGCTGGTCGGGCACGGCGCCCTCTATCTCTGGCTGAACCGCCTGGTCGGGCCGCTGCATGCCGCGCTGATCGTGCTGGCGGTCGACGTGGTGCTCGTCGTCATCTTCGGGCTGCTGGCCGCCAACTCCTCCGAAAGCCAGGAGGAGCGCGATGCGCGACAGGTGCGCGAGCAGGCGCGCGAGCAGCTGCTGCGCAGCACCGCTACCTTTGCGGTGCTGCCGACCCTCGCCCGGCTGCTCGGCAAGCGGCACGTGTACGGTCTGACGCTCGCCGCCCTGACCGCGCAGTTCTTTGGCCTCCCAACCCGCCGCCGCTGAACCCGCGATGACGAGCGACGCGAGCGTGCTGGCGCGGCGCGACGGCCGCATCGGGCGCATCGTGCTCAACCGGCCGGCGGCGCTGAATGCGCTCGACCTGCCGATGATCCGGGCGATCCGCGCGGCGCTGGAGGGGTGGCGAGATACCGCGGAGCCGTATGCCGTGGCGATCGAGGGCGCCGGCGAACGTGCCTTCTGCTCGGGCGGCGACGTGCGCGCGATCCGCGCCCACGCATTGGCTGGCGAGAGCGAGCCGATCGAGCGCTTTTTCACCGAGGAATACGCGCTCAACCTGGCGATCGCCGAGTATCCAAAGCCCTATGTCGCGCTGATCGACGGGATCTGCATGGGCGGCGGCATCGGCGTCTCCGTGCACGGGCGGTTCCGCGTCGCCTCCGAGCAGGCGCTGTTCGCGATGCCGGAGACGGCGATCGCCATGCTGCCGGACGTCGGTTCAAGCTTCTTCCTGCCGCGCCTGCCGGGAAAGCTCGGCCTCTACATGGCGTTGACCGGTGCGCGGCTGATGGGCCCGGACGCCGTGCATGCCGGGCTCGCGACGCACTACGTCCCGCGCGACCGCCTGGCCGCACTCGGCACGGCCCTCGCCGCTGATGGCACGGCCGTGCTCCCCGGTTTCGCCGAACCGCCGCCGCCGTTCCGCCTCGCCGGCCAGCGCGCGGCGATCGATCGCTGTTTTTCAGCACCCGACGTGCCGGGCATCGTCGCCCGGCTGGAGGCGGAAGACAGCGAGTGGTCGCGCACCACGCTTGCCACGTTGCGCAGCATGTCCCCCTCGGCGGTCCTGTGGTCCTTCGAGATCGTCACTCGAGGCGCGCAGCGCAGCCTGGCCGAATGCCTGCAGGCCGAGCTCGCGCTGACCCGTCACGTCACGCGCCATCCGGATTTCGCCGAAGGCGTGCGCGCCATGGTGGTGGACAAGGACCGCAAGCCGCGCTGGAGCCCGGCGCGCATCGAGGAGGTCGCGCCGGCGCGCATCGCCGCGATGTTTTGTTGAACACCGGCCGCCTTCCGCGCGCATTGTCCTGCTGCGTGCAAACAGCGGGAACGGAGAGGCTGCGATGCCCTGCTTCATCTGCATCACCTGCGGCACCCAGTATCCGCCCGCCGAGTCGCCGCCGGCCACCTGCCCGATCTGCGAGGAGCCGCGGCAGTACGTGCGCGCCGCCGGCCAGGACTGGACCACGCTCGACGCACTCCGCCGGGCGCACCAGAACGCGTTCCGGCAATACGAGCCCGGCCTGGTCGGTCTCGGCACCTTTCCTGCCTTCGCCATCGGCCAGCGCGCGCTGCTGCTGTGCACGCCGGACGGGAACGTGCTGTGGGACTGCATCAGCCTGATCGACGAGGCCACGGTCACGCTCGTGCGCGGCCTCGGCGGCATCGCCGCCATCGCCATCTCGCACCCGCACTACTACACGACGATGGCGGAATGGAGTGCCGCCTTCGGCGCACCGATCCACCTGCACGCGGCCGACCGGCGTTGGGTGATGCGGCCCGATCCCGCGGTCCGGTTCTGGGAGGGCGAGCGGCGCGAACTGCTGCCCGGCGTCACGCTGATCCGCTGCGGCGGCCATTTCGCGGGCGGCACGGTGCTGCACTGGGCGGGCGGCGCCGGCGGGCGCGGCGCGCTGCTCAGCGGCGACATCCTGCAGGTGGCGCCGGACTTGCGCCACGTCAGCTTCATGCGCAGCTATCCCAACATGATCCCGCTGCCGCGCCCGGCGATCGAGCGCATCACCGCGTCGCTCGCGCCCTTCGCCTTCGAGTCGATCTACGGCGCCTTCTTCGACCGCGTGATCCCGGCGGGCGGAAAGGCGGCGGTCGCCCGCTCGGCCGCGCGCTACATCGCCGCCATTTCGGGCGACGGCAGCGCCGAGCAGGGTTAAGATCGGACCCGGCGGCGCGAGCCTCAGCGCACCGCCAGCATCACGACACCCACCCCGACGAGCACCAGCGCCAGGCCAACCGCCTCCGCCGGGCGGATCCTCTCCTTGAGGTAGAAGCGGCTGAACAGCAGGATGCAGGGCATCTCCACTTGGCCGAGTGTGCGGACCAGCCCGACCTTGGCCAGCGCGAAGGCGGAGAACCAGCAGGCCGAGCCGAAGCCGGAGAGCACGCCGACCCACGACGCCCGCCGCCAGTGCAGGAAGGAGCCACGCAACTGCTCGGGCTCGCGCACCGCGAGCCACGCGCCCTGCATCAGCGTCTGCATGACGTTGGTCACCAGCAGCACGAACATCGCCTGCAGGACCGGGTGGTCCGGCCCGAGCGCGCGATTCGCCTCCTTGATCGTGATCGAGGTGAAGGCGAAGCAGAGCCCGGTGCCGAGCCCGCACAGCGCCGCCGGCTGGAAGGTGGCGCGCAGCAGTTCGCGCGGTGGCCGCCCGGCCAGCGACAGCGTCAGTACCCCGCCGACGCTGACCGCAATGCCGAGCCACGCGGCGGCGGGCAGGCGCTCGCCGAGCACGAGCCAGCCGACGATCGCGGTTTGCACCCCCTCGGTCTTGGCGTAGGCGCTGCCGACCGCGAAGCTGCGGAAACCGAAAGCCATGATGAGCAGCACCGTGCCGATGATCTGCAGCAGCCCGCCGAGCGCGCAGTTGATGAAGAAGCTGCGGTTCGGCGGTGCGAGGTGCACGCCGGTGACCAGCAAGCCGCCGGCCAGCAGCGCCGCGCCGACCGGCACGCCGTAGAGATAGCGCACGAAGCCCGCGGCGTTGACCGAGAGTACCTGGCGAAGTCGCTGCTGCAGAGCCGTGCGCCAGGTCTGGAACAGCGCCGCGGAGAGGGTGATCGGTATCCACAGCTCCATCGGCGGTCCCTTCGTCGCAGACCGCCACCGTAGGTCGCAGGCCGGTGCCCGCCAAACCCCGGGGCGGGCGGGACGTTGCCGGTGCGGAGGATCCCCGTCATGCGAGGCAAGCTGCTGATCGCCGGCCTGTTTTTGCTGGCCGCGGTGGATACGGGCGCTCAGGCGTTCGGCCAAGCGGCGGTGGCGCCCGCCCCGCCGCCGGTTCCGGCGGTGCCGCCGCCCGACACGCATCCGCTGACCGCCGCCCCGGTGCCGAGCACGGCGCCACCGGAGAAGATCGGCCCTCCCGCGGTGCTGCCCGGCGCCGGCCCGGCAGCCCCGTCCGGCGCGACGCCGGGCGCGGGCGGCTCGACCGGAAGCAGCCCCAAGGCCGCCGCCCCGGGCTGACCGGAGCGGGAACCCGAGGGAGCGGGCTGTCGTTGCAGGCACAAACGGAGGCCCGTCATGCGCCGGTTGGTTTGGCTCGCCCTGCTGGTCCTGCCCGCGCTGACGCCGCTTCCCGCGGCCGCGCAGACACTGGCGCCCGCGATCGACCAGGGGCAGGCGAACACCCGCCCGCCGCCGGGCGCCCCGCATGCTTTCACTCCGGCCCCGACCCCGGGTGTCGTCGCGCCGCGCGTCACGCCTGCCAACCGCGCCGGCGGTGCGATGGACGCCGGGCCGATGAACGCGACGCCCTTCAGCTCCGCCGCCTCGCCGGTGCTCACCGGCGACCAGCCGTCGCGTGCGCTGCGCGACAGCCGGCCGGGCCAGGACCCGACCGGCGCCAGCGTTTCGCGCGACTGAGTCGCCGCCGGCTCACCCGTGCGGTCAGCGCCGATCCGCTACGGGCTGCTCATCGCGTCGCTGCTTGCGTCCCCCGCTGCCGCGGAGACGCTGCTGCACTTCGCCGAGACGGCCGAGCTGCGGGTGCCGCCCGACGAGCTCGCCGCCACGCTGGAGGCGCAGGCCAGCGCGGCGACGCCGGCTGACGCGCAGGCCCGGGTGAACGCCGCGATCGCCGCGGCGCTCGCGGCGGCACACGGCGTGGCCTCGGTCACCGCCTCCACCGGGGCCTATCGGGTGTGGCACCAATCGCCTGAGCACGTCGGTACCTGGCAGGCCGCCCAGGGGATGGATTTGCGCAGCGCCGACGGCGCGTCGTTGCTCCGGCTGATCGGGGCATTGCAGCAGCAGGGGCTCGGGGTGACGCAGCTCGAATGGCGGCTGTCCGAGCAGGCCGAGCGAACCGTGCAGGCGGCGGCCCGGCGCCAGGCGTTGCAGGCCCTGCGCGCCCGCGCCGAGGACGCGGCGACAGCACTCGACATGCGCTTCGTCGAATTCCGCGACATCCGGCTCGACCTCGCGCCGAGCGCCGGGCCGCGCTTCGCGGTGCCGTTTGCCCGCGCCGCCGTCGGGGCGGCGGCGCCGAGTGCGGAGTCCGAACCCATTGCGGTCACCGCGACCGTCGAGGCCGAGGCCCTGCTGCAGCCGCGTTGAGCCGGATCAGCGCGCGAGGCGCGTGGTGCGGTAGAGGGCGGCGAGCGGGGTACGGAAACCGACGCTCTCCAGCACCAGCTCGGCATCCTCGATGCCGCTCGGCCGCTCCGGCCAGCTTGCGTCGGGGCGGCGGCGAAGCAGGCTCGCGCCCATCGCGTCGGTGTGGATCACGAGGATTTCCTGCACGCTCGGGATCGAGGTGTAGGCCCAGACATTCATCCACGTCTCGGCCCGGTTGGAGGGCGACAGGATTTCGATGACCAGCACCGGATCGGTCAGCGCCGCCTGTTCCGCATCATACGGCGAGCAGGTCACCGCCAGATCGGGCACGCGCACATTCTCGTCGGCGTTGACGCGAGGAATGACGCCGGGAGTGATGATGACGCTGCACGGCGCGCCGCGTTCGAGCAGATGGTTTCGCAGCAGGCCGGCCAGCTCGCCCTGGATCGCGCCGTGGGTGCGGCTGGCGGGCGCCATCGCTTGCGGCTCGCCATCCACGAGCTGCCACAGCCGGCCGTCCTGCGGGTTCCAGGCGAGGAAATCCGGCAGCGACATGCGGAGGGGCTCTGTCTTCGGCAGGGCGACCATGGCCGCAGCTTAGCACGGACGCGCGCCGGCCTCACGCGCCTCGGTCGCGGCCGAACAGCCTCGCGCGGAGGATGGACCAGATCAGCGCGAGCAGGCCGAGCGGCCGGACCGCAGGGGGCGGGGCGCCGGCGATGGACGCCTGGAGATTGGCGGCGAACGAGGCCGCCAGGCGTCGCACCAGGTCCTGCACCAGGGCGGCGCGGTTGAACTGCGCCAGCACCCCGGTCAGCCGCCAGCTCAGCGTCACGTCGACCACACTGCCGGTGCCCTCGCTCGGGCTCACGCGCCACACCGCCTCGCCCTCGCCGGAGGAGCCGGTACCGGCGTCGCGCCCGCGGCCGCGCATCCGCCCTTGCCGCGCCACGGGGTCCAGCGACACCTCGCCCTGCCCCGCGAAGGCGACGCGGATCGGCCCGAGTGCCAGGCGCATGCGGCCGGCGAAAAGCTCGCCCTCGACCTCGGTGATCTCCGCGCCCGGCAGGCACGCGGCGACGCGCCGGAGGTCGGCGAGCGCCGCCCAGACCGCGTCCGGCGCGGCAGCGATCAGGATGCGCTCCTCGACGCCCGTGCCGCCCTCGCCCAAACGTGCTGTCGCGGCGGTGGCGACTACGGGAGCGATGTCGGCAGGGGCCGCCTGCGTCAGCGCCGCGGGCGGCGCGACGATCACCGCCGCCGCCGGGCGCCGGCCCGCGCACACCGCGCGGATCGCCGCGACGATGCCGACATAGCCGGTGCAGCGGCAGAGGTTGCCCGACAGCTCCTCGCGAATGCGCGCCTCCGGCACATCTCCCAAGCGCAGCACGATGTCGCGCGCGGTGGCCAGCATCCCCGGCGTGCAAAAACCGCATTGCAGCGCGTGGTGCGCGGCGAAGGCCTCGCGCAGCTCGGCCATCAGCGGATCGTCGTCGTACCCCTCGATCGTCGTGACGTCGCTGCCGTCGCAATCTACGACATAGGCGATGCAGGCGCGCTGCGGCCGCCCGTCGATGCTGACCGTGCAGGCGCCGCACACGCCCTGCTCGCAGCCGAGATGCGTGCCGGTGAGCAGCAGCCGGCCGCGCAGGAAATCGGCGAGATGCGTGCGCGGCTCGACGCTCGCCTGCACGGCGCGGCCGTTCACCCGCAGCGCGACCGGCGTCACGGCCGCGCCGTCTCGAGCTGGCGCAGCGCGCGGCGCGCGGCGACGGTGAGGAGCTGCCCGCCGATTGCATCGACATGCGCGAGCCGCGACGCAATCTCTTCCGCGGCAGCCGCTTGCGCCGCCTGCGGCCCCGCCTGCGCGAGGCGCGCGGCGGTGGCGGCCAGCAGCACGGGGGCGCCGCCGGTCGCGCCGCACAGCACGCGCGCGAGGCCGTGCGCGGTGTCGAGCACCGCCGCGCCGATCGCCTGCGCGTATTCGCCGGACTTGCGGCAGATCTTGCAGAACCCCCAGCGCGCGTCGGCCGGCAGACGCGGCAGCTCGATCGCGGTGAGCACGTCCGCCTCGCCCAGCGCCGTCGCGAAGGCGCCCAGCACGAACCCGTCGGCCGGCACGCGCCGCTCCCCGACGGGCCCCTGCATGACCACCGCGGCGCCCAACGCCGCCATCGCCGCGACCCAGTCGGCGGCCGGATCGGCGTGCGCCAGGCTGCCGCCGAGCGTGCCGCGGTTGCGCACGGCGCGATAGGCGATGCCACGCGCGACGTGACGCAGCATGCCCGATGCGTCTTCCACCGCCCCGTCTTCGATCTCCGCGTGCGTCCAGGCCGCGCCGACGCGCAGCACGCACGCATCGGCGGCCAGCGCGCGCAGTGCCGCCACGCGCTTCACGTCGATCAGCCGCGCCGGGCGCGCCAGCCGCAGGTTCAGCATCGGCCCGAGCGACTGGCCGCCGGCAAGGATGCGCGCCCCGCCCTTGCCGTCCTGCAGCAGGGCGACGGCGTGCGCGACGCTCTCGGCGCGCGTGTAGTCGAAGGCCGCCGGTTTCACGCGGCGGTCCCGGCCGCGCCGATCGCCCGCAGGATGCGCTCGGGGCTGGCGGGGATGTCGGTGACCACCGCGCCGAGCGGCGCCAGCGCGTCGTTGACGGCGTTCACGATCGCCGCCGCCGGCGCGATCGCGCCGCCCTCGCCGATGCCCTTGATGCCGTGCGCCGAATAGGGCGAGAGCGTCTCCGTGTGGCGCACGCGGAACGCCGGCAGTTCCGTCGGTCCGGGCAGCAGGTAGTCCACCAATGTGGACGCCAGCGGCTGGCCGTCCGCGTCGTACGGGCTCTCCTCGAACAGCGCCGTGCCGACCCCTTGCGCCGCGCCGCCGAACGCCTGGCCCTCGACGATCATCGGGTTCACCATCCGGCCGCAATCCTCGACGATGACGTAGTCGAGGATTTCCACGTGCCCGGTCTCGGCGTCCACCGCCACGCGCGCGGCGTGGCTGGCGTAGGAGAATACGCCGCCGTCCACATCGGGCTTGTAGCCCTCGGTCGTCTCCAGCCCCGCCGTGCTCACGCCGTCGGGCAACTGGTCGGGCCGCAGGTACCAGGCTTGGCCGATATCGGCGTACGACACGCTCGCGCCGCCGGCGCAGATGCGCCCGTCGCGGAACGCCACCTCCGCGACCGGCCGCTGCATCAGGTGTGCGGCGATCGCCTTCATGCGCTCGGCGATCACCGCGGCGGCGCGCGAGACCGCGCCGCCGGCCATCACCATGCCGCGCGAGGCATAGGCGCCGGTGGAGAACGGCGTCGTCGCGGTGTCGCCGAGGGTGACGCGGATGTCGTCGAACGGCACGCCCGTCATTTCGTGCGCCACCTGCGCGAGCGTCGTCTCCAGTCCCTGGCCGATCGTGTGGATGCCCGCCTTCACTTCAAGCGCGCCGTCCGGCGTCAGTTTTACGTGCGCCTGGTCGTAGCCCGGCACCAGCGGCAGTCCCCAGGCGGCGAACACTTTCGTGCCGTGCGCGGACTGTTCGGTGTAGCTCGCGAAGCCGACGCCAAGATACCGCCCGTCATCGTCCCGCCGCGCTCCCGCACGGTGCGCGTCGAAGCCGATCATCTCCTTCGCCGTCATCAACGCCGCCGGATAGTCGCCGCTGTCGTAGTGCTTGCCGGTGACGTTGGTGTACGGCATCGCCGACGCCGCAACCAGGTTCTCCGCCCGCACCTCCCACGCCTCGCGCTGCTCGGCCCGCGCGATCGCGTCGATTGTCAGCTCGATAGCGAAGCACACACCCGGCCGCGCTACGCCGCGATAGGGCGCGAAGGGCGGCTTGTTGGTCGCGACCGAATAGGTGCGGCAGCGATACGCCGCCAGGTCGTACGGTCCGGGCAGGTTGCCGCCGGCCTGCGCGGCTTCCAGGCAGGCGGTGAACGGCCAGACCGAGTAGGCGCCGGTGTCCACCTCGACCTGCGCATCCAGCCCGATCATCCGCCCGCGCCGATCGGCGTACGCCGTGATCCGGTACTGGTGCTGCCGCGCGTTCGCGCCGGCGACCAGGTGCTCGCGCCGATCCTCGGTCCAGCGGAACGGTGTTCTTCGCGTCATCGCCAGCCAGGCGACCGCGACCTCCTCGGGCTGCAGCAGGCATTTGTAGCCGAACCCGCCGCCGACATCCGGCGGCGCCACGCGGACCGCCGCCTGCGCCAGCCCGAGGCACTCCGCGAGCCCGGTGCGGATCAGGTGCGGCACCTGCGTCGAGGTGTGCACGACGAGCTGGCCGGCGCGCTCGTCCCACCAGGCCAGCACGA
>Ga0213875_10002384_pt1 | contig 11310 bp, 13 predicted proteins | sample BarmaccomBMRX_R8_FD_160105 | JGI IMG/M metagenome (GOLD analysis project Ga0213875, IMG submission 160105) | Root-associated microbial communities from Barbacenia macrantha in rupestrian grasslands, the National Park of Serra do Cipo, Brazil - RX_R8 | ecosystem: Host-associated > Plants > Roots... | reverse complement strand
CCCGGGAACAGCACCTGAAGGTCCTGCCCTACTGCCCGTTCGTGCAGAGCTGGATCGGCTCGCACCCCGAGTACGCCGACCTGGTGCCGGAGGACCGCCGCGCGCAGTTCGGCCTGTGACGGCGATGGACGAGCCCGCGTTCGCGGCCCAGGCCGAGCGGCACCGGCGGGAGCTGCATGTCCACTGCTACCGGATGCTGGCCTCGTTCGACGAGGCCGAGGATGCGGTCCAGGAGACGTTCCTGCGGGCCTGGCGCGGCCTGGCGAGCTTCGACGGCGGTCCCGGGTTCCGCGCCTGGCTGTACCGGATCGCCACTAACGTCTGCCTGGACATGCTGCGGCGCAGCTCACGGCATACCGCCGGGCGGTCCTACGCCGAGCTGCCCTGGCTGCAGCCCTATCCGGACCAGCTGCTGGACGCGGCCGCGCCGGGTCACGAGCAGCCCGAGGCGCAGGCCATCTCCCGGGAGACCATCTCGCTGGCGTTCCTGGCCGCCCTGCAGGTGCTGCCGCCCAGGCAGCGGGCCGTGCTGATCGCCCGTGACGTGCTCGGCTGGCCCGCCACCGAGACGGCCGCCGCGCTGGAGATCAGCGTGGCCGCGGCCAACAGCGCCGTGCAGCGGGCCAGGGCCACCATGGCCGGGCATCTGCCCGCCGAGCGATCGCAGTGGGCCGCCCGCGAGCCGAGCGCGGCCGAACGCGAGCTGCTCGGGCAGTTCATCGCGGCGCACGAGCGGCTCGACGCCGAGGCCGCCATCGCCATCGCGGCGCGCGACATCCGGGTCACGATGCCGCCGCTGCCCTACTGCTTCGACGGGCCGGACGCGCTCCGGCCGCTGATGGCCGACGCGGCCGCCATGGGGGCCTGGCGGCTGGTCCCGACCGGGGCCAACCGGATGCCGGCCGCCGCCAGCTACCTGCGGCGGCCCGATGACAGCCAGTTCCGCGCGTTCAAGCTGGACGTGATGCGGATGCAAGCGGGACAGATCGCGGAGATCACCACGTTCGGCGCGGACCTGTTCGGCGCGTTCGGGCTTGAGCCCGTGCTGTGACGGGGGCAATTCTCCCGCACCTTCTTCCTGTGCGCTAGAATTCTGTACATGACGACGGTACCTGTTGCCGAGGCCCGGCAGAATTTCTCGGCACTGGTGGATGAGGCGGTCGCTACCCACCAGCGGATCCTCGTGACCCGTAACGGGATCCCGGTGGTCTGGATGATCGCCGACGAGGATTTCGAATCGATCATGGAGACACTGGACGTGCTGGCCGACGCGGCAGCGATGCAGGACATTGCGCAGTCGAGGGTGGATGCTGCGGCGGGTCGCTATTTCACGGCGGCCGAGATGGAGAAGATCCTTGCTGCCCGGGCGGAGGGGGTAGACCTAGGGGACGATGCGGACGTGGTAGCTGACATGCACGCCCGCGGCCTGCCGGACGCTGTCTGCCTGGCAACGCTGGAGGCCCTTATCGCGGTGCGCCGGCAGCAGCCGCGATGAGCTACAGCGTCGTGCTGCGCCCGGCAGCGGCGCGCGCGCTGCAGCGAATGCCGGAGAAGATCTCGACCGCGTGCTGGGAGTTCATCCACGGTCCGCTCGCGGAGAACCCACACCGTGTCGGCAAGGCGCTCCTTGAGCCCTTGGCACCGCAGTACTCAACCCGCAGGGGTGAGTACAGAGTGCTGTACCTGATCGAGGACGAGCAGGTCACGGTCATCATCACGTTCGTTACGCACCGGGCAGACGCATACCGCACATAGCCCGGCCAGGGCTGCGCCCCGGGGACTACGTGCAGGGACGCGAAAGGTAGCTCGCCTTGGGTAGCCTATGGATGCCCCGTTCGCCGTGTGCATCGTTAACCTGTCAGGGTGGAGAGCGAGAATCGCGCCGGTCTGCCGGCCGCCTGGGGGCGTTGCCCACGGGTCGCAGTAGCGCTGTTCAGCGGACATGGTGAGTGATTCCCGACGTGGGCGGTTACCCTCATGGACTGCCGCTAGGCCAGAGCGATCCGAACGGTGGTCTTCGCGTGTCCACAATCCCACTTGTGACGGTGACGCGGTACGTGACCCCGCTGCGCGAGGGCGGGTCGCTGCCCGCCGTGGTCGAGGCGGATAACCTCGGCACGTATGTGATGAAGTTCCGCGGCGCCGGCCAGGGACCGCTCGCGCTGGTCGCCGAGATCATCGCCGGTGAGCTGGCCAGGCGGCTCGGCCTGCGCACACCGGAACTCGTCCTGGCCGAGCTCGACCCGCGGATCCCAGGCAGCGAACCCGATCCGGAGATCCAGGACCTGCTGCGCGCCAGCGAGGGCCTGAACCTCGGCGTCGACTTCCTGCCCGGCTCGGCCGGCTTCGACCCACTGGGCTGGACCGCGGAGGACGATTTCGCCAGCCAGGTGCTCTGGTTCGACGCCCTGGTGCAGAACGTGGACCGCACCTGGCGCAACCCCAACCTGCTGGTCTGGCACCGGAACATCTGGCTGATCGACCATGGCGCGGCGCTGTACTTCCACCACAACTGGTCCACCGCCGACCCCAAGCGGGCCTTCGACGCCAGCGATCACGTGCTGCGCGACCGGGCCACCCGGCTCGCCGAGGCCCACGCCGCCCTGGCCCCGCAGGTGACACCGAGCCTGCTGCGCGAGGTGACCGGCCTGGTGCAGCCGGAGTGGTTTGGTGAGCGTGGCGCGGACGCCTACGCCGAGCACCTGGCCCAGCGGGCCCCGATCGTTCCCGAGGTGATCCGGCGGTGACCGAGGTATTCGAGTACGCGCTGGTCCGCGTCGTGCCGCGGGTCGAGCGCGGTGAGGCCATCAACGCCGGGGTGATCGTCTACTCCCACGCCTACCGGTACCTGTGCACCCGGATCGAGCTCGACGAGGCCCGGCTGCTCGCGATCGACCCGGAGGTGGACCTGGACGCGGTGCGCGCGGCCCTGTCGGCCTTCGAGAAGGCCTGCACCGAAGGGCCGCTGGCCGGGCGGCCGCTCGGTGAGCGCTTCCGCTGGCTGACCGCGCCGCGGTCGACGATCGTCCAGCCCGGCCCGGTGCACAGCGGCCTGACCACCGACCCGGACGGCGAGCTAAGCCGGCTGTTCGTGTCGCTGGTCCGCGTGCCGCCGTGAGCGGGGAGCTGGTCGGTGGTGCTGATCGGTTACGGGACCGGGACGTGGCCGCCCGCGAGCACCTGCCGCTGCGCACCGTCCTGGGTGACATGCGGGACTTGAGCGCCCTGCCCGGCGAGGGCTTCGACCTGGTCTTCAACCCGGTGTCCACCGTGTTCTGCCCGGACCTGGCCCCGGTCTGGCGTGAGTGCTTCCGCGTGCTGCGCCCGGGCGGAGTACTGATGACCGGCTTCGTCACCCCGACCTGTACGTCTTCGACGCAAGGGCCCTGGACGGCCGGGGCGAGCTGGTCGTCCGCCACCGCGCCGTCAAGCCGTCACGCTGACGCGTCGCTGTGCCGCCTCGCTATTCCCCCTCGTTATTCCCCGTGCAGTTCCGCGATGGCCGCCTCGAACCGGTCCATGGCCTGCTCGACCGGCCCGCGGCCCGCCGACGGCAGCCAGCGCACCACCCGCTGGAAGCCAGCGTTCGCGTATTCCTCGAGCACCTTGGCGTCGGCCGGGATGCCCATCGCCATCAGCGCCACCGGGCGGTCCGCGTGCGAGCGCAGCGCGGCGGCCCGCTCCAGGATGCCCTCGCGGGCGTAGTTCGGGAACCACGCGTCGCCGTATCCGAGCACCCGGCCCTCCACCCCCGGGCCGTCCCCGCCGACCAGCACCGGCGGATGTGGCCGCTGAGCCGGCTTGGGCCAGGACCAGATCGCCTCGAAGGACACGTACTCGCCGGAGTAGCTGGCCACATCCTTGGTCCAGATCTCCTTCATGGCCTCGATCCGCTCCCGCATCACCGCCATCCGCTTCCGCGGGTCGGTGCCATGGTTGGCCATCTCCTCCCGGTTCCAGCCCGCGCCCACGCCGAACTCGAAGCGGCCGCCGGACATGAAGTCGACGCTGGCCACCTCCTTGGCCGTGGTGATCGGGTCCCGCTCGACGACCAGGCAGATGCCGGAGCCGACCCGCAGCCGGCTGGTCGCGGTCAGCGCCGCGGTCACCGACACGAACAGGTCGTAGGTGTGCACGTACTTGCGCGGCAGCTGGCGGCCACTGGGGTGCGGTGTATCCCGGCTCGCCGGGATATGCGTGTGCTCGGGGAAGAACAGCGACTCATAGCCGCGTTCCTCGGCCAGCCGGGCCACGTCAGCGGGCGCTATCGCGTCATGCGTCGGGAAGATTGCGACACCGAATTCCATGGTCCCAGCCTAGGCACCGCCGCCAGCCGCGGGCCGCCGGCCCTGGCCCGGGATCACGCCGGGAACATGGCCTCGACCTCGGCGAGCGAGTAGACCACCCGGACGCCGTCGGGCGTCCCTTCGGCGGTGGCCGCGGTCTCGCCCGGCCCGTTGCGCAGGATCTGCGCCGTGGTGATGCCCAGGGCGGCCGCGCCCGCGCAGAACCCCGGCTGGTCATCCACGAACACCGCGGCCTCCGCCGCCGCCCCGAGCTGTTTCAGCGCTCGCTGGTAGATCTCCGCGGCCGGCTTGGCCGCACCGACCTCGCAGGACAGCACCATCGTGTCGGCCAGGGCGGCCACGCCAAGCTCTGTCAGCAGCTCGCGGGTGCCCTCGGAGCAGTTGCTGACGATGGCGATCTTGATACCGCGCTCGCGCAGCGCTCGCAGGAACGGCAGCGCGTCGGGGTACAGCCGCCCGTTGGCCAGCAGCAGCTCACGGTCCTTGTCCACCAGCGCACGCACCAGCTCCGGGTCGGGGTCGATGCCGTTGTCCCGCAGGACCCCCGCGAACCCCTCGGCCTTGGTCAGCTGGCCGACGTTGAGCGCGGGCCCGATCTGCCTGACCCCGGCGATCCACTGTTCCAGCGTGAGCCCCGCCAGGGCGGGCAGGAGCCGGCCATGCTCGGCGAAATCGCAGGTCAGGATCGTCTGGTAAGCGTCAGCGAGACATATTTCTGCACGGGCCACATGCTGATCGTAGTTCGGTGTCTCGTACTGTCCCGCGCCCGGGCGGGTCGTTAGCATGGAACCGGTTTCTCGCGAAAGGCGCCGGATTATGACGATCGCCGGGATCGACCTGTCGGACAACGCGTTCTGGGCCCTGCCGCTGCCCGCACGGGACGCGGCCTTCGCCGAGCTGCGCGCCGCGGGCGCACCGCGGTTCTTCGCCGAGCCCGAGGTGCCGTTCAGCGAGCGGGGGCCGGGTTACTACGCCCTGGTCCGGCACGCGGACGTCAGCGAGGCCAGCCGGCATCCGGACGTCTTCTCCTCGGCCAAGGGCGCGACCAGCATCGCCGACCTGCCGCCGGAGTTCAACGAGTACTTCGGCTCGATGATCAATATGGACGACCCGCGGCACGCCCGGCTGCGCCGGATCGTCTCCCGCGCCTTCAGCCCGCGGCTGATCGCCAAGTTCGAGGACGATGTGCGCCGGACCGCCACCGTCGTCGTGGACGACCTGCTGGCCACCGGGCCGTGCGACTTCGTCCCGCAGGTCGCGGCCAGGCTGCCACTGAAGATCATCTGCGACATGATGGGTATCCCCGGCGAGGCCTACGACATGGTCCTGGCCAACACGAACATCATCTTGTCCGGCGCGGACCCGGAGTTCATGAGCGCGGACCTGGACGAGACCGTGACCCAGCTGCTGACGGCCGGGGCGGCGCTGGCCGACCTGGTCACCAGCCTGGCCGCCGAGCGTGCCAAGACACCCGCCGGAGACCTGGTGTCCGCCCTGTCCACCGCGAACATCGACGGCGAGCAGCTGACCGGCGCCGAGCTCGCCTCGTTCTTCATCCTGCTGGTGGTGGCGGGCAACGAGACTACCCGCAACGCGCTGTCGCACGCGCTGGTGCTGTTCACCACGTTCCCAGAGCAGCGCGAGCTGCTGCTGGCGGACCTGGAGGGTCGGCTGCAGGCGGCGGTGGAGGAGGTCGTGCGCTACGCCTCGCCGGTGATCTTCATGCGGCGCACGGTGACCCGGGACTTCACCATGAACGGCCAGGATTACCGCGAGGGTGACAAGGCGGCGCTGTACTACTACTCGGCCAACCGGGACGAGGCGGCGTTCGCCGATCCGGAGCGGTTCGACATCACCCGGTGGCCGAACCCGCACGTCGGTTTTGGCGGCGCCGGGCCGCACTACTGCCTGGGCGCTCACCTGGCCCGCCGTGAGCTCACCGTCATGCTGCGCGAGCTGTTCACCCGCGTACCGGACATCACGGCCGGCCAGCCGGACCGGCTGCTGTCCAGCTTCATCAACGGCATCAAGCACCTGCCCTGCGACTTGCGCGGCTGAGGCCCCGTCGCGAGCTCACCGGCCCGTCAGGCCCCGGATCAGGTCCGTGAGCCCGGCCGGCCAGATGTCCTCGGCGGTGGCATCGATCTCCGGCGCCGTCCACCACCTGGCCGCCGCGATCCCGTCGCAGGCGTGCATGGCCGCCACATCGCCGAGCCGGCGGCGCGCCACGGCGACCCGCGCCGCGAAGAACACCTCGTACTGGCGGACCAGCCGCCCCGCGTATTCCATGACGATGGTCTGCTCGAACACCTGCGGGCCGAGCGGCACATCCGTCCAGCCGGTCTCCTCGGCCAGCTCGCGCCGGGCTCCGGCGGCGAAGTCCTCCCCGGCGTCGAGGCCGCCGCCCGGGGTTGACCAGTGCGTCCCGTTCGGCGGTGCGTCCTCGTACCGGAACAGCAGCACCCGGTCCTGCGGGTCGAGCACGATCACCCGCCCCGCCTGGCGCAGCGGCAGCGATCCGGACTCCGGCATGGCTGCATCGTAGACCGTTCGGATTCTGTCCCGGTGGTCACACCGGCGCGGCCGGGCTGCGTCATAGCGGTGAACGGCCTGATCCGCCAGGCCGGAAACACCGACGAGGAGGGTGCCGTGAAGCTCGCCATTATCGCCGCCACCGGCGGCATCGGCCGGCTGGCGCTGACACAGGCAGCGGCGGCCGGCCACGACGTGACCGCCGTGGCCAGGAACCCGCGCAACCTGCCGCCCGGCGCGGCCCGGGTGGTCACCGCGGACCTGGCCGCTCCCGATCCCGCCGCGCTGCAGGCCGCGGTGGCCGGGGCCGACGGCGTGCTGTCCGGGCTTGGCCCGCGGGGCAGGGCCGACGCCGGGATCACCTGCCGGGGCACCCGGACGATCGTGACGGCCATGCAGGCGGCCGGGGTGCGCCGCCTGATCGTGGTCAGCGCGGCGCCGGTCGGCACGGTGCCCTCGCCGGGGCGCCCGCGGCCGCCACGGCGCCCGCGGCCGCCACGGCGTGACCCGGGCGACGGGATCTTGTTGCGGACCGTGGCCTACCCGGTGCTCAAGGCGGTCCTGCGCGAGCCTTACGCGGACCTGGCCCGGACGGAGGACGTGCTGCGCGAGAGCGGCCTGGACTGGAGTTCGGTGCGGCCGGTCCGGCTCACCGGCAAGCCCGCCAGCGGCCGGTACCGCACGGCCCTGGGCCGCAATGTCCGCCACGGCCTGTCCATCTCGCGGGCCGACGTGGCCGGCTGCATGCTCGAGGTGATCGGCCGGCCGGAGACGTTCGGCCAGGCCATCGGCATTGCCAACTGAGCCGGCCGGCGTACGTTAGCGGAGGGAACCGAGACCAGGGGAGCGGCCGATGAGCGTCTCGCTGGACGAGCACAGGCTCGGCGGACTGCGCTGGATCGTGCTGCGCGGCCCGGACCGCGAGGCGTACTGGGCCCTGGGGGAGCACATGCGAGCCGAGCTGGCCGCGATCGCCGGTACCTGGCCGCTGCTGGCCAGGCTGCACGAGCACGTCTCGCGCTCCCCGGGCCGCGATCAGCTCGCCCGCGTGCGGCGGGCCAGCGCCGGGAGCTTCCCGGCCGTGTGGGCAGAGCTGTCGGCGTTCGCCGCGGGAGCTGGCCTGCCGCTGGAGGAGCTGGCTCTGCTGAACGTGCGCGGTGACCTGGGCCAGGTCGCGGGCGGCGTCGGGTGCAGCGACCTGGCGTGGCGGAGGGAGCGGTCCGTCATCGCGCACAACGAGGACGGCGTCCCGGCCAATGCCGGGCAGTGTGCCCTGCTCACGCTGATCCTGGACGGCCTGCCGGCCGTCACCGCGTTCTGGTATCCCGGCTTCCTGCCGAGCAACGCGTTCACGGTGACCGGGGACGGCCTGGTCTGGAGCATCGACCATCTCCCGGTCGCCGAGCCCGGCGGCGGCGCGGGCCGGCATGTCGTGGCGCGCGGCCTGCAGCGGTCGGCCCGGACCCTCGATGACGCCGTCCGCTACCTGCGCGAGCATCCCTGCGCGGGCGGGTTCGCTTATACCATCGGTGACCCGGCCGGGCGCATTGTCAGCGTGGAGACCGTGGCCGGCGGCTTCGCGCTGGCCGAGGCGGAGCCCGGATCGGCTCCGCTGCTGTGGCATACCAACCACGGCCGCTACCTGCCGGGCGCCGGGCCGCCCGATGACCGCACCAGCGCGGCCCGCGGCCGGCTGCTGGAGGCCCTGCCCATTCCGGCCGCCGAACCCGGGCCGGAGTGGTTCCTGCGCATCCTGGCCTGGACGCCGCTGCCGGACGGCGTCCGCGGTGACCCCGGCCCCGGTCAGCTGACCACCCTGTGCACGCTGGTCGCGGACCTCACCGCCGGGCATGCCGTGATCGCCGTCCGGGACGGCGACCCGGTCGCGATCCCGCTGGCCGACCTTGCGCGGGGCGTGCCCGAGAGGTCACGGCGCGTCCAGTTTTGACACAGCCGGGCCAGCCGGTGGCGGTTAGCGTCGGCGTTACCCAGGGGGGTGCGGCCATCAGCGGAGGTGCGATGAAAGCGCTCGTGTACCACGGACCCGGCAACAAGGCCTGGGAAGACGTCCCGGACGCGTCGATCAAGGAGCCGACCGACGTCGTCGTCAAGGTCGACACCACTACCATCTGCGGCACCGATCTGCACATCCTGCACGGGGATGTGCCCGCCGTGACCGACGGGCGCATCCTCGGCCACGAGGCCGTCGGCACCGTCACCGCGGCCGGCGACGCGGTCAAGGGGTTCAGCGTCGGGGACCGGGTGCTCGTCCCCGCCATCACCAAGTGCGGCCGGTGCGAGTACTGCCAGCGCAGCATGCCGTCGCACTGCCAGACGGTCGGCGGGATCGGCTGGATCTTCGGTCACCTCATCGACGGCACTCAGGCCGAGTCGGTACGCGTCCCGTACGCCGACACGTCGCTGTACGCGGTGCCAGCCAGCGTCACCAACGAGCAGGCCATCTTCCTGGCCGACTCGCTGCCCACCGGGTACGAGGTCGGCGTGCTGGCCGGCCAGGTCCGCCCGGGCGACTCGGTCGCCGTGGTGGGCGCCGGGGCGGTCGGCCTATCGGCCATCTTGACCACCGGCCTGTGGGGCGCGTCCCGCGTCATCGCCGTCGACACGAACAAGTTCCGGCTGGACAAGGCCAGGGACTTCGGTGCGACCGACACGGTGGAGGCCGGGGACAACGCGGCCGCCGAGGTCCTCGAGCTGAACGGCGGTGTGGGCGTCGACGTCTCCATCGAGGCCGTCGGTTACCCGGAGACCCTGCTGACCGCGGCGTCCCTGGTCCGGCCGGGCGGGACCATCGCCAACATCGGCGTGCACGGCGTCCCGGTCGCGCTGCCCATGCAGGACATGTGGATCCAGAACGTCACCCTCACCATGGGCCTGGTCGACACGGTGTCCATCCCGACGCTGCTGAAGATGGTGGCCAGTGGCCGCATCCCGGCCGAGAAGATGGGCACCCACTCGTTCACCTTCGCCCAGATCGACGAGGCCTACGACGTGTTCGGCAACGCCGCCGAGAACTCCGCCCTCAAGGTGGTCATCACCCCGGCCTGATCCACGCGGATATGGCCGGTCCCCGACTGCTGAGCTGGGACCGGCTATCCCGTCCGCGGCCCGATCGCTGCGGGGCTGAAGTGCCGGTAGGGCCGGTAGGGCAGACCGTCATTGCCTGTCGCGAGCACAGAACCGGCCACGAAGTCGACGCCAAACCGCATGAACCCCCACTTCCAGTGCGCTAGAACGACATGGGCGCGGGGTTTCATGGCGTTCGGCGCACCCGCGGCGCCGCCGGTGTTGCCGCCCGCAAGCCGGTCATTAGCCCCGCTAGTGAACGACGTGGCTGGTGAGCTCCGCCGTGGGCTCACCAGCCGTGGTCACGCGGCGGGGCACCGCCCGCCGCGGCAGCAGGAAGCTCAGCCCGGTCGCGAGGAGCACGATCACGGCGTCCACCGCGATGGCCAGCACCATCGCGGAGACCGAGTCGGCTCGTGAGGGGCCCAGGCGGCTGTAGAACACCACCCCGATCACGGCGATGCCAGCCGCGGTACCGAACTGCTGCATCGTGGTCAGGATCCCGGCCGCGGCGCCGGCCCGCTCGGCCGGCACCCCGGACAGCGCCGCCCCGATCAGCGACGGCATAGCCAGCCCCTGGCCGAGACCGATCACCGCGGTCGCGGGGGCCAGGTCCCAGGCGGCCAGGTGACCGCCGTAGTGCAGGCCCGTGATGATAAGGCCAATGGTGCCGATGATGTCCAGGACACCGCCGATGGTGACCGACCTCGGCCCCGACCCGGGCCGAGACGCGCGGGCCGAGAATCGACATCAACGTGAACGTGGCCGCCAGCGGCCCGGTCTCCAGGCCGGCCTGCAGCGGTGACTGCCCGAGCCCGAGCTGCAGCAGCAGCGTCAGCACGAACATGAAGCTGCCGAAGAAGAAGATCAGCGCGAAGTTCACCCCGATCCCGGCCGAGAAGGCGCGGTCCCGGAAGAGCGTGAGGTCGAGCAGCGGCTCGCCGCCGCGCTTGCCCAGCCGCCGCTCGTAGGCCACCGTGAGTGCGCCCGCCGGCACCGAGGCGATCAGGCAGATCCAGGTCCAGGCCGGCTAGCCCTCGTCGTGCCCGAGTGTCAGCGGCACCAGCGCCAGGGCCACCGACCCGGAGACCCCGATCGCGCCGACCGGGTCTAGCCGCGGCTTGCGCAGCCCGCGCGCGGCCGGGATCAGCAGCGCCGAGGCGACCAGGGCGAGCGCGCCGACCGGCACGTTGACCAGGAAAATGGCCCGCCAGCCCAGGCCTAGCACATTCTCCTGCAGCAGCAGACCGCCGAGGATCTGGCCGGACACGAACGACAGCCCGATCGTCACGCCGAACCAGGACAGGGCCCGGCTCCGCTCCTGGACGGGAAACGTCGCGGTGATCAGGGCCAGGATCTGCGGCACCATGGCCGCGCCGGTCAGCCC
>Ga0213875_10002383_pt1 | contig 11310 bp, 17 predicted proteins | sample BarmaccomBMRX_R8_FD_160105 | JGI IMG/M metagenome (GOLD analysis project Ga0213875, IMG submission 160105) | Root-associated microbial communities from Barbacenia macrantha in rupestrian grasslands, the National Park of Serra do Cipo, Brazil - RX_R8 | ecosystem: Host-associated > Plants > Roots... | reverse complement strand
CCGGCGAGATCCTGCAGGTGCTGCTCGTGTCGATCCTGTTTGGGATCGCGCTCGCCGGGTTTGGCGAGCGCGGCGAGCGCCTGCTCGAGACGCTCAGGACCATCACCGCCGTCGTGTTCCGCGTCGTTCGGATCCTGATGCTCGCGGCGCCGATCGGAGCATTTGGTGCGATGGCCTTCACCATCGGTCAGTACGGAATTGCCAGCCTCGCCCATCTCGCCGAGCTTGTTCTCACCTTCTACGCCACCGCGATCCTGTTCGTCGTTGTCGTCCTGGGCGCGATCGCGCGGCTTGCTGGCTTCTCGATCCTGGCGCTGCTGCGCTACATCAGGGACGAGCTGTTGCTGGTGCTCGGCACCTCCTCGTCGGAAAGCGCGATGCCGCTGCTGATGGAAAAGCTCGAGGCGGCGGGATGTCCGAAGAGCATCGTCGGCCTTGTCGTGCCCGCGGGCTATTCTTTCAATCTCGACGGCACCAACATCTACATGTCGCTCGCGGCTCTGTTCATCGCGCAGGCGACGAACACGCACCTGACGATCGGTCAGCAGTTGCTGCTGATGGCGGTCGCCGTCGTGAGCTCCAAGGGCGCGGCGGGAGTTACCGGCTCGGGCTTCATCGTGCTTGCAGCGACATTGTCCGTGGTGCCCGCCATTCCGGTCGCGGGCATGGCGCTGATCCTCGGCGTCGACCGCTTCATGAGCGAATGCCGTTCACTGACGAACATAGTCGGCAATGCCGTTGCGACGATCGTGGTCGCGCGCTGGGAAGGCACCCTGGATACCGAGCGGCTGCGATCGGTGCTGGCGAGTGGCGGCGAGGAGCCGAGCGGCGCGGAGAGCGATCGAATCCAGCTCGACCGCCGCTAGGGTACGAGCTTTCCGGGATTCATTATTCCGAGCGGGTCGAGCGCCTGCTTGATCGCCCGCATCGCGTGCAGCCGCGCCGGCGGGCCAAGCCGCGCGAGTTCGGCGACCTTCATCTGTCCGATCCCATGCTCCGCCGAGATCGAGCCGCCGGCGACCGTGACGAGATCGTCCACCAGCCGCGTGATTTCGGGCCCTTCGGATTCATACCAGTCGTCGGACGAACGACTTCCGGCGCGGACATGGAAGTGGATGTTGCCGTCGCCCAGGTGGCCAAAGCCGCTGGCGGTCGTTCCGGGAAAAGCGCGCTCCACCTCGGCCGCCGCCTCGACCAAGAAGCGCGGCATGTCCGCGACCGGCACCGAAACATCATGGGCGAGGGTCTGGCCCTCGGCGCGCTCCGCCTCGGAAATGCTGTCGCGGATGCGCCAGAAAGCCTCGGCCTGCGCTTCGCTGGAGGCGATGACCGCATCAGCGACCATTCCGCGTTCCAACACCTCGGCGAGCAGCGGTTCGAGTTCCGCCTTGAGGTCGTGCGCGGGATCGCTTGTCGTCGCTTCGACCAGGACATGCCAAGGGTGGCTGCCGGAAAGCGGCGCCCGCGTTCCTGGGATATGCTTCAGGACGAGCTGCAAAGCATCGTCCGCGACGAGCTCAAACCCTTCGACGGTCGTCGTGCGTGCCTCCAGGAAGCGAAGGACGCCCAGGGCCGAGCCTGGATTTTCCACGCCCAGCCAGGCCACGGGACGCGAAGCAATGGGCGGCACAAGCCGAAGCGCCACAGCCGTGATCACGCCAAGCGTCCCCTCCGCGCCAATCAGCAACTGATCGATGCTGTAGCCGCGATTGTCCTTCTTCAGCGCGCTGAGCCCGTCGTGGATCGAGCCATCGGGCAGGACCGCCTCGATCCCGGCGACCAGTGCGCGCATGGTTCCGAACTTCAGCACCTGGGTGCCCCCGGCATTGGTCGAGGCGAGCCCGCCGATCGTGCAGCTGCCGCGCGAACCGAGCGTCAGCGGGAAGCGCATACCGGCCGCCTCAGCGGCCTCATGCAGCGTTTCGAGGATGACCCCTGCTTCGGCCACCGCTACGCGGGCCTCGGCATCGACCGATCGAATCCGGTTCATGCGGCGCATGGAGAGCAGCACCGCGCTGCCGTCGGTTGGCGGTGTCGCGCCGCCGACCATGCCGGTATTGCCGCCTTGCGGAACCAGTGGCACGCGATGCTGCGCCGCGAGCTGCACCACCTCGACCACTTCCTTAGTCGAGCTTGGAGCGAGAATGGCCGGCGCTTCGCCATGAAAGCGACCGCGCCAATCGTTCAGCCAGGGCGCGATCTCGGTCGGGTCGGTAATCACCGCCCTGGGCCCGAGCTTCTCCGCAGCTGCGGAGATCAGTTGCGCCTGTCCGCCCATTGCCGCGGCGGCTTGGCATGCACCGCCGCGCGCGTCAAAGCGTCAGCCATGGATGACGCCCCAATCACCCTCATCGTTGCCCGCGCCAGAAACGGCGTCATCGGCCGCGACGGCAAGCTGCCGTGGCATATCCCGGCCGACCTCAAGCGCTTCAAGGCGCTGACGATGGGCAGCGTCATGGTCATGGGCCGACGCACGTTCGAGAGCCTGCCGGGGCTTCTGCCTGGCCGCCGACACATCGTCCTGACCCGCGACCCCGAGTGGAGCGCGGACGGCGCGGAGATCGCCCGCGATGCCGACGAGGCCCGACGCCTGGCCGGAGAGGAGCGCGTTTCGGTCATTGGCGGAGCCGACATCTTCGGGCTCTTCCTGCCGCTCGCCCGGCGCATCGAACTCACCGAGGTCCTTGCCGACATTGGGGGCGACACGGTCATGCCCGACCCGCGCTCGTCGGGCGCCTGGCTCGAGACCTTCAGCGAGGAGCACCCCGCCGAGGCCGGACGCCCGCCCTTCCGCTTCATGACGCTGGACCGCGCCTAGCGTGATGTTCCGTCGAGCGCCGCGTCGATTTGCGCCGCGACCTCGTCGATCCCGGCCATGCCGTCGACCTGACGCACCAGCCCGCGCTCCTGGTAGTAGGGCAGGATTGGCTGCGTCTTGGCGCGATATTCCGACATGCGCGTGCGCACCGTCTGCTCATTGTCGTCCGGGCGCCGAATGAACTCGGTCGAGCCGCAAGCGTCGCAAGTGCCCGCGACCTTTGTCGGCCGAAAGGTGTCGTGATAGCCGGCACCGCACCTGGCGCAGCTGAAGCGGCCGGTGATGCGCCTCACCAGCTCGTCTTCGTCTACCACGAGCTCGATGACATGGTCGAGGGTGCGGCCGCGTTCCGACAGCAGGATGTCGAGCGCCTCGGCCTGCGGCCGGGTGCGCGGAAAGCCGTCGAAGATCGCGCCATGCCCGCCGGACGAGTCGAGGCGCTCGCCGATGAGAGCGGTAACGATGGCATCGCTGACCAGCTCTCCCGCGTCCATCACCGCCTTCACCTTGAGCCCGATCGGCGAGCCGCTTGCGCGGGCTTCGCGAAGCATGTCGCCGGTCGACATCTGGATCATGCCGCGCGTCGCCTGGAGCCGCGCCGCCTGCGTTCCCTTGCCCGCGCCCGGCGGCCCCAATAGGATGATGTTCATCGCGCGCGCTCCCCTGCTCGCGTTACCTAGCCCCGGCCCTAACGCCGCCTGGGCGTCGTCTTGAGCTTCGCCTTCTTGATGAGGTCGCCGTACTGGTGGGCGATCAAGTGACTCTGGATCTGGCTGACCGTATCCATGGTCACGTTGACGACGATCAGCAGGCTGGTGCCGCCCAGGCGGAAGTTCACGCCCGCCTGGTCGGCAAGGACCTCCGGGATCAGGCAGATGATGATCAGATAGCCAGCACCGATCACCGTGATCCGGTTGAGCAGGTAGTCGAAGTAATTCTCGGTCGCCTTGCCGGGGCGGATACCGGGGATGAAGCCGCCATGCCGCTTCAGATTCTCCGCCGTCTCCTCGCTGTTGAACTGCACTGCGGTGTAGAAGAAGCAGAAGAAGCCGATCAGCAGCCCGTAGAGCAACAGATAGGCCGCGCCGCCGCGCTGCAGGTAGGTGCTGATGGTGATCAGCCAGTCGCTGGCGCCACCGGTGCCGGCGCGGCTTCCCGCCCATTGCAGGACCGTGAGCGGCATCAGCAGCAGGGATGAGGCGAAGATCGGCGGAATGACGCCCGCGGTGTTGAGCTTGATCGGCAGGTGCGAGCGCTCCTGCTGCATGCCGCGCGCCGTCTGCCGCTTCGGATACTGGATCAGCACTCGCCGCTGAGCGCGTTCCATGAAGCAGATGCCAAGGACCAGCGCCGCGGTCAGGACGATGACGCCGACCACCAGCAGGCCGTTGATGCTACCGGTCCGGCTGCCCTCGAGCAATTGGCCGATCGCCTGCGGCAGGCGAGCGACGATGCCCGCCATGATGATCAGCGACACGCCGTTGCCGATGCCGCGGCTGGTGATCTGCTCGCCGATCCACATCAGGAACAGAGTTCCGCCCACCAGGCTGACGGTTCCGGCAATCTCGAACAGGATGCCCGGCTGGACCACGGCCGCGATCGCCTGGCGCGTCGACTGGGCCTCGAGACCGCGTACCGCGAGGAAACCCTGCACGAGGGTGATCGCGACCGTCAGGTAACGGGTATACTGGTTGAGCTTCTTGCGCCCGGTCTCGCCTTCCTTGCGGAGCGCCTGCCACGGTCCGTAGAGCGTACCGCCGAGCTGAATGACGATCGACGCGGTAATGTAGGGCATGACGCCCAAAGCGACGATCGAGAAGCGCTGCAGCGCGCCGCCGGAGAAAGTGTTGAAGACGTCCAGGATGCCGCCGCTCTGCGTGCTGTAGAGCTGCGCCATGGCGACGGGATCGATGCCGGGCACGGGAACGAACGACAGCAGCCGGAACAGGATCAGCGCGCCGAGCGTGAACCAGAGCCTCTTCTTGAGCTCGGTAGCCTTGCCGAAATTGGCGAGGCTGATGCTGGATGCCATTTGCTCGGCTGCGGATGCCATGGTCTTTGGAAGTCCCCGGAAAAACGAACGGCGGCGTTAAGGCTCACGCCTCCCCGCCGCCGAGATATAGTGGCTCTTGGCCGCTTGTCTAAGGCCCGTCAGGCCTTTGCGGCGGACTTGCGCGAACCCTTCTTGGCGGCGGCGAGCTCGGCCGGGTTCTTGCGCTCGACGATCTCGATCGAGCCGCCGGCCTTTTCGACCGCCTCGCGGGCGCCCTTCGACGCGCCGGCGACCTTCAGCGCAAGCTTGGCCGTCAGCTCGCCCTTGCCCAGCAGCCGGACGCCGTCCTTGCCGCCACGCGCCAAGCCCGCACCCTTCAGCGCGTCATGATCGAGCGTGCCCTTGCCGTCGAGCTTGCCGGCGTCGATCGCCTTCTGGACGGCGCCGATGTTCACTTCGGCATAGTCCTTGGCAAAGGTGTTGTTGAAGCCGCGCTTCGGCAACCGCATGTGGAGCGGCATCTGGCCGCCCTCGAAGCCGTTGACGGTGGAGCCCGAGCGGGACTTGAGACCCTTCTGGCCGCGGCCGGCAGTCTTGCCGAGGCCCGAGCCGATCCCGCGCCCGACGCGCACTCGGCCCTTGCGGGCGCCCTGGTTGTCCTTGAGTTCGTTCAGTTTCATGATGTGCACTCGCTTTCGCTTTTGTCGCGCCTGATTTGGAAGGCGCGCGCATAGCCGCAGCGCGACGCGCTGTCACCCCCGTACAGCCTTCAACTCGCCAGGAAGTCGAACTTTGGTCAAATCCTGGCCGCGCGATCGCAAGCAGCGGCGACCATCGCGCGCGCGACGAGACAGGCCCCTGCTTCAGTTACTCTGACCGAGGTGGATCCTGATCGCGCGCCCATCGCTCGGCCGACAGGTCCCAGACCTTGCGCAAGTCACGACCGAGATAATCGCTAAGCCAGTCGACGCTCTTCTCGACCTGGGGCGACACGCGCGCAAACTGCTCGGGCGACAGTTTCAGCTCCGCCGCCTTCCTGGTCCGTTCCGACGTCACGTTCGACGCCGCGAACTCGGTGGCCTTCGGGAACGGCTCGAGACCCACGAAGTCCGCGATCTCGTTCATCATCGCCAGCGGCGGTTTGCCGAATTCCTCCAGGAGTACGACTTTCACCTGCTCGCGCGGGAAATATTCCAGCCAGTTCGAGAGGTGGCGGGCGTAGAGCGACGGGGACAGATATCGTGCCAGGCGATCGTCGGGAATCTCCGCCATGTCGGCGGGCGCCCGCCTCATGTGGATGTCCTGGTTCACGGCCGAGATCATGCGCGCGTAGGGATTGCGGACGGAATAAATGAGGCGAATGGCCGGATTGTGCGCAAACGCCCGCTCCGGGATCGGGTTGTCGCGCTCAACCGTGGTGATCGTGTAGCCGGGCGTCGCTTCGCCGAACAGCTTCTCGCCGCGATACCCCTTGAGCATGTTGAGCCGCATGTTGACCGAGGGCTCGGGCACTGGTGGCGAGAACGGCCGCTTCAGGTCCGACGGCCAGAAATAGGCCGGTTCCTTGGTCGGCGACGACATGTGGATGTCGGGATGAAGGTCGAGCCAGTCGTGGAGGCTGGTCGTTCCCGCCTTGGCCGCGCCGATGACGACCAGCCCGATCTTGGGCTCGATGATCGACCGATTTCCAAGTGACAGGAAACGGCCGTCGCCAAGCGGAATGTTGGCGATCCGAGCGACGATCGCCCGGTGCCCGAAGCGGGTCAGCCTGTCGAGGATCCGGCGCGCGATCATTCCCCCCTTGGATCGTGCGAAGGCTCGCCGGTCCCTGCTAGTCGGTCAGCGCTCGACGCTCAACAGATGATGCACCTTGCGGACCTGCCCCGCGACCTCGGGAGTCTCCTCGACCTCGACGGTCCGATGCAGCTTGTTGAGGCCGAGGCCAACGAGCGTCGCGCGCTGCGTCTTGTCGCGGCGGATTGGCGATCCGGTCTGGGTGATCTTGATCTTCGCCATCGAAATTACTCCGTGATCGCTTCGGCCTGGGCCTCGGCTTCGGCAACGCTGGCGCCGCCACGGCCGAGCAGGTCCGCGACCTTCTTGCCGCGCCGCTGCGACACGGAACGCGGGGACGCCTGGTCCTTGAGCGCTTCGAAGGTCGCGCGGATCATGTTGTAGGGGTTGGACGTGCCGACCGACTTGGTCACGACGTCGTGGACGCCGAGGCTTTCGAAGATCGCGCGCATCGGGCCGCCGGCGATGATTCCGGTTCCCGAAGGAGCCGAGCGGACCGTCACGCGGCCGGCGCCGAAGTGGCCGAGGCCGTCGTGGTGCAGCGTGCGACCGTCACGCAGCGGAACGCGGATCATCGCCTTCTTGGCGGCAGCCGTCGCCTTGGAAATCGCTTCCGGCACTTCGCGGGCCTTGCCATGACCGAAACCAGCGCGGCCCTTGCCGTCGCCGACGATTACGAGCGCCGCGAAGCCGAAACGCTTGCCGCCCTTCACGGTCTTGGAGACGCGGTTGATATGGACGAGCTTCTCGATCAGCTCCTCGCCGCCGTCGTCGTCGCCACCACGGCCGCCACGACGGTCGTCACGACGCCCACGCCCGCCGCCACGGTCGTTGCCGCCACGGCCGCGTCCACCACCGGGACCGCCACGTCCGCCACGCGGGCCACGGCGCTGCTCCTCAGCCTGCGCCGGAGCCGCATCGGCGACTGCAGCCGCCTCGGCGGGGTCGGTGTTGACCTCGTTCGTCTGGTTCTCGTCAGCCATTTAAAACTCCAGTCCGCCTTCGCGCGCAGCGTCGGCGAGGGCCTTCACCCGGCCATGAAACAGGAAGCCGCCACGGTCGAACACGACCTGCGACACGCCGGCGGCCTTGGCGCGCTCGGCGAGAGTCTTGCCGACCGCCGCGGCGCTGTCCTTGGTCGCGCCGGTCTTGCCCTTGAGGTCCTTGTCGAGGCTCGAGGCAGAAGCGACAGTCTTGCCGGCCGCATCGTCGATGACCTGGGCATAGATATGCCGGCCCGAGCGGTGAACCGACAGCCGCGGCTTGCCGGCAGCCCGCGAACGAAGCGCGGTGCGAACCCGCCGACGGCGGCGTTCGAAGAGAGAGAGGATCGCCATGGCTACTTCTTCTTGCCTTCTTTGCGGAAGATGAACTCACCGCGGTACTTGATGCCCTTGCCCTTGTACGGCTCGGGCTTCCGCCAGCGGCGGATCTCGGCGGCAACCTGGCCGACCTTCTGCTTGTCGATGCCGCTGATCTCGACCGTGTTCGGGTCGGGAGTCTTGATGTCGACGCCCTCGGGAACGGGGTAGTTGACGTCGTGGCTGTAGCCGAGCTGCAGGCGCAGGTTCTTGCCCTGGGCCGCGGCACGATAGCCGACACCGGTGATCTCGAGCACCTTGGTGAAGCCCTCGGTCACACCGGTGACGAGGTTCTGCACGTTGGTGCGCTGCATTCCCCAGGCGGCGCGGTTGCGCTGCTGGTCGATGAGCGGGGTCACGCGAATTTCGCCCTCGGCGACCTCGTACTTCACGAGATCGTCGAGCAGCTGCATCGACAGCGTGCCCTTGGGGCCCTTCACCGTCAGGGTCTGGCCCTCGACGTTGGCGCTGACGCCCGAAGGCATCGGCACCGGCTTCTTGCCGATACGAGACATCAGAACACCTCCGCGAGCACTTCGCCGCCGACATTCTGGTCGCGCGCCTCGGCGTCCGACAGCACGCCGCGCGGGGTCGACACGATCACCGTGCCGAGGCCGTTGCGGATGCGGGGCAGCTCACGTGCCGCCGAATAGACCCGCCGGCCCGGCTTCGACACGCGCGCCAGGTGATGGATCGCCGGCTGGCCCTCGAAATATTTGAGCTCGATGCGCAGGCCGCGCTGGCCGGCAAGCTCTTCTTCCGAATAGCCGCGGATGTAGCCCTCGCGCTGAAGCACATCGAGGACGTTCGCGCGCAGCTTCGACGCCGGGGTCAGGATCGAATCCTTCTTCGCGGACTGGCCGTTGCGGATGCGGGTGAGCATGTCACCCAGAGGATCGGTCATCGCCATCTAATGATCCTCCCTTACCAGCTGGACTTCACGACGCCCGGGATCAGGCCCTTGTTGGCCAGCTCCCGAAGCATGATCCGCGACAGGCGGAACTTGCGATAATAAGCGCGGCTTCGACCCGTGAGCTCGCAACGGTTGCGGATGCGGGTCGGATTGCCGTTGCGCGGCAGCTCCGCCATCTTGAGGCGAGCAATCAGCCGCTCGGTCTCGTCCTTGGACTCGTCGTCCGCGATCGCCTTCAGCTTCGCATATTTCGCCGCGTTTTGCGCGACGAGCTTCTTGCGACGCTCGTTCTTGTTGATCGAACTCAGTTTCGCCATGACTTAAGTTCTTCTCCTTACGGGCAGGCGCGCTTACGCGGCCTGCCGCTGCTCCTCTTGCGGGAACGGGAAATTGAACAGGCGCAGCAGCTCGCGCGCCTCTTCATCCGTCTTCGCGGTGGTGGTGATGATGACGTCCATGCCCAGGACCTTGTCGATCTGGTCGTAATTGATCTCGGGGAAGATGATCTGCTCTTTGAGGCCCATGGCGTAATTGCCACGGCCGTCGAACGACTTGGCGCTGAGGCCCCGGAAGTCGCGCACGCGCGGCAGCGCGATCGTGACCAGCCGGTCCAGGAACTCGAACATGCGGTCCCGGCGCAGGGTGACCTTGCAACCGATCGGCATGCCTTCGCGCAGCTTGAACTGCGCGATCGACTTCTTGGCCTTGGTGATGACCGGCTTCTGGCCCGAGATCGCCTGCATTTCGGCAGCGGCGGTCTCGACTTTCTTCTTGTCCTGCGTCGCTTCGCCAACGCCCATGTTGATGACGATCTTGTCGAGGCGCGGGACCTCCATCCGGTTCTTGTAGCCGAACTTCTCCGTCATCGCCTGGACGATGCGATCGTCGTAATCGGCCTTGAGACGCGGCGTGTAAGCCTTCGCATCAGCCTTGCCGGCCTTCTTCTCGGCCTTGGGCGCCTTCTCAGCCTTCACCGGCTGCTCGGCCTGCTTGGCCTCGGTCTTGTTCTCATTGTCAGCCATTGATCAGCTCTCCGGACTTGGCGGCAACCCGGACCTTCTTGCCGTCGCGCTCCTCGAAGCGGACTCGGGTCGGCTTGCCGTCGGCGCCGACAACCGCAACGTTCGAGACGTGCAGCGGCGCTTCCTTGCGATCGATCCCGCCCTGCGGGTTCTCCTGCGATGCCTTGCGGTGGCGCGCGTGGACGTTGACGCCCGACACGACGACCTTGTTTTCCTTGGGCAGCGAACGGATGACCTCACCCGTGCGGCCCTTGTCCTTGCCGGCGAGGACGACGACCTTGTCGCCCTTGCGGATCTTGGCAGCGGCCATGGTTACAGCACCTCCGGCGCAAGGCTGATGATCTTCATGTGCTTCTTGGCGCGAAGCTCGCGGACGACCGGGCCGAAGATACGGGTGCCGATCGGCTCCTCGTTCTTGTTGACCAAGACGGCCGCGTTCGAATCGAAGCGGATGACCGAACCGTCGGGACGGCGGATGTCCTTCGCTGTGCGCACGATCACCGCGCGGTGAACATCGCCCTTCTTCACGCGACCGCGCGGCTGCGCTTCCTTGACGCTGACGACGATGATGTCGCCGACGCCCGCAACCCGGCGCTTCGACCCGCCCAGCACCTTGATGCACTGGACGCGCTTGGCGCCGCTATTGTCGGCAACGTCCAGGTTGGACTGCATCTGGATCATGGTTCGACCCTATCCTCTTTCAAATCTTCTCAGGCGTCCGCGTCGGCGTCGGCCTTGGCCTTCGCCTTCTTCGACGCCTTGGCAGGCTTCTCGGGCGCGGCCTCGGGCGTCTTGGTCGGAGCGCTGGTCTCCGGGTCGGCGATCTCGATCTCGGCCGCCTTGGCGACTCCGAGACGGTCGACGACCGCCCAGGTCTTCAGCTTCGACACCGGAGCGCATTCCTGGATGCGGACGATCTCGCCCGTGTGAAAAGCATTATCCGCGTCGTGCGCGTGGTACTTCTTCGACAGCTTGATGATCTTGCCGTACAGCGGGTGCTTCACCCGCCGCTCGACGCGGACCACGATGGTCTTGTCACCCTTGTCGGACACCACGGTGCCGGTGAGGACGCGCTTTGGCATTCCTATAGTCTCCTCAACCCTGCGCCGAAGCGTTGCCGGCTTCGGTCTTGCGGGCGCGCTGGTTCTGAAGCGTGCGGATGCGTGCGATGGTGCGGCGCACCTCGCGGACCCGGCTCGGCTTCTCGAGCTGGTTGGTCGCTGCCTGGAAGCGCAGGTTGAACTGCTCGCGCTTCAGGTCGCCGAGCTGCTGTTGCAGCTGGTCGTCGCTCTGCTGCTTGAGATCGTCGATCGCAGGCATCTTACTTTTCCTCCTCGACCAGGGTCTCGCCCAGGCGGGCAACGACCTTGGTCCTGATCGGCAGCTTCTCGGCCGCGCGCTCGAACGCT
>Ga0213875_10002382_pt1 | contig 11314 bp, 11 predicted proteins | sample BarmaccomBMRX_R8_FD_160105 | JGI IMG/M metagenome (GOLD analysis project Ga0213875, IMG submission 160105) | Root-associated microbial communities from Barbacenia macrantha in rupestrian grasslands, the National Park of Serra do Cipo, Brazil - RX_R8 | ecosystem: Host-associated > Plants > Roots... | reverse complement strand
TCGGGCTGCTGTCCGGCGGAGGCCGGCGCGCTCGGGGCGCCGGGGCCGGCGGCGCTGGCCTGGCGGCCGCCGCCCGGCCCGCCGGGGGCGGCCGCGACCAGCTTGGGCACGGGATAGGTCGTCGACACCGAGCCGAGGTGGGCGTAGGTGTAGACGTTGCCGGTCGCGTCCTGCAGCTCGACGTAGTGGCCGAGCGCGGGGCTGTCGCCCAGCCTGACGATGCGGCCGTCGTTGACCGCGACGACCGGCGACCCGGCGGCGGAGAAGATCGTGGTCCCGCGCGAGGACGGGTCCGACCCGATCGTCACCGCGGCGTTGGCGCCCCTGACCCGGTGCCCGGCGAGCGCGACGACCGAATCGTCGCCGTACTGGGAGCGCGCGGCCACCGGGAAGTGGCCCTGCACCATCCCGCCGAGGGCGCTGACGATCTGGGCCGGGATGCCGCCGATCAGCTTCGCGCGCAGCAGCACCGACTGCACGTACCAGCCGGCGTGGTTGTAGGCGAAGATCGCCTGCGAGAGGTTCTGCGACGCGCCCGCGGCGTGCAGGTAGCGGGCGGCCGCGAAGATCGCGTCGACCGGGTTGTAGGGATCGGCCACGCCGTCGCCGTTGGCGTCGACGCCCCACACCTTCCAGGTCGAGGGCAGGAACTGCATCCACCCCACGGCCCCCGCCGACGAGGTCGACAGGTTGCGCCCGTAGTCGGTCTCGATCTCGTTGATCGCCGCGAGCACCTGCCACGGGACCTGATACTGGATCCCGGCCGCCTGGTAGATCGGGATGAGGAAGGGCGGGATCTGGAACGAGTCGATGAAGAAGTTCGGGACCCCGGCCGGCGCCTGAGGCGGGAGCGTGAGCGAGAAGCCCGGGTTCGCGCCCAAGCCGCCGCTCGGCTCGGTCGAGCTGCTCGGCTTCGGCGCCCCGGCCGTGGCGGCGCCGTGGCGGGCCTGGCCCGGGCGGGTGCGGTGCTGCGAGGACGGCTTGCGCTTCGACGGCCTGCGTGATCGCTTCGGCTTGGCGGGCGACGGGGAGGGCTTGCGGCGGGGTGGAGCTGGGGTCGAGGCCGAGCTCGAGGTCGTGTTCGGGGCCGTGGTGGTCGGGCTCGGCGCGGTGGTGGTCGTCGTGGTCGTCGTCGTGGTCGTGCTCGTCGGCGGGCTGTTCTGGGTGCCGCTCTGCACCGGGATCGTCGTCGTGGTCGTCACCGTCTGCACGCCGCTGGCGGTGACCGTGACCTGAGTGATCGTGGTGGGTGTCGTGCACGTCATGACGACCTTGCCGCCGGGGGGGACCTGCAGCGCCGACGGGGGCGTGCCCGCCGGGACGGTGGAGGTCGGCTCCACCTGCCCGTCGACCAGCGTCGTCTGCACCGCGCACGGTGCCCCGGCGGCAGCGGCGGCATCGGCGGTCCGCCCAAGCGCGAGGGCGAGCGATGCGACGAGCGCCCCAAGGAGCGCTCCAAGGAGCCCTGCGAGCGCCGAGCGTGAGCGGAGTGCGCCCGCCCGCGCCATACCGTCGCCGTGTCCGCGTGTCCGATCGACCATCATTGTGAGAACGCACGCCGAACCAGGCGCCCGCGTTCGACGGTACTGGATCGCTCCGACGGATGGCAACGGAGAACCGGAACCCTCACCGGTCGCTCACGAGATGGCAACACGAAGGCTTGAGTCGAGGGTGAGACATCACATCGGAGAACGGCGGCGATAGAGTCGGCATGATGAGCGACGAGCAGGGATTCACCGATCGCGTCACCCGGCAGGGCGAGGAAGCGGTCGGCAAGCTTGCGCAGGAGCTGCTCGAGAACTCGGTCGTCTCGGGCGCCCTGACCCGGGTGTTCGAGACCCGGGAGAAGGCGATGCGTGCCCAGGAGATCGCGCTGCAGGCGCTCGGTCTGCCGTCGGCGAGCGACCTCGAGCGCCTGACGCGCCGGGTGCGCAACGTCTCCCAGCGCCTCGAGGGCATCGAGGACGCGCTCGACCGGCTCGAGGAGCGCCTCCCGCGCGGCGCCCAGACCCGGTCGCTCGAGGAGCGCCTGGAGCGGATCGAGGCGGCGCTCGTGCGCCTCGAGGCCGCGGCGCAGGCTCCCCGGCCCGCGCGATCGCGCCGGGCCGCGGCGGCCAAGCCCGCCGCCGGGCCCGCGCGGGGCAGCTGACCACTGTTCGCGCCGGGCAGCAGACCAGTGTCCGCGCCGGGCAGCAGAGCAGTATCCGCGCCGGACAGCTGACCAGTATCCGCGTCCGCAGGACTTGCGGACGGGGGCACTACCGGCCGGCGAGCGCGGCGGCCGCGAGCCCGCCGAGGGCGAGCTCAGCCTCGCGCAGCGCGTCGGGCTCGATCCGGCGCCGGTCGTGCGCGAGCAGGTCGGTGACGATGAGCGCCGCGCCCGCGACCAGCGATCGGCGGGCGGCGAGCGCGAACAGGGTCGCCGCCTCCATCTCGACCGCCGCGGCCCCCTGGTCGCGCCACGCCTGCTCGGCGCCGGCGGGCGCATCGTAGAAGAGGTCGGTGGAGACGACGGTCACCTCGCGCGCGGTACCGGCGCGCGCGAGCGCCGCGGTCAGCGAGGGGTCGGGCGCCACCCGGGTTCCCGCGGCGAGCGCGCGGTCGGGCGCCACCCGCGTCCGCGCGGCGAGCGCGCGGCTGCACCCGTCGTCGGCGAGCGCCGCCGAGACGACGAGCAGATCGCCGAGCGCCAACGTCGGGTCGAGCGCGCCGCAGGTGCCGACGCGGACCATCGTGCGCGCGCCGAGCTGCGCGAGCTCGGTGATGACGATCGCCGCGCTCGGCCCGCCCATGCCGGTGCTCTGGATCGTCATCGGCTTGCCGTCGACGATCGCGTCACCGCTGTAGCCCCACAGCCCGCGGGTGAGGTTGAACATCTTCGGCTGGTGCAGCAGCGACTGCGCGAGCGCGAGCGCGCGGGCCGGGTCGCCGGGCAGCAGCACGCGCTCGGCGAGCGGGGCGGTGGGCTGCACGTGCAGCGTCGGCGCCATCGCGGCAGCGTAGAGCCGGCCGCCCGTAGACTCGCTTGAGACGGATTTCTCGTAGCGATTGACACGAGAGGTTGAGCGGGGTATAAAGGATGCCTCAACGCAAGGCCACAGGCCGGAGCGTGATCGCGCCGCGCGGCGCGATCGCGAGGCGCCGCCGGAAACGTGACGAGCGCCGACGGCCGACGCAGCGGGCCGCTGCGCCCGCGGGCGGCGGGGCCACGAACTCACCGGGACCCCGCCGCCAACTTGCGACCTCCGTGCCGGCGTGAGCGACGAGCTCGAGGCGCGCGTGCGCGCTGCCGGGCTGCTGACCCCCGGGCGGGCGGTCGTCGTCCTGTACTCGGGCGGGGGCGACTCGACCTGCCTGCTCGATCTCGCGGCGCGGATCGCGGGGGCGCCGGCGGTGACCGCGCTGCACCTCAACTACGGGCTGCGTGACGCCGCCGCCGGCGACGAGCGCCACTGCCGGGCGACATGCGCGGCCCTCGGGGTCGCGCTCGCGGTCCGGCGGCCGCGCCGGCCCGCGGTCGGCAACCTGCAGGCCTGGGCGCGCGATCAGCGCTACGGCGCGGCGGCCGCGCTCGCCGAGCCCCGCGGGGCCGATGTCGCGGCGGGGCACACGGCCACCGACCAGGTGGAGACGATCCTCTACCGCCTCGCCTCCTCGCCGAGCCGCCGGGCGCTGCTCGGCATGCGCCCCCGCGACGGCCGGCTCGTCCGCCCGCTGCTCATGTTCACGCGCGCGGACGCGCGCGCGTACTGCCGGGCACGAGGCCTGGGCTGGCGCGAGGACGAGTCCAACGCCGCGGACGCCTACGCCCGCGGGCGGATCCGGGGCGAGCTCGTGCCGGCGCTTGAGCGGATTCACCCCGCGGCGCAGGCCAACGTGCTCGCGCTCGCCGAGATCCTGCGCGAGGAGGCCGACGTCCTCTCAGAGCTCGTCGACGCCGCGCTCGCCGACGGCGACGCGATCGAGCTGGCACGGCTGCGGTCCCTGACCCCGGCGCTGCGCCGCCTCGTCGTCCAGCGCCTCGCCGACGCGACCGCCGGCCGTCCCGCCGCGGGCGTCGCGCGGCGCGCCGAGGAGATCGCCGCGCTGCCCGACTCCGGGACCGCCGCGCTCGATCTCCCCGGCGGCGTGCGGGCGACCGCGCGGTCCGGGCGGCTGCGCTTCGGGCGCACGCCGAACGATCGCGCCCCGCACGGTGGTGCCCCAGTCCCCGGCGCCGAGGCCCCCGCCGACGGTGGCAACCAGCGCGCGGAGCGCGCCCTAAACCAACCCGCGGAGCCCGCCCCTAAGATGCAGGAGTGAGCGACGACGGAGCGATCGGCGAGGTCCTCGTCACCGCGGAGGACCTGCAGCGCCGTGTCGCCGAGCTCGCCGCCGAGGTCTCGCGCGACTACGTGGACAAGGACCTGCTGCTCATCGGGGTGCTGAAGGGCGCCGTGTTCTTCCTCGCCGACCTCATGCGCCACCTCGCCATCCCCGTTGAGGTCGACTTCATGGCGGTCGCCTCCTACGGGTCGGCGACGCGCTCGTCGGGGGTCGTGCGGATCCTCAAGGACCTCGACGCGGCGATCGAGGGCCGCGACGTGCTGATCGTCGAGGACATCGTCGACTCGGGCCTGACGCTGCAGTATCTGATGCGCAACCTCGCCGGACGCAACCCGGCGTCGCTCGAGGTGTGCGCGCTGCTGATCAAGCCCGAGCGCCGGAAGGTCGACCTCCAGACGCGGTACGTCGGGTTCGAGATCCCCGACCGGTTCGCGATCGGCTACGGCCTCGACCTCGCCGAGCGCTACCGCAACCTGCCGTACGTGGCCGCCCTGCGGCCGGGATCGACCGGCTGAGCGGACAAACGCTCCTGCTAGGCTACCTGATCCGCGGCAGATCAGTCCGGGGTCTCAAGGACGAAGGTCGCGCACCGCCATCATGAGCAGGTTCTTCAAGAGCGCCGCCTTCCCGATCCTGATCGTCGTCGTCCTGGCGTTCTTCGCCCAGAAGCTGATCGGGAGCTCGACCCACGGGCCGTCGCATTCGTTCGGCAACCTGCTGGTCCAGCTCGACCAGCACAAGGTCAGAAAGCTCTCGCTGGACCAGAAGTCCAACAGCGCCGACGTCACGCTCGCGGACGGGACGGCCTACACGGTCGGGTATCCCGACTCCTACGCGACAGCGCTGATCACCAAGGCGCAGTCCGACGTCCCGCAGAACAGCTTCAACATCGAGACCAAGGGGTCGAGCGCGTGGCTGTCGCTGCTGACCTATCTGCTCCCGGTCGTCATCTTCATCGTCTTCTGGCTGTTCATCATGAACCAGGTCCAGGGCGGCGGCTCCAAGGTCATGTCGTTCGGCAAGTCGCGCGCCAAGCGGATGTCGGTCGACTCGCCGAAGATCACCTTCCGCGACGTCGCCGGGGTCGACGAGGCGGTCGAGGAGCTGCACGAGATCAAGGAGTTCCTCGAGAACCCGAAGAAGTTCCAGGCGCTCGGCGCGCGGATCCCCAAGGGCGTGCTCCTGTACGGGCCGCCGGGAACGGGCAAGACGCTGCTCGCGCGCGCCGTCGCCGGCGAGGCGGGCGTGCCGTTCTTCTCCATCAGCGGGTCTGACTTCGTAGAGATGTTCGTCGGCGTCGGCGCCTCGCGCGTGCGCGACCTCTTCGAGCAGGCCAAGCAGAACTCGCCCTGCATCATCTTCATGGACGAGATCGACGCCGTCGGCCGCCATCGCGGCGCGGGCCTGGGCGGAGGCCACGACGAGCGCGAGCAGACGCTCAACCAGCTGCTCGTCGAGATGGACGGATTCGAGATGAAGGACAACATCATCCTCATCGCCGCCACCAACCGGCCCGACATCCTCGACCCGGCGCTGCTGCGGCCCGGCCGCTTCGACCGCCAGATCGTCGTCGACCGCCCCGACCGCACGGGCCGCAAGAAGATCCTCGAGGTCCACACGCGCGGCAAGCCACTCGCGCGCGAGATCGACGTCGACGCGCTCGCCGGTCAGACGCCGGGCTTCACCGGCGCCGACCTGTCCAACCTCGTCAACGAGGCGGCGCTGCTCGCCGCCCGCAACGGCAAGCGCGAGATCACCCAGCTCGAGCTCGAGGAGGGGATCATGCGCGTGATCGCCGGTCCCGAGAAGAAGACCCGGGTGATGAGCAACAAGGAGCGGCGGATCACCGCCTTCCACGAGATGGGCCACGCGATCGTCGGGCACTACACGCCCAACAGCGACCCGATCCACAAGATCTCGGTCATCTCCCGCGGCCAGGCGCTCGGCTACACGATCTCGCTGCCCGGCGAGGACAAGTTCCTGACCACGCGCGCCGAGCTGCAGGACACGATGGCGATGACGCTCGGCGGTCGGGCGGCCGAGGAGATCTGCTTCGAGGAGATCACGACGGGCGCGTCGAACGACCTTGAGAAGGTCACCCAGACGGCCAAGCAGATGGTGATGCGCTTCGGGATGTCCGAGAAGCTCGGTCCGCGGGTGTTCGGGCACGACCACGGCCAGCCGTTCCTCGGGCGCGAGTTCAGCGCCGAGCCCGACTACTCCGACGAGATCGCGCGCGAGATCGACGACGAGATCCGTCGCATCGTGGAGGCCGCCCACGTCCAGGCCAAGGACATCCTCGCCGAGCGCCGCGAGTCGCTGACCAAGCTCTCGGAGATCCTGATCAAGCGCGAGACGATCGAGAAGGACGAATTCGAGGCGCTCCTCGACGGCCGCACCGAGGAGGAGGTCTTCGGCTCCGAGGCGCCGGCGCCCCCCGAGATCCCGGCCGGCGCCGACACCCCCGCGCAGCGTGCCGGCCGCGACGCGCCCCGTCCGCTGCCCCGGCCGGGTCTGGCCGGCGGCGCCGCGGACTAGAACCCGTGTCCGCGGGACGCGGGCACTAGGTGATCCTTCGCCTGACGCGGGTCTGGCTGCCGCTCGGGATTGGGGTCGCCGGGGTGGTCCTGCTGTTCCTCGGCCACTTCAGCTACTCGGAGCTCGCCGACACCCACTCGCTGGAGTCGGCGGTGGGCGTCGGGTTCGTGATCGTCGCGCTCATCGTGTGGCTGACCAACTGGCTGTTTCGCCTCAGTCTCCAGTCCAACGCCGAGCGCGAGGAGGAGGAGCGGGCGCGCGAGCACTTCGACCGCACGGGGCGCTGGCCCGACGAGGAGCCGACGTGAAACGGGGGCCGCAGTGACCGGGGAGCCGACGTGACCGTGGGGACCGCAGTGACCCGGGAGCCGACATGACCGGGGAGCCGACGTGACCGGGGAGCCGACGTGACCGAGGAGCCGACGTGACCGCGGGGCCGCGGATCATGGGGATCGTCAACGTCACCCCCGACTCGTTCTCCGACGGCGGGCGCTACCTCGATCCGGGGGCGGCGGTGCAGCATGGGCTCGCGCTCGTCGCCCAGGGTGCCGCGATCCTCGACGTCGGCGGCGAGTCCACCCGGCCCGGAGCCGAGACGGTCGGCGAGGCGGTCGAGCTCGAGCGCGTCGTGCCGGTGCTCGAGGGGTTGCGGGGCGTCGGCGCGCAGCTGTCGATCGACACCTCGAAGGCGTCGGTCGCCGCCGCGGGCCTCCGCGCCGGGGCGACGCTCGTCAACGACGTCACGGCGCTGCGCGGTGACCCGGCGATGGCGGGCATCGTCGCGGACGCCGGGGTGGACTGCTGCCTCATGCACATGCTGGGCGAGCCGCGGACGATGCAGGACGATCCCCGCTACGACGATGTCGTCTCCGAGGTCAAGGCGTTCCTGCAGGCGCGGATGGCCGCCGCCGTCGAGGCGGGGATCGCCGAGGAGCGCATCCTCCTGGATCCCGGGATCGGGTTCGGCAAGACGCTCGAGCACAACCTCGAGCTGGTGCGCCGGCTCGACGAGCTCGTTGCGCTCGGGCGGCCGATCGTGTTCGGGGCCTCGCGCAAGTCGTTCCTCGGGCAGATCACCGGGGCGGCGCTCGACGGGCGGGTGGTCGCGACGGTGGCCGTCAACGTGCTGGCCTACGAGCGCGGGGCCAGCGTCTTCCGGGTCCACGACGTCCACCCCACGCGCGATGGGCTCGAGGTCGCGGCTGCTACGTTCTCACGGCCATGGCCCGGGACGACGCCGACTATGACCCCGACGAGGTAGAGGACGAGCCTGAGGCCTCCGAGCCCGAGGTCGCGATCGAGATCTCGGGACTGTCGCTGTACACGCACGTCGGGGTGACCGCCGCCGAGCGCGAGGTCGGCCAAAGGCTGCTGCTCGACCTGCGCCTCGATGTGACTGATTGCGACGCCACGGTCACAGATCGGATCGAGGACACCGTCGACTACGGGCAGGTGTGCGACTCGGTCAACCTCGTCGCCCAGCAGCGGACGTACAAGACGCTCGAGCGGCTGTGCGCGGCGATCGCCGAGCGGCTGCTCGCGCAGTACGGCCCCGAGGCGGTGTGGGTCAAGGCGGCCAAGCCCGAGCCTCCGCTCGCGCTGCCGGTGACCGAGGTCTCGGTCGAGGTGTGGCGCGAGGCCGAGCACGGCGAGTGAGCCGGCGCCGCCACGACGTGCGCGGACGGGGTTGACGTGGGCGGGCGGGCCTGACGTGCGCGGGTACCTCGGGCTGGGGTCGAACATCGGGGACAGCCGCGCCCATCTCGAGGCGGCGGTGGCCACGCTCGCCAAGCACGGGGTGCGCGTGCTGCGCTCCTCATCGACGTACCGGACCGAGCCCGTGGGGCTCGTGCTCGACCAGCCCGAGTTCCTCAACGCCGCGATCGAGATCGACACCGAGCTCGCCCCCGAGGCGCTGCTCGACGCCTGCAAGGCGGTCGAGCACGAGGTGGGGCGGGCGGCCGGGGGGCCGCGGCACGGCCCGCGGGTGATCGACGTCGACCTGCTGCTGCTCGGCAACGAGCGCTACGCGTCGCCGCGGCTGACCCTCCCCCACGCGGAGGTCAGCTCGCGACGGTTCGTGCTCGTGCCCCTGCTCGAGCTCGACTCCGACCTCGCGCTCCCCGACGGCGAGCGGCTCGACGCGCTGCTGGCGGGGCTGAACCGAGCCCGGCCCGCCCAGGCGGTCCGTTGCGCCGGGCCCCCGCTGCACGTCAAGCGGTCCGACGCCGGCCGATAATCCCGCCCGATGCTGCTCGTCGTCGACGTCGGCAACACCCAGACCCATTTCGGCGTCTATCCCGACGCGGACGCGATCGTCTCCGAGCACTGGCGGTTCGCCACCGTGCGCGAGTCCACCTCCGACGAGCTCGCCTCCAAGCTCGGCAACCTGCTCGAGCTGCGGGGGCTGCACTTCGCCGACGTCGAGAGCTCGATCATCTCCTCGACGGTGCCGTCACTGGCGGATCAGTGGACGGCGATGTCGCGGCGCTATCTCGGCCACGAGATGCTCGTCGTCGGCCCGGCGATCCGCACCGGGATGCCGATCCGGATCGACAACCCGCGCGAGGTCGGCGCCGACCGGCTCGTCAACGCCGTGGCCGCCTACGCGCGGGTCGGCGACGCGTGCGTCGTCGTCGACTTCGGGACCGCGATCACCTACGACATCGTCTCCGGCGCCGGCGAGTACCTCGGCGGCATCATCACCCCCGGCGCGGAGATCTCGATCGACGCGCTGTACGAGCGCGCGGCGAAGCTGCCGAAGGTCGAGCTCGCCGAGCCGCGGGCGCTGATCGGCAAGTCGACGGTCGAGGCGATCCGCTCGGGCATCGTGTTCGGGTTCGCGGGCCAGGTCGACGGGATCGTGCGGCGGCTGCGCGACGAGCTCGGAGACGGGACCCGGGTGGTGGCCACCGGCGGTCTCGCTTGGGTGCTCGTGCCGGCGGTCCGCGAGACGATCGACGAGATCGACGAGCTCCTGACGCTGACCGGGCTGCGACTCATCTGGGAGCGCAACCAGGAGTAGTGGCCGGCCCGACCACAACCACGGGGGCCCGCGTCAGGCGAGCGCCGAGACCTCGGGGACGGGGACGTCGGGGGTCCGCGCGACGGTCGCGGCGAGGATGAGAAACGAGATCCGCCGCCGGCTGTCGGGCTCGGCGGCCGTGAGCTCCTCGTAGGCGCGAATCAGCTCGCGCAGCACCGCGAACACCGGCGCGTCGTCGATGTCGTCGGGCACGTCGCAGGACAGCCGCGCCAGCGCGATCATCTCGGGGCCGTTCTCGTGCCCGCGCATGGTGGCGATCGCGCCCAGCATGAGGAACTCCGAGACGCGGTCCAGCAGCAGGTGGGACGCACGGTCGCGCTCGCCGATCGCGACCCCTGCCGGCGCCAGCGGTTCCCCGGCCGCGATCCGCAGCGACTGCAGCGACGTGATCTCGGCGATCTGCGCCACCGAGAGCCCGACCTGGAGCGCGGAGCGCAGCTGGACCACCGCCGAGACCATCGGGTGACCGTAGGGCGCGTCGGAGGCGAAGAGGATCTGGCCGGGCGGCACCAGCGCGAACAGCGTCTGCAGGTCCGCCGGCATCCACCACGCGGTGTCGAACAGCAGGTTCGGGTGATCGGCGGCGACGCGCCAGATCCACGACAGGTCACAGATCCCGGCGTGGGCGAGGATGAGGCGAGCCTCGGGGAACTCGCCGGCGAGCTGGACGGCGTGGGCGCCGAGCGCCGGGATCCCGCGCCCGGCGTGGATGAGGATCGGCAGTCGCCGCTCGTGGGCCATCGCCGCGAGCGACCGGACGGCGGGATGGTCGAGGCTGAACTGCTCGGCGCGAGGATGGAGCTTGATGCCTCGGGCGCCGGCGTTCAGCGCGCGCTCGGCCTCCTGCGGCGCGTCGCCCGCGTTCGGGCTCACCCGGCAGAACGGGGTCAGCAGGCCGTCCGCGCGGTGCGCCGCCTCGATGACCATGTCGTTGGCGGGCGGATAACCATCGGGCTCGTGCATCGGGAACGTGAACGCGCCGACCGCCCCGGCGGCGCGCAGGACGTCGAGCAGCTCGTCGACCGACTGGCGCATCCCGTCCGGGTCGTTGTCGCCGAGGTGGGTGTGGGCGTCGAACAGCTCCACGCCGGGGAGCTCCGAGCGCATCTGGTCGGCCCAGGGTGCAAGGGTGGGGACGAGATCCACGCGATGGATTCGTAGCATGGAGCGACCGTGACCTCGCTGATGGATGGAGTGCGCACCCTGTCGGACCCGTGGACGCTCGGGGGCGTGCCGATCGCCAACCGGGTCGTGCTCGCGCCGCTCGCCGGCATCGGGAACTGGTTCGTGCGCCTACAGGCCAGACGCCACGGCGCCGGCCTGGTCACCTCCGAGATGGTCTCGAGCTTCGCGGTGCACTACCGCAACGAGCGCACCTGCCGGGAGCTGTTGCGCATCCACCCA
>Ga0213875_10002381_pt1 | contig 11315 bp, 14 predicted proteins | sample BarmaccomBMRX_R8_FD_160105 | JGI IMG/M metagenome (GOLD analysis project Ga0213875, IMG submission 160105) | Root-associated microbial communities from Barbacenia macrantha in rupestrian grasslands, the National Park of Serra do Cipo, Brazil - RX_R8 | ecosystem: Host-associated > Plants > Roots... | reverse complement strand
AGCACCCGCACCGGATCCCCGGCCCGTTCCCGCAGCCAGCCGAACGCCAGCGCCTCCCCACCGTGATAGGCCGCCACCAGCGCCGCCGTCCGCTGCGCCCGCCCCGGATCCCGGTCGCGACCGTCCTCGTCCCACCGCGGAATCTCGCTGACCTGGAACGCCTCCAGACCGCACAACCGCCGCCAGGCCGAGACCATGGTTACTCCGCCCACCGCTGCCGGAAGCGCTCGATCAGGTCGTCGGCCTCAGCGGCGCTGATCTCCACCAGTTCCGGCCCGAAATTCTCGCCCCGCTCGTGCTGGTAGATCGCGTTCGTGAATTGCCAGGAGCAGTCCCGGGTGAATGATTCGTCGACCGGGCCCTCCGCCGTGTTGCGCCGGCGGACCAGTCCAGACGGGTCCGCGGCCGTTCTCCCGGTCCCGACGACCGCAAAGTAGATGATCTTCTCGGCCACTTATTTTTCCTGTTCTCTGAATGGGCGGAAATCGAGGGCAGCGGGCGGGATCGGGACCTCGGCCGAGACGCGCTGCTGGTATTCGCGAAGGCGAGCGCGCTCGGCTGGAGAGGTCCGGGGCGATTCGATTTTTTCGTAGGCGTCGTGGGTTTTCTGCTTGGCTTCCCAGCTCTCCGAAGTGTGGAACTGAACCTCGAAGTACTGGCCGCTGGACGGGTCGCGCCACTGGCTGTTGATGCCCTTGTACTCGCGGCCGGACCAGTTCGGTTTGAAAGCGATTAGTTCGTGGCCATCGGTCCTGAGTAGCCTCCGCGCGGCGTCAACTTCGGAGCTGTAGTGCTCGAAGTCGAAAATGTACGTGTAGCGAATGCCATCGTGGATGCCGGCGGCGAGATCGTCGGCTGGGCGATCGGGCTCTGTCGCCATCATCTTGGCCAGCTTTTCTTTGAAGCGGTCGGGGGATTTCAGGGCGAATTTCTCGGTGTCGGGGACCAGGGTGCCGTGGTCGAGCTGGGCTTCGACGCGGCGAACGGCCGGGGTCAGTCCATGATCGCCATAGCTACCGTCGGAGCTCCGGCCCTCGGCGGCCCGGCGGGCGGTCAGTTGCTGGTCGGCGACGTGGTTGGCGGGGGGATCGAGACGGAGGCCCTTCCAGGACCAGCCGCCGTCGGGGGTGCGGTGGGGATCGTCGTCGGTGGCCGGGACGCGATCGGCGGCCCGCAGGTCGGCATAGAGCTGGGCCCGGGTGCGCTGCTCGTCCGGCGGCGGGTCCACGGGACCATCGGCGGGGCCGGGGGCCTCGTCGGCGGGGGCGGGCCGGTCGGTTGCCATCGGGGTGGGCTGCTCCCGGACACGGTCGGGGGCAAGGTGCGGCAGAAAGTGTCATCCGTAGATTGCACGGATACCTCAGCCGTGTGGTTCGCAGCCGCCTTGGGCCAAGCCGGCCCGGGATCAGACCAGCGGGCGGGGGACCGGCTGGCCGGGCTCACGCCAGCCCCACCAGCCCAGGATGCACAGAGCGATGAACGCCAGTGCCGCCAGCAGCCGCGCCCACGGGGCGATGACCTCGCCGACCACGTTGATGGCATCGGTGACCCAGGCCGGAGTGGGGCCCGGAACCCCCGGCAGGTAGACCGGGGCGGTCAGGATCAGGCGGAGCAGCACCAGCCAGTCCAGCCGGGACGCCGGATAGACCGCCAGCAGCACGATCGCCATCACGTCGTACCAGGGACGCTGATAGGACCAGACCAGCAGCCAGGCCAGGCTGATGGCGAGGGCCGGGCTCAGCGCGGGCAGCTGCGGGGTGCCGTCCGGGAAGCGCAGGAACGCCAGGATCGCGACCGCGAAGAACGCGACCGCGGCGATCGCGGTCAGGTGGGGCGGGACCAGGAACGCGCCGAACGCCTTGTACCCGAACGGCCGGTAGAAGATCTGGTACATCGTGTCCCAGGTGGTGGCCGGGCCCCGGCTGATCAGCACCGAGACGGCCGGGTGACCGGCCGCCGCGTAGACCGGGGCCAGCACGACCAGGAAGCCGGCCGCGGCGGCGGCCAGCTCGGCGACGGTCCGGCCGACCGCCCGTCCGGCCGACCTGCCCAAGCCCGTCAGCGCGGCCCAGATCACGCCTACGCCGAAGGCCGCGAACGGGATCTTGATCGCCGCCGCCACCCCGATAAACAGGCCCGCCAGCAGGAAGCCGGCCAGCCGGGGCCGCTCCGCCGACTCGTCCGGCCCCGGCCGGGCCCGCAGCACCAGGATCCCGAGCAGGCCGAACGCGGCCGCCAGGCCGTCGATGTGCCCGCTGGCCACGATCTCCCACAGCAGCAGCGGGTTGGCCGTCCACAGCAGGTGACCGCGCAGGCGGCGGGCCGGGTCCGACCGCAGGGTCCGGTCCAGCAGCAGCACGATCAGGCCGAACGCGATCGAGTTCCACAGCTTGAGCCAGAACGTGATCCGCGCCATCGAGGTGCCGCCGAGCTTGGCGGCCGCCCATTCCTCGGCGGTGGCGACCGGGCCGTAGACCGACACGTTCGTCTCCCACGTGGGCGGGATCCACTGGCCGACCGGGTCGCCGGACTTCTTCAGCTCCAGCGGGGTCATCACGTAGGGGCTGTGCCCGGTCGCAGCCATCCGGCCGTTGGCCGCGTAGTCGAGGATGTCGGTCGACCCGGCGGCCGGCAGCACGGTCAGCACGCCCACCACCAGCACCGCGAAGGCGACGATGACGCGGGCCGGAGGGCGGGCGCCGCGGGCCACCGCCAGCAGCCCGGCGATGACCCCGATGCCGCCCGCCGCCACCGCCGCGAACAGCGCGAACGTCACCTGGGCGGCCCCCGGGTGCAGCCAGATCCACCACGGCGGGCCGGCCGCCGGCCGCGGCAGGCTCACCACCGACAGGGTGGGGCCGGCCACCGAGACCGCGATCATGACCAGCACCGAGGCCAGGATGCCGACCGCCGCGACCCAGGCCAGGATCAGCCGCAGCCGGTCGGGGGGAGGCTGGTCGCGGGTCCGGCGGCCGGGCGCGACCGGGGTGGCGACGGATGCGTCGGAGTACCCCGGGCGGGTCGCCTGGTCGTCACCGTGCGCGCTGCTCAACTTGCCTGCCTGCCGGTTCGAGAGCGACGGATACGCCTCGAAGGTACCGGATCGGCGCCGCCGACCACGGCCAGGCTGGCCCGCAACCCGGCGGTCAGGCGAGGCGGGCGGCAGAGCTGCCGGTGCGGACCTCCCCCTCCGGGATCCCGGCCTGCCCTACTGCCGCGCAGCCTGGTCGAGGCGGGATTGCCGCACCAGCTGGGCCCGCAGGGTTTCGGTGTCATCCGCGTCGACGGTCATGACCCGGCCGGCGCCGAGGGCCTGGCGGTCGAGTACGGTCCCGGTTCTGGTCGCCCACCAGCGGCCGGCGCTGCTCGGCCAGACGTGCCAGCCGGGGAACTGCGCCTGCAGTTCGGCCGCCGCCTGGTTCCCGCCTGCCATGACCGGAGACCCCATTCCGTCACGTGGATGACATCACTCGCTTCGCTCCGTGACTTACGTATACAAAATGGAGGGAGATGCGGATCGTGTCAAGCTGAACGCATAATGTTCCGGGGGGGACGTCTGGGCCCGGAGGTGTCAACCGTGCAGGAACGTCCCGCCTACCTTCGAGTGGCTGATGAACTGCGTCAGCAGATCCAGTCCGGCCACTATCAGCCGGGTGCGCGCCTGCCCACGATGGAGGAGCTGCGCCGCTTCTACGGCGTCTCGGAGATCGTCATCCGGCACGCGGTCTCGCTGCTGCGGCACGAGGGCCTGGTCGAGACCCGCCGGGGCGGGGGCACGGTGGTGCGGGCCCGCCCGCAGGTGCGGCGGCGGGCGATGGAGCGCTACACGGTCGACGCCCAGCAGGCGCAGGGACGCTACGTCACCGACCCGCGCACGTCGTTCACCGAGGACCACGCGATCGGCTGGGAGGACTACCGGCTCACGGCCCGCTACTCCGAGGCCACCGCCGACGAGGAGCTGGCCGCGCTGTTCGGGGCCGAGCCGGGCACCGCCCTGCTGCGCCGGCACTTCGTGTTCTACGTACGCGGCGAGCCCGAGCAGATCAGCATCAACTTCCTGCCGCTGGCGCTGGTGGCCGGTACCCCGGTGGCCGACCCGGCCCGGGAGCCCTGGCCCGGTGGCACGCTGGCGCAGCTGGCTTACCTCGGCCACCCGGTGTCGCGGGTGGAGGAATCGGTGCGGGCCCGGCTGCCGACCGAGCCCGAGACCCGGACCCTGCAGCTGGCCCGGGGGGTGCCGGTGTTCGCGATCATGCGCCGCCTGATCTCCGGCGACGACGTGCTGGAAGTGTGCCGCCACATCGTGATCCCGGCCGACCGGGTCGTGCTCGAGTACGGCATCGACCTCCCGGCGGCGGGGCCCGTCGGCGCACCCGGCGACTTAGGAAAATCTCGGACCGAAAAGTCCGAATTTACGGGTCGATGTGCACTTTCCGTAGCCTGGGTTTTACTTGACGCTGACCCTACTGGAGAGTAACTTTCTGGTCCGACCGAGGCGTGGTCTACGTCACAGTGACGTTTTGCGCCGTATCGCCGGTCTTCCGTAAGAGGTGCCGATGGCCAGCCCGCAGCGCAGCGGCACACTGGATCACTCCCTGGGAGCGCCATGTCGATGAGAGCAGAACCCAGTGCCCGCTTCGCGATGGGGCGGGTCCGCTGGCGGCGGTTCGCGTTCATCATGGTCCCGTCGGCCGTGGTGGCGGCGATCTTGATCGGGCTGACCGCCGAGGGCGCCATCGGGGCCAACATCTCGGTGTCCGGGCAGGAGTACACGGTCACCGCCAATCAGCTCAAGGGCACCGGCTTCGAGCAGTTCGGGTCGACCGTGACCTCGGGCAAGCGGCAGATCCCGGTGGCCGAGTCGGCGATCCGGTCCGCCACCCTGGACAATCTGTGCCAGGCGGTCAAGATCGGCTCGGTCACCCTGCTGCTGCGGGCCGGCCGCTCGTCCGGTCACCCGGTATCGGCCAGCAACCTGATCGTCGACGCCAGCTCGCTCAGCGGTGACGCGACCTTCAGCAACATCGCCATCGGCCAGGACGCGGGGACGCTGAACGAGGTCCCCGGCACCACCGGCACCCCCGGGACGTTCGGCGAGCAGGCCGACACCGTGCTGATCAACCACCTGGTGCAGAACACCTGGCTGACCACGGCGGGCACGTTCACGCTCCCCGGCCTCGCGCTGAGCGTCAGCACCAGTGGCGGCTCCTGCCCGTGATGGCGGCCTCCGAGAACGCCGGCCCGGCCCGGCGGGCGCGCTCCGGGCCACGGCCCGGCACCTGGCGGTACGAGTTCCGCGGGTGGCGGCGGACCCGCCCGTTCTGGGGCGGGCTGCTGCTGGTCGTGGCCGGGCTGGAGATGCTGCTGATCCCGCTGACCGGGGTGCTCGCCCGGGGCCAGATCAAGCTGGTCATCTACGTCGGGATCGGCGGCGTGTTCGGCATCCTGATCGGCGCGCTGCTGATCGCCTGCGGGCTGGCGCTGTGGTTCACCCCGGCCTACAAGACGTTCTACGCGATCGCCGGGGTGCTGCTGTCGCTGCTGTCGTTCATCGGCACCAACCTGGGCGGCTTCTTCATCGGGATGCTGCTCGGCATCGTCGGCGGGTCGCTGGCCTTCGGCTGGGCGCCGGCCGCGTGGGCCGAGCCCGCTCCGCCGCCCCGGCCCGAGCCACCCCAGCAGGACGCCCCGTCACCCGAGCACCACGAGCCGTCTGAGCCCCACCAGTCCCGCCAGCCACCGGAGCCACCCGAGCCCCAGCAGCCGCCCGAGCCGCCCGACGCCGGGATGGAGATCCTCGACCAGCCCCGGACCTGGGGGCTGGGCGAGCCCCGGCCCAACGGACGGGGCTGGCAGGCCGGCCGCTCGCTGGCGGTGGCCACCCTGCTGGCGGTGGCGATCGGCGCGCTGACCGGCGGTCCCCGCGCCTCGGCGGCCGAGATCCAGCCGGCCCACGCCCAGCAAGCTCAGCAGGCCCAGCAGGCCCAGTCCGGCCAGGGCTGCATCCTGTTCGTCATCTGCTCGCCGTCCCCGTCCCCGAGCCCGCCGGCCACCCCGTCCTCGTCCTCGTCCCCGTCCAGCGGCAGCGGCGGTGGCCTGGGCGGCCTGGGCGGGGTGCTGCCCACCAGCGGGCTGCCGTCCACCGGCCCCGGCCTGCCGGTGGTGGGCGGCATCGTCGGCGCCACCCCGGGCGCCAAGAACAAGGACAAGAACGACAAGACCGGCACCGGCACCCAGGGCCTAGTCGTCTCCAGCTCCCCGGCCGTCATCACCGCCAGCTCGGCCACCCTCAACGGCCTCGCCTACCAGGGCAAGGTCAACATGCCGGTCAACGGCGGGGGCACGCTGGAGATGATGAAGTTCACCATGAACTCCCAGCAGCTGTCGGCCCTCGACCTCACCGTGACCGGGAACGGCGGCACGCTGTCAACCGCGGCCACGTCCGCCTCGTTCTCCGGCCAGGTGGTCCTCTACGCGACCAAGCTGACCGGCAAGCTGGCCGGGGTGCCGCTGACGCTGACCCCCGACAACGCCGAATCGACGCTGCTGCAGCTGCTGAACTCGCTGACCCCGCTGGTCCCGGTCACGCTGACCGACGTGACGGCCGATCAGCCGGTCGTCCTCGGCCACACCGGCGCCATCACCAGTCTTTCGATCACGGTCAGCTAAAGGGCCGCTACCCAGTCAGCTGGCCACGCGGCGCGGCGCACGGAGCCGGTGAGCTCATGCGCCGCGTCGCGCGGTGGTACTGAGCGCCCTCAGGGCTGCTTGACCCGCCCGTTGGCCTCGGCGTCCACGCTGCTGGTGGTGGTACCCGGCGTGTCCTCGGCCTCCTCGCCCGGGTAGGGCGGCGGGGGCGGCGGCTGCCGCCGGCGCAGGACCACGGCCACCGCAGCCCCGGCCGCGGCCAGCAGGCCCAGCGCGAGCGCACCGGGCCAGCCGAGCAGCCTGCGCTTCTTCTGGGGCGGCGCCACGTTCTGCGCGGTGCTCTTGAGCGCCGCCGAGACCTTCGGGGCCACGGTGTCGGTGACCGCGTTGGCCGCGGTCTCCAGCTTCGGCGCGGCCCATTCCCGCGCGTCGTGCACGGTCTGCTCCGCGACCTGAGCCGCGGTCGCCGCCACCTGCGCGGCCACGTCCTTGGTCTGGGCCGTGACCTGCGCGGCCACATCCTTGGCCTTGGGCGTGACCGTAGCCGCCACGTCCTTGGTCTGGGCGGTGACCTGGGCCGCCACGTCCTTGGCGACGTCCCTGGCCCGGGGCGCGGCCTGGGCCGCGGCGTCACGGGCGAGGTCAGCGGCGTCCTGCGCACGATCACGCGCCAGGTTCGCGGTGTCCTTGGCCCGGCTGCGGGCGGCCTTTTTCGCCGCGTCGGCGGCCTGCGAGGCCTGCGACGCGGCGCTCTTGGCCTTATTTGTCTTCAAAAGCGGCACAGTTGACCTCCTGCTATTAACTTCGCCTTCAACAGTTCCCGTGACCGGCGACCTCAACCATCTTGTTCGCCTGGGCACGCGATACTGCTTGTACCGTGGAAGTGCGAGCCGGGCAAAGCCGGCTCGCGGAAACACGGTGACAAGGAAAACGTAGGGACAAGTCGGCCGGCTCTCCAGCCGGCTATGCGAGGATTCCCGGCATGACCAATACGCTGACCGCAACGCTCAACACCAACCAGGGCCCGATCAAGGTCCGGCTGTTCCCGGACCAGGCGCCGCTGACCGTGCGCAACTTCGTGGAGCTGGCCGAGGGCGGCCGGAAGTGGACCGACCCCAACACCGGGGCCGAGACCAGCGAGCCACTGTACAACGGGACGATCTTCCACCGGGTCATCCCGGAGTTCATGATCCAGGGCGGTGACCCGCTCGGCACCGGCACCGGCGGCCCGGGTTACCAGTTCAAGGACGAGATCCACCCCGACCTCGCCTTCACCCGCCCGTACCTGCTGGCGATGGCGAACGCGGGCCCCGGGACCAACGGCTCGCAGTTCTTCATCACGGTCGTGCCGACGCCCTGGCTGACCGGCAAGCACACCATCTTCGGCGAGGTGGTCGAGGGCGCCGACCTCGTGCAGCGCATCAGCCAGGCCAGCACCGACCGGCGGGACCGTCCCTCCCAGGACGTGGTGCTGGAGTCGGTGACCATCGACCGCGGCGACGCCTGAGGCCGCTACCGTGACCACTCCTGCCTCCGGGCCGACGGACGAAGTACCCACGTGTGTCCGGCACCCGGACCGGGAGACGTACGTATCCTGCTCGCGCTGCGGGCGCCCGGCCTGCCCGGACTGCCTGCGCTCGGCCCCGGTCGGCCAGCAGTGCGTCGACTGCATCCGCGGCCGCAGCCCGGAGGCCGGCCCGCGGGTGCGGCCGCCGAGGACCGCGTTCGGCGGCCGGGTGACGACGGGGGCCGCCGTCACCTGGTCGCTGGTCGGTATCAACGTCCTGCTCTACATCGCCGTGCTGGCCCGGCCCAGCATCGCCGACAACCTGGAGATGGTCGGCTACGCGGGCAACGGCCAGGGCAGCGCCATCGGGGTGGGCGCGGGCCAGTGGTACCGGCTGCTCACCTCGGCCTTCGTGGCCCCCTCGGGCGGCACCTTCGGCTTCGCCGACATCCTGTTCAACATGTGGGCGCTGATCGTGGTCGGGCCCCAGCTCGAGCACCTGCTGGGCCGGGCCCGGTTCCTGGCCGTCTACCTGCTGAGCGCGATCGGCGGCGGGGTCTTCCTCTACTACCTGGTGGCGCCCAACCAGGCCGCGCTGGGTGCCTCTGGCGCCGTGTTCGGCCTGTTCGGAGCCTGGTTCGTAGTGTCCCGCAAGCTGCGGGTGGACAGCCGCGGCATCATCGGGCTGATCGCCATCAACCTGGTCCTCGGCTTCGTGGTGCACGGCATCGCCTGGCAGGACCACATCGGCGGCCTGGTCACCGGGGCGCTGATCACCGCCGCCTACGCCTACGCGCCGAAGAAGAACCGGTTCCTGGTGCAGGCCGCCGCCACCGTGGTCGTTCTGGCCGCGCTGGTCGCCGCCACCGCGCTCTGGAGTATCCACCTCGGCCTGCCGGCCTTTTAAATAAAGAAAAAAACCGCCCCAGTGGTTCCCCGCGGCCGCGCTCACGGCCGCCGCGTCGGCCGCCGCGGCCTCAACGCCACTGCGTGGCCAGTACCACCCCGGCGATGATCAGCACGAACCCGATCACCATGTTCCAGTAGCTGAGCACGTGCATCCCGGCCAGCTGGCCGTTGGTGATGTAGTACAGAGCGATCCAGATCAGCCCGATGACCAGGCACGCGACCATGACCGGGGCCACCCACGGCGGGCTGGCCTTACGCCGCACCGACCGCGGTGGCGGCGTGTACACCGGCTTCTTGCGGACGCGGGACTTCGGCACCGTGGGTCTCCTGATCTGGACGGCGGGGCGGTCTCGGTGGCGTCATCGTAGTACCTGATCCTCCAGACCGGGTCCCGATGTTCTGCGGGCACAAACGGTTACTAGCCGCTAATATTCAACGACGTTCAGTAATCATCCCGGTAAATCACCTCAGCGATGTGGGTCAATCGTGCGAATCGTCATCCGCGGCGCCGGTGAGCTCCTGGTCACCGGCGGCACCATTGTTCTGCTCTTCGTCGCCTATCTGATGTGGGGCACCGCGCTGCGGGCCGGCAGCGCCCAGCACCAGCTCAGCTCCGAGCTGAACCAGCAGTGGGCGAACGTCAGCACCGGCGGCCACCGGGCCGCCCGGCCCGCCCAGCCGGAACAGCTGGCGCTGGTCACCGGGCAGCCGTTCGCCTACATCCGGATCCCGGCCTTCGGCGGGCGCTGGCGGTTCACGATCATCCAGGGCACCGCGCTGGCTCAGCTGAACGTGAGCCCCGGGCACGTCCCCGGCACCCAGCTGCCGGGTCAGCTCGGTAACTTCGCGGTGGCCGGGCACCGGGTCACGGCGGGCAACCCGTTCTGGAGCCTGCCGTCGCTCAAGGCCGGTGACCTGGTCTACATCGACACCCGGCTGAACACCTACACCTACCGGGTGACCGGCCAGCACACCGTGCTGCCGACCGACACGGCCGTGGTCGACCCGGTCCCCGGCCACCCCGGCCAGCGCCCCGCCCAGCGGCTGATCACGCTGATCACCTGCAACCCGGCCTGGACCGGCACCCACCGGGTGATCGTGACCGGCACCCTGGTCTCGGCCACCGGCCGGGCTTAGCCGGCCGAGCTGACAGCCCAGTTAGGAGATAAGCATGTACGGATGGCTCTGGCGGTCACTACCGGGACGGCCCGGGGTCCGGACCGCCTGGATGCTGCTGCTCCTGCTGCTGGCCGCGGCCGTGCTCTGGTTCGGCGTCTTCCCCTGGCTGCAGCTGCACGTACCCGTCGACGGCAGCTCCATCAACGGCTAGCCGGGGCGTGCCAGCATGAACTCATGACTGAGGAACGGCTGGCGGGCGGGTACGGCGACGGAGCCGTCCGGGTCGGGGACACGGTTCATCGCCGGGCCGGTCCGTGGACGCCGGCTGTGCACGCGCTGCTCTCCTATCTGGCCGCCCAGGGATTCGCCGGTGCCCCGCGGCCGCTCGGATTCGACGAGCAGGGCCGGGAGATACTCACGTTCCTGGACGGCGAGACCGTCGGGCGCCGCAAGCCCCGGCCCGCCTGGGTGCACGCCGACGACACCCTGATCCAGGTCGCGGCCTGGATGCGCGAGTTCCACCAAGTCGTCGCCGGCTTCGTGCCGCCGCCCGGTGCCGTCTGGCGGGCGGGCGGCACCTGGTCACCGGACCTGATCATCGCCCACAACGACGCGACCACCCACAACGCCGCCTGGCACGAAGGCCGGCTCACCGGGTTCTTCGACTGGGACACGGCCGGGCCCGCCCGGCCGGAGTGGGATCTGGCCATGACCGGCTACACCTGGGTGCCCCTGCACACAAGATCCATCGTCGCGGCCGAAGGCTTCACCGACTTCGCCGGCCGGCCCCGGCGCCTCGGTTTGTTCCTGGACACCTACGGCTGGCCCGGCACCACCGGGAGTTTCCTCGCGGTGGTCCAGGCGCGCATGGCCGCCCACGCCAACGGCATCCGCGACCTGGCGGCCGCGGGCGACGAGACGTCCGGACGGCTGCTCGCTCAAGGCGTCCCCAAGGCCGTCGACCAGGCCCTCGCCGACCTGGCCGACTTCCCTCACTGAGGCGCGCTAGTGTCGTGAGTCATTAATTCACATGTAGTGTTCTAGGCTTTGCTGCATGCCGAGTCCTGTTGCGCCTGCTGTGGTGCTGACTGATGACGAGCGGGTGCAGCTGGAGGCGTGGGCGCGGCGGCCC
>Ga0213875_10002380_pt1 | contig 11315 bp, 12 predicted proteins | sample BarmaccomBMRX_R8_FD_160105 | JGI IMG/M metagenome (GOLD analysis project Ga0213875, IMG submission 160105) | Root-associated microbial communities from Barbacenia macrantha in rupestrian grasslands, the National Park of Serra do Cipo, Brazil - RX_R8 | ecosystem: Host-associated > Plants > Roots... | reverse complement strand
AGCGCCGACGAACTGGTCCGGGTCTGCCGCCCAGGCGGCACCATCGGCCTGCTCAGCTGGACCCCTGAAGGCTTCATCGGCCAGATGTTCGCGGCCATGAAGCCTTACGCCCCGCCGCCTCCGCCAGGCGCCCAGCCACCTCCGCTGTGGGGCCGCGAGGACCACGTCCGCTCGCTGCTCGGCGACCGGGTTACCAGCATCACCGCACGCCGCCAGACGGTCCGCGTGGACAAGTTCACCAGCCCGGAGGACTTCCGCGACTACTTCAAGGCCTGCTACGGGCCGACCATCGCCGCCTACCGCGGCATCGCCGGCGACGCGCAACGGACCGCCGCGCTCGACCATGACCTAGCCGACCTCGCCCACCGCCACGACTGCGGCACCGGACATACCGTCATGAACTGGGAATACCTGCTACTCACCGCCCGCAAGCAACCCTGACCAGGCCCCGGCCCGCGTACGCCCAGTTCCGCCCGGCCCGGGACGGCGCGGGCCTGCCGGACGGCCCCCCAAGGCGAGAGCCCGGCGCGGGGAACGCCGGACCCGGCCGAGACGGCCTGCGGCTGACTCGCGCTTGGTCACGCCGGAGCGGGCGTGATGGGTTCATCCCAGTCGATGTGGTTGCGCAGCAGCCAGGCACCCGATTCGGGTTTGTAGAAGAAACGGAACCCGAGCTTCATGAAGGCGTCGCGCATTATGGCCCCCACGGGCCCTGCCGCCTTCGAGGAAGCGGTCTTGGCGCCGAGCGCGACGATCTTGCCGGTCCGTGGGCGCCGCAGGTGCTGGAGCGTCGCCAGCGCCGCGCCCGGGTCGCCGATGTCGCGCAGGCACCGGCCGAGCGTGACCGCGTCCTCCATCGCCATGGACGCGCCCTGCCCGGAACTGGTCGAGGCACGGTGCGCGGCGTCGCCGATGATGACGGCGTGCCCGCGGACCCAGGTGCCCACGTTCGGCAGGTCGTATTCGGCGCCGACGACAATCAGCTCATCGGCCTGGGCGCGGACGATGGGCCCGGCCGGGACGTCGTCGCCGGCGAACAGATCGATGAGCCGCGGCACCCACGCGCCGGTGCCCTCGGCGAGGATCTCCTGACGGCTGAGCGGCTGGTCCATCGGCACGCTGATGAACCACCACACCTGGGTGGTGTCCGGCACGAACCAGCCGAAGAACGCTCTGCGGCCGAACATCATCTTCCACATCCCCGGCTCGGGCGGCAGGCCCGGATTCCGGCCGAACCCGCCGAAGGAGACCAGCCCGGTGTAGCGCGGGGCCGGAGCAGCTGGGTCGACGTAGGACCGGGTGGCCGAGTGCACGCCGTCGGCCCCGATGAGGACATCGCCGCTGGCCCGGCTGCCGTCGGCGAAATGCGCGGTCACCGACTTGCCCGACTGCTCGATCCGGACCAGGCGCCGGTGGAATTCGGTCGTGATGCCGCGGGTGGCCGCCTCACCGGCGAGCGCGGCGAACAGCTCGCCCCGCCTGAACGTGGTCGTGTCCGGGGCGCCCGGCCGCGGCAGGCCCGTCGCGACCGTGCCGAGCAGCCGCGCTTTGCGGTTGTACATGGAGATGCGCGTGGCCGGGATGCCCAGGCCCTTGGTGGCCTCGAGCGCGCCGATCGCCGCCAGCGCGTCGAGCCCGTTGGTGGCGATGTTGAATCCGGCGCCGACGTGCTCGGCGCCCGGCCCGCGCGCCTCGTAGATCGTCGCGTCGATGCCGGCCTTACGCAGCGCCATCGCCGCGGTGAGCCCAGCGATGCCGGCGCCGATGATGAGCGCGTTGCTGATCCGTGTCACTGCCGCCTCGCTCCGGGGTATGTATGCTGGCAAGAGACTTCCTTAAGAAGTAGCTTCCCGAGGAAGTTATTTGACGATAAAGGAAGCAGGCGAAGAGTGTCAAAAGATGTCGCGCGGGCCGGGCTCCTTGGCCAGCTGGCGGCCGAGGCGACCGTCCACGCGGCCGCGGCCGTCCGGCTCAACATCGCCGTCGCCAACCAGCTCGGCCTCCCGCTCACCGACGTCCAGTGCATAGGCCTGCTCACCGGCGGGCCGACCGCGCCCACGCGCCTTGCCGAGCGCCTCGGCCTGACCACCGGCGCGATGACCAAGGTTCTCGACCGCCTGGAACGCGGCGGCTACGTGCACCGCGCCACCGACCTGGCTGACCGCCGCCGCATCGTCGTGACAGCCAGTGCTGAGGGCCTCGCCGAAGTCCGCCGCCGCTATGCCCCGATCGGTGAGGCCTTCGCCCGCCAGTTCGCCGGCTACACCGATGACGAACTGCGCACCGTGCTGAAGTTCATGCGCGACGGCCGCGAGGTCTCCGAAGCCGAGATCGACCGCATCCGCGGCGCCGGCACCCCGCACGCCGCACGACCGCGGCACCTGCCCGCAAATGCACGACTACCTCGCCGGGCACCGTGAAGCGAATGCCTGGTGCGTCAGGCACGGCGGCGTGCCTGGCGCACCAAACCGCCGCCGATGATCAGCCGCTGGATCTCGCTGGTGCCTTCGTACAGCCGCAGCAGCCGCACGCCCCGGTAGATCCGCTCGACCGGGATAGGGGCTAATTTTGCTACAGAATGCTGTTTGCGGAATATTGACACTTGGCGCCGTCGTGAGCCGTCTCGTGGAATCCGCCGCCCAAATCGCACTGGCTGGTCTCCCGCTGGGGTAGGCCAGCTGTCGGTTTCCAGGGTGGGCTGGAAACAGGAGCCGCCTTTGTGCAGCCAGTTCATCACTGGGTGCTGGGTCGATACCATGGCGGCCCCGCCGGGACGCAGGACGCGGCCGCGCTCAGCGAATGCGGCTCCACGGTCGCTGGCATAGTGAATGGCCAGCGCGCAGACGATCAGGTCAAAGGCGTTCGCGGGGTAGGGCAGCGGCTCCCCAAGCGCAGCCTGGTCGATCCGCACCCGGCCCGCTGTCTGCTGACTGGCCAGGCCTACCATCACCGGGCTGGCGTCGAAGGCGGTGACCTCAGCCCCTGATTCCAGCAGCTCAGGCAAATAAAGGCCAGGGCCGCACGCTGCGTCCAAGACCTGCCGGCCAGCGACGGGCCCGAGCGCGGCCAGCACCGCTGGCCGGTCGTAGTGTGCGTTGTACGCATTGTCCGCCGCATGCTGCCGGAAGCTCAGGCCCATCCTGTCGTAGGCATCCCACAGATTCTCAGCCACGCAGACACCATGAGACACCGGCAATACCGGCTGACTGAGCCGACCCCGGCGCCGGGCGGTTGGGCAACGAGTCCGGCCATTCCGCCAGACGGACGCGCCAGTCTTCCTGACACCACATCCGTAATGCGTATGAGAGTGTGTGGTGCTGCCCGCCGCAGGGTGCCCGGCAGCCGGATAATTTGCTGGCTGTCCCCGGGCGATGGATGAAAGCCTGTTTGCCGTGACGGAACAAAGCACCGGGGACGCGGTGCCCGAACGCTGGAGCGCGGTCGGCCCGAAGTCCAACATGTGGATGGACCCGGCGCAGGACCCGAGGTTCGCGGTGGCCGCCGAGCTGGACGGCGAGCGGGCGACACTGCTGGATTACCTGCGCGCTTACCGGCTGGCGCTGGAATTGAAGTGCGCCGGCCTGGACGCGGAGCAGCTGGCCCGGCGCTCGGTGCCGCCCTCCACCATGTCTTTGCTCGGTCTGGTCCGTCATATGGCCGACGTGGAGCGCAACTGGTTCCGGCGGGTGATGGCTCGGACTGACGTGGTGCCGCTGTACTGGTCCGATGACGTCGAGGACGCCGACTGGACCGGCGCGGTGGCAGATCCGGCGGTGGTGGCTAGCGCATGGCGGGTTTGGCGTGAGGAGGTCGCCTTCGCCGAACAATTTGTCGACGGCTCACCCGACCTCGCCCTCCGCAGTCCCATAGAAGACGGCACCACCATCGCGTTGCGTGAGGTCATACTCCACATGGTCGAGGAGTACGCCCGTCACCTCGGCCACGCCGACCTGCTCCGTGAGCGGATCGACGGCCGCGTCGGCCAGTAACCCACAACAGAGCAGGGGTAATGTCGAGCGGCGAGCCCCGGCCTGGATGGCAGTCAGTCAGGTCGCAGCGTTGAGAGGTCCTGGCTGGCCTGGCTCTTGATCCGCCGGCCGCACTGCAGCGTGTCAGCCCGCGCTGTTAAGCGCTCTTGCTCCCGCAGCGGCCCCGCAGCCCCCTGCACCTCCCCGCAAGGGCGTGTCGCAACACCAAGAGTGAGGCAACGGACGGCCCTTCCGCATCCGCTAATCAGATATCTGAGCGAATCATGCCCTGTCGGCGGCCCTCATCCGTCATTACGGATGAGGGCCGGTGGGCGGCGGCTCGGCGGGCTGACAGTTGCGGGCCACGTGGCCACGCCCGGTAAGGGCCCGTCGCAGCATATGCCGCATACCGCTTTCGATCCGCTCAGCCGGGGGCGCGGCCTCGTCCCTGACTTCAAGAGCGAAGACTGCGAACAGTGAACAAAGCTGAGGGTCGTCAGCCAGCAGCCGGTCTTCGATCCGCTTGAGCACCCGCTGGCGCCGTCCAGGCCAGGTCATGGCAGTTTGACCGTCGCACCGGGACGGGCACGCATGACGATCCGTTCTTCCTGCGTTGTCCCGCCCCAGATGCCCTCCGGCATGGTCTGCAGCGCGTAGGACAGGCATTGTCTCTGGACCAGGCAGCGTCGGCAGACCGCCTTGGCCGAGTTCACCTGACCCACCGCACGGCCTTTTACGGAGATCGGGAAGAACAGTTCGGGGTCCGATCTGCGGCAGGCACCGTGCATCATCCACGTTGTCGCAGCCTCGTCATAGAACTCGTCGCTGACCGCGATGAGGCGGTGAACGCCAACGGCGAAATCTGGTGTGCCGCCGCCGGTCCCATCGTCAGCATTACTTCGGGGAATCGCTGTAACGGACATGTCGCACCTCTGAAGTACTATCCGGCCGCTGATCCAAGGGCGGTCATCATCGTTTTCAGCCGGCTGCGGCCGCCTCATCGGCCTCAGCGGTCTTGATGGCGTTGCCGAGGGCGATGAACGTCGGGGCCCACAGGCCGACATAGATGCCCCATCGGTCGGCCTTTTCGCCGGGGGCGTCCTCCATCCGGCTAGAAAGGCTCCAGGCAGCGACACTCGCCCCGATGGAGAGGATTCCCGCCAGGTACGAGACATCGCTCGTAACGCCAAGGCTGCGCAGGAACTTGATCATTGTGTAGTCCTTTCCTCGTAACGGGCCGCAGCGTCTGCCTCTGGATACAGATCCGCAGCTCGTCGGCTCACACACCCGGACCCACGGGAAAGGCAGATAGCGTTCCCTCAGAGAGTCTGATCATTTACGATGACCATACCTCATCAAGTTGACGAAAGATAGGTCATCAAAGTGAAGAGCACTGACTCAGGCGCCGGGAGCGGTGAGGCTTTGCTGCCAATCAGCGAGGTGTCCCGGCGTACCGGGATTTCCGTCGCCGGGCTGCGGAACTGGGAGCAGCGCTACGGCCTCCCCCGGCCGCAGCGCTCACCCAGCGGGCAGCGCCGGTACCGGGAAGCCGACTGTGAACTGCTCCTCGAAGTTCTGCGGCGCCGCGACAGCGGCTTGTCCCTGTCCGCAGCGATGGCGCAAGCGGTCGCCACTGCCGGGGGGGCTGGCGAGCAGTCGATCTTCACCGGGATCCGCCGCCAGCACCCTGCACTTCCGGTTCACGTTCTGAGCAAAAAGGTCTTGCTGGCAGTGACCTGGGCAATCGAGGACGAGTGCGGCCACCGGGCCCGCCGCCCGCTGCTCGTCGGGTCGTTCCAGCGCCAGCGGTTCTTCCGGGCCTCTGCGGCCCGCTGGGCAGACCTGGCCAGCGTCGCTGAGCAGGCGGTTGTATTCGCCGACTTTGGGCGCAGCCGCCTGAATCGCGGCTCCATTGCTGAGATCGCTGTTCGCGAGGACTCCCCCATGCGCCACGAGTGGGCGATGATCTGCGACGCGCCCGACGTCCCAGCTTGCGTGACGGCATGGGAACGGCCCGGGCAGGACGAGCACCGCGACCAAGACCGCGTTTTCGAGGCCCTGTGGTCAGTTGACCCGCAGGTCGTACGGAGCGCGGCCCGGATCGGCGCCGGGCTGGCCGCAGCGGCGCTGCCAGAACTGGGCCAGCAGCTCAGCAGCCGCCTGAGCGAGGAGGCCGCTCCTAGCTCAGCCGACCTTCGCCGGGCCAGCGGAGTGATCGAGCGGACGCTTGACTACCTCGGCAAGTCTTACCGGCCAGACCGCTGACCCGAGGCCCAGCTGATGTCTCCGCTAGCTGCGCGGGTCTCAGGCCAAGGCGGCGGGGAATGCCGAGGCCGGGCCCACGGTAAGTCTTCGAGATCAGGGACTTCGACGGCGATGATGGACGTTACCGGCCATACCCACAAGGCGGTGTGGATGGGGCCGTCCGTGGCGCGCCGCTGGACAACAACCGCTACCCGCGGCTGCGGTGGACGTCGCTGCGTGAGCATCTCGCGCCGCGATACGCCGGCCCCGGCCGCCGCAACTGACCGGGTGGCGCCGTGACACCGGTGCCGCCGATACTGCCGGTGGTTCCGCCCGTCCACCAGGCCGCAAGCTGCGGGACCGGCCAAGCGGATTGTCGTGGCCGACGCTGCGCGAGCGCGCCGGACGCGCGCGACCGCCCGGTCGCGGTGTACTCGCTGTGGCCGCCGACCGCCCAGCACGCGAGAACGTTCGCGTCGGCCCGGCTCAGGCCCGGCGGCGTGCCTGGCGCACCAAACCGCCGCCGATGATCAGCCGCTGGATCTCGCTGGTGCCCTCGTACAGCCGCAGCAGCCGCACGTCCCGGTAGATCCGCTCGACCGGCACGTCCCGCATGTAACCGGTGCCCCCGTGGACCTGCACCGCGGCGTCCGCTACCCGGCCCGCCATCTCGGTGCAGAACAGCTTGGCGGCCGACGGGCCGATCCGGGTGTCCTCGCCGCTGACGTAACGGGCGGCGGTCTCGCGGACCAGCGCCCGGCCCGCCAGCACCCCGGTCTGCTGGTCGGCCAGCATCGCCTGCACCAGCTGGAACTCCCCGATCACAGTGCCGCCCTGGGTGGCCGAGGCCGCGTAGGTGACCGACTCGTCCAAGGCTCACTGGGCCTGCCCGACCGCCAGCGCCGCGATGTGCACCCGGCCGCGGGCCAGCGAGGTCATCGCCGCCCGGTAGCCCGCCTCTTCGTCCCCGCCCACCAGCGCCGACGCCGGCACCCGGACGCCCGAAAACGTGACGTCCGAGGTCCAGGCCCCCTCTTGCCCCATCTTCCGGTCCTTCGGCCCGACCGTCACTCCAGCAGCAGAGGCGGGCACCAGGAACACCGCGATGCCCGTCCCCGACGAGTCGGCGGGCCGGGTCCGGGCGAACACCACGAACAGGTCGGCCAGCGGCGCGTTGGTGATGAACCGCTTCTGGCCGTCGATGACCCACTCGTCGCCGTCCCGCACCGCGCTGGTCCGCAAGCCCGCCGGGTTGGACCCGGCCCCCGGCTCGGTCAGCGCGAACGAGGCCACCACCTCGCCCGCCGCCAGCCGCTCGAGCCAGAGCGACTTCTGCTCGTCGGTGCCGAACCGCACCAGCACCTGCCCGGCGATCCCGTTGTTGGTGCCGAACAGCGACCGCAGCGCCAGCGAGGTGTAGCCGAACTCCATGGCCAGCTCGACGTCCTGGGTCAGGTCCAGCCCCAGCCCGCCCCATTCCTGGGGGATCGCGTACCCGAACAGCCCCATCTCGGCCGCCTGTTTGCGCAGGTCGTCGGGAATCGCGTTGGTGTCGGCGATCTCCTGCTCGCGCGGCACCACCCGGGTCCGGATGAAGTTACGGACCTGCTCCAGGACCAGCCGGAAATCCTCAGCACTAACTGTCGCCGTCATACCCCCATTGTCCGCTCCGGGAAGCCCCGGCCGCCCGGGCAGCCCCGGCCGCCAGGGTCGCCCGGGCCGCCCGCGCGGCCAGCGCGATCGCGGCCGCCAGCCCGGCCGCGGCCGCCAGCCCGGCCAGCGGCACCGCCCAGTGGCCGGCCAAGCTGGCCGCCAGCACCAGCGCGGCGCTGGCCGGGAACACCAGCTGCTGCCAGATGTCGTGCTTGAACGGCCGGACGTGCACCAGCCACACCGCCACCGCGAACAGCGCGGTCGGGACCGTCACCGCCAGCGCGGCCGCCAGCGCCGAGATGTGCGACTGGCCGGTCACCTGCTCGGTTGCCACCTCCAGGCCGGCCCCGATCGCGGCCGCCGACCCGAAGATCACGTAGTGCCCGTAGCCCCACAAGAACGCCTGCCGCTCGGAGTTGGAGCCCAGGTACTCCTCGACCGGGGTGGCGAAGTAGATCCAGAACGCCGCGAACACGATGACCAGGCCGCCGAACGCGATCGGCAGCAGCTCGGTCAGGTCGGTCTCGCGGGCCAGGGCGGACTGGACGGCCACGGTGGCGGCGGCGACGCTCTCCCCGAGCACGATGATCGTGAACGCTCCGTACCGGTCGGCGATGTGGCCCGGGTGCCAGGGGGTCCGCTGCCGCCGCTCGGCCACCGCCGGCGCCGCCATCTCGGCCAGGACCAGCGGCCCGACCCCGTAATTCCAGGCGGGGCTGGGCAGCAGCACCAGCGTCACCCACCCGGCCTCTAGCACCACCAGGGCCGCCACGTAGGTCAGGGCCGCCCGGCGGGCCGCTTCCCGGCCGTCCCGGCGCTCGCCCCGGGCGGCCCGCAGCCACTGCAGCGTCAGCGCCACCCGCATGATCAGGTATCCCGCGACCGAGACCCGGTAGTCGGCGTGCTCGAACGCCCGCGGCACCCCGGCCGCCAGCACCAGTACCCCGGTGATCTGCACCAGCGTGGCCACCCGGTAGGGCACGTCGTCGGTGTCGTAGGCCGACGCGAACCAGGTGAAGTTGACCCACGCCCACCAGATCGCGAAGAACACCAGCAGGTAGCCGGACAGGCCGTGGCCGGGTTCGCCGTCGGCCAGCGCGTGCACCAGCTGCTGGCCGGCCTGGGCCACGGCGGCCGCGAACGACAGGTCGAAGAACAGCTCCAGCGGGGTCGACACCCGGTGTGCCTCGTCCCGCCGCCGCCCCCGCATCTGCGTGAGCACCCGGAACGGCGCCCGCCCCCCGCCGGTCTCCCCGTCGGGCGGCCCGCTGCTCCCGTCAGGACTTGGGGGCATTCTTGGCCGCGTCGGCCGCCGCCTGGGCCACCCCGTCCTGGCCGAATCCGACCCCGATGACCTGGTCCGGGCGGCGCTGCTGAGCGTGGGCCAGGTCGACCAGCACCTGCAGGTCGGCGGCGGTCGGATCCTTAACCATGGGCAGCGCCCGCGGGTAGAGATCGCGGGCCAGCACCGGGTTCAGCTCGGCCGCGTAGATCGACAGCTTGGCCAGCAGCAGCAGGATGGCCACGATGCCGATGACCGCGCCGAACGTGCCGTAGGTGTTGGACGCGTTCTTGAGCTGATGGGTGAGCAGCCCGGTCCCCACCGTGAACAGGGCGGTGAACGCGATGCCGCCCATGACCGCGCCCGGCCACAGGCCGCGCGGCCCGACCACCTTGGGCGTGAGCACGTAGAAGGCGGCGAAGTAGAGCGCGCAGTTGATGATCAGCAACCCGGCCAGGGCCGGCACCCGGATCGCGTAGTTGGACGTGCCCCCGGTGACGTAGGTGCCGAGCGCGGCGTTGATCAGGAACGTGAGGCCGATGATGAACAGGCCGGCCAGGCTGCGCCCGAGCCGGGGCAGGAAGCCGGTGGTCTTGGTCTGCGGCACGTTCCAGACCGTGACCATGGCCTGCTGAGCGGACTGGGTCACGCCCTGGGCGCCGTAGATCAGGCCGAGCAGGCCGATGATCAGGCCGATCGTGCTGCCGTGCAGCGCGCTGGGTTGCGACGGATTGAAGTCCGACCCCAGGACCGGGAACTTGTGCAGCGTGTTGAGCACGCCGGAGCCGAGCGACTTCTGGCCGATGAACCCGAGGATCGTCGTCACCGCCAGCAGCAGCGGGAAGATGGCCGTGAACCCGTACCAGGCCAGCGCCAGCACCTGCAGGTTGGCGTTGTCGTCGCTGAACTTTTTGTTCATCGCGTAGGGAACGCCGGCCCACCGGTGCCGCCGTTGCCACGCGTCGATGGCCCCTATGAGCTCTCGCAGCCGATCCATGATCGGTTACTAACCGAACTACCGGCTTCTAACCGCCTCCGCCGCCCGGCCCAGCCGCGTCCGGCCCCGTCTGTCCTGCGGTATCTACCCGAATGTGAACACGTAGGCCTGAACGCCCGGATCGGCGAACGTGATCTCGAACGTCCGGTCCACCACCGCCCCGCGCTGGCGGATCAGCTGGTACAGCCGCGGCTCGCGGACCGTGCCGTGGCCACGGGCGTCGGTGTCGGCGCCGTGGGCCGCCCCCGGCGGTTGCCCGTCCAGCCGCACCTGGAAGCCGGCCCCGCTCCCGGTTCCGGCCGGCCCGGGACTCAGCACCAGGTTCAGGTCGCGGGCGTGGAACCGGTAGCTGAGCCGCCCGCCCGCCTGCTCCACCGTGAGCGCCTCGGCCCCGGCGGCCCACGACCCGGCCACCGCCCACTGGTTGCGCCGCAGATCCGGGGGAGTGGTATAGCTGGCCGCGCTACCCGGCCGCAGGCCGCCCGGCGAGGCGAAGCCCTCGGCCCGCTCGAAGCCGGTGTAGTTCTCCGGGGAGCGGAGGCTCGGCCAGTCGGCCGCCGCCTCGACCCCGCCCGGGTTGGGGGAGACCACCCCGGTGTCCACCCCGCTCGCGCCCGCGTCGGCCAGCAGCTGCTGGATGACCATTTCGGACCGCCGGTACTCGCCCTCGCCGAAGTGGTGGTGGCGGATCCGGCCCTCGGCGTCGGCGAAGTAGAGCGCGGGCCAGTAGTGGTTGTCGAACGCCCGCCAGACGCCGTAGTCGCTGTCGAGCGCGACCGGGTAGCCGATCCGCATGGCCGCCACCGCCCGGCGCACCTGCTCGGGGTCGTGCTCGAAGCTGAACTCGGGGGTGTGCACGCCGACCACGGTCAGCCCGTGCCCGTCGTACTTGCCCGCCCAGGCGCGCAGGTAGGGCAGCTGGCGCAGCCAGTTCACGCAGGTGTAGGTCCAGAAGCTGACCAGCACGACCCGGCCTCGCAGGTCGCCCGGGGTCAGCGGCGGTGAATTCAGCCAGCCGGTCGCCCCGCCGAAATCCGCCCGCTCGCCTTCGAACGGGAGCCGGTCGGCGGTCGTGTGCAACCCGGCCGGCGCCTTCCAGTGCAGGTCCATGACTCCAGCCTGCCTCCCCGTGGGGCCGCCGCGCACCCGTGAGACTCCCTGGGTCACACCC
>Ga0213875_10002379_pt1 | contig 11316 bp, 12 predicted proteins | sample BarmaccomBMRX_R8_FD_160105 | JGI IMG/M metagenome (GOLD analysis project Ga0213875, IMG submission 160105) | Root-associated microbial communities from Barbacenia macrantha in rupestrian grasslands, the National Park of Serra do Cipo, Brazil - RX_R8 | ecosystem: Host-associated > Plants > Roots... | reverse complement strand
ACATCCGCACAGCACTGAGCAGCGAGTGCACGCGGCGCTGGACCGGGTGCGGCCCTATCTGGGTTCGCACTCCGGCGACGTGAGCTTCGTCGCGATCGACGACGACGGCGTGCTGCGACTGCGCCTCGGCGGTAGCTGCAACGGATGCCCCTCCTCCACGGTCACCGTGAAGCTGGCCATCGAACAGGCCATCGAGCAGGCGGCACCGGAGGTCACCCGGGTCGACGTGGAGGGAGTCGTGACCGAGCCGGCGCGGGCGACCGGGCCCGGTGGACGGATGCTGCTTCCCCTGGTTACCGACGCACCGGCCAGGCAGGACGCCGCACCCGGCACCGCGGGCGGACTGTGGGTCCAGTGGGGTACGGCCGCCGAGATCCCCCCTGGCCGACTGTCCTCGGCCCGAGTCGGTGGCGCGGACACGGTGGTGTGCAACGCCGACGGGACGCTGTATGCCTATCGGAATCGCTGCCCGGCCTGTTCGGCCTCGCTGGCCGAGGGCGACTTCGACGGCAGGGTGCTCCGGTGTCAGCCGTGCGGCACACGCTATGACGTGGTCCTCGCGGGCAGGGCGTGCGACGGCGGGCCGACGCATCTCGATCCGCTGCCGCTGCTGACCGATGACGGCACGATCCGGGTGGCGGTACCGACGTGAGGAGTTCGGGTCTGCGACGGTTCACCGTTCCTGCCGCACCGGCGGCGGCGCGGCAGGAACGGTGCGAGATGTGCGCGGCGCCGATCACCGAGGCTCACTCGCACGTGGCCAACATCGACAGTCGGGCGATCCTGTGCACCTGCCGGAGCTGCTACCTGTTGTTCACCCAGCAGGGCGCCGGAGCCGGCAAGCACCAGGCCGTGCCCGAGCGCTACCTGTACCGCCGTGAGGTGGCCGGCGCGGGGCGGTTGTGGGACACCACCGGCATTCCGGTGCGAATGGCGTTCTTCTTCACCAACTCCGCCACGGACACCACGGTTGCGTTCTATCCCAGCCCAGCTGGCGCGACCGAATGCCTGCTGCCCATTGACTCCTGGACCGACCTGCTCACCGGCAACCCGGGCTTCGGTGATGTGCAACCCGACGTCGAGGCGCTGCTGGTCAACCGGGCCGGCGACGGTTTCGAGGGTTTCCTGGTTCCGGTCGACGCCTGCTATCACCTGGTTGGCCTTGTCCGCACGCACTGGAAAGGCTTCGACGGTGGGAGCGAGGCCTGGCGGCACATCGAGCGGTTCTTCACCGACCTGCGCGAACGCGGGACCGCCCTGGGAGGCGGCAATGGCTGAACTGGCGTTCGACTGTGTCGACGTGCGGCCCCAGCGGTACAGCACGGCGCCGACGCTGGTCTTTCGGCTGCGTATCGCCGAGGTCAACGCCGCGCCGGTGCACGCCATCGCGCTGCGGGTGCAGATCAGGATCGAGCCCCAGCGCCGCAGCTATGACGAGCAGGAGGCAGAGCTGCTCACGTCACTGTTCGGTGACCGGTCCCGGTGGGGCGAGACGCTCAAGCCGATGCAGTTCGCCACGGCGTCGGTGATGGTGCCGAGTTTCACCGGCTCAGGCGAGGTCGACGTCGAGGTGCCCTGCACCTACGACCTGGAAGTGGCCGCGGGCAAGTACTTCCATGCCCTGCGTGACGGCGTGATTCCGATGATCCTGTTGTTCAGCGGGACGGTGTTCGCCACGAGCGAGCAGGGGTTCTGGGTACAGCAGATCCCCTGGCATCAGGAGGCGACCTACCGGCTTCCTGTGCGGGTCTGGGGGGAGCTGATGAACACGTATTTCCCCAACGAGGCCTGGCTGCGGGTCACCCGCGAGACCGTCGACGCGATGCTGCGCTACAAGTCCGCCAACGCGATCCCCACCTGGGACGAGGCGATTCGGACGCTGCTGGTGGAAGCCGGGGAGGTGGCGCCGTGACTACCCCCGTCGATCAGGCACGAGCCGTGGCAGATGCCGTGCTCTACGAGGGATACGTGCTCTACCCGTATCGGGCTTCGGCGACCAAGAACCAGATGCGGTGGCAGTTCGGCGTCCTGATGCCTCCCTGCTTCGCCGACGCCGAAACCGGCGAGTACGACAGGTGCCGCACCGAGTGCCTCCTCGAGCCGGATCTGCACACCATTCTGCATGTGCGGGTGCGGTTCCTCCAGGTGCAGGCCAGGACCGTCGAGGTTGGCCCCAGCCACCGTCAGGTGCCCTCCCTCACGGTGGCCGACACCGAGTACACCAGCTGGGAGGAGGCGGTGGCCCACGAGATCGAGGCGGCGCTGCCGGTCTCCGATCTGCTCGCCGGCGACAACGTCGTCCCGTTCACCGTCGACGGCGGCGAGGACGTCGAACAGCTCACCGAGCAGGCGCGGCTGGTCCGCCGGCGGTGGCGGCTGGATGCCCAGCTGCGACTGCGGGCTTACACGCTGTCCGGCCCCTACGGTGGCGTCAGGCTGACGATGGATGTCGTGAACACCTCGCCGTGGCGCCAATCCAGGAGGCCCACGAGGCAGCTCGCTCTTCGGCGTGCCCTGATCGCCGAGCACAGTGTGTTGTCGGTATTCCCTGGACGGTTCCTGTCGCTGGTCGACCCGCCAGAATGGGCCAAGCCCGCCGTGCGGGCCTGCCACAACGAGCGGACGTGGCCGGTGCTCGTCGGCGACCCCGACCGGGCGGACACGGTGCTGTCCTCGCCGATCATCCTCTACGACTACCCCACGGTCGCCGAGGAGAGCGCCGGACAACTCTACGACGGCACCGAGATCGACGAGATCCTCACCCTGCGGACCATGGCGCTGACCGATGAGGAGAAGCGGCAGGCGCGGGCCACCGACCCTCGGTCACGGGAGCTGGTCGACCGGATCGATCAGATGCCGGCGGAACTGCTCGAGCGGCTGCACGGCACGGTGCGCTACCTTCGGTCGGTCACCGGCGGCGGCGAGCCAGTCCAGATCACCGACCGTCCGGACGTGCCGTGGTGGGATCCGGGTGCCGACACCTCGGTTCATCCTGAGACCGACAGCGTCGTCATCGGCGGTGTCGCGGTGGCCAGAGGGTCACGGGTACGGCTGCGTCCGGGATTGCGCCGCGCCGACGCCCAAGACATGTTCCTCGCCGGCCGTGTCGCGACAGTGCAGTCGGTACTTCTCGACGTCGATGGCGACCGGCACATCGCGGTCACTCTCGACGACGACGAGGCGTCCGATCTCAACGCTGCACATGGCCGGTTCCGCTACTTCTCCGCCGAGGAGGTCGAGCCGTTATGAGCGGCCGGGTTCTGATCGCGGGCATCGGCAACATCTTCCTCGGCGACGACGGATTCGGTGTCGAAGTCGCGCGCAGGCTGTCCGAACAGGACTTTCCTGATCGGGTGCGGGTCGCTGACTACGGAATCAGTGGCATGCACCTGGCTTTCGATCTGCTCGTCGGCTACGAGACCACCATCCTGCTCGACGCCGCGGCACGGGGTGACGAGCCCGGCACGGTGTACGTGATCGAACTCGATCCGGCGACGGCCACCGCCAGTCCGAGCCAGATCGCGGACGCACACGGCATGCATCCGGACACGGTGCTGCAACTGGTGGAACTGCTCGGTGGCCGACCGGGCCGAACTCTGCTGGTCGGCTGCGAGCCGGCCAGCCTCGGCGAGGGCATCGGACTCAGCCCCGCCGTGCGGCGCGCCGTCGACATCGCGGTGCGCACCGTTATCGAACTCGTGGAGGTCTGAGATGGTCAAACGAACGATGTTGCTGCTGTCGATGATCGGCCTGACCGTGCTGATCGCCAAGGCGGTCGCGCCGGATGTGAAGCGGTACATGCAGATCAGCAGGATGTGACTGTGCTACTGGCGTCAGCGCCACCGAGGAGGTCACGACATGTGCCTTGGCATTCCGGGCGAGGTCATCGAGGTCCTCGCTGACCGGCCAGACCTGGCCAAGGTCGACGTCAGCGGGGTGAAACGGGCCATCAACATCGGTCTGCTGTCCAACGACAAGGTTGGTCCCGGCGACTGGGTACTCATCCACGTCGGCTTCGCACTGTCCAAGATCGACGAAGACGAGGCCAAGGCGGCACTGGAGTTCCTGGAGAGCATCGGCAAAGCCTACGAGGACGAAATGGCAGCCCTACGCGAGTCGATGATCGAGTAGGAGGGGTAAGGAGTATGCGTTTCGTCGACGAGTTCCGCGATGCCGACAAGGCCCGCGCGCTGTCCGCGAAGATCGCCAGCCTGTGCGAACCCGGCCGGCACTACAAGTTCATGGAGGTCTGCGGCGGGCACACCCACACGATTTACAAACACGGCCTCGAGGACTACCTGCCCGAGACCATCGAACTGGTGCACGGGCCCGGCTGCCCGGTGTGTGTCATCCCGATGGGACGGGTTGACGACGCCATCCACATCGCCAGCCAGCCCGGTGTGCTGATGACCTCGTTCGGCGACATGATGCGGGTCCCCGGAGGAAACGGAAACTTCTTCGACTCCAACGCCGAGGGCACCAACATCAGGATGGTCTACTCGCCATTGGACGCGCTGAAGCTGGCCCGCGCCAATCCCGACCAGCATGTCGTGTTCATGGCCATCGGGTTCGAGACCACCGCGCCGTCCACGGCGATGACCGTGCTGCGCGCCGCCGCGGAGGACGTGCGCAACTTCTCGGTATTCTGCAACCACGTCACGATCATTCCCGCGATCAAGGCCATCCTGGACTCTCCGGACCTGCGGCTGGACGGGTTCATCGGCCCGGGCCACGTTTCGACCATTATCGGCTGCCGACCGTATGAGTTCATCGCACGTGACTACCGCAAGCCGGTGGTCGTCGCCGGATTCGAACCGCTGGACATCCTGCAATCGATCTACATGCTCCTGCGGCAGCTGGACGCCGGCCGCGCCGAGGTGGAGAACCAGTACTCGCGGGTGGTGCCCTGGAACGGCAACACGGTGGCGCTGCGGGCGATCAACGAAACCATGCAGTTGCGTCCCTACTTCGAATGGCGGGGGCTTGGCTTCATCTCCCATTCCGCGCTGCGCGTTCGCCAGTCCTACGCCGCCTTCGACGCTGAGCGGCTGTTCGACCTGCCGGGCGTGCGGGTGGCCGACCCGAAGGCCTGTCAGTGCGGCGAGGTGCTCAAGGGGGTGCTCAAACCCTGGGAGTGCAAGGTGTTCGGTACCGCGTGCACCCCGGAGACCCCGATCGGCACGTGCATGGTCTCCCCCGAGGGCGCGTGCGCGGCCTACTACAACTTCGGCAGGTTCAGCCGACGCCGCGTGACGGAGGTGTCCATCGGATGATCGACCGTGAGCAGCAGGTGCTCGACCGGATCGACCGGGCACGGCGGCGCGCCCCGAAGGTGCGCGAGGAACGGATCACCCTGTCCCACGGCTCCGGAGGCAAGGCGACGCACACACTGATCGAGGCGGTGTTCCTCGACGCGTTCCGCAACCGGATGCTTGAGCCGCTCGAGGATGCCGCGCGGCTGCGGGTCGGTGCCGCGCGGTTGGCGCTGACCACCGACTCCTATGTGGTCTCGCCGCTGTTCTTCCCCGGTGGGGACATCGGCGACCTGGCGGTCAACGGCACCGTCAACGACCTCGCTGTGTCCGGCGCGGTGCCGCTGTACCTCACGGCGGGGTTCATCCTCGAGGAAGGCTTCCCCGTCGCCGACCTGGTCAGGATCGTGGCCTCGATGCGGGCCGCGGCCGAGGCGGCCGGTGTGCACATCGTCACTGGCGACACTAAGGTGGTGCAGCGGGGCAAGGCGGACGGCTGCTACGTCAACACCTCCGGTGTCGGGCTGATCGCCAACGGCGTCGAACTCGGTGCCGCCCTGGCCAAGCCAGGTGACGCGATCCTGGTGTCCGGTCCGATCGGCGAGCACGGTGTGACGATCATGCTGGCCCGCGGGGAGTTGGACATCGACGCCGACCTGGCCTCCGACACCGCGGCGGTCAATGGGCTGGTGGCCACGCTGCTCGCCGCCACACCGGGAGTGCACGCGCTGCGCGATGCCACCCGGGGCGGAGTGGCCACGATCCTCAACGAGGTGGCCAAGGCGGCCCAGGTGTCGGTTGTCGTCGACGAGGGCGCCGTCCCGGTCAAGGCCGAGGTGCGCGGGGCGTGCGAGCTGCTCGGCATCGACCCGCTCTACGTTGCCTGCGAGGGACGCTTCGTCGCCGTGGTCGACGGGGCCGAGGTGGACACGGCGCTGGCGGCGCTGCGTGCGCATCCGCTGGGCGAACAGGCCGCCGTGATCGGCAGGGTGACCGAGGCACCAGCCGGTCTGGTTCTGCTCAACACAGCCTTCGGCGGCACCCGAATCGTGGACCTGCTGGTGGGCGATCCCCTGCCGAGGATCTGCTGATGCACGAGCTGGCGATCACCCAGAGCATCGTCGAGGCGGTGGTGGACAGGTTAGGCGAGGCCAGGATCGCCAGCGTGCGCCTGGAGATCGGCACGTTGTCGGGCGTGGTACCGGACTCGGTGCGGTTCTGTTTCGACCTGGTCACCGAGGGCACCACACTCGCCGGCGCTCGACTGGAGATAGACCAGCCCGGCGGGCGGGCCCGCTGCCGGTCCTGCGCGGAGGAGTTCAGCTCCGACGATCCCATCATGCTGTGTGCCTGCGGCAGCGCCGATCTGGACGTCATCGCCGGACAAGAGCTGACAATCACGGCTGTGGAGGTGGTGTGAGATGTGCGCGACCTGTGGCTGCTCGTCTCCCCATGATCACGATCACGCCCACGACGACCGTGGCGGGCAGGTCATCGACCTGCAACAGCGGGTACTCGCCCGCAACGACCACCTCGCCGAGCACAACCGCACATGGCTGTCGGACAGGGGCGCGCTCGCGGTGAACCTGATGAGCTCACCGGGCTCGGGAAAGACCACGCTGTTGGAGCGCACCGTGCGGGAACTGCCCGCCGCCGTCGCGGTCATCGAGGGAGACCAGGAAACCCAGTTCGACGCCGAGAGGATCAGAGCGACCGGCCGGACCGCGGTACAGGTCAACACCGGATCCGGTTGCCATCTTGATGCCGCGATGGTGCGCCGCGCCCTCGGCGAACTCGACCCACGGCCCGGGTCGGTGGTGTTCATCGAGAACGTCGGGAACCTGGTCTGTCCCGCCCTGTTCGACCTCGGCGAGACCGTCCGGGTAGTGATCATGTCGGTGACCGAGGGCGAGGACAAGCCGCTGAAGTACCCGCACATGGTCCGCACCGCCGACGTGGTCCTGCTCAACAAGGTCGACCTGCTGCCCCACCTGGACTTCGACATCGACCGGTTCGTCGGCTACCTGCGACAGGTCAATCCGCACGCGCCGGTGCTGCGGGTCTCGGCCCGTACTGGCGCAGGCCTGGCCGACTGGTACGGCTGGTTACGGCGGGCCATCCGGTGTCAGGTCGCGGTCACGCGCGGCGGCCACGGCGATCTGACCAAGACTGACTCCCCCGTCGTTGGTGGGCACCCGGGAGTGGGTGAGCACCCGCATCCCGTTGCTCTCCAGCCGGTCGACAGTCCGCCCTAGCAGCAACACGTTCTGGAACACTCCGCCGGACAGTGCCACGGTGTGCACGCCGGTGGACTCGCGCAGCCGTAGGCAGCAGCCGGTGATCGCGTCGGCGACTGCGTTGTGGAAGCGCGCCGAGATCACCGGCGTCGCGACGCCGGCCATCAGGTCCTCCATGGCGGCATGGACGAGGTCGGCTCCGTCGACGACGGCCTCACCCTCGACCGCGACCGGGTAACTGTCCTTTTCGGACTTCTCGGCGAGCTGTTCGAGTTCGATTGCGGCCTGTCCCTCGTAGGTGATCGAGTCCCGCACGCCCAGCAGCGCGGCGACCGCGTCGAACAGTCGGCCGGCGCTGGAGGTCAGCGGCGAGTTCACGCCCCGCTGCCCGATCGCCACCACCATCGGCCAGTGTTCGGCGTTGCGGCGCACCACCTCCAGACGCTCGTCGGCGTGTGCGCCGAGGTAGGCGGCGGTCATCCGCCACGGGTGTTTGATGGCTGCTGTACCGCCGGGCATGGCCACCGGCGTGAGGTGGCCGACCCGGCGGAACCCGGCAAGGTCGGCGAGCAGGAACTCGCCGCCCCAGATGGTGCCGTCAAGGCCGTATCCGGTTCCGTCGAAGGCGACCCCGAGTACGGGCCCGGCGACCCGGTTGTCGGCCAGGCAGGAGGCGATGTGGGCGTGATGGTGCTGGACACCCAGCAGTTGCACGCCCTCCCGGCCCAGTGCGTACTTGGTGGACAGGTACTCCGGGTGCAGGTCGTGCGCGACCACCTCGGGCGCGATGTCGAACAGGCGTTGGAAGTGCTCGATTCCGTCGGTGAACGACCGCAGTGTCTCGTAGTTCTCCAGGTCGCCGATGTGGTGGGAGACGAAGGCGTGGTGGTGTTTGGCCACGCAGAAGGTGTTCTTCAGCTCGGCTCCGCAGGCCAGGATCGGGCGGGGGCAGCCAAGGGCCAGCGTGACGGGTTCGGGGACGTAGCCGCGGGAACGCCTGAGCACGCTGCCGTGTCCCCGGGACGGACGCACCACGGAGTCGTCGGTGCGGATGTGGATCGGGCGGTCGTGGGTCAGCACCTGGTCGGCGATCCCGACCAGCGCAGCGGCGTCGAGATAGGCGATCGGCTCGTCGGAGACGTTGCCGCTGGTCATCACGACGGGTTCGCCGACAGCCCGCAGCAGCAGGTGGTGCACCGGGGTGTAGGGCAGCATGACACCGAGATGCCGGTTGCCCGGCGCCACCGACGGCGCCACCGCTGCCCCGGCGCGCCGGGGCAGCAGCACGATGGGCCGGCGGCGGCTGGTCAACAGGGCGGCACCGGTCTCGTCCAGTTCGCACAGGGCACCGGCCTGGTCGAGGTCGGCGGCCATGACCGCGAACGGCTTGTCCTCCCGCCGCTTGCGCGACCGCAGTGCGGCCGCCGCGGACTCGTCGCCGGCCAGGACCGACAGGTGGTAGCCGCCCAGTCCCTTGACCGCGAGCACCTGGCCGGCGAGCAGGCACTCCACGGCGGCGGCGAGTGGGTCCTGGCTGTGGGCTAGCCGAAGACGCGGTCCGCAGGTCGGACAGCACACCGGTTGGGCGTGGAATCGGCGGTTGGTCGGATCGTGGTACTCCGCGGCGCAGTCTGGGCACATCGTGAACCCGGCCATGGTGGTCAGGGGTCGGTCGTAGGGCACGTCTCGGATGATGGTGAACCGGGGACCGCAGTTGGTGCAGTTGATGAAGGGGTAGCCGTATCGGCGGTCCGCGGGGTCGAACAGTTCACGCAGGCAGTCCTCGCAGGTGGTGGCGTCGGCCGAGACCAGAGCGGTGCGGGGCCCGGCGGACTGGCTTGCCACGATGGTGAATCCGGTCGCTCCCCGCGGCGGGACCTCCAGCACCGACAGGCGTTCGATCTCCGCCAGTGGCGGCGCCTGCCGGCGTAATCGGTCGAGGAACTGCTCCACCTCGGCTTGTGGCCCCTCGACTTCGACGAACACGCCATGCACGTCGTTGCCGACCCGGCCGGCTAGCCGCAGCTGGGTGGCCAGACCGTGCACGAACGGCCGGAACCCCACTCCCTGCACGACACCTTCGACCCGAACGTCCCTGCGGATGCACCGGTCCACCACCTCAGTGTCCGCCCATCGCCGGCGGGGAACCAGTCCACAGTATTTGCTTCACGCAATCAAGTATGTCACCCTGTCCACGTGCCCCTGACCGTACTGATCGCCGGCGGCGGGATCGGTGGCCTCGCACTGGCCAACGGACTGCGCCAGGCCGGTGTCCACGCCACCGTCTACGAACGAGACCCGTCCCCGCGGTTGCGCCGGCAGGGCTACCGCATCCACATCGACGCCGATGGCGGCCAGGCGCTGCGACGATGCCTGCCGGAGAACCTGTTCCTCCTGTACCAGGCCACGTCTCACCGCCCGACCTCGGCCCGATTGAGCGTCGTCGACTACCAGCTGCACCAACTGTCCACTCTGGACACCTCTGATCCCGACTTCGATCCGGCGACGGCGCACACCGCGGTGAACCGGCTGACTCTGCGTCAGATCATGCTCGGTGGCCTGGACGGTGCCGTACGGTTCGACCGCCGCGTCATCGGCGTCGACCAGAATCGAGGCGGTGTCACACTGCGCTTCGACGACGGCGGCACCGCGCACGGTGACGTGTTGATCGCCGCGGACGGGGTGAACTCGGTGATCCGCAGGCAACTGTTACCCCACAGCCGGGTCACGGACACCGGCCTGCGTGCGGTGTACGGCACGATGCCGTTGGCGGCCGCTCGCCGCGGGCGGCTTCCCCAGCAGATCGAGCAGGGTTTCACCGCGATCATCGGTCCACGCGGGCGCACCATGGCCGCCGCCCTCATGCGTCAGCGCACACCGGTGGCCGAGGCCGTCGCCGAGCTGGCCCCGGGCCTGGAGGTGGACTCGTTCACCGACTATCTGATGTGGGTGCTGGTCGCGCCGCTGGCGGAGTTCGGGCTCGCCGACGAGCAATTGCGCCACGCCGAATCCGACACGCTGTGGCGGATCGCGCAGGGCCTCACCGAGGACTGGCATCCGGACATCCGCGGCGTGATCGCCGACGCCGAGGTGCCCAACTGCTTCTCGCTGGCCATTCGCAGCTGCCTGGAGGTGCCCGAACTTTCGGCCGCGCCGGTGACCCTGCTGGGCGACGCGATCCATGCCATGCCGCCCGCCGGCGGGGCCGGCGCCAACACCGCGCTTCGTGACGCCGCGCTGCTCACCGAGCGCCTGGCTGCCGTGAACGCCGGAACCGACAGCCTGCCCGCCGCACTGGCCGACTACGCGACCCGCATGCGGGACTACGCCACCGGCGCGGTGCGCTTGTCCCTGCGCAACAGCGGGCTGGAGTATCTGCTCCCATGAGCCCAACCGACACCCAGATCGGCGCCATCCTCGAACCGCTGTTCGCCCTGTCCACCGGTATGTCCCAGGTCATCGCCGACAAGTCGGCGGTCAACCGGGTGGCGATACTGCAGGCCATCGCCCACACCGCCCGGGTACGGCCGTCCGACATCGCCACCGCCCTACGGGTGCACCAGTCCCAGGTAACCCGCCAGGTGCAGGCACTGGAGGACGAGAACCTGGTCGAGGTGGTCCGCGACGACAACGACCGGCGCTCCTACCGCATCACGCTCACCGCGGCCGGACAAGCCGAGATGCGGCGCTTGACCGACATCGGAATGGCCAAATGGCGCCGGTTTCTCGCTGACTGGGAGGAAGCCGAGGTGGACGAACTCGGCCGACTGCTGTCCAAGCTCCGCTCATCGATCACCGCCGTCAAGGCCGGAAACACCAGGAGATCA
>Ga0213875_10002378_pt1 | contig 11320 bp, 9 predicted proteins | sample BarmaccomBMRX_R8_FD_160105 | JGI IMG/M metagenome (GOLD analysis project Ga0213875, IMG submission 160105) | Root-associated microbial communities from Barbacenia macrantha in rupestrian grasslands, the National Park of Serra do Cipo, Brazil - RX_R8 | ecosystem: Host-associated > Plants > Roots... | reverse complement strand
ATTCGGATGTACGCCGACGGTGGCATACACGTCGGAATGTGCATCCGCGATCCGGATTGCCGCCTCTAAATCCGGCGGACCGTTGCCTGTACCGATCGCCAGCATCCACATCACACCGGCCTGCCGTGCGCGGCTGATCACATTGTCGCGATCCGAATCGAACTGTTGATCGTCTAAATGGCAATGCGAATCGACCAGCTGCAATGAAACAACTCGCTTAATCGACCGGCATGCGTTCGTCGAAAAAATCTCCCACGCGCTGCGCAGCTGGCGGGTCCAAATTCGCGAGAACCACGATGACCGTATTCGTCTTGGGATACACTCGCAAATCGCCGTTCATTCCCGGCGCGCCGCCACCGTGCCCGAACCGTTTCCCCTGCGGCTCATTTGCGACCATCATGCCGAAGCCATAACCCTCGCCCGGCGCTCTCTCCCCCGCACCCGCTTGGACGGAAGTCATCTCCGCAAACAACTCCGGCTTGATCAACTTGCCGCCCACTAGCGCTTCCGCAAACCGGTACAGGTCGCCTACGGTCGAATACCCACCGCCAGCCGAGCTTGCGCGCCACGGCAGCGTATCGGAATTGCTCACCCATTTGCCATTGCTCCGCATGTATCCGACCGATCGAATCGGAACATTGTTCGCCTCGGGCAGCGAACCTGTGTTACTCATTCCCGCTTTCTCGAAGATGTTCTTTTGGACGTAGTCGTAGTACGATATGCCCGAAACTCGTTCCACCACGAGCCCCAGCAGCACAAATCCGTAGTTCGAATACGCCCACTTCGATCCCGGCTCAAACTCGAGTCCTCTACTTCCGAACAGCTTCACGTAATCGGTCAGCTCGCGCGTTTCGAGGCGATGGCTCATATACTCGGGCGTGAATATATCGCCTGTCCCGCCAGTGTGTGTTAGTAAATGGCGGATCGTAACTTTGGTCGCAACATCCCGATTCGGATAATCCGTCAGATACTTGCCCAACGGCGCACCGAGATCGACCTTTCCTTCACCTACGAGCTGCAAAATCGCGGCCGCGGTAAACATTTTGTTCATCGATCCGATGCGAAACTTCGTATCGACCGCGTTCTTGATCTGCTTGTCTCGATCCGCGAGTCCGTAGGATTTTTCGATTGCGATCTTGCCGCCGCGCGCGATCAACAGCGCACCGGAGAATTTATCCTTACTCGCGAGATCGCTCGCTGTTTCATCAGTCGCTTTCACAGCTTCAGCGAACGTCAGCCGCTTAGCGCCCGGAATATCGGCAGGCTTCGGCGCGATGTGAAGCTGAAATTGTTTTACGGTTGGCGGGTCGGCATCCGCGACATCAAGCGTCGCGAGCGCATAATTAGTGCCGTCCCGCTCTTTCACTAACGCTTGGAGGTGTAAGGGCTCGCTTTTTTCGACACGGATGAGGGTGAAACCGCCGGTCTGCTCGCGAAACTGAGTCAGTTGATCAACCGCGTTCTTGCGATTCGGCTCGTATTTGCTCGCATATTGCGCGATCTGCGCCCGATCGCCCGAGTTGAACGCGCGAAGCCAGGCCTCAAACACTTCGCCTGCTCGCGTGTTCGGGACGGTTTGAGCGCTTCCGCTCCAACCCGTCAACAGTGCAGCAACGACAGCGAAAACTCGCATAACCCTATATACGAGCGAGCGCCGGTTTTGTTGCTGGTTGTGGCGAAGAATGAAGTAAATTATCCGTTTCAGTCGGGGCTGACTTTAGTCACAACGCGTTGACGTGCCCCTTGAGAGTCGGCCGCCGACATACCTCGAGTAAAGGAGCGTGCCCTCGGAGCAGAATGCGGGGGACATAAAGTAAGCGCCCGGCGAGCCCTCCCAGCTTAGTGCGCGCTGATCTTCGTCACGAAGCCACCGGGCAGGCGCATAGAACTGCCTACGACGTAAGCGTTGCCGCTCGCGTCGGCCGCGATACCGTAACCGACATCCCCGTTGCTGCCGCCCAAATAACTCGAGTACAGCAACGTCCCGGCGGGACAGAATTTCGTCACGAACGCACCGGTTCCTTCGTTGGTGGATTCGAAAGCGTCCTTGACGGGGAAATCACCGGACCGGGTGAGGCCCGTGATGTACGCATCTCCATCCTTATCGATTGCGATAGCCTGTGCTTGATCCCCGTAGTAGCACCCAAACAACTGACACGAGGGGTCGGTGTTGTTATAGCTTCCCGAGCCACCCAGATACGTGGAATAAACCAGGCCCGTGCCTGTCGCGTCAAATTTCGTCACGAAGCCGTTTGAGCAATTCGCCGACCCGCTGCCGCCGCATTCGTTCGTGTTCTGAAACGCGTTCTTGATCGGAAAATCGTTCGAGTTCGTCACGCCCGCGACGTACGCTCGACCGTCCTGGTCGACCGCAATGCCGTACCCGCCGTCTCCAAGTCCCGGCGCACCCAGCGCCATTCCGCCGGATCCACCCAAATACGTGGAATAGACCAATGCGTTTCCGGCGGCATTGAGTTTTGATACAAAGGCGTTCGGCCCACCGTTGGCCCCCGCATTCACCTTCTGAAAAGGATGCTCGAGAGGAAATTTGGCCGAGTAGGTAAACCCCGTGATATAGGCATTGTCACTCGCATCGACGGCAATTCCATATCCGCCTTCCACGGGATAGGAAGGGTAGCTCGGGCCCCCGAGGTACGTCGAGTAGGCTAGCGCGCCTGTGGCCGCATCGAACTTACTAACAAAGGTTGTCGTGCTGGGGAAGGCGGGGTTAGAGGCTTGGAAGGGATTCTTAGTTGGAAAGTTCGAAGAAGCAGTCCAGCCGGTTACGTAGGCGTTTCCGTCAGGGTCAAGCGCGATTGCGTTGCCCGCATCGCCGGAATAGGTTCCGGGATTCGGGCTGCCCGAGCCGCCGAGGTATGTGGAGAATACCAAAGCCGCTCCGTCAGCCGCAAATTTCGTAACGAACGCATTTCCATTTGATGACTTGAGCGAGCTCTGAAACGCATTCTTGGTAGGAAACTCCTTCGAGACCGTGGTGCCGACGACATACGCCTCGCCGTACTTGTCAACGGCAATCCCGTTCGCTTGCTGGTAAAAAGGACTGACGGACGTGTCGGGAGGGCCTCCCAGATAGGTGCAGTAAATCAGCTCGCTTCCGTCGGCATTGAACTTTGCCACGAAGGCGTCCGCGACCGACTTCTGAAAGGCATTCTTGGTTGGAAGCCCGGTACCAGCCATACCCGCCACATAAGCGTCGCCGTGAGCATCGACGGCGATTGCATTTGGTAAAGTTTCGGTCACATAGGTCGAATACACCACAACAGGGTCGATTACCAGCGGCTTCGATGCGTCGTACGCTCCGATTTCGAACCGCAGCCGCCGTCCGTTTCGAACATAGGCACAATCCACAAGCTTGCGCGTCCCGTCGATTTCCTGATACGCGACGGGCTTGTGCCACGTCAGATCACCGGCCGATGCGTGCAGAATGAGCTCGTCATTACTCGTAAGCAAAGGCTGCGCCGCGCTCTCGAATTCGAGTGAAATCGCGCGCGGATCGGCCCCCGGCTGCACAACGATATCGTACTCGAGCTGGCGCTGATTCCCGTAATAGATAAGATCGATACCTTTGTAAACGTTCAGGTACCGCACCTTCGAATAGGTCGGAACGTTCGTTTGCCATTTTGCCGGGTCATTTCCAACGAAGTAGTTACTCTTGCCCTTAAGCGGCTCGATCAACTCACCGCGCGAGTTCGCATCCGCGCCGACCGGCTTCATTCGGACAACGGAGCCGCCGAACACCATGACTGACTCCGCATGTGAGAGAAATAGGTTATAGCTCAGGCCATGCGCTAGAAACTGTACCTGCTTTTCGCTTTGCCCCCTGTTCTGTTCGAAGCTCAAAGGGCGGCTAAAGTTCGAGAGCGGCGACGACGCAAAGCACGAAATTGTCAAAGCCAAGAGAGCCAACCCGAGTACCTTCCACTTCATACGGTCCTCCTTCTGCGCTGCTGTTGGCCCGAATTTTATACCCAAGCGCGCTATCGCGCAACTCGAAGTGCTCTGAGGTACTGGTACCTAGGCGCTCACTTCAACTTCGCGCCCACTGCGATATCTTCGTGAAATCCGGCCAGCACCGGCGAGCCGTTGTCCGTGCTCGCCGCGACGATCATGCCCTGCGAAATCAGACCGCGCATTTTGCGAGGAGCGAGGTTCGCCACGATCACCACCTTGCGTCCGATGAGCTTTTCCGGCTCATAGGCTCCGGCAATTCCCGCCACAATCGTCCTCGCATCTGGCTCGCCGATGTCCACCTTCAAGTGCAGCAGCTTGTCTGAGCCTTTCACCTTCTCGGCGGATTTCACTTCGCCAACTCGCAAATCAACTTTCGCGAAGTCCTCAATCGCGATGGTCCCGTCGACCTCCCGCTGCGCAGTGTTCTTCTTGCCTAGCAGCGCATCTTGTCTATGTTTCTCTTCAATCTCGAGTTGTTGCATTCTCTGAATTGCCGGCGCGGTCTCCATGCGCGGAAAAATCGCCGCGGCTTTCTGCATGTTCTGACCGGTCGGCAATTTGCCCCACGCCGTATCCGCTACGCGCGTGTCCTCGAGCGGCGACTTCATGCCGAGTTGCATCCACATTTTCTTCATCGATGCCGGAAGCACCGGATACAACCACACGCAAAGCAGCCGCACGCTCTCAGCCGCGGTGTACAGAGTTTCTGACAACCGCTTGTCCGCTTCTGCGTCCGTTGTTCGCTGCTTTGCGAGTTTCCACGGCGCGCGCTCGACAATGAATTTGTCAATGCGGGACACATAGGCCCAAACCGCTTCCAGCCCCCGGCTGAATTCGAAACCTTCAAACGCTTGCGTGACCGCCTCGCTTGTCCGTGCGGCTTGGTCTCGAATCTCGGGATCGCCCTCACTCGTCGGAATTCTTCCCTCGAAATACTGCTCGATCATGCCGAGCGTGCGGCTCGCAAGATTGCCGATCCCATTCGCGAGATCCGCGTTATAGCGGTCGATCAGCGCATCGTAACTGAAGTTGCCGTCCTGACCATACGGAATCTCGCGCCACAAGAAGTACCGCAGCGCGTCCGCCCCGGCGAGCTCATCGCCCGAGCCGAGCACGCGCACGATGGGCCCCGGCCGCACAACATTGCCGCGCGACTTGCTCATCTTGCTCTCCTGGACCAAAACCCAGCCGTGCGCGAACACTTTCTTGGGTAGCGGCAACCCGCCTGCCATCAAAAATGCCGGCCAGTAGATCGCGTGGAAGCGCAAAATGTCTTTCCCGATGAGGTGCAGATCAGCGGGCCACAAATTCTCGCCTTCAACGGCGCTTTTATACGAAATCAGCGCGTCGAACCACACGTAAAACACGTGCTTGCCTTCAACGGGAACCGGGATCCCCCAGTTGATTGTTGTGCGCGTAATCGATAAATCGTTCAGGCCTTGTCGCACGAACGCGATTAGCTCATTACGCCGCGTCTCAGGCGCGATAAACCCTGGCTCGCGCTCATACAAATCGAGCAGCCGTTCCGTGAACGCCGAGAGTCGGAAAAAGTAGTTCTCCTCGGTGACCGTTTCAGTTGTGCGCCCACAATCCGGGCACGGATCGCCGGGCTTCGCATCGATCACGTACAGTTCATCGTGGAAGCAGTACTGGCCAGTATAGGCGCCTTTATAGATGTAACCGTTCTTTTGGCAACGTTCGAATAAATCGCGTACGCACGCGAAATGCTTCGGATCCGACGTGCGGATGAAGTGGTCATACGAAATGCCCAGCTCTTGCCATTGCCTGATGAATTCGTTTGCAATCGTCGTCGCGTATTCTTCCGGCGTTTTGCCGATCTTCCGCGCCGCGCGTTCCACGTTTTGCCCGTGCTCGTCCGAGCCTGTAGTCAAAACAACGGGATCGTACCCCTGCTGTTTTTTGAACCGCTTAATCAGGTCCGCGGTGAACGTGCAATATGCGGTTCCGATGTGCGGTGCCGCGTTCACGTAGTAAATGGGCGTTGTGAGATAGTACTTGCCTTTATTCATTCGGTCAGCGTGTTAAGGCTTCAGCGTAGCGCGAAAGGCCGCGCTTGCTTCCGCCATGACGACGCGAAGCGGGACGCCGGTTTGCTCTGCGATGCGCCGGCAGTCGTCGTACTCCGGCGCAAAACCGCCGAGATCTGTGTATTTGACGCGAACTGCGCCATGCTGCGTGCGAACTTCGGCGAACTTCCGCGCGAGTACGCGCCTCGCTGCCGTCATTAGCCGAACTCCCAGCGTGCTGGTTTCGGCGAAGATAATTTCGGCAAGCTGATCTGCCATCTCAGGTGTCGCGATCACGGAGAGTAGCGTCGCCGGGCGGTTCTTCTTCATGAAGATGGGCGTCAGCGTGACATCCAGCGCTCCCGCCTGAAACAGTCGTTCCATGGCGTATCCCACAACCTGCGGAGTCGAATCATCGATGTTCGCTTCGATCACCGAAACCGTCACCGCCTCCGCCGCCGCTTGCCGCGCTCCGACAATGACCCGCAGCACATTCGCCTGCGTCGCGAAATCCTTGTCGCCCGCGCCGAATCCTTGCGCTTCGACTGCCATCGCCGGCATCTCACCGACTGTGGTCGCGAGCGTCGCAATCAGCGCAGCGCCCGTCGGGGTGGTCAACTCCATTTCAGGTCCGGCGGCGTATATCGGATGTTCTTTCAACAGTTCGACCGTCGCGGGCGCTGGCACAGGAAGCGTTCCATGCTCTGTTTCAACGGTCCCGCTGCCGACATTAATGCGCGAACATGCGACATGTGCCGCGCCCAGCAAATCGAGCGCAACGCATGCACCGACGATGTCGGAGATTGAATCGACCGCCCCAACTTCATGGAAGTGGACGCGCTCGATCGGAACTCCATGCGATTTCGCTTCCGCATCGCCGAGCCGCCGAAAAACAGCAACCGCATTCCGTTTCGCCGCATCCGAGAACTCGCCGCGACTGATGATGTTCTCGATTGTCGCGAGATGCCGGTGACCGTGCTGCTGCTCCGCCGAAACGCGAAATTTGGAAGCCGCGATGCCCTTGCGCTTGACTTTCTCGACGCCAAACTGCGCGCCCAAGTTCAAGCTCCTAAGGGCCGCCTCGAGCGGAGCCCATTCCGCCCCCGCATCGAGCAGCGCGCCGACAAACATGTCCCCGCTCACGCCCGAAAACGCGTCAAAATAGCACGTTCTGCCGCCGGTTTTCGGCCCCATGGTATGCAATCAGTGTACCTAGCGGTATCGCGTTGGCGCACAACGTGCGTACAATCGAAACGAAGCACTTATATGCCTACGCCTACCCGTATGCCCGGCGCCAGAACGTCCAAAGTTCGTCGTATTCACTTGCGCGCGACGTCGTGGCAGGAATATCTGATTCGCGCGGCCGCCGATAAGGAAGGCATCAGCATAACGGATTTTGTGCTCGAGAGCGCCTGCGCCAGAGCGGAAGAGGCTCTCGCCGACCAGGTGCATTTTGTTTTGTCTCCCAAACAGTGGAAAGCGTTCACAGATGCGCTGGAGCGCCCGGCCCGCGTCAAGCCCAGATTGCGCAAGCTGCTCACCCAACGCTCGATTCTGGAAAAATCCTGAGTGGTTGAAACGCCGCTCGCAGGCCCCGAAAAACTAGCGGCAGCGCACGAAGTGCAAGGGTTCTGCTGCGGCATCGAATCGCTCGACAATTGGCTGAAGCGATTCGCTCGCACGAATCAGCAGAGCGACCTCACGACTACCTACGTGGTACATCGCAAGAACCGAGTGGTCGGCTACTACTCACTTGCGGCCGGCAGCATCAGCCGCGAAGATGCAGCGGCGCGAGTCTCCAAAGGAGCGCCCAATCACCCCATTGGCGTGGTTCTCCTGGCAAGATTGGCTGTTGACCAGGCTGAAAGAGGCGCCGGTCTCGGCGGGGCTTTGCTGAAAGATGCCTTGCTGCGCTCCGCTTCCGCAGCTGAAATCATCGCCGTACGTGCCGTGCTTGTCCATGCCCTCGACGAAGTCGCGAAACGGTTTTATATGCGCTTTGACTTCGAGCCCTCGCCGGTCCATCCATTGCATCTAATGTTGCTTATGAAAGATATTCGCGCTTCGGCTCGGAAAGTCTGAGCCGCCCAATCAGATCAGCGAGAACTGCCCGGGCGCGTGCCTAGACTTTGAGTTAAGATCCGGTAGTGCGCGATGTTCAGGAGACTGCTTCGGTAACGATTACACTCTTCCTTCCCGGCGGAGACGCAAAGAGCCTGCACACCGCAGAAATCTCAAACTGGAGTGGCAAAGCAATCGCCGCACCACGTACTGAACTGGACCAGCTTCTGGACCGCAGCGAATTAAGGAAGCCGGGAATCTACATGCTGACGGGCCAGAATACCGACGACGGCGACCCGCTCGCTTACATTGGAGAAGCCGATGATGTTCGGGAGCGAATTAGGCAGCACAGGACAAGAGAGTGGACCTCCGCGATTGTTTTCGTCAGCAAGGACGACAGGCTGAACAAGGCTCATGTGAGATACCTCGAGAGGGCGCTGATCGTAGAAGCGCAACGGGTCGGCAGGTTTACACTTGAACAGAACCAAGCCCACGGCTCTCAGCTCTCGGAATCAGACCGCCAGGACATGGAAGTCTTTTTAGCTCGTGTCCGGCAACTGCTGCCCGTGCTCGGCTCCGACATTCTCGTCCCGCTCGCTCAACTCACGACGCAAACGCAACCCGGAGGTGTGCTGTTCTGTCGCATTAAGGGAGCCGAAGCGAAGGGACAGCGTACAGCCACCGGATTCGTCGTATTCAAAGGCTCTACGGCCGTGTCGCAAGACCGCAGGTCGGCGGTCGAGAAGAATCCCTCAGTCCTACGTCGGCGCAACGAACTGACCCAGGACGGCACGCTCGTCCGACAAGGTGACTTCTTGGTCTTCACTAAGGACGTCGAGTTCTCTAGCCCGTCCGCCGCTGCCATCGTAATACGGGGTGGAAACTCTAGCGGACTTGAAAATTGGAAAACAGCAGATGGCAAGACCCTGAGGGAACTTGACGAGGAGGCATAGCAAGGAACTCGGCATCAACTGCGACGCAATTGGAGAGTTACTTCGAAGCGCTTCGGAGACGATCTGCTGTGGCTCGACTCACCAACAATTGCCGTGCGTGCTCAGCATCGCGAAGAGCTTGCTCCACGGTCCCACCTAGTGCGGTCAGATGTCCCATCTTGCGGCCGGGGCGCGGAACTGCCTTGCCGTAGAGATTTAGCTTCACGTCAGGCAACGCTGCTGCCGCGGCCCAATTCGGCTCCCCGCCCGCCCACAAATCCCCGAGCAGGTTCGTCATTGCCGCTGGGCTGAACTGCTTAACATCGCCGAACGGCAGACCACAAACCGCGCGCAACTGTTGCTCAAATTGGCTCGTCAGGTTCGCGTCAAACGTGAAGTGACCGGAGTTGTGGGGCCGGGGAGCCAGTTCGTTGATTAAGAGGCGCGCATCTTTCGTGACGAAGAACTCTACGCACAGCACGCCAACTACATCGAGCCGGTCCATTACGGCACGCGCCATCTCGATCGCGTCGTGCGCGATCCGCGCTTCAATCCGCGCGGGAGCTATCGAGGTATCGAGAATCCCGTTGCGATGGCGGTTCTCGATCGCTCCGTAATGAACGAATGTTCCATCGAGCGAGCGCGCGCCAACCACGGAAATTTCACACTCGAAATCGACCATGGCTTCGAGGACGGCTTCTTGCCGGCCGACGCCGACCCACGCGTCTTCCAGATCCGATTCGCTCGCGATCCGAGCCTGTCCTTTGCCGTCATATCCGAATCCCGCGGTTTTCAAAATCGCCGGCAGCCCGATCTCGCGCACGGCCGAGCGCAACTCGTCGACTGTCAAAACGCGGCGGAACACCGTTACCGGAAAACCGGAGGATTGCAAGAACGTCTTTTCGCGCAATCGGTGCTGTGTGATATGCAAGATGCCGCCACTGGGGCGCACGGGCGCGCACTCTGCCGCCGCTGACGCCGCTATGGCCGGCACGTTTTCGAACTCAAATGTTACGACCGATACGCCGTTCGCGAACTTGCGGACTGCGTCGAGATCGTCATACTCGGCGGTGATTTCGATGTCTGCGACTTGCCCGGTAGGCGTGTCTTCATCGGGCGAGAGCGTGTGCACGCGGTAACCCATGCGCCGCGCCGCGATCGCGAACATGCGACCCAACTGTCCGCTTCCCAAAACGCCGATGACACTGCCCGGGGTGATGGGACTTTTCGAAAAGCGGCCGCTCATTTACGGAAGCCGCTGCTCGAGTACGGCATCCGCTTGCTCGCGCCGGAAGCTTTTGACCCTGGCGCGCAGATCTGGATATTTGATGGCCAAAATACTGGCCGCAAGCAGAGCCGCGTTGGTCGCGCCCGCGTCGCCAATCGAAAGCGTCCCCACAGGCACGCCGGCCGGCATCTGCACAATCGAGAGCAGCGAATCGATTCCGCTTAATGCGCTGCTTTTGATGGGAACACCGAGCACCGGCAAGATCGTATGCGCCGCAACCATGCCGGGCAAATGTGCGGCTCCGCCGGCGGCCGCGATAATCAGCTCGATGCCGCGCTCTTCGGCGGATTTCGCGTACTCCGCCATCCAATCCGGCGTGCGGTGCGCGGAGACGACGCGCGATTCGTGCGGAACGCCCAGGCGATCCAACATCTCACTTGTCCGCCGCATCGTCTCCCAATCGGACTTGCTGCCCATGATGACGCCCACGAGCGGCTGATTTCCGATTGGCGTCGACATCTATTCGCCTTGTGACGCGGCGTAGCCCTTCTTGCCGTCGAATGTGTATAGATTTTCGATCTTGATGAAATCCAGACCTGCGCGCTGAATCCGATCGAGCAGATTCACAATCTGCTGGTGCGTCACCGGGCCGTCTTCGTTCTCGGACATAAACCCTGCGCGCCAGTGATCGGTGCAAAACGTCTCTTCGAATCCGTTTGGATACACCTTCACGCCTCGATTGCTCAGCGACGTCAGCTTCACTCCATCGCCGTTGAACTGCTCTAGCTTGCGCCCAAATTCGACCGGACTCGGCCGATTCCACTGGAAGAACACGTCGACACCGACTAACTCTTTCTTTGCGCGATGCGTTTCAACAGCGTGCCGTTCTGCCGGCTTTTCCTCGGCGAGCGGATAGGACGCCTGTTTCAATCTTTCCGGTTTCTGCCCCATGCGCTCGATCACGGCATCCGCGAATTCGGCGGTTCCAACCTTCTGCTTACTCGAGGTTTGCCGGAAAATGTCATACGTGTGCACGCCGTCTTCGATGGTTCGCAGCCAGGCATTATGGATGCGCTCCGCGACGTCCGGCTGTCCGATAT
>Ga0213875_10002377_pt1 | contig 11322 bp, 9 predicted proteins | sample BarmaccomBMRX_R8_FD_160105 | JGI IMG/M metagenome (GOLD analysis project Ga0213875, IMG submission 160105) | Root-associated microbial communities from Barbacenia macrantha in rupestrian grasslands, the National Park of Serra do Cipo, Brazil - RX_R8 | ecosystem: Host-associated > Plants > Roots... | reverse complement strand
CGAAGGGCTCCGCGGCGACTGGCAGCTCAGGGCCTGAGCAGCATCTTCAGGGCGGCTTGACACATCTGCTTGATACACCGCCATGTTCATGGTTCACCGCCATGTTCATGGTTCAATGCGCAAGAGGTGGACAAAGGTGGAGGCACGTGCACGTGCGGAGTTGTCAGTGGCGGCCCGTATCCTCATGAACCATGCTGGAGGACCGAACCACCGCGCCGACCGAAGCGCCGACTCAGGCGCCGACCGAGCCCGTCTCCCCATGGCCCGCTGCCTACCCCGACGGGTACGCGGTGGTGGACGTGGAGACCACAGGACTGGGACGCGATGATCGGATAGTGTCGGCGGCGGTCTACCGGCTCGACGCGCGCGGCGCCGTCGAGGATCACTGGTACTCGACGGTCAACCCTCAACGCGACCCGGGCCCGGTGTGGATCCACGGCCTGACCCGCGAACAGCTCGCGGATGCCCCGCTGTTCAAGGAGATCGCCGACGAGCTCGCCGAACGTCTCGCCGACCGCGTGCTGGTGGCCCACAACGCGGTCTTCGACTGGTCGATGCTCGCCCGTGAGTACGCACGCGCCGACTACCAGGCGCCGGTGGAGCAGCGGTTGTGCACCATCCTGCTCTCCAAGGATCTGCAACTGCCGCTGCCCAACTACAAGTTGGAGTCGTTTGCCGCGCACTACGGCATCGTCCAGCAGCGCGCCCACCATGCCCTGGACGACGCGCGCGTCCTCGCCGAGGCGTTCCGCCCCAGCCTTCACCTGGCCGCCGCGGCAGGGCTGCAGTTGCCACTGCATGCCTGCCGTCAACTCACCGAGTGGCCCCGGACCGACGACCCTCTGCGTGCGACCGGCTACATATCGTCGAACTGGCGGCATTCGCGCAAACGGCCGCTGTGCCCCTACCCCAACCCTGGACGGCTGGAGCCGGACGGCCCGCTGGTGCAGGGGATGCGGGTGGCCTTCTCGGGCGACACCACCGTCGACCGCGAACTGCTCGAGGACCGGGCGAGCGAGGCCGGGCTGCATGTCGCCTCCGCCGTCTCCCGGCTCACCAGTGTGCTGGTCACCAATGACGCGCAGTCGCGCACGGGGAAGGTCGTCAACGCGCACCGCTTTGGTACGCCCATCGTGGATGAGCACCGATTCCGCGAACTCCTGGAGGCCGTCGTGCCCGCCCCCTCTCTGCTAAGCCGTGAATAGGCCGTACGAGCGGAGTCGTCGCGCCTCGGGCTGCGCGCGGTTGCCGGAGGGCTCCAGGCAGCGCAGGCTGGGATGCATGGCACGATGTGAGGTTTGCGGAAACGACTACAACATGGCCTTCACTGTGGAGGCCCAAGGGGCTCGCCACACCTTCGACTGCTTCGAGTGCGCGATCCACCGGATGGCGCCGATCTGCGAGCACTGCCGCGTACAGATCGTCGGTCACGGCGTCGAGGCGGACGGCCATATGTATTGCTGTGCGCACTGTGCGAAGGCCGAGGGCGCGGTCGGCATCGTCGACCACGTCGAGACCGCCGCGTCGCTGTGACACGCACCCCCTAACGGCTGCCCGCGCGGAATCGGGTTGTACGGTCGTTGGGTGTACCGCTTCCTGCTGTCCAGGCAATGGGTGATCCTCACCCTGATCGGCCTGATCCTGATGCCCGTCATGGTGGAGCTGGGTGTCTGGCAGATGCACCGCCATGAGCAAGAGGATGCGAACAACGCTCTGATCAGGCAGAGCCTGGCCGCGCCCGCCGCACCAGTGGAGAAGCTGACCGCGCCGGGCGCCCGTGTGGCCTCCCATGACAATTTCCGGACCGTGACGGCCACCGGCCGCTATGATACGGCCCATCAGGTCGTCGTACGCCACCGCACCTCCTCTGACGACTCCACCATCGGCTACTACCTCATCACGCCCCTGGTGATGACCGACGGCAGGGCCGTCCTGGTCAACCGCGGCTGGATCCCGGCCCCGCAGACCGGAGGCGACGCCCAATTCCCGGCGCTGCCGCCCACCCCTTCCGGGCAGGTCTCGATCACCGGCCGGGTCCGCCCCGACGAGACGACCGCGAGCACCGGCATCGTCGAGCGTCCCGGCCTGCCGCCGCACATGATCATGCTCATCAACAGCGGCAAGTTGACGAAGGAGCTGTCTGAGCCGGTGCTCGGCGGCTACATCGAGCTCACCAACACCTCCCCCAAATCCGTCGGTAGCCAGCCCCAGCCCGTTCCCGCACCCGCCCCGGGCCAGAGCAACGGCGGCTACAACCCCCCGCACCTTGCGTACGCCTGGCAGTGGTGGCTGTTCGTTGCCATGGTCCCGGCCGGGTGGGTCATCCTGGTACGACGAGAGCTCAAGGACCGACGCGCCCAGCAAGCGAAGGCGCAGCCGGGGCAGAGGCAAGGCCCCGCCCCCGGCAGCGGCGAGGATGGCGCACCCGACACAGTGCAAAGTGACGGCGACACCAGCCGCTGCCGCGGCGCGGTCTCCGTCGCTGCGGATGCCTCCGCCGCGGAGCAAGGGAGTAGTGGGGTAGCGGAGTAACGACCTGGGGAGCAATAGGGAGTGGATCAGCGAGCGGCGTCATGCGGCTTCGCATCCAAGCGGAGGAGGGAGGCGACGCGGAGCGTCGTTGACCGACGACAACGCAGGAGGCTTCAGTCGCAGGGCGTCGGGAGCCCGCTCCCTATTGCTCCCCAGGTCGTAAGAGCCTCGGAGAGCGTACGGAGCGTACGAGGAAGGCAGCACTGTGGCAGGACGCATCGAGGACTATGCGCTCATCGGCGATCTGCAAAGCGCCGCGCTCATCGGCAGGAATGGTTCAATCGACTGGCTCTGCCTCCCCCGCTTCGACTCACCGGCATGCTTCGCCGCCCTGCTGGGGACCAAGGACAACGGACACTGGCGCCTCGCCCCCGCCGGTGCGGGCGACGCCACCCGTCGCTCCTACCGCGGCGACACCCTGATCCTCGAATCGGTGTGGGAGACGGCCTCCGGGGCCGTCAAGGTGATCGACTTCATGCCGCAGCGTGACAAGGCGCCCGACGTGGTCCGCATCGTCGAGGGCATCTCCGGCCAGGTCGCTATGCGCAGCAGGCTGCGGCTGCGCTTCGACTACGGCAGCATCGTCCCTTGGGTGCGCCGCACCAATGGCACCCGCGTCGCGATCGCCGGACCCGACTCGGTGTGGCTTCGCAGTGATCCCGAGGTGCACACCTACGGCAAGGATTACTGCACCCATTCGGAATTCACTGTCTCCCGGGGCGAGCAGATCGCCTTCGTGCTGAGTTGGAACCCCTCTCACGAACCGCGCCCCAAACTGATCGACCCGTACAAGGCGCTGCGGCAGAGCGTCGAGGGCTGGAAGCGCTGGTCCGCCCAGTTCTGTTACCAGGGCCCTTACCGGGAGGCCGTGCTGCGCTCCCTGATCACGCTCAAGGCGCTCACCTACAAGCCGAGCGGCGGGATCGTGGCCGCAGCTACCACCTCCCTTCCCGAGGAGATAGGAGGGATGCGCAACTGGGACTACCGCTACTGCTGGCTGCGTGACTCCACGCTGACGCTGAACGCGCTGGTCGACAGCGGCTTTCGCAAGGAGGCCACCGAGTGGCGCGACTGGTTGCTGCGCGCAGTAGCCGGGAACCCGGCCGACCTGCAGATCATGTACGGGATCACCGGAGAGCGGCGGCTGCCGGAGGTCGAGGTGGACTGGCTGCCAGGGTACGAGGACTCCGCACCGGTGCGCATTGGCAACGCTGCTGTGTACCAACTCCAGCTCGACGTCTACGGCGAGATCATGGACTCGCTGTTCCTCTCCCGCGAGCGCGGGATGCCGCAGAAGAAGCACGCGTGGAACGTTCAGTGCGCGTTGATGGATTTCTTGGAGTCCCATTGGCAGGAGCCGGACGAGGGCCTGTGGGAGGTGCGCGGGCCCCGGCGTCACTTTGTGCATTCCAAGGTGATGGCTTGGGTCGCGGCGGACCGTGCGGTGCGGACGGTCGAGGCCCACCCGGAGTTGCACGGCGACGTCGACCGCTGGCGGCGAATGCGCGGCAAGGTGCACCGCGAGGTGTGCGAGCGCGGCTACGACAAGGAACGCAACACCTTCACCCAGTACTTTGGCTCCAAGGAGCTCGACGCGGCGGTCTTGCTCATCCCGCAGGTCGGCTTCCTGCCGGCGACAGATCCGCGAGTGATCAGCACCGTCGATGCAATCCGCGACGAGCTGGGCCATGGCGGTTTCGTCCGCCGCTACTCGATCGACGGTGCGGACTCCTTGACGAGTTCTGTGGTCGACGGCCTGCCGGGCTCCGAAGGCGCTTTCCTCGCTTGCTCCTTCTGGCTCGCCGACGCGCTGAGCGCGACCGGTCGGCAAAAAGAGGCACGCGAGCTGTTCGAGCAGCTGCTGTCGCTCTGCAACGACGTCGGGTTGCTCGCCGAGGAGTGGGACCCGGTGGCGGGCCGCCAGCTTGGTAACTTCCCGCAAGCGTTCAGTCACATCGGCTTGGTCAACACCGCGATGAAGCTGGGGCGATGCGCTGATGCCTCCTATTCCCCCACACCTGCGAGATCACGCAGGCAGCGTGCCTGAGCGGCGCGCTCCGCGGCGCACTGCTCCTCGTAGTGGCGCGAAGCGGCCCCACGCAGCAGCGCCTTGGTCTCGATAACAGCATCCCGTGGCGCGTCGAGCAGCGCCGCCACGAGGTCGTTCACGGCGGCGTCGAGTTCGTCGCAGGCCACCACCACATTGGCGAGGCCGGTGCGTTCGGCTTCGTCGGCGCCGACGGAACGGCCGGTAGTGCAGACCTCCAATGCCCGGGCGTAGCCGATCAATTCCACCAAGGGCTTGGTGCCGGCCAGGTCGGGCACCAGGCCGAGGCTGGTCTCGCGCATGGCGAACTGCACGTCGTTCGCGCAGACCCGCAGGTCGCAGGCGAGCGCCAACTGGAAGCCGGCGCCGATGGCGTGACCTTGCACGGCGGCGATGCTCACCACGTCGTTGCGCCGCCACCAGGTGAACGCCTGCTGGTACACGGCGATGGTCGCGTCCAGTTCGGTGTCGGAGCCGCGCGCGAGGTCCAGCAAGGAGGGCTCGCCGTCGAATCCCTCGGGCGTGAACGCCTGCCGGTCGAGGCCTGCGGAGAAGGAGGCGCCCTCGGCACGCAGCACGACAACGCGCGTGGTGCCGGGCACCAGGCGCCCCACCTCGGCCAAGGCCCGCCACATGGCGGGCGACTGGGCGTTGCGCTTGGCAGCATTGCACAACGTCACAGTGGCGACGGCAGCACCGTCGTGCGCGGCGTCGACGGTGAGCCGTACGCCATCGCGCTCGAGCAGTGGCGACTGGGCGGTGTCCGCGCCGATGTGAGCGGTACGGGCCGCAGTGTGATCGGACATCGGACACCTCCGAGCAGGCCCCGGACAAGCAGGCCACAGATTGGGCTACCCAACAGTAACCACCCGGTCGGACTCGCTGCGACCGGGCGGTCGCCGTCCGGGCCCTCGCTTTCCGAATGCCCGATACCCGTCAGGCCGTCGCTGCCTTCTTGCCGCGGGTCGCCCCGCCACGGCCTCGCAGAGTCACACCGGACTCGCTGAGCATGCGATGCACGAATCCGTAGGAACGGCCGGTTTCTTCGGCCAGCGCCCGGATACTCGCACCGGCGTCGTATTTCTTCTTCAGGTCTGCCGCGAGCTTGTCGCGCGCGGCGCCGGTCACCCGGCTGCCCTTCTTCAGAGTCTCGGCCACCCGTGCCTCCTCCAGGGAAGTGCGCTCTGGACTCTCATGATCACCCCTACGGCGCTTCCTGGCCACCCATTCGGCAAGGTCCGTAAAACAACATTCGTGTCACGGCGGAGACGGACACGCGGTACACGGTTCGTACGGCTGTGGATCCTCTGCCCTTGCGTGGGGGCCGGATTCCGCACGGGGTCAGAAAGTGGCTGGTCAACAGGGTGAGTAAGGAGTCTTTCGCAGTTACAGAAGTGATCAGCGGTCGGCGCGAGGCGGTACGCGCATGTCTACCGGGGGCGTACGAGCCCGTCTCACGCAATTGAAGGATCACCCATGAGCCGAATGATCCAGAAGTGGTCCGGACATCGGATCATGGCCAGGTCGGCGTCGGGAGAGATCTCGGGCACAGGCACCGGCAGAGATGTCAGGCGAGCGAGACCAGGTCCGCGTAGTCCTCGCCCCACAGGTCCTCCACACCGTCCGGAAGCAGGATGATCCGCTCCGGCTGCAAGGCGTCCACGGCGCCCTCATCATGGGTGACGAGTACGACGGCACCCGAGAAGGAGTGGAGCGCGCCCAGGATCTCCTCGCGGCTGGCCGGGTCGAGGTTGTTGGTGGGCTCGTCGAGCAGGAGGACGTTGGCGCTGGAGACCACGAGGGTGGCGAGCGCAAGCCTGGTCTTCTCGCCGCCGGAGAGCACACCCGCAGGTTTGTCGACATCGTCACCAGAGAAGAGGAACGAGCCGAGGATCTTGCGGATCTCGACGAGGTCCATATCGGGGGCGGCGGAGCGCATATTCTCCAGGACCGTGCGGTCCGCGTCGAGTGTCTCGTGCTCCTGTGCGTAATAGCCGAGCTTGAGACCGTGGCCCGGCACCACCTCGCCGGTGTCCGGCACTTCGATTCCCGCAAGCAGCCGCAGCAGCGTCGTCTTGCCCGCACCGTTGAGGCCGAGAACGACGACGCGGGAGCCCTTGTCGATGGCGAGGTCGACGTCGGTGAAGATCTCCAGCGAGCCGTAGGACTTGGACAGACCTGAGGCGGTGAGCGGAGTCTTTCCGCACGGCGCAGGGTCGGGGAAGCGCAGCTTGGCCACCTTGTCGGACCGGCGCGCCTCATCCAGGCCGGAGAGCAGCTTCTCGGCACGGCGGGCCATGTTCTGTGCGGCGACGGTCTTAGTGGCCTTGGCGCGCATCTTGTCAGCTTGGGCGTTGAGGGCGGCGGCCTTCTTCTCAGCATTGGCGCGCTCGCGCTTGCGGCGTTTCTCGTCGGCCTCGCGCTGGGCCAAGTACTGCTTCCAGCCCATGTTGTACAGGTCGATGCAGGCACGGTTGGCGTCGAGGTAGAAGACCTTGTTGACCACCTCGTCGACGAGGTTGATGTCATGCGAGATGACCACGAAACCGCCACGATAGGTCTTCAGGAAGTCCCGCAGCCACAGAACCGAGTCGGCGTCGAGGTGGTTGGTAGGCTCGTCAAGGAGCAGAGTGTCGGCGTCGGAGAAGAGGATGCGGGCGAGCTCGACGCGGCGGCGCTGACCGCCGGAGAGCGTCTGCAGGGGCTGGCCGAGCACCCGGTCGGGCAGGCCGAGCGCGGCGGCGATGGTGGCGGCCTCGGCCTCGGCGGCGTAGCCACCCTTGGTGAGGAACTCGGTCTCCAGGCGCGAGTACTTCTTCATGGCATTCTCACGGGTGGCGCCCTTGCCGTTGGCCATCCGCTCCTCGTTCTCGCGCATCTTACGGAGCACGGTGTCCAGGCCGCGGGCGGACAGGATGCGGTCGCGGGCGAGCACATCGAGGTCGCCGGTGCGCGGATCCTGCGGGAGGTAGCCGACCTCGCCGGTACGGGCGACGCTGCCCGCGGCGGGCTGCCCCTCGCCGGCGAGCACCTTGGTCAAGGTGGTCTTGCCCGCGCCGTTGCGGCCGACGAGACCGATGCGGTCGCCCCGGGCGATGCGGAAGGTTGCGGATTCGATCAGAATGCGGGCGCCGGCGCGCAACTCCAGGCCAGTGGCAGTGATCACGGAAGAGACTCCAGGACATCGAGGACAAGGGGGACGGTCGGACGGGTCGGCCGGTTGCCGTCTAATCCGTGGGATCCGTGAGCGAAACTGCCATGGGGAGAGTCTACCGGGGCCCTGTAACCAGCCCGGCAACTGGTACAACGGACGGCCTGGCAACCGGTGCGGGCAGCATCCGGCTCCGCGTGGCCTCCACGCATCTGGCCCGGCAGCTCAGCTCCCGCCGTGGACCCCTTGATGGATCTGGAAGGCCGCCCTGCGTACCGCCTTGGCCAACACCGGGTCGGGGTGCGCTGCGGCCAGTGCCACCAGCACCTGCACCGTGCGCGGGTGCCCGGTGCCACGCACCTCGTCGAGCAGCCGGGGCAGAGATTCCTGGACTGCGCTGTCGAGATGGCCGACGAGCAGATGCCCGTCGCCGTGGTCGGCGACGGCAGCCGCGGTGTCGACCCACAGCCAGGTGGCCTCCTCCCGGGTGAGCAGCGCCATCTGCTCACTCGGCTCGCACCCCTGCTGTTCGGCGAGCCAGAGCAGCGCGTACGGGCGCAGCTGAGGCTCGTCGACGACGGCGCGCACCGCGGTCTCGGCGGGGGTGCCGACAGTACGCAGCGCTTCGAAGGCGAGGCCGCGCAGCAGTGCGTCCTCGCCGCGTGCTACGTCGAGGAGCTCGGCGACAGCTTGGGCAATGGGGCGGGCGGCGAGCCAGGCGCGGTATTCGACGCGGGCGGGCCCCGGCGAGTAGTCGGTGCAGGCGCGCAGCAGATCCTCGGCGGATTGCTCGATGTGGCCCGCCGGTGACTGTGCAGCGACACAGATCTGTTCGAGCTTGACCCATACCGCCCAGTTGCCGAGCGCGGTGAGTGCGACTTCCTCTCCCCTGGCGGCGCCCCTGTCGGCGCCTCCACAGCCGTCCCCGCCGTCGGTGCCGGACCTCAGCGCGCCGGTCGAAATCAGCGCCTGCAAAATCCACTCCAGTAGCCCCGGCATGGGGTCGCCGACGCCGTCGGCGGGCGGTTCATGGCGCTCGGTACGCAGTTCGGCGACCCGCTGCCGGAGCAGGTCGAGCAGTGCGGGGACCGAAACGGGCCCCGAGGACAGGTGCAGGAACGACAGCAGTTGCGGGGCAGCCTCGATGACCTCGGCGATGAGCGCGGGGTCGGTGGTTTTGGGAACGAGATGCCACAGGTGGGCGAGGTGGGCGAGCGACCAGGCGTCGAAGAGCGCGACCCAACCGCGCAACACGACGGTGTCGTCCCGGTCCCAGGCGCGCAGCCGCCATCCGGGACGGGCGGCGCCGTCGCGGAGTTCGACGAGGCCGGCCAACCGGGCGCGATCCCAGGAAGTGCGTACCTGATCGGTTTTCAACTCAAGGGCAAGTGCGGCGCGTTCCAGATCGGCCTCGGGCAGTGCTCCGTTCGGCGCCGGCCGCAACGGTGTCTTGTGTCCGGTCTGCGCCTCTGCCCAGCGGGCCAGCCGGACGGCGTCCGCGAGGACCTGCCGCGCCTGTGCGGCAAGCTCGACGGGGGCCGGCGTCCCGTCGGGCGGTCGCGGCGGCCCGTTCCGGCGGACTGTGGCCACCTTGCGCACAGCCGCCATGGGCCTACTGGGTACGAGACGAAGCCTGCTGTCACGCGGGGAACGGGACGTCACGGGAGCAGTCTTACCGGGTGAGCCTCCGGAAACCTAAACGAGCGTGTCGGGCACCGTTTGGGGGCGGTACAGCATGCGCTACATCAAGGGGATCAGGAAGCGGCGCAGCACCTCTTCGTATCTGTCCGGATCAGCGTTCCACATTGCCTGGTGCCCGGCGTCGGCGATGGTGTGCAGGGTGACCAGATCGTTGCGGAGCGTGGCGAATCGGCGCGAGTAACGCCAAGGGGCGATGGTGTCGTCAGGACCGTGGAAGACCAGTGCGGGGACGGCCGGCTTGGCCGGTTCCGCGAAGTCCGTGAGGTGTTCCGCATGCAATCCCGTGCGGCCCTGTGCGGCACGTATCGCGAGCGGTAGGAGCAAGGTCGGCACGCCGTGTCCCCGGGCCAGTCCACGGAGCGTGGACTGCCAGTCGAGCACCGGCGAGTCGAGAATGATGCCGCTGATTCGGCTGCGCTGCGGCGAATTATCGGCGACGCGAAGGGCCATCGCGGCCCCGACGGACCAGCCGTAGATCACGGCCCGTTCGGCGCCATGGCGCACCGCATAACGCAACGCTGCGTCCACGTCGTGCCACTCGGTGTCGCCGAGGTGCCCTATGCCGTCGGGGGACTTCGGTGCACCTGCGTCGTTGCGGTAGGTCATGATGAGGACGGGGAAGCGCAGGCGGTGCAGGAGCGGCAGGACGACGAGCGGCTGGCAGCGGGTGGTGCCGAGTCCATGGACGGCTATGACACAGGTGGAACGGTCACCGGGCACGAACCAGGCCGGCATCGGCCCCAGTTCGCCGTCGATGTCCACGTCGCGGTATTCGAGACCGTGCGCGGTGAGCGGATCGCCGGTGTACACCTCGGGGGTGAGGCGTACCTGCATGCCGGCAGTCAGGGTGCCTTCCTGGACCTGATCGAGGCGGCGGGTGATCGAGTCGGGGGTGTGCGCGAGCACCGGGCCGAGCAGCGCGTGGCAGCCCTCGGCGGCCAGCCCGTAGACGCCCGGTCGCAGCGAGACGAGCGTCCGGCTCAAGGTGATGGCCCCCGGCTCGATGCCGTGCACAGTGAGCAGATCGCTCTCGCCGGTCGGCGGCCCGAGCGCCGGGCCGTTCAGTCGCGGGTTGAGGGCGAGGCCGGAGACGTACCGGCCTGCCGCCACGGCGACAGCGCCGGCACCGAGACATATGGCGGCCGCGGTCGCCGCAGTACGCAAGCGCATCCGTTCCAGTGTCGGCAACCTGGACGCATGCGGCCAGTGGGCAAAGCCGGGCGGGTTTTCGGTACGGCTGGTGTCTTTGGGCGGGGAGGTATGTCTCGCCCGCCGCGCGCCCCGGAAGGCAGGGAGAGGCTGATGTCACCGCTATGCGCCCCATGTGTACCTCGGCACACTCCCCCCTACCAGTAAAGGGGAAGTTGACTGCCGTTCGCGGAACATGGTGGACTTCACGGTGCCAAACGGCGACAGAAGAGGAAGCCGGTGAGAATCCGGCGCGGTCCCGCCACTGTCACCGGGGAGTGCGTCCCCACCCGAGCGTCACGGCCGAGGGATCGGCTGGAAGGCCCGGGGACGTGCCGATCCGGGAGCCAGGAGACTCTCATCGCCGGTCACGTCGAACCAGGGCGCGGACCCTGAGTGAGGACTTCTGCCATGTCCGGTATGTGCCGAACGCCTTTCATCCTGACGGCGGTCTGAGATCATGCGTGCCGACCGCATCTTCGCGTACGGCGCGGCTCTTGGTTTCCTCGGCGACATGCTCATGGGCGATCCGCGCCGCGGGCATCCGGTCGCCGCGTTCGGCCGTGCCGCTGCTGCTGTCGAACACCGGCTGTGGGACGACGCCCGCGGACGCGGTGCATTGCACACTGTTCTGTGCACGGGCGGCGCACTCACCCTCGTGGGGGCGTTGAGGCGCAGCGTGCGGTGCTCGACCGTCGGTGAG
>Ga0213875_10002376_pt1 | contig 11323 bp, 11 predicted proteins | sample BarmaccomBMRX_R8_FD_160105 | JGI IMG/M metagenome (GOLD analysis project Ga0213875, IMG submission 160105) | Root-associated microbial communities from Barbacenia macrantha in rupestrian grasslands, the National Park of Serra do Cipo, Brazil - RX_R8 | ecosystem: Host-associated > Plants > Roots... | reverse complement strand
GCGCGAACTCGGACGGCCCAGCAAGTAGCCTTGTCCTGCTTTCCGCAGACCACGGCCGCCCGGGAGTAGTGAGATGCCGTCAGACTCTTCGTTCGACATTGTGTCCAAGCTCGACCGGCAGGAGGTCGACAACGCGCTGAACCAGGCGGGCAAGGAGATCAGCACCCGGTTCGACTTCCGCAACGTGGGGGCCTCGATCGCCTGGTCCGGGGATCAGGGCGTCGAGATCCGGGCCAACAGCGAGGAGCGCGCCAACGCGGTCCTCGACGTGTTCAAGGACAAGCTGGTCCGGCGCGGGGTCTCGCTCAAGGTGCTGGACAGCAGCGAGCCCAAGCTCTCGGGCAAGGAGTACCGGCTGGCCATCAGCCTCAAGGAAGGCATCAGCCAGGACGACGCCAAGAAGATCGGCAAGATCATCCGGGACGAGGGCCCCAAGGGCATCAAGGCGCAGGTCCAGGGGGACGAGCTGCGGGTCTCGTCCAAGAAAAAGGATGACCTGCAGGCGGTCATCGCCCTGCTCAAGGGCAAGGATTTCGACTTCGCGCTGCAGTTCGTCAACTACCGGTGAGCCCCGAAGCTCGCAACTAGCGCGTACATGTCTGACATCATCGATTGGTGCCCAGTCCTGACCTTCAGCGCCTAGCACAGGCGGCCTATGACGCTCACCGCGACGCTCACCCCGACCCGCTCCCGCCCTGGCAGCAAACCACCGAACAGGAGCAGCGGGCCTGGAAGGCGGCGGTGGCGGCCGTCCTCCCGAGCGACGCCACCCTGGCCGAGGGGGCTCCGGTCCAGTCGCTGATCATCCAGGCCGGCGACCAGACCCGGGTCTTCCACACCGACTTCACCGTCGGCCGGACCGGCTCGATGACCCTCAACGACGAGCGCGCCTCGGGCCAGCACGCCCACTTCCTGGCCGCGCACGGCTTCTGGTACGTCGAGGACCTCGGCTCGACCAACGGCACCTGGCTCAACGGGCGCCGCATCTTCCAGGGCCAGCGGCTGAAAAAGGGCGACAAGGTCAAGATCGGCCGTACGGTCATGGTGATCGTGGCGGCCTGACCGCCGCCGAGCCATCCTCCACGCCGGCTCCACATCATCTCCACGCCAGCACCACATCGCCTCCAAATGATCGATCCGACTGGGGGGTGAGGTGGCATGACCAATCCGCAGGCAGCCGGAACGTTCGTGACCCCGATCGCGGGGACGGCCGGCGAGTTCCAGTACGTCACCGGTGACTGTGCCATCGACAGTGACGAGACCATCCACATCTTCTTCGCGTTCGCGGGCGGGTCACAGGACCTGGAGCCGTTGATCGGCTACGCCACCGGCGGCGGCGACAACTGGCGGTCCTACGACACGCCCTACCGGGGCTGGGTCCTGGGCATGGCCGTCGACGGTCCCCAGCGGCGGTTCCTGCTCTTCGTGAACAGCAGCGGCGTCCACCTCGGCGAGATGGCGGGCGACCAGTTCGCCGCCAGCCTGGCGGTGAGCAGCCAGGCCGCGGACTGGCAGTTCAGCTCGGGCGACGTGGTGGCCAGCAACGGCAAGTGGTGGGCCGTCTGGTCCGAACGAGCCAACCCGTCCCAGCCGTTCCAGATGTTCCAGGCGTCCACCATGGCCGCCTCCAGCGACCTGCCGCTGCCCGTCGGCAGCAGGCTTCCGAACGTTGTGCACAACTCGGTGCCGTCGTTGACCCTCGACCCGACCGGCCCCGACCGCGCGGTGCTGGCCTGGATGGTGGTCCTCAACGACTCTTCGGTCGTCCGCCTGGCCAAGGCCCAGACCAGCAACGCCATCTGGCACGAGCAGGCCTGGGCGCCGCCCAGCCCGCAGCCCGGGCGTTATGCCAGCGGGCCCGACCTGGCCGCGGCGGCGGGGGAACTGTACGGCGCGTACGGCGACGACGACACGATCACCTACACCCTCGACCCGCCCGCGCCGACGGCCACGACCCGGTTCCAGGGCGAAGGTTACTCACCCCGGGTCGCCCATTCCGACGGCCGGACCTGGGTCGCCTGGCGCGATGCGGATGATCAGGTGGTCCTCGCAGAGCCTCCGGCCACCACCTCGGTGCAGCTGAAAACCAGCCCGAGCGGCAGCACCCAGCGTCTGATCGGGATGCTGGCCGCGCAGGGCCAGGTGACCGTGGTGGGCGCCGACTTCGCCGATCAGAGCCTGTGGGCCGCGGGGACCTGAACCCAAAGGGGTGAGCCTCCGGCTACCGCTGCGCCCCGTCCGCCTCGCTCGTCCCGGCGACCTCGACCTCGGTGACCTCGACCTCGGTCGTCTCGCTGGCGACGACGGCCGGCCGCCGGACCAGGCGGGCGACCACCGCCATGCCGATCAGGGCCACCACCGTGACGGCCAGGTAGGCGGCGACGTACCCGCGGTCGGACGCGGCCGCGGCCGGCTTCAGGAACTGAACCAGGGTGGGGTCGAAGTGGTGCGGCTTCAGCCCGGTCTGCTCGGCCGCCTGCAGCGCTTCCTTGAGCTGCTGGCCCTCACGAGCGGTCAGACCGTGGCCCGGCCCGGCGTCGATCAGCGTGTCCAGCCGGTGCACGTAGACGGTGTGGAAGATCGTGTAGAGGGCGGCGATGCCGATCGCTCCCCCGGCCTGCTCGGCGGTGGCCGACACCCCGGAGACCTCGCCCGCCTCGTGGTCCTCGACCGAGTCGAGGCTGACCGGGTCGTTGACCGTCAGCACCAGGGCCAGCCCGGTGCCGTAGAGCAGCAGCCCCGGTCGTACCAGTTGCCCGCCCGCCGCGACAGCACCACCATCGGCAGCGTGGTCGGCATCAGCGCCAGCCCGGCCAGGGCCGGGTTCAGGCCCAGGTTGAGGATCAGCAGCAGCGGCAGCAGCAGGCCGAGCCCCATCTCCCCGAAGCCGGCCAGCGCCTGGCTGAGGGTGGAGCCGAGGTAGTTCGGGGTCCGGCGCAGCAGCCGCAGGTTCATCAGCGGATCGGGATCCCGGTGCTCCCACCAGACGAACAGGCCGGCCGCGACGACCGCGATCACCAGCGCCCCCAGCACCGCGGCCGACACGAAGCTGTGGTCCTGGGTCTCGGTCAGCCCGTAGACCAGCCCGACGATGGCCAGGCAGAGCAGCACCGCCCCCAGCAAGTCGACGTGGGTGTCACGCGACCGCTCCTCACCCGTAGGCACCGACGACAGCGTGGCCACGATGCAGACCACCGCCAGCGGCACGTTGACCAGCAGCACCAGCCGCCAGCTGAGGGCGGTGAGGGCGCCGCCGATGGTCGGCCCGAGCGCCCCGGCGATCGCGGCCGCGCCGCCCATGGTGCCGAGCGCCCGGCCCCGCTCGGACGCCTTGAAGCTCGCGTTGACGATGGCCACGCTGCCCGGCAGCATCATCGCGCTTCCCGCCCAGGATGAGCAGGCCGGACAGGGCCAGCAGACTGGCGTTCAGCACCCACTCGGCGACGCTGGTGCCCACCCCGAACTGCTTCTGGATCGACGGCAACGCCAGCGGGACCGCCGTCTGGTCGACCAGGATCATGGCGTTGGCCACGGTCATGCTGATGAGCACGACCTGCGGACTGCCGGACCGTCGCTGCGCCATTCCCCCGCCTCACCCGTCGTCCCACGCCACGGCGACAACCAAGACGGTACTTTCGATCAAACTGCCTGAATAGGGGTCAGCCGGGATCAGTTGAAGAGTCCAGCCGGGGTCAGCCAGCGGCCGGCTCGTAGCCGAACGCGCGCAGCTGGAGCCGCTCGCGCAGGCTGCGCTCGAGCTCGGCGAAGCGGCAAAGGCGGCCAGGGGTGTGCCGCGGTAACCGCCGTCGGAGCCCTGGTGCCCGGGCGCGGGCACCATGACCCGATTGTCCGGCGCCCCCGTCAGCGCGGGTAGCCGGCCAGCCCCTCCAGCCGGAACACCCGTTCACCGGTCGGCGGATGGGTCGAGAACAGGCGGGTCAGGCCCTCGCAGCTGAACGGGTTGACCAGCATCAGCGGGCTGGCCGAGGCGAGCGGGCCGGTCAGCGACAGCGGCAGCTCGACCGTCTCCGCTTCGATCTTGCGCAGCGCCTGGGCCAGCGCCAGCGGGTCGCCGGCCCAGGTGGCGGCCAGCGCGTCGGCCCGGTACTCGCGGCGGCGGCTGAGCGACAGCTGCAGCAGCAGCCCGGCCAGCGGGCCGACCACCAGCATGACCAGGGTGGCGCTGAAGCCGGCGGTCTCCGGCTCGGCCCTGGTGGCCGCCTCGGGCCGGCCGATGAAGCCCAGCCGGACCGGTGCGGGCCGTAGCCAGGCGGGGCTGGCCAGCGAGGTGATGACCGCGGCCAGGCCGGCGCAGAACGACGTGGCCATGGTGTCGTGGGCGCGGATGTGAGCCAGCTCGTGGGCGAGCACCGCCCGCAGCTCGGCCGGGCTCAGCAGCTGGAGCAGGCCCTCGGTGCAGCACACCTTGGCCGCCCGGCGGCTGCGGCCGATCGCGAACGAGTTGGGCGCCAGCGCCGGGGAGACGTAGACCCGCGGCACCGGCAGCCGGGCCGCCTTGGTGATCTCCCGGACCGCCCGGTAGAGCTGCGGGTACTCGACCTCGCCGACCGGCCGGGCGCGCATCGCCGCCAGCGTGACCCGGTCGGCCAGGACCAGCGCCAGCGCCGCCGCGGCGGCCACCACGACGGCGGCCAGGATCACGCCCGCCCGCCCGCCGAGCAGCGCGCCGGCCGACATCATGGCCGCGGCCAGCACGGTGGCGACGGTCAGCGCCCGCAGCCAGTTCCGGTTCACGATCGCACAACGAACGGCCGGGCGACGTGTGTTCCCTGGCCGGTCCGGAACCCCGGCCGGAACCGTGTCACGAAGCCGTAAGACAACACCGTCCACCATGTGGACGACACGGTGACGCTGGTGTCACACCGGAATAACCGCAGGCCGGGCCGGTCGCGTATGCTCTGTGCCGCCAGCAGGACGGGGGCGCGGTCTGGTGCCGCCGTTACATGCGACGACAGAACCAGACGCAATGGTCTATTTGCAGCGTAAACTTGTATCCCGTCCGAACTCACGCCCCCGGCTGTGGGGTGGCGCCTCGCAGAGCGCCCGGCCGCGGCGTGCGGAGGAGGTCCTCTCACTGTGACCAAACAGGTCCAGCAGCTCGATCGTGTCATCATCCGGTTCGCGGGGGACTCCGGCGACGGTATGCAGCTTGCGGGTGACCGGTTCACCCAGGAAACGGCCGTGTTCGGTAACGACCTTTCCACGCTGCCGAACTTCCCGGCCGAGATCCGGGCGCCGGCCGGCACCCTGCCCGGCGTGTCGAGCTTCCAGGTCCACTTCGCCGACCACGACATCCTCACGCCCGGGGACGCCCCCAACGTGCTGGTGGCGATGAATCCGGCCGCCCTCAAGGCCAACCTGCGGGACCTGCCCCGCGGCGCCGACCTGATCGTGAACACCGACGAGTTCACCAAGCGGAACCTGGCCAAGGTCGGGTACGCGGCCAGCCCGATCGAGGACGGCTCGCTGAGCGAGTACAACCTGCACGCGATGCCGATCACGTCGATGACGGTCAAGGCGCTGGAAGACTTCGACGTCAGCCGCAAGGACGCCGAGCGGGCCAAGAACATGTTCGCCCTCGGCCTGCTGTCCTGGCTGTACGACCGCCCGCAGGAGGGCACGCTGGACTACCTGCGGTCGAAGTTCGCGACCAAGCCGGAGATCATGAAGGCCAACATCGCGGCCTTCCACGCGGGCTGGAACTTCGGCGAGACGACCGAGGCGTTCAGCGTCCGCTACGAGGTCAAGCCGGCCACGCTGGCCCCCGGCACCTACCGGAACATCACCGGTAACACCGCGCTGGCCTACGGGCTGATCGCCGGCTCGGAGCTGTCCGGGCTGCCGCTGTTCCTCGGCTCTTACCCGATCACCCCGGCCAGCGACATCCTGCACGAGCTGGCCCGGCAGAAGCGGTTCGGGGTGCGCACGTTCCAGGCCGAGGACGAGATCGCCGGCGTCGGCGCCGCCCTCGGGGCGGCGTTCGGCGGTTCCCTGGGCGTGACCACCACCTCGGGCCCGGGGATGCTGCTCAAGGAGGAGACGATCGGCCTCGGGGTATCACTGGAGCTGCCGCTGATCGTGTGCGACATCCAGCGGGCCGGCCCCTCCACCGGGATGCCGACCAAGACCGAGCAGGCCGACCTGCTGCAGGCGCTGTTCGGCCGCAACGGCGAGTCGCCGCTGCCGGTGGTCGCCCCGGCCAGCCCGGCCGACTGCTTCGAGACCGCGATCGAGGCCACCCGGCTGGCGGTCAAGTACCGCACCCCGGTCATCGTGCTGTCGGACGGGTACCTGGCCAACGGGTCCGAGCCGTGGCGGATCCCGGACGTGGCCACGCTGCCGGACCTGACCCAGGACGTGAAGTTCGCCGTCGCCGGCCAGTGGGCCGGCGAGGACGGGGCCATCGACTTCCGGCCCTACAGCCGCGACCCGGCCACCATGGCCCGTCCCTGGGCGATCCCCGGCACGGCCGGCCTCGAGCACCGGATCGGCGGCATCGAGAAGGCCGACGGCACCGGCGAGATCTCCTACGACCCGGACAACCACGACAAGATGGTCCGGCTCCGGCAGGCCAAGATCGACGGCATCGCCGGCGACATCCCGGCCCTCGAGGTCGACGACCCCGACGGCGACGCCAAGGTGCTGGTGCTCGGCTGGGGTTCGACCTACGGCGCGATCGGGGCCGGGGTCCGCCGGGTGCGCCGGGCCGGGCGCCCGATCGCCCAGGCCCACCTGCGGCACCTGAACCCGTTCCCGGCCAACCTCGGCGAGGTGCTGAACCGGTACGAGAAGGTGCTGGTGCCCGAGATCAACCTCGGGCAGCTGGCGCTGCTGCTGCGCGGCCGGTTCCTGGTCGACGTGATTTCTTACAACCGGGTGCGCGGCCTGCCGTTCGGCGCGGCCGAGCTGGCCGGTGTGATCAAGGATGTGATCGACAATGCCTGACGCTCTGTCCGCGAACGGCAACGGGCACCGCCCGGCTTCCCTGACCCTGGTCCCGACCGCCGAAGGCAAGCAGACGGCCAAGGACTTCAAGTCCGACCAGGAAGTGCGCTGGTGCCCCGGCTGCGGCGACTACGCGATCCTGGCCGCGTTCCAGGCGTTCCTGCCCGAGCTGCAGGTGCCGCGGGAGAACGTGGTGGTGGTCTCCGGGATCGGCTGCTCCTCCCGGCTGCCGTACTACATGGACACCTACGGCATGCACTCCATCCACGGCCGCGCGCCCGCGATCGCCACCGGGCTGGCCTCCTCGCGCCCGGACCTGTCGGTCTGGGTCATCACCGGGGACGGAGACTCGCTGTCGATCGGCGGCAACCACCTGATCCACGCGCTGCGCCGCAACGTCAACATCAAGATCCTGCTGTTCAACAACCAGATCTACGGGCTCACCAAAGGCCAGTACTCCCCCACCAGCGAACGCGGCAAAGTCACCAAATCCAGCCCCTTCGGCAGCCTGGACACCCCGTTCAACCCGGTGTCGCTGGCCCTGGGCGCCGAGGCCAGCTTCGTGGCCCGCAGCATCGACTCCGATCGCCAGCACCTGCTCAGCGTGCTGCGGGCGGCCGCCGACCACCGGGGCGCGTCGTTCATCGAGATCTACCAGAACTGCCCGATCTTCAATGACGACGCCTTCGCCCCGCTCAAGGACGCCGGCTCGCGCGACGACCAGCTGATCCGGCTGACCGACGGCGAGCCGATCCGGTTCGGGGCCAACGGTGGCCGCGGCCTGCGCACCGGCCGCTACGGGTCGCTAGAGGCAGTAGAGGCCGACGGGGCCGACCCGGCCGAGCTGATCACCCACGACGCCGGCCGGACGGACCCCTCCTACGCCTTCGCGCTGTCGCGCATCGAGGCGGCCACCCCGATCGGCGTGCTGCGCAAGGCCGAGCGGCCCAGCTACGACGAGCTGATGGCCGACCAGCTGGCCGAGGCCCGCAACAAGCAGGGTGAAGGCGACCTGGCGGCCCTGCTGGCGGGCGGCAACACCTGGACGATCAAGTAGGCACCAGCCCGGTCCGGTAGGCGAGCACGACCGCCTGCACGCGGTCGCGCAGGCCGAGCTTGGCCAAGATCCGCGACACGTAGGTCTTGACCGTCTCCGGGCTGATGACCAGCGTGGCGGCGATCTCGGCGTTGGACAGCCCGTCGGCGATCAGCTTGAGCACCTCGAGCTCGCGCTCGGTCAGCCTGGCCAGCGGGCTGCCCGCTCCGGGCTGGTCCGGGTCGGTGGGCCGGATCCGGCCCGCGAACCGGCCCACCAGCCGCCGGGTGACGGCCGGGGCCAGCAGCGCCTCCCCGGCCGCGACCGTCCGCACCCCGTCGACCAGGTCGGCCGGCGGTGCGTCCTTGAGCAGGAACCCGCTGGCGCCCGCCCGCAGCGCCTCGTAGACGTACTCGTCGAGGTTGAAGGTAGTGACGACCAGCACCTTGACCGGCGGCGCGGCGCCCGGTCCGGCCAGCCGGCGGGTGGCCTCGATGCCGTCGAGGCCGGGCATCTTGATGTCCATCACCACCACGTCCGGCCCCAGCCGGGCGGCGCTGGCCACCGCGGTCTGCCCGTCGGCGGCCTCGCCCACCACCTCCAGGTCGGGCTGGGCGCTGAAGATCGTGACGTAGCCGGCCCGGATGAGGGCCTGGTCGTCGCACACCAGCACCTTGATGGGGCTGCTCACCGGCGCCCCCCGGCCGAGCCCCGGCCGGCCGAGCCGCTCCCGGCCGGGATGCGGGCCCGGACCCGGAAACCGCCGTCGGCCCGCCGCCCCGCCTCCAGCCGCCCGCCGCTGGCCCGGACCCGGTCGCGCAGGCTGGACAGGCCGCGCCCGGGCACGAACGAACCCGGCGCCACGGCCGGCCCGTCGGTGGTGACCTCGACGCTGACTCCGTCCCCGTAGCCGACCTGGACCAGGGTCAGCTGGCCGGGTGCGTGCTTGACGGCGTTGTCGAGCGCCTCCTGGACCGTCCGGTAGACGATGAACTCGATCGCCGCGCTCAGCGGCCCGGCCTCACCCTTCTCGATCAGGTCGACCGGCTGCCCGGCCAGCCGGGCCTGTTCGACCAGGTCCCGCAGCCGCTCGGCGGCGGTGCCGGGGTCGTCGCCGACCGGGACGTCGAGCACCCCCAGCAGGTAGCGCAGCTCGCTCAGGGCCCGCCGCCCGGCCGTGCCGATCTCGGTCAGCCCCGTATCGACCAGGCCGGGCTGGCCGGGCAGCAGGTAGTGAGCCGAGTCGGCCTGGACCACGATGCCGCTGACCCGGCGGGCCACGTCCTCGTGCAGTTCCCGGGCGATCCGGGCCCGCTCCTGCGCGCCGGCCTGCCGGCCGGCCAGCCGATCGTGCTGCCGGGCCGCCCGGCGGCGGCGCTCACCGGCCCGGGCCCGCCGCGACCGGACCACCGCCCCGGCCGCCCAGCAGGCCGCCAGGCAGAGGTAGAAGACCACGTAGTCGACCGGCCGTCGCCTCGACCCGAGGCCGTCCAGGGCCACCGCCAGCACCACGTAGGAGGCGGTCGCCCCGACCACCAGCTCGCGCCGGAAGGTGGCCTCCCAGGCCCCGGCCGCGTACAGCGCCAGCAGCAGGCCCACGCTGGTGAACGAGGGCGGGTAGCCGAGCAGCTGGTAGGCGGCGAACGCGCAGGCCACGACGGCCAGCGCCACCGCCGGGGAGCGGCGCCGCAGGGCCAGCGGCAGGCACTGCCCGAGGTTCAGCAGGAAGGCGACCGAGCCGGCCCGGTGGACCGGCAGCTGGCCCAGCAGCACCCCCTGGGCCGCCAGCGCGGGCGTGAACCCGAGGATGGTGAACGCGGTCGCGAACACACCGTCCCGCGTGAATACGCCGCGGGTCCGCCACCAGCGGAGCGGAACGCGGAAACGCTCCCCTACCGCGTTGGGCACGGCGCGAGTCTAACCCGCCAACAGCCGACGTCGCCGGGCACTCAGGACGTGAGGCTGGCCGACGCCGAACCCGATCCGACCGGGGCCGACGCCGAAACCGTGCCCGGCTGGCGGCCGTCGGCCAGCTGCTCGGTGAACGGGGACGACGTGGACGCCCCGGCCGGGATCGACACCGAGTCGGTGCTGAGCGACGAACCGCCACTCTGGGTCAGCGCCACGTCGACGGCCGCCCCGGAGGAATTGGCGACCACGTTCCCGAACTGGTCGGTCAGCTGGACCTGAGCGGTCATGAACCGTGACTGGCCACGGGGCGGAGCCGGGCTCAGCGTGCAGCTGCCCGAACCGGCACCCGAACCGCCGCCCGGGCAGCTCACCTGGGCCGGACGGCTGCCCTTGGCGTCGCCGGTGGACGCGCCGGTGAAGGTCAGGGCGGCAGCCGGGCCCGCGCTGACCGTCTCGGTCTGGCTGGCCGCCCGGACCCCGTCGGCGGCCGCGGTGATGACCGGCTGACCGGCCAGTTCGTCGCCGTACCAGACGGTCACGGAGGACGCCCCGGGCGGGATGACGACCGAGGTGACCGGGCTGCCGCCCGCGCTGGCGGCGAACTCGCTGGTGCCGTCCGAGCTGGAGGACAGCTGGACGGTGAGCCCGGTGGTCACCGGCGCCCCGGCCGCGCTGGTCAGCTGGACCCGGATCGGGCCGAGGCCGGGGCTGGCGCTGGCCGCCCCGCTGACGGCCGCGGAGGTGATGGTCAGCACGGTCCCGGCCGCCGACCCCGAGCCGGGGTCGCTGGCGCCCCCGGCCACCGCGGCCGGTGATCCGGCCGCCGGGGTGGCCCGGCTGCGGCCCGCCGCCTTGACCTTGAGCGCCGCGATCTTGGCGGTCGCCTTGGCGGCGGCCGCGGCCACGATGGCGAAGGGGTGCCCGTTGGCGGGCGCCGCCAGCGCCGGCTTGACCGAGCTGACCGCGGTGAGCTGGTAGCCGCGGCCGGGCTGGCTGATCGAGCAGCCGGAGAACGCGGCCTGCCCGGCCGCCACGGTGACGGTCAGCCCGCCCGCGTCGGTGCAGCGCAGCACCCCGTGCCCCGGATCGCGGCCGAGGGCCAGCGTCACCGTGTCCACGCTGTCGCTCGACAAGATGGTCCCGTGACTGTCCTGAATGGCGACCGACACGCTGAACACCCCGGCCCCAGCCTCGATCGCGCTCCCGGCCGCGGGCTGGCTGGTGAACGCGAGCTCGGGCGCCCCGGCCGTCGGCACCTGCAGCGAGACCCCGGACGCGGTCTTCCATTCCCCGCCGCTCAGCGAAGATCCCCCGGCAAAAAAGGCAAACATCGACCCGGCCACCAGCCCGAGCACGACGACCAGCACCCCGATACGGAGGACCCGCTTTTTCATGTCCCGCACTGTTTTC
>Ga0213875_10002375_pt1 | contig 11323 bp, 9 predicted proteins | sample BarmaccomBMRX_R8_FD_160105 | JGI IMG/M metagenome (GOLD analysis project Ga0213875, IMG submission 160105) | Root-associated microbial communities from Barbacenia macrantha in rupestrian grasslands, the National Park of Serra do Cipo, Brazil - RX_R8 | ecosystem: Host-associated > Plants > Roots... | reverse complement strand
GTGATCGCCGCCGCAACCGCTCCCGGATCGGTCATGTCGACGCGGCGCAGGACCAATCCGGCGCTTCGTTGCCGCACTCGCTCGAACAACCGCAACGTGCCGCCATAGATATCGTCAGTGGCGATAATCTCCGATCCATGATCCAGGCATTCGAGAAGCGCGGCGGTGGCCGCCGACCCGGAGGCGAAGGCGAACCCCGCCGTGCCGTTTTCAAGATCGGCGACACACCCTTCAAGGGCGGCCCGTGTGGGGTTGCCGGTGCGGGCATAGGCATAGCCTTTGGTAACACCCGGGCTTTCCTGCGCGTAGGTAGAGGTTGCGTAGATCGGCACGTTGACGGCGCCAGTTGTCGCATCGTGTGCCGCGCCATGCACCGCCCGCGTCGCGAAGGCATCGCGATTGCGCTCACTCATCCGCGATCTTCCTCACCGAATCGTCGCTTAAAGGCCGAGCACCGCATGTGAGCGGCAGATCAGCCGCCGCCCGGCGACAACTATCAAGGCCGCGCCGGACCCAAGGCCAATTTGCAAGGCTAATGCAATCTGCGATAGGAGAATCCCTGCATTTTGCATCGAGTTTTCCTGCTCGGTCATGTTCTTCGCAAAAAGATCCTTGGTTATCAGATCATTACGGTATGGCATGGAAGCTGCGACTGAGGTGTATCGGTGAACTGCGCGGGGCAGATATATGAGCATCGGACGATAAGGGTGATCCGGGTGGCCTCGACGTCCCTCCCGCACGGAAGCTGGCTCCTCCCCCAGCCACGTGACTGGCGTCAAGGCTGCCCGCCCCATCGGCGCTGACCAGGGCGCCTCCAAACGGCCGCGAGCTTAAGCGGGGCGTCGCCGGTTAGTTGTCTCGGGAAAATGGGGCGAGTGATGGGGTTCGAACCCACGACATCCAGATCCACAATCTGGCGCTCTAACCGACTGAGCTACACCCGCCGTCAATGGTGGAGGTAGCGAATCCATATCCCAGCGTCAAGGTTGTGGCCATCGGAATGCGGGGACTGCGCCGCGATGCGCGCTTGCCCGCGTGGCCCGACGGGGTCAGTCTGCGGCCGCTATGAGCTGGTTGACCAATTTCGTGCTGCCGAAAATCCGCGCGTTTACGCGCAAGGATGTGCCGGACAATCTGTGGAAGAAGTGCCCCGCGTGCGAACAGATGCTGTTCCATCGCGAGCTCGAGATGAATTTAGAGGTGTGCCGCCATTGCGGCCACCACTTCCGCATTGGCAGCGCGGTCCGCTTCAAGATGCTGTTCGATGGCGAGGCTTTCGATCCGATCGAGGTGCCTCGCGTGCCGGCCGACCCGCTGCGGTTCCGCGACCGCAAGCGCTATACCGAGCGGCTGCGCGAGGCGCATGCGGCGGCCGGGCCGGGGGATTCGGTGGCCTTGGCCGAAGGCCGGATCGCCGGCATGCCGGTGGTGATCGCGGCGTTCGATTTCTCGTTCATGGGCGGCTCGATGGGCATGGCGGCGGGTGAGGCGCTGGTCGCCGCGTCGCGCCGCGCGGTCGAGCATGAGGCGGCATTGATCGTTGTACCGGCGTCGGGCGGGGCGCGGATGCAGGAGGGCATCCTGTCGCTGATGCAGATGCCGCGCACGATCCTGGCGGCCGACATGGTCAAGGAAGCGGGGCTGCCCTACATCGTCATCCTGACCGACCCGACGACGGGCGGCGTTTCGGCCTCGTTCGCGATGCTGGGCGATATCACGCTGGCCGAGCCGGGCGCGGTGATCGGCTTTGCCGGTGCGCGCGTCATCGAGGAGACCATTCGCGAAAAATTGCCGGAGCGGTTTCAGCGTGCCGAGTACCTTCTCGAACACGGCATGGTCGACCAGGTCGTGCCGCGCGGCGAATTGCGCGACCGGCTGGCGCGGCTGCTGTCATTGCTGCGCGAGCCGGTGCGCGCGCAGCCGGCGTTGCCGGCGCCCGAAACACCGGACCACGGCGCGCTCGCGGCCGAAGGCGACGATTGATGGCCGGCTCCGATCGGGTGTTGCAGCGGCTGATGCATCTGCACCCGAAAAAAATCGATCTGTCGCTCGGCCGCACCCTCACGATGCTGCAGCGGGTCGGCAACCCGCATCTGCGCCTGCCGCCGGTGATCCATGTCGCCGGCACCAACGGCAAGGGCTCGACGGTGGCGACGATGCGCGCGATCGTCGAGGCGGCTGGGCTGCGGGCGCATGTCTACACCTCGCCGCATTTGGTGCGGTTTCACGAGCGCATCCGGCTGGCCGGCGCGCTGATCGACGAGGACGCGTTGCTCGAACTGCTCGAGGAATGCGAGCGGGCCAATTCGGGCGAGCCGATCACCTTTTTCGAGATCACCACCGCCGCCGCGTTTCTGGCGTTCGCGCGTATGCCGGCGGATGTCGTGCTGCTCGAGACCGGGCTCGGTGGCCGGCTCGACTCGACGAATGTCATCGCGCGGCCGGCGGCGACCGCGATCACCTCGATTTCGCTCGACCACCAGGCCTTTCTTGGCGACACGCTCGCCGCCATCGCCGGCGAAAAGGCGGGCATCCTGAAACCCGGGGTGCCGGCGGGGATCAGCCCTCAGACGCCAGAGGCAGCGTCGGTCATCGAGGCCCGCGCCGCTGCGATCGGAGCGCCGCTGTTCCGCGCCGACCGGGACTGGCGCTGTGCCGCCGGCGGCGACGGGATGCGCTATGAGGGACCGCGATGGCGTCTCGATCTGCCGCTGCCCGCGTTGCCGGGCGAGCATCAGATCGACAATGCCGGCACCGCGATTGCCTGCCTCGAACAGGCGCGCCGGCTCGCCGTGCCCGAGGCGGCGATTGCCGCCGGGTTGCGGCGGATCGAATGGCCGGCGCGGTTGCAGCGGCTGACGCGCGGGCCGCTGATCGACGCGTTGCCCGCGGGATCGGAATTGTGGCTCGATGGTGGTCACAACCCGGGGGCGGGGGCGGTAATCGCCACGACCGCCGAGGCTTGGCACGACCGGCCGCTCGATCTGGTGGTCGGCATGCTCAACACCAAGGACGCGACCGGCTTTCTGGCGCCGTTGACGCGGCACGCCCGCCGGCTCTACGCCGTGACAATCCCCGGCGAGGAAAACCCGCTGCCGGCCGCGGCGATCGCGGCCGCGGCTCAGGCCGTCGGGATACCTGCCGAGGAGACGCCGTCGGTAGGGGCCGCAGTGGCAGCGATCGCATCGCAGGGCGCTCCGATCCGCACCCTGATCTGCGGTTCGCTGCATCTGGCGGGCGTGGTGCTCGCCGATAATGGATGATCGCGGATGCACCGATTGCCGTTGGCGCTCGCCATGAGCATCACCGCCGCCACCCCGGTGCGGGCCGACATCCTCGATCTGCATCGGCTCTACGACCGCGCCTCAACCTTCGTGTCCTCTCTGATCGGCGCAGCGCCAGACCGTGAGATCATCGCGCCGCCCGGCAACACCGATGGCAGGATGATCGTAACGCCGCGAGCTACGGGGCCGATCCGCAATATCCTGCCGCGAAATGACTGGCCCGTGCGACCCGACTGAATTCGCGCCGCAAATAGCGCTGACGGCGCTCTTCAGCGCTTTTGACGGTCTTGCAAATGCGCCGGGAGGGGCATCCGTGGCAGGAGCGGCTGCTCACCACCGGGGACTGGCGCTGCTGCCGTGCCGGCGCGCCTGGCAAGTGCTTCGGTGACGATGTCGCGGATTTCCGCGAAAGCGGGCGGCGCGTTGAGGCCGAATTCGAGGAGCTGCCGAAAGGTTTCCGGGTGGTTCCAGATGGTCGAGACCACGACATCGCGCATCAGATGGCTCGGGTGGCGGATCGCGCATTCGACGAGCCGCGCGACATCGCTGTCATCGAGCACGATGCTGACCGGCGCCGCGCCATGGGCACGCATATCGGTAGGGTCGCGTGTCACGCAAAGTTGCGCCAGGCGCGCGTAGTAATCGCCGGTGATGACGTCATCGGCCGGTGCCACAGTCGCGCGAGCCTCGACAAGCGTGCGTTCGCCAGAGCTGACCCGCATCGCTCAGCGAGACCGTCGGGTTGACCAGGCCAGCATCGGCGGGAGTATCCTTGGCACAGCATCCGGGTGAGCCGGCCAGTATATGAAGGGAGAACGCGTTGGCGACGCAAGCGGGGATATCGGCAAGCGGCCTGTCGAGCGGCCAGCTCTCAGTAGGGCCGGGCGAGATGATGGGCAATGCCGGGCCGGGCATGCTGCAAGGGCTGCGGGTCATCGAGATCGCTGATGAGCGCGCGGAATATTGCGGGCTATTGCTGGCCGGGCTCGGCGCCGAAGTTATCAAGATCGAACCGCCCAACGGCAACGCGACCCGCCGCATCGGCCCCTATCTCAACGACGAGCCCGGTCTTGAACGCTCGCTGTTCTTCTGGAACTACAACCGCAACAAGAAATCCGTGGTGCTTGACCTGCAGAGCGCCGATGGCAAAGAGCACATGCTCCGGCTGCTCGGCGGCGCCGACATATTGCTCGACGCCAGCTGCGGCGCGCTCAACGAGGTGCTGGGACTGGACCACGCCGCGCTCAACGCGCGCTTCCCACAGCTCGTGACGGCGCGGATGACGCCGTTTGGCGATGACGGGCCGTGGAAGGACTTCAAGAGCTCCGACCTGATCCACCTCGCGCTGGGCGGGCCGATGATGAATTGCGGGTACGACCCCGACCCCAATTTCGAATATGACACGCCGCCAATCGCGCCGCAGATCTGGCACGCCTATCACATCGCCGGCGAGCAGATGGCGAGCGGCATTATCGCCGCGCTGATCCACCGCGCCCGCAGCGGCGAGGGCCAGGATGTATCGCTGGCGATCCACGAGGCGGTGTCGAAGAACCCCGAGCAGGACCTGATGTACTGGGTGTGCCGGCGGGTACCGCTCTGGCGCATGACCTGCCGCCATGCCGGCGAGCACCCGAACCATAGCCCCAGCATCTGCCACACCAAGGACGGGCGCTGGTTTATCACACACGGCATGGGTGCGCGCGACCTGAAAAACCTCGTGCCCTTGCTCGAAAAATACAATGCGCGGGCCGATCTGGAGCCGCCGGCGGCCGATGTCGATCTCAAGGCGCGGGCGGTGCCCGGCACGGCGAGCGGTGATGAGGCACGCTCGCACATGCTCGACATCGTGCAGCGCTTTGTCCGCGCCTGGACCTACAAGGACATGCCGTGGCTGGAGGCGCAGGAAGCCGGTCTGCTGTGGGCGCCGCTGCGCAAGCCGCACGAAAACGCGCTCGACGAGCATTGGCTGGCGCGCAAGACCTTTGCCGAAGTCGAACACCCCGAACTCGGCCGCTCGTTCATCTATCCGACAAGCAAATGGCTGACCAACAAGACGAGCTGGCAGGTCGGCCGCCGCGCGCCCTTGCTAGGCGAAGACACGGAGGCCGTTCTCGGCGAGACTGCGCCGCGCCAGCCAAAGGTGCCAGCACAGCCGCGGCGGGTGGAAAACCCGAAATTGTCGGCCTTGCACGACAAGCCGTTTCCACTCCAGGGCATCAAGATCTTTGACTTCGCGTGGTTTCTCGCCTCGGCCGGCGGCACGCGCTTTCTCGCGGCATTCGGCGCGGAGAGCTACAAGGTCGAGTGGAAGGACAATCCCGACACGCGTCTCGCCGGGATGGCGCCGGTCGGCGGCCGCGCCGCCCGCGACGCCGCGACCGGACCGCTACCGGGGGTCAAGGACCCCGACATGGGCGGCAACTTCCTCAACAAGAATTCCGGCAAACGCGGCATCTCGCTCAACATCCGCCATCCCAAGGGATTGCAGATCGCCAAGGACATGATCCGCATCTGCGATGTCGTGACCGAGGGGTTCTCGCCGGGCGTGTTGCAGCGCCTGGGGCTGGGCTATGACGTGCTGAAGAGCATCCGGCCCGATGTCATCTACATCCAGCAGGCCGGCATGGGCGCGCACGGCAAGTATGGCCGCATGCGCACGGTGGGCCCGGTCGCGGGCGCGTTTGGCGGCCAGGCCGAGATGTCGGGCCTGCCCGAACCGGCCATGCCGGTCAGCTGGGGCTATTCCTATCTCGACTGGATGGGCGCCTATGGCTATGCGCTGGCGCTGCTCGGCGCGATCTATCACCGTGAGATGACCGGCGAGGGGCAATGGATCGACGCTTCGCAATGCGAAAGCGGCATCTTTCTGACCGGTGCGACGATCCTCGACTGGTCGGCCAACGGACGCATTTTCCGCCGCTATGGCAACCGCTCGCCCTACAAGCCGGCAGCGCCGCACGGCGCCTATCGCTGCGACGGCAAGGACCGCTGGATCGCAATCGCCTGCTTCACCGACCCCGAGTGGCAGGCCCTGGCACGCGTCGCCGAGCGCTCCGACTGGCTCGAAGATCAGCGTTTCGTGACACTCGAAAGCCGATTGCAGCACCAGGATTCGCTCGACGCCGCAGTCGAAAGCTGGACGCAGACCCAGGACCGGTACGATTGCATGATGAAATTGCAGAAGGCGGGAGTGGCGGCCGGCGTCTGCCAGAACGCCGAGGACCGCGTCGAAACCGATCCGCAACTGCGCCAGTTAAGATGGCTGACCGAGGTAACCGGGACCAAGATCGGCAGCTGGCCGGTATACGAGATCCCGATGAAGCTCAACAAAACCCCGGCCTATATCGGCGGCCCGATCAACCGGGGGGCGCCCTGCTATGGCGAGGACAACATGTATGTGCTGACCGAGATGCTCGGTTTCAGCGCCAGCGATGTCGAACGCCTCGCCGAAGAAGGCGTGATCTGAGGGGGCTACCTTGCGCGAGGTTCTCCTTAATCGATCCAGGGCTTGAACCTTGGGTGATGGGCCGTTTCGAGGACGATCCGCTCGTCGGGAGCGGATTGGCGTCTCGCGGTTCGTCGATCATCAACAACTGCAATAGAATCGTAGCAAAGAACATTCGTGGAAAAGCCCGAGGCTGTTAAGAGGGTGTTAGGAATTACCGGCAATAAACGATCTGGTGAATGTCGATAGTTGCCGAGAATATTTCGCATCGACCCGGTGATCGCCGTCTAGGGCATTTGCCAGCGTCACCCAGCCATGGAGTTCACCCGATGTCTGCTCCGATCAACACGCCGGCCGCCGCTTCTGAACAGGCCGCCACGCAAACCGTCGCGCGGGAGCGCGGCTGGTTCTTCAGCTTTGTCGTGGCGCCGTTCAAGGATGTCGATCAGCGCGCGACTGACGAGCACCTCAATCGCTTCAAGCGTCGTTAATTCGCGTTGCCCAAACGGCGAGCCGATCAGCTGCTGGTCGAGCAAGGGCTCGCCGAAAGCCGGGCGAAGGCCCAGGCCTTGATCTTGGCCGGAGTTGTCTCCGTTGCCGGGCGGCGGATCGACAAGCCCGGCACCCCCTTGGCCGAAGACACACCGCTCGAACTGGCGCGGCGCGACCACCCGTGGGTATCGCGGGGCGGCGTCAAGCTTGATTTCGGGCTCACTCACTTTGCGGTTGAGTCCGTCGGGGTGACCGCTCTTGATGTTGGTGCGTCGACCGGCGGCTTTACCGATGTCCTGCTCACGCGCGGCGCAGCGCGGGTGTATGCGGTCGATGTGGGCCGCGCGCAGTTGGCCTGGAAACTGCGCCAGGATCCACGCGTCGTGGTCCTGGAAAGCACCAATGCGCGATATCTGACGCAGGAGCACATCCCTGAACCGATCGACCTGATAACCTGCGATGCGAGTTTTATCGGACTGGCGACGTTGTTGCCGGCACCGCTCGCGCTTGCGGCGGCGCGAGCCGATCTTGTCGCGCTGATCAAGCCGCAATTCGAGGCGGGTCCAAAGGATGTGGGGAAGGGTGGGGTGGTGCGCGACGCCGCCATTCATCAAGCCGTGTGCGAACGCGTCGCGGCCTGGCTCGGTGCTCAGCCGGGTTGGCAGGTTCGCGGGATCGCCGAAAGCCCAGTGCTCGGGCCGGCCGGCAATCACGAATTTCTGATCCATGCCCGCCACGGCGTATAACGCCGCGGCAAGCATGTAGATGATCGATCAGGCCGCGTGATTGGCCGGCGCCGGCTCTTCCTTGTCAAAATCAAACTCGACCTTGGCGCCATGCGGGTCGTCAAAGAACAGCTGCCACGTGCCCTCGCGGACGCCATTCTGCGGCAGACGGCGCAACTCGTAGGGAATTTTGGCATTTTCCAGCTTGGCGACGGTGCCCGGCAGATCGGTTGCGGTGAACGCCATGTGGTCGATCACCCCGGCGCGGAAATTGCCGAGCTGTTCGCGATGAATCACGTGCAGGATCGGTTGGTCGCCGACCCAGAGCCAATAGCCGGGGAACTGGAAGTTCGGGCGATCGCCGATCTCAAAGCCCAGCAGATCGACATAGAACTTCCTGGTGGCCTCTAGATCGTCGCTCAGCACTGTAAAATGGTTCATGCCTTGAAGGCTCATACCGCATCTCCTCGCGAAAGCCGGGATAAACTGGCCCATTAACAAATGGCCGAATGCCGCCGTGGCGTCAATCGGGGTACCCGCAACCTGCATGGAACGTGCCGGGAATCCCGCTCGCTCGCAAGGGTGGCGACGCGCGTTGCCGTGGGATAAATCTACACGGAAAATGCGGGATATGCTTAATATCCGATTTGATGGGCCTTTGAGCCGCGGGTCGAGTCCCGGTCCCCTGGCATGGCACCATCGTTGCGTAATCGTGACGCTCCAATCAACGAGGATTGCTTACGAATGCCCGTGCTTGACGACATCCGCACCTTTCACGATGACCTGACCGCCTGGCGGCGCGATATCCATGCTCATCCCGAACTCGGCTTCGAGGAACAGCGGACCTCCGACATGGTCGCGGCGCGCCTGGAGGATTTCGGCATCGAGGTGCATCGCGGCATCGGCAAGACCGGTCTTGTCGGGCGGCTGCGGGTCGGCAATTCGCCACGGACAATCGGATTGCGCGCCGACATGGACTGCCTGCCGATTGTCGAGGCCAACGATTTTGGGCATCGCTCGAAGAATGACGGAAAGATGCATGCCTGCGGGCACGATGGGCATACGACGATGCTGCTCGGTGCAGCGCGCCACCTTGCCAGATCGCGCAATTTCGACGGCACAGTGCATTTCATCTTCCAGCCGGCTGAGGAAGGGCTGGGCGGTGCCGATGCGATGGTCAAAGACGGCCTGTTCAGCGATTTCCCCTGCGATGTCATCTTCGGTATGCACAACCGGCCTGGGCTGGCCGTCGGCAAGTTCCAGATCCGCTCAGGGCCGATGATGGCTGGCGGCGCGTTCTTCGATATCGATGTCGTGGGGCGCGGGGCGCATGGCGCGCGTCCGGAATCGGGCGTCGACGCGGTGCTGGTCGGCAGCCACATCACGACGGCGTTGCAATCGATCGTCGCCCGCAATGTCCGGCCGGTCGATACCGTGGTGCTCAGCGTGACACAAATCCATGCCGGCGCCGCCTATAACGTCATTCCCGAGCGCGCCGTGTTGCGTGGCACGGTGCGCTGTTTCACCAGGGAGGCGATGAGCCTCGTCGAAAGCCGCATGCGGCAGATCGCCGAGAATGTCGCCGCGGCCTTTGGCGCCACCGCCAGCCTCGATTTCCGGGTGCTGTTCCCGCCGCTCGTCAACCATGACGACGAGACCCGCTTAATCTGCGATGCCGCGGCTGATGTCGTCGGCGACGACAATGTTAATCGGCGTGGCAATCTCGTCATGGCATCGGAGGATTTCGCCATCATGCTGGAGCATGTGCCCGGCGCCTACATCCAGATCGGTAATGGCGAAGGCGAGGGCGCGTGCGAGGTGCACAACCCCGGTTATGATTTCAACGACGGCGCGCTACCCTTCGGCTCCGCCCTGTTCGTCCGTCTGGTCGAGCGCCGCCTCGCCCGGCTGGAGCGGGTGTAAACACTCCCATCTAACCCCAAGGCATCTCGGCGGCGGCATTGCGGCCGGCGATACGGCCGAAGGCGAGGCATTCGCCGATGTTGCCGGTACCCTGGTAGAGATAGCTGTAGATAGACCCGAGTTCCCCGGCGCTGTAGAGGCGCGGGATCGGGGTGCTGTCGGGGCGGACGATTTGGGCGCGCTCGTTGCGGCGCGGGCCGCCCTGCGTGTTGAGCATCGAGGGTGACAGCTCGATGGCGTAATACGGCCCGACCGCGATCGGTTCGAGCATCATTCTGCGCCCGAATGCGGCGTCCTTGCCTTCGTCGCAGCCGCGATTCCAGTCCCGTACCGTGTCGGCGAGCGCCGCCGGGTCGAGCCCGATCAGCCCGGCCAACTCAGCGACCGTGTCGGCGCGCTTGACCCATCCTTTGGCCAGTTCTGCGCTGTTGTTTTCGCTCCATTCATACCGCTCGACGATCTGTGTCCAGCCATGGCTCGGGTGCTTGTCGTAGAGCGGCCCGCCAGCGAACAGCGTGTGGTCGAAGATCATGTACATCGGGCACGGGGTCGCGAGCGGCAGCCACCGCCCGTTGACCGGTACCTTGCCGTGCCGCGTTTTGAATTTCTCGTCGGCGAAGCGGCGACCATCGGGGCCCACCACGATCATGCCACCCGGCATCTTCTTGCTGAAATGCAATGCCTGCATCGAAAAGCTGGTGCGCACCTCCGGCACCTTCAGCGCCATCGACGGGCCGGCATAATTGTTCATGTGCCAGAGATCGGCGCCGACCGACATCGCCATCGTGATGCCGTCCCCCTCGTTGTAGGGCGAGCCCGAGGTGTAGCAATAGGGGATGCCCGGCAGGTAGTTGCGGATCATCTCCTGGTTGTTCTCGAAGCCGCCGCAGGTCAGCACCACGCCGCGGCGCGCCTGGATGTTGATCGGCCGGCCATCCCGGTCGGCCCGGACGCCAAGGATTTCACGGCCGGTTTCGCTTTGGATCAGGTTGCGCGCGGGGGTCTGGTAAAGCACCTCGATCGGACGTTGCAGCACAAGGCTCTCGAAGCGCTGCCAAGTATAGGAATAGCCGTAGGTCGGCCCATCGTGGAATTTGTGCACGCAGGTGTGGCCCGGCAGATCGGGGAATTCGATGCCGACGGGCTGGTGCTGATGCTCCTGCGGGTCGCCGCCGAGGCTGGCAAGCCAGTCGTTGTTGCGCCCCATTTCGTCGGCCCAGACGCGGATCATCGTCTCGGGCACGGTGTAGGGACCGCATAAGGCGGTCAGATATTCCACCGCTTCATCGGCCGAGGAGGTGTTGAGGTAGCCCTGGCCGGCGACCTTGGTGTTGCCGCCATGCTCGCCCCTGGGGGCTTTTTCGAGAAGCACGACCTTGGCGCCGAGGTCATGCGCGGTAACGGCCGCAGCCACCCCCGCCGCGCCGAACCCGCACACCACGACATCGGCCGAG
>Ga0213875_10002374_pt1 | contig 11325 bp, 15 predicted proteins | sample BarmaccomBMRX_R8_FD_160105 | JGI IMG/M metagenome (GOLD analysis project Ga0213875, IMG submission 160105) | Root-associated microbial communities from Barbacenia macrantha in rupestrian grasslands, the National Park of Serra do Cipo, Brazil - RX_R8 | ecosystem: Host-associated > Plants > Roots... | reverse complement strand
TTCCGGGATGGTCTGGCCTGCCGACCGGAGCAGCTGGTCTACCACGCCGTAATCGAGATCGGCCTCGCCCAGGCTGGCGCGCGCCGACACCAGGTGCATCCCCTCCAGGGCGCGCCGGGCAAAAGCGGTCTTGCCCATGCCCGGGTCGCCCTCGATGGCCACCAGCCACGGCTCTCCGGCGGCCGCCCGCCGGAGAGTCTCCGCGACCTGCTCGAGCTCGGCCGTCCGGCCGACGAACAGGTCCACCGCAGGCTGCCAGTCTCGCACCCGCCCACCTCGCTCCCACCCGTGACAGGTATGAGCCTAACCGGCAGGTAACCGGCGCTCCATCCCTGATTTTGGCGGGCGGGTGCCGCCGCGCTGGTGAGGTGGCCATCGCGGCCGTTGCGCTGCCCCGTCTCGCGACCGGGCCTAGACGGGGTGGAACTGCACCCGGTACAGCAGCGTGCCGTCCTCGATCGGGCCCGCGTGCGCGGCCCGGCGGCGCAATGTCTCCCGGTCCAGCTCCCCGGCGCGCCGGATGTCGGCAGCGGTGATGTCGCCGAACGGGATCAGCTCGACCGAGTCCACCTCGATCAGGCCCGGACCCGGACCGACCGGGTACCGGCCACCAGCCTTGACCTTGGGCCGCTTCCACAGCCGGAACGACACGGTGATCTCCCCGGCTAGCACGTCGTTCCGCAGCTCCTGGCTGAAGAGCACGATCTCAAGGCTACGCCCGGCAGGCCGCTACCACGCTGACGCTAGCCGAGCTGCCAGCGCAGCCCCGCGATCCCGGCGACGATGGCCCGTTAGGAGCCGGACGGCTGGAGATCAGGCTGGCCCGGGCCGTTAAGCCGCAGATGCACCGCGCCGCACTCGGCCGGGCCGTCCGCGACCGCGACCACCGGCCCGTCAGGCGCGGCCCGGAACGTCAGCGTGAACCCGGCGGCGAGCGGACAGGGAACGTTGACCCCGGCCGTGGATACCGGCAGCCCGTTGACGAGCGCCGCGAGCCGCCGCACGACCCGTCCCGAGGTGATCGTGACGGGTGCCGGGTTCTGCGGCCACGGCCCGGACGGCGCGATGATCACCATGGTGGCCGACGCTGCGTCCGCCCGGAGCCCGTGGTGGATCGGGGTGTGCGCTGCTGCCGCCGGAGCCGGGATCGGGCTGTCCTCGGTCGCCGCCACCGGGCTCGGCACCGACGTGGACCGGCGCTGGCGCGGCGGCGCGTCGGGTGTCATCAACACCGCCGCTCAGCTGGGGACCGCCATCGGCGTCGCCATGCTGCTGCTGATCGCCGCGGTGAGCGGCGGCGTGCCCGCCGCCGGGGCGGCGTTCGCCGCGCCGTCAGGGCCGAGGTGTCCACCGGACAGCTTCCCGATCGTCGTATGGTCGTCAAGCCGCCGAGCAAGAAAGGGCAGACACCATGAAGTACATGATGTTCGTCGTCGTCGACCCAGCCGCAGCCGCCGAGGCACAGTCCGCGGACGAGCTGACCATCGAGCAGTGGCTGGCGGAGGTCGACGGCCCGGGCAAGCGGGTCACCGGAAGCCAGCTGCGCCCGGCCACGGAAGCCGTCACGGTCAGGCTCAGCCACGGACAGCTGCTCGTCACCGACGGGCCGTTCGTCGAGACCAAGGAGTGGATCGCCGGGTTCGACATCCTCGACTGCGAGAACCTGGAGGAAGCCATCGCGATCGCCGCGCGGCATCCGATGGCCAATAGGGGGAAGCTCGAGGTCCGCCCGTTCTGGACCGAAGAAGAGTGACTGGCGCGGGCCGGTCAGCGCCCTGAGGGCGTCAGGACGATCCGGCCGAACACGTCACCGCGCTCCATCATGTGGTGCGCCGCCTCGGCCTGGTCCAATGGCATCAGCTCGTGCACCACTGGGTGGACCTCGCCGCGATCCGCGGCGGTGAACAGCTCGGCGATGAACGCGCGCCGGCCGGGCTCGGGCACGGTGTCCGCGCTGAAGGTAGCGAAGGACATCGACTTCCGGAACGCCGTGAACATCTCCATGGCGAAGCCGGCTGGCGGGTAGCCCGCGACGACCCCGACCGCCACCATGCGGCCGTTCGGGTTGAGCCTGCCGAAGAACGACGGCATGTCCGGTCCGGCCACGACGTCGATGACGATGTCGTATCGCGCCGGCGCGTCCCGGTCTCCATTCCCGGCCCGATCCAGCACGTGGGTCGCGCCGAGCGCGCGCAGGCGATCACCACGCTCGGCCGACGACGTGGTGACGGCCACCGCACCGGCACCCCCACGCGCTGCGAGCTGGACCGTCATGACGCCGATGCCGCCGGCCGCGCCGCGTACCAGTACCGACTCGCCCGGAGCGAAACGGGCGTGCCGGAGGCTGAAGTGGGCCACCATCCCGGAGCTCCCGAGGGTCACCGCGTCGGCGGCCGGGACACTCGCGGGAATGGGGATCAGCGCGGCGGCCGGAGCGATCGCCTGCTCGGCGTAGCCGCCGCCCAAGCCGGTGAAGGCCCATACCCGCCGGCCCAGCCAGGACCTGGCCACGCCATCCCCGACGTCGGCCACGGTGCCCGCTATCTCACCGCCGAGAATGTGACCGGGCCGGAAGCCGTAAGCGGCGAGCGTGCCGCGCCGGATCACGGCATCGACGCCGCCGACGCCGATCGCCTCGGTGGCGATCAGCACCTGCCCCCCGGCTGGCTTCGGATCGGGGAGCTCGATGATCGCGAGGCCCTCGGGATTTCCGAACGTCTGGATCGCAATTGCCTTCAACGTCATCTCCGCGTGCTGGCATCGGCGGGGTCCGATACCCACGGACGCTAGCGGACGCCGCCGTCCGGTTAGTTAAAGTGAGAGCGGTGACCGGACCTTTGCCTCACTCGCTGCGGTCGGACGCGCAGGACAACCGCGAGGCCATCCTCAAGGCTGCCCGAGCGGTGTTTGCCACCGACGGGCTGAACGTGCCGATGCGGGAGATCGCCCGCCGCGCCGGAGTCGGCCCGGCGACCCTGTACCGGCGGTTCCCAACCAAGGAGCTGCTGGTCACCGAGGCTTTCGCGGGTCAGATGCGCGCGTGCCACGCCATCGTCGACGAAGGCCTCGCCGATCCCGATCCCTGGCACGGCTTCTGCCTCGTGATCGAGAAAATCTGTGCGCTGCACGCCCGCAGCCGCGGGTTCACCGCGGCCTTCATGTCGGCTTATCCCCGGGCCACGGATTTCGCCGCCGACCGCGGGTTCGCCCTGCGCTCGATCGCCGAGCTGGCCCGCCGGGCCAAGGACGCCGGCCAGCTGCGCCCCGACTTCGTGATGGACGACCTGGTCCTGGTCCTGATGGCCAACGGCGGTATCCACGCTGCCTCGCCGGCCGCCACGGTCGCGGCATCCCGGCGTTTCGCTGCGCTCGCGATCCAGGCCTTCCAGGCCTCCGGGGATGTCGCGCCGCTGCCACCGGTGGCGCAGCTGGCGGCAGCGGCCCTGATCCGCTGACCGGATCACTCGCGCCGCGGCGGCCAGCGCGTCGTTTGCCTGGCCGTACGCCGGGTACCCGTCACAACGCCTATTCGGGAGGCGACATGGCTCTTCCTCCGATCCCGCACGAGAGCACCTTCAGCACGCCGCAGTGCGTCCGATGCGGGCACACCACCGGATCCCACCGCGATCACGCCGGCTGCACCGTCCGGCTGAGTGTCACGCATCTGTGGCGCCGCTGCCCATGCCCGGCGTACGTCTCGCCCGGTAGTTCCGCGGACCCGGCTGCCGCCTGAGCACGGCCGCGAGGCGGCCGGCGGTTGTGACGCGGATCGCAGCAAAGGGCCGGACGAAACGGGCTTGGTTACGGGTTGTAACCCGGTGGAGGGAGCAGCCCCGTGAGTAGCGTCAGCCTGACCACCATAGTCGTCCTGGTGACGGTGATTCACATCGCCGCGTTCGCGGTGATGATCTGGATCCGGGTCCGGCGGAGCGAGGCCGACCGTCCCCCGGGCCAGAGCGTGAGCCGCACGGCCTGCGTGGTCTGTGGCGAGCCGGCTACCCACCGGGCCTATGACGGGCTCGACCCGGATCAGCAGTACGACCCGGAGACCGGCCGGTACTGGTCGGCCGATATCGTCCACTACCCGCCGCTGTGCGCAACCCACTGACGCGGCAGCGCGAAGCAGTCGGTCGGCGATTTTCCGGTTGATCTCTTCCGGCCGCCCGGCTGGCCCGGCGTCAGCGGCGGGCTCTGCCTTGGGAGGCCCGCTCGCCGCACGTCGGGCCGCACTTCGCAGGCACAGATCAAGATGGCTCAAACCACACCGAACACGCGCCTGACGAGGCCTTGGTCCCGGCTCCCGATCGTCTAGCCGCGCAGGCACCGTGCCGTTGGCAGCCAGCTGCCCGTCGCTGCCATCGGCGACCGGAGGGGGCGTTGAGCTGACCACGACGCTCGGGCTCTGGCGAGGAGCGCGGGAGCTCCAGTGGCGTCCTGGCTGACAATGGCTGGCTTGGCGGGAAACCACGCGGCTACCGTTGGGTTTACGGGCGACTGCGCCTGATGCCCCCCAAGGGGCTTCAACTTCCTGTCCTACCGGGCCGGCCTCACCGTGATGCTCGCCGTCGCGGTGACCGGCGCACCGGACTGCCGCACCGTCCGGGAACTCATCAGCCTGCACCCCGCCTCCCCGGCGACCCGCTGACAGCGCGCTCACCATGCCCGCGCAATTCGACCTCTGCCTGCGCCGACAAGCCAGCTCCCTGCTCTCCCAAGGCCAGCATCGACGAGCCCGTCACCTGGGAACCCCCGCCCGGCTGGGTCACTGGCATCCCCTGGCCCCGGCCCCGATCCCGGCAGCACCACTCCCAGCGACCTGCACCCGCTCATCCGCGCCCGGCTCCCCGCCAGCGCCATCGCCGCCCGGCTCGCCACCACCGCCGACCACGTTCTCCTCACTGCCACGCGCAGCCCCGCACCCCGCCTCCCCGGCGACCCGCTGACAGCGCGCTCACCCTGACAGAGGGACGCGTCGCCGACTATCCGGCCACTGCGGGCGCCTTGGGCGGCCTGCGGAGCTGAGTTCAGACCGCGGCCCGGCCGCTGACGAGTCAGCGCCAGGCTGCGCGCACGGAGTCGCGCAAGCGGCGGCGCAGCGCCCAGATCCCCGTCGCCACCACGCCGACCGCCAGAAGGGAGGCGGCACCGGGAAGCCAGGACGGAACGGGGGCAGCCTGGCTGACAGATGTCTTGTCCAGCCCGGCGGGGCGGGCCCCGAACTCGCCGCGCAGCTGCGCGTAGGTCTGGCTCGCTATCTCGGTGGAGGACGACTCGCAGAACGATCCCCGCGCACATCCCCCGGAGGTCTGCGAGACGGTCAGCACACCGAACCTGTAGCTCAGCGTGTTCCATATGATTCGCTCGGCGTTGTAGGCATTAGTCTCAGCGTCCGCGGCCGGGCCGGCGGAATAGGAGACGTCCGCCACGCCATCCTCGGAGAGCCCAGACCCGGCCTCCAGGCCGATCCCGGCGTTGCGGTAGCCGGCCTGATCAAGGTCGGAGATGGTACTGCTCGTCGCGGCCAGGGCAGTAGTCTCCCGCACGGACAGGATGGAGTCGTTCCCGCACGCGGCGAGCAGCCCGGCCGCGGCTAGCGCCGCCGCCAGCAGGAAGAAGGCGCGGCCTATCCGGCCGCGCATCCGGCGCGGGCTCACCGCCCTTCGCGTCGCTGGCTCCGGCTCGTCGCCCTGCTGGTTTGCGGACAGGCTCATGCCACCGTTATACGGAAACTGGTGTTGCAGGGCCGCAACGCAGTCATGGTTTTGCAACACCCCAGGAGGCATGCTGGACCAACGGGCCTGCCTCCGGCCAGCGGCGCGGCGGGCCGGGCGGGCAGGAGGACTGACGATGAGGGTGCTGGTGGTCGAAGACCACGCCAAGCTGGCGATAACGCTGGCGACTGGCCTGCGCCGGGTCGGCATGGCCGTTGATGTCGCCTTCGACGGCCACGATGCCCTCGAGCGCCTTGCGGTCACCGCTTACGACGTCGTGGTGCTTGACCGGGACATCCCCGGCGTGCACGGCGACGACGTCTGCCGGGCACTCGTAGCCCAGGGCTCATCCAGCCGGGTGCTGATGCTGACGGCGGCGGGCTCGGTAGAGGACCGGGTCGACGGCCTTGACATCGGGGCGGATGACTACATGCCGAAGCCCTGCGACTTCACCGAGCTGGTGGCGCGCGTCCGTGCCCTCGCCCGCCGCCCGGGAGCCTCGATCTCCCCGGTGCTCGCCTACGGCGGCCTGCAACTCGACCCGGCGCGCCGGACCGCCGCCAGGGACGGCCGCCGTCTGCCGCTCAACCCCAAGGAGTTCGCCGTCCTGGAGCTGCTGCTGACCGCGCCCGGCGTGGTGATGTCGGCCGAAGAGATCCTCGAGCGCGTCTGGGACGAAACAGCCGACCCCTTCAGCCAGGCGGTGAGGACCACCGTCAGCCGCCTCCGGGCTAAGCTCGGCGACCCGCCGCTCATCGAGACCGTGGCCAAGGCCGGCTACCGGATCGCGGGCTGACTGGTGGCACCACGCCGGCGGAGCGCGCGCTTTCGCATGACCGCTCTCTACTGCTGCGTGTTCTTCCCCTCCGGTGTCGCGCTCGTCTTCATCACCTACGTGGCGATTGTCACGATCCAAGGCCACCACTTCAGCGGCACGACGGTGCACATCAATCACTCGAGCCTTGACGCCGGCGATTTCCTCATCGCCTCGTGCACCGTCCTCGCCGCTCTGGTCGCGGCTTCGGTGCTGATCGGCTGGCTCGTCGCCGGCCGGGTCCTGCGACCGCTCCGGGTCATGACCGCCGCTACCCGGCAGATCTCCGAGCGCAACCTGCACGAGCGCCTTGCCCTGGCCGGCCCCGACGACGAGCTCAAGAACCTCGGCGACACCATCGACAGCCTTCTCGGCCGCCTGGAATCGGCGTTCGACTCCCAGCAGCGCTTCATAGCCAGCGCATCCCACGAACTGCGCACCCCGCTCATGCTGAGCCAGACCCTCCTGCAGGTAGCTCTGGCCGACCCCGGCATCACCCTCGACTCGCTTCGATCCGCCTGCCAGGAAGCCATCGACGCGGACAAGTACCTAGCACGCCTCATCGACGCGCTCCTGACCCTGGCCCGCAGCCAGCGCGGACTCGACCGCCGGGAACCCGTCGACCTCACAGCTGTCGTGAACGACGCCCTAGACGCCTGCCAGCCGTCTGCCGCCGCACGAAGGCTCCAGGTCGACGCCGCCCTTCACAAGGCGACGGTGCCCGGCGATGCCCGCCTCGTCAGCAGGCTGGCGGCGAACCTCGTCGACAACGCGATCCGTTACAACATCACCGGCGGGCGCGTCGCGGTCAAGCTAGCAGCAAGCACGACACAAGCGACGCTCACCGTGACCAACACCGGGGCCGTCATACCGCCGCTCCAGGCCAGCCGCCTGCTCGAGCCCTTCCAGCGCGCCGCCCCGGACCGGACCGCCAGCCCCGACGGCCTCGGCCTCGGTTTGTCCATCGTCGCCGACATCGCGAAGGCGCACGGAGCCAGCCTAGAGGTCCGCCCCCAGCCCGAAGGCGGACTGGCCGTCACAGTCAGCTTTCCCGCCTGGGAAGACCTGGTCAACCACTGACAAGGATGGCTCATCGGGGAGGTCAGAGACCGGCCGGGCCAGTGTGAACTAAAAGCGGCCTGCCAGGCAACCGGCAGAATGGCCGAGTAGGCAATAGTGGCCACATAGATCTGATCCCCACACCAGTGATGACCGGATCTCCGGAAGGCGGATCGACGTGATCCCAGCGCAGCGCCCGGGCTTCCTCGGTCCGGATCCCGGTGGTAAGGGACAGGATCACGTAGGCACCGAGACGCGGGTGGTCCTTGGCCGCTACGAGCAACGCGGCCGCCTCGGTAGCGGTCATGGCCCGGGACGGCCGGCCGGTCTTGCCCTGCGGCGGCCTCACGAAGCTCGCGACGTTGCGGCCTACGTGGTCGTTGGCCTCCGCGTGCCGGATGGCCCGTACCAGGACGTTGTGCGTGCTCGCCATGGTCCGGGTCGACCGTGTCTGCGCCAGTTTGTTCAGGGTGCGGCGTACGTCGTGCGCGGTCAGGTCCCGCAGCGGGACATTCCCGATCAGCATGGCGACCGGCCGCAGCAGGTCCACATGGGACCGGACAGTCTTGTCCGACAGTCCCTCCAGCGCTTCGGCGGCCCAGTCGTCCACCGCCTTGGTCACCGTGTAGGAAGCCGACGTCTTCAGGCCAGCATCGGCTTCGGTCTGGAGCTTCTTGAGCTTCTCTCGGACCTCGGTCTTGGTCCGCCCGGTCACCTTCCGCCGGATGCGTGAGCCGTCCGGGCGCCAGCCGAGCGAGATGGCGCCGACCCAGGTGCCGTTCGCCGCATCCCGGTAGACCGAGCATTCGCCGTGCCCGCGGCGTGCAGTAGCCGTCATATGGCGCATAGGTCGCGGGCTTTGGCTCTGGCCCAAGAGCCTCAAAATCGCAATAAGCCTCTGACCTGTGGAGCTAAGGGGACTCGAACCCCTGGCCTTCTGGATGCAAACCAGACGCTCTTCCAGCTGAGCTATAGCCCCGAGATATCTGCCATCAGGGTACCCGCTCCGCCTGCCGAACCGGGAGGAAAGCCGGGGCCGGCTATTTGAGCAGGCGGGACAGACGGCGATCGGCCAGCGGCTTGCCGCCGGTCTGGCAGGTGGGGCAGTATTGCAGGGCCGAGTCGGCGAACGAGACTTCCTTGATGATGTCACCGCACTCCGGGCACGGCTGGCCGGTCTTGCCGTGCACCCGCAGGCCACTCTTCTTCTCGCCCTTGAGGTCCGCCGCGGCCACGCCGGCGGAGCGCTTGACCGCCTCGTTCAGCGTGGTCTTGATCGCGTCGTAGAGGGTCGCGATGTCTTCCGGGGTCATGCTGGCGGCGATCTTGAACGGGGACATCCTGGCCACGTGCAGGACCTCGTCGGAGTAGGCGTTGCCGATGCCGGCGATGATCCGCTGATCTCGCAGGACGCCCTTGACCTGCATGCGGCGCCCCGCCAGCAGGCCCGCCAGGGTGTCCTGGGTGAAGTCGTCCGCGAGCGGGTCCGGGCCGAGGGTGGCCACTCCGGGTACCTCGGCCGGATCGCGGACCAGGTACACGGCGAGCCGCTTGTGGGTGCCCTGCTCGGTCAGGTCGAAGCCGGAGCCGTCGTCCAGGACCAGCCGGAACATCAGCGGGCTCTTGCCCGGCTTGGGCGGGGTCTTGGGCAGCTCGTCCCGCCAGCGCAGCCAGCCTGCCCGGGCCAGATGCATGATGAGGTGCAGGCCCTGGTCGGTGCCGAGGTCGAGGAACTTCCCGTGCCGGCCCACCTCGGTGATCACCTGGCCGGTCAGCGCGGTCAGCGGCGGGTCGAACGTCTTCAGCACCGAGAAGGAGGCCGCGTCGGCCCGCGCGACGGCGTGACCGACCGCGTGGCCACGCAGAAACGCGGCGAGAGACTCCACTTCCGGCAGTTCCGGCATGCTTCACAGTCTGCCATGTGCCCTGAGCAGGTGCATCAGGCGCCGTGGTCAGGCCCAGGGGCCCAGCTCCGGTAGTGACGTAACCAGATCGGGCAGCTCACTCATGTCGGCCAGCAGGTGCGTCGCCCCGGAGCGGCGCAGCCGGGTGGTGTCGTCGACGTCGTCCAGCACACCCACGGCCAGCCGGGCGCCGGCCCGCCTGGCCCCGAGGATCCCGGCCTCGCAGGCGCTGAGCACGGCCACGTTGCGCACGTCGTCGACGCCGAGCCGCAAGATGGCGGTCAGGATGAGATCGGGCCAGGGGAACCCCCGGTTCACATCATCGCCGGATAGCACCAGGTCGGCCCGCTGGGACCAGTCCAGGCGCTCGACCAGCAGGCTGAGGGCCGACCGGGACAGCGAGGACACCAGGCAGACCTTGACCCCGGTCGCGGTCAGCTTGGCCAGCGCCTCGCTGACGCCGGGCAGCGGCAGCACGCCGAACCGGTCCACTGCGGCCTGGAAGGATCGTTCGAAGGCCAGGTAGGCCGCCTGGGCGCGGATCTCTTCCCCCGGGAACAGGGTCCGCATGACTTCCATGGGCGGCCAGCCCCGGGTGCGGTCGAAGTGGACCATCGCCTTGACGTACGCCGCCGTACCAGCGACCACACCCTGCGTGGCGATTGCTTCCGCGAACGCCCGCTCGAGCACGCGGTCGTCGGCAGCACCCGCGCCGATCAGGTCGCAGCAGACCAGCGACACGGGTGGTGCATCACTCACCGGCTCGCCTCCTGATGCTGGGCTGGCCTCGCGCCGGTCGCCGGACATGGCCTCCGACCGCGCGCGGTCAGTCCTCGTCGGCTGTCGTCGCCTCGGTCCACAGGTCGAGCTCGGCCCGGTCGGACTGAACCTTGCGCCAGACGGCGAACGCGCCCAGACCGAGGACGGCCAGCACGATTAGCTTCTTCACAGCGAGGAACCCTCCACCTCGATGATGCCGGAGGCGACCACGGAACTGAGGTCCGCTGGCCGCAGGTGTACGGCAGCTTAGCAAAGCCGGCGCGCAAACCGTTGCCGTCAACAGTCGCGCCGCACCGGCGGATGACGTTTCGGGGATGACCGACAGGCCGGAAAGATGCTGATGATGGAGCTGTCCGGGAGGATCCGCATCCCGGGCGATGTCGTCCGCTCGTGTGGCTGCCAGGCTTGCCCGGCCGGCTGCTAGATCAGGCACTCCTACGGGGCTCATCTAGGTTTACTTCGTGCCGCAGCAGGCTGTAGAGCACACCGTCGTGCCACCGGCCGCCTTGGAAGCCGAAGCCGCGCAAGACGCCCTCTCTTGTGAAGCCCGCACGTTTCAATGCGCGCTGCTCGGCCACGTTGGTGATCTCAGTGACAGCCTCAATCCGGTTGACCTGGGTGTGTGCGAACAAGTACAGGACGAGTTGCCGCTGTGCCCTCGTGCCCGCTCCCTGTCCCCGGGCCTCGGGTGCTATCGCTGCCCCGATGGTCCAGCAGTGGGAAGTCCGGGCAGTTTGGTGCTTGCGCCAGGAGACGAACCCAACAGGTTCATTCCCGATCGCCACGATGAGCAGGCCGCCATCCTCGCCCAGCAGGCCGTTGTCCGCCCAGCGGCGCCGGAACTGCCCGGGGTCTTGCCAGCCGAACCACTCATGTTCACCGGTAGCCGCTGGGTCGCTTGTCAGCTGGTAGAGCAAAGGCAGGTCTTTCTCAGCCACCGGCCTGAGGAACACGCGATCGTCCATGCTCGATCATGCTAAGACCTCGCCCGGTTCCTGGTTCTCTCCATCTGTTCGCCCAGGACCGTGCCTACTGACTGTAGGAGCGGGAGGCCGGC
>Ga0213875_10002373_pt1 | contig 11328 bp, 9 predicted proteins | sample BarmaccomBMRX_R8_FD_160105 | JGI IMG/M metagenome (GOLD analysis project Ga0213875, IMG submission 160105) | Root-associated microbial communities from Barbacenia macrantha in rupestrian grasslands, the National Park of Serra do Cipo, Brazil - RX_R8 | ecosystem: Host-associated > Plants > Roots... | reverse complement strand
CCAGCACGCGCTCTTGCTTCAAGCGGTCCGGCTTGGTGTAAACGTGATGGTCGTTGAACAGGATCGGGATCTCACCCGAAGGTGGTGAGCCGAAGTCTGGAGGTGTCGCTGCCGGCGCAGCGCTACGCGAAGTTGCCACGGAAACCACAACGATACACGCGACGAGCGCCGCACGTTGCAACGCGGCCTTGCCGCAGCAGGATGGTCTCACGTTCGTCCTCCTCGTTTGCGGTTGCGGCTCCTTTGAGAGACAAGCCGCCGTTCCTCGGCGCCGCCGCCCTGCACCGCCAAGATGTTCCGTACGCGCGCGAAGACGGCGTCGAGCATCGGTTCCGTCAACTTCCCGGTATTGGTGTTTTGCCGCGATGGATGGTACGAGGCCAACAGGACAATGCAGCGATGCTCTCCGGAATCCTCACATGCGACGGTCTCCGCGAGATGCGCGAACGATGGTCGCTCCGCGAAGTTGAAGCCGCACCGAGTCAGGGCATCGTAAGCCGCGCGCGTCCCGATTGCGCCCAGACCGACGACGACGCGAAGCCGCGTAAGCGTGTGCACCTCGGCATCGAGAAACGGCGCGCATCGGCGCAGCTGCTGCGGCGTCGGTTTGTTGTGCGGCGGCGCGCAGCGCGCCGCGGCGGTAATGAGGGCATCGTGCAACACGAGCCCATCGTTGCGATCCGTGGCCTGCGGCTGGTTCGCGAATCCGCTTCGCGCGAGTGCACGGTACAGCCACTCACCGGAGGCATCCCCGGTGAACATGCGGCCTGTCCGGTTCGAGCCGTGTGCGCCGGGCGCGAGCCCGACGAGCAAGACGCGAGCGTTCGGATCTCCGAACGCCGGTACCGGCTTTGCCCAGTACGTCCACTCCGTGTACGCGCGGCGTTTTTCGGTCGCGATTCGCGCACAGTAGGCGCGCAACTCAGGACAGCGCCGGCACGCAACAACGTCGCGCTCAATCGCCCCAAGCGCTTCGGGTGGGTCCATCTAGGACAGCTCGAGCGAGGCGAAGCCGATGCGGGAGAGCGCCGTATACGCAACGATGCCGACCGCCGTGGAGAGGTTCAGGCTGCGGACGGCGTTCGTCCGCATAGGGATGCGCAGGGTGCGTTCGACATACCGATCGAGGAGGGCTTGTGGCAAGCCGGCGGTTTCCTTGCCGAAAACCACGGCATCGCCGCGAGCATATTGCGCCGCATCGTAGGGTTGTCGCCCGCGGGTCGAGACGAGCCACAGTGGAGTCTTCCAGGTGTGGAGAAAGCTCTCGAGCGACGGGTGCATCGCGAACTTCACCGCGTGCCAGTAATCGAGCCCGGCGCGCTTGAGCTCGCGATCATTGACGGAAAAACCGAGCGGCTCGACGAGGTGCAGCGCGCATCCCGTGGCGGCGCACAGACGGGCAACGTTGCCCGTATTCGGCGGAATCTGCGGCTCGACGAGGACGATGTGCAGCGGAGCGTCGGCAGACGAGACGGTACGAAGGCGTTCCGCCGGTTGAGCCGCTAGATCTCCCACTGCCATGAATTCCAGTTGCTCGTGATATATTCTGCGGGCTGATAGTTGCGCAGGTCGCTGTTGTAGGCGGCGCGCGAGTTTTCCCAATAAAAGAACACCGCGAGGACGAGCTCGTGGATTCGTTCTTCCTCGCGCTGATACAGTGCGCGCCGCTTGGCGCGATCGAAGGTCCGGATCGCGGCCTCGGAGGTCGCGGTGATGATGGGGTCGTGCAAAAACGTCGTGTTGGCGCCCTTGGGCGGAACGAAGTCGCCGCTCCACGATCCCTGGTTGTCGGGATCGGGAGCGTTCGTGTCGATCGAAAACTCGAGGTCGTACTTTCCGGTGTAGAGTGGACCGTTTTGCGCGAAAAGATAGCTCGCCGGATAGTTCTTGATCGAAAGATCGATGCCGATCGCACGCAGTTGCTGCTGCATCTGCACTTCGGATTGCTCGTTGAAGGGTTTGTTCGTCGCGGAGACGGTGAGCCGCAGCGGTTCTCCGGCTCGAGCGCGCAGCGCATCTGGCCCGAGGCGCCAGCCCGCGGCGTCCAGGAGCCGGTGCGCGTCGCGCGGATCGTAACGGTAAAACGGAATGTTGGGCGCCGCCCAGGAGTTCGGTGGGATGTCGCTGCGCGCTGGGATGTTGGCGCCGTGAAAAATCGTCGCGTTCATACGCGCCCAGTCGATCGCCTCGGCGATCGCGAGGCGTACGCGCCGGTCCGAAAGCGCCGGCCGCGAGCAGTTCATGACGAGACGCCGGAAGTTCGCAACGAGGCGCGGGTGCACGACGATTCCGTCGATCGAAGGAAGTTGCGCCAAGCGCTCTTCCGGGACAGCGTCGAGAACGTCGATTTCGTGCGTCTGCAATTCGGTGAACAGCGAGTCGCTGTTCGGAACGACGACCATCGAGACGGCGCTCACCTTCGGCGGTCCCCGCCAGTAGCGGTCGTTGCGCACGAATTCGAGCGATGACCCGTGCCGCCACGCCTTGAGCAGGAAGGGACCGCTCGAGATCGGGTGCGCGTTGAAGGCGTCGCGATTGAGATTCGGTAGCCGTCCTAAGAGATGTTCCGGGAGCGGCGGGTACGCGCTGCCACCCCCTCCGCCGAAGAGTCCCATCACGTCCGCGTTCGGGCGTTTCAAACGAACGATCGCCGTATCGTCGCGGGGAACGTCGATGGACGCGACGTCCTCCCATCCCGACGTCGACTTGGTATTGTTGGCGGGGTTCATCGCTGCGCGCCACGTAAAGCGCAGGTCGCGCGCGGTGAGCGGCGCGCCGTCAGACCAGACCACACCGCGCCGCCAATGGAGAACGATCGTCTTCGAATCTTTCGAGATCCCGCCGTTCGCATAGGTTGGGATCTCCGTAACCAACTCCGGGACGAACTCACCGTGTGCGTCGTAACGGAAGACGGGCGCAAAGATCAAGGCATCGACCTGGTCGGTCGCATCGGTGTGCGCGAACATCGGGTTGAGATTGTCCGGCTCATCGTCCGTGCCGATGCGCACGTGCCCCGGAATCGTCCAGGGATGGCGGTTCCCTCGTTCACCAGAAGTGCGGACCGGCGTGCACGCGACCACCGCGGCCAGCGCGAGCGCGCCCAACGGGAAGCCCAATCGCCTCATGCCGGCGTGGGCATCCGCGCGAGGGGAAGCGTTTTGTTTTCGAGCTTCGATGCGATCGCGTCGTACAAGCCGTGCGGCCCGAAGCGCACGACGTCGTCGACGGGAAGTCCGGTGACGGCGGCCGCCTCCGCAATCGCGCGGCGAGCCGCGCTTGGCTCGAGCCCTGCGGTGTTGAGCGCGATTCCGGCGACGCGTGCCGGTTTGACGGTGTCGCACAGCGCTTCGTAGAGCGCAATTGCTTGCGGAAGCGCGAGCATTGGTGTCCCGAAGTCTTCGATCTGCGAGCGCGTCGCGAGGTGAACGAGCACGAGCGCGTCGGGAGCGGCACCGAACAAGAGCGCCAACGTCACCGGACCGTAGGCAGGATGATTGATCCCCCCTTGACCTTCGACGAACAACAGGTCGGCATGCGGCGCGTTCTCGACGACGAGCTGTTCGACAGCGCCGGGCGCGAAATCGGTGATGACCCGATCGATGGCAATCCCGGATCCTGCGATCATGATCCCGGTCTGTCCGGTGGCGACAAAGCGTGCGCGCATGCCTCGCGCGCAGGCAGCGCGCGTGAGTTCCAGCGCCGCGGTCATCTTGCCGACCGCGCAGTCCGTTCCCACGGTGAGTACGACGCGGGCCGCGACGTCATAGGCGCGTCCCGAGAAGAGCGGCACCGCAGGCGGTACTCGGACGTCGTGGATACGCGCACCGCCGCGCGAAGCGGCGGCGGCAAATGCCTCGTCGCGCGCAAGCTCGTCGTGCAAACCGCTCGTAACGTCGAGACCCCGCTCGAGCGCTTCAACGATCGCTTCCCTCCACGTCGGTGGTAGTGCGCCACCGGGCGGCGCGACGCCGACGAGGAGTGTCGTCGGACCGTACGCGAGCGCTTCGGAAAGGCTCGCGACGACTGGCGCGTCACTCTCGAGGTACGGCACCACATCGCGGACGCGCCGACCGGCATGGTCGGCGTCGATCACGGCCACGGTGGGGCTTTGACCGTAGGCGATGACGCCGTGCGCCGTCTTGGCGGCACGGGACGCGAACGCGCCGCTCGCTAAGACCGCGTACCTTTCCGGGAGTTGTGCTATTTTATCACGACGGCGTTATTGAAGGAACGCTTCGGAGCTTTGAAGGTAACATGAAACGTGCCGGAAACGGTGATGGTATCGCCGTTCTGATGGGTCGCATTCTTCTCATCGATGACGACCACACACTTCGTGTCGCAGAGTTGGTAGCCCGCGACCGTTCCCATCATCGTATGGGTATGCTGGTAGTTTTGAACCTTACCGGCAACCGTCACGGCCTTGCCATCGTAAGAGGCGGCGTCCGCGAGAATCGTCGAGGGAGCGAGCGCGGCAGCAAGCGCCGCGATGCTCGAAAGCCCAAGAAACACTGCGAGCGCAGAAAAAGAACGAACCATCGAGAAAACGCTCCTTTACGAGAGAGGGTGAAGCCGCTGCGCCTTCCTGGCACGCACAAGCTCACCCTGCGCTGGATGGAGCGCGATCGCTGTGCGCACTCCTCCAGGCTTCAAGCAGCGTGCTCTCCCGTTCCGCGGAGAGGCCCGCCTTGCGGACCTCGTCGGGGTCGCGTCGTCGCGCCCACTCGAGCGTATCGCGCACCGTGACATCCAACGCGCGAAACGCCAAACCGTGCGACAGGGCCGAAGCGACGCTCGCGTTCGTAAAACCTGGCAATCCCGCACTCGACGGGATCCATAGGGGCAACTCAACCCATGGTCCCACGCCGTGCAACACCAAGAATTCCTCGTCTACCCAAACCACCTCGCTGTCGTGCCGCGCCGAGCGCCGGCACGCGTCGACGACGTTGCTCATCGTGGTTGCGCGAGGACGTCCAGTGACGTTGAATGGTCCGCGCGTGCCGCGTTCGATGGCGCGAACGAGAAAATCCGCCACGTCTCGAACGTCGATGAACTGCACGCAGCGCTGCGGCGGCGACGGCGCAAGAATGACGCCGCCTCGGTCGGCACGTTCCGGCCAGTAGGTAAAGCGGTCGGTTGGATCGTGCGGGCCGACGATCAAGCCCGGACGAACGACGAGCCCTCGCGCTCCAAACGTTTCCTGGACGACCTGTTCGCACTGTGCTTTCAGCGGCCCGTACGCTTCCGGGCTCGTTTCATCGACGTCCGCAGAGAGCGCTTTCAGCGGCGAGTCCTCGCGCAACTCCAGCTGTGTTTCGTCGTAGACCGAGATGGTAGAGACGAAGGCGTAGCAGTTCGCGCCGCGCAGATGATCGCAGGACTTCCGAACGATTGCTGGCCGATAGCCGCTCGTATCGATGACGGCGTCCCAGCCGTCGGCCGGCAGAAGCGACAAGTCGCCGTCGCGGTCACCGAGTATGCGATTCGCGGCAGGGACATCATCGAAGCTGTGCACGCCGCGCGTGAAGGTCGTAACCGCGTGCCCACGTTCGTTGAGCGAGGCGACGAGCGCGCGTCCCAGAAAAACCGTTCCGCCAAGGACGAGGACGTTCACGTGCGCACGACCGTTTCGCCCCCAGTACGTTCGCGCACGCCGAGTCCTGGCGCATCCGGCAGCTCGAGTTTACCGTGATCGTACGAAACGCCCGTGAACGGATCGTGTGCCGTCAAGAACGGTCCATCGATATCGGCCCAATCGACGAGCGGCGAAAGTTGGGCCGCCGCCGTTGCAAGAATGGCGCTTTCCACCATACATCCGAGCATAATTTTCAGACCAAGGGCGCGCGCGGTGTGAATCATCGCCAGTGCGGCCCGAACGCCGCCGCACTTCACTAGTTTCACGTTGACGCCGTCCACGCAACCGGCCAACGCCGGCAAATCTTCCGCCGTTTGGGAGTCTTCGTCCGTCACGAGCGGGACACCGACGCGTTCGCGGATCCAGCGCAAAGCCTCCGGCGTGCCGGCTGGGATGGGCTGCTCGCAAAATTCGATGTCGAAGCGCTCGAGTTCGCACAGCGTCGCGACGGCTTGTTCCGGGAGCCACGCCTCATTGGCGTCGACGCGGATGGTGCCGGCATATCGCTCGCGGATCGTCGCGATTCGTTCGACGTCGTCGCCTGCGCCGAGCTTCACTTTGATGATGGGATGCGACCCGATCTCGGCGAGCTTCTCGACCGTCTCTTCAATCGAGGCCAGGCCGATGGTAAACGACGTTGTCGGCGTCCCTTTCGGATCGAGTCCGAGGAGCTGCCAGAGCGGACGGTTCAGCAGCTTGCCGATGAGATCGTGCAGCGCGACGTCGAGACCGCATCGCGCGGCCGGAGGAATATTGCGCAGCAGCGTCTCGTGCGCAAAGGGATCGTCGCTCGCGAGCGGATGGGTCGCGAAATACGCGCGAACCGAGGCGACGCTTTCGTCGTAGCGCGCCGAGGGTGCCGTCTCACCAAGCCCTTCGAACCCGTCACAACGCAGACGAAAAACCGCCGAGCGTGCGACGGACTCCGATTCGCGCGCAATCGTGAATTGGTGGACGAGCGGCAGCGAAAGCTCGTCGATACGGAGTTCCACGAATCAAACTCGAACGCCGGGGGTAGCGAGCGGCGCCTTCCCCGCGTCTTTGGAGTCCGCAGCATACGCGGCCTCCCTGGCCGCTGGTCCAGTGCTCTGGACTTGACTTCGGTGGGATAATCGCAGGCGACGATGACTGCGTTCGCACGCGCAGCCGGCCAGGTGTTGGACCAACGTCAATACCGAGGGAGCACCAGCTCCGGATAACGCCTCGCGCGCCCGGGCCGCACCCACCTGCTGAGAAAGCAGGTTCAAACCAGACGGCAAGACGGCGAGTGCGGTTTTCGTCGGTCTCGGGATCGGACTAGCGAAGAGCTTCGCTGCCCGGTCCTACGACCGTTCCGCCTCCGGACCGGTGTGCGCTGTGCTACCCGATGAGCGCGCGCACCGTAAGCACGGTCGACGCCAGGGTGGCCTCGTCTCCGGCCGCGTCGTCGATGACGAAGAAGCCGCGAAACGGCTCCAGCTGCTCGACGGTTTGCCTGAGCCGTTCGTCGCTACGGCCCTTCACCGCCTCGCAGTCATGCAGAGCGATGACGGTTTTCGGCAGAATATCGGCCACGGACTCCGGTGGGTCAAGCGCCGCGATATCGAGCGCGAAGCGCAGCCACGAGCTATCGACGTCTTTCGCTAAACGCTTGAGGTCGGCAACCGACGCGCAGAGCGTTGCTGCGGCGTTTCGTACCGTCAGCGTCACGTTGCGACGCTTTGCTTCCGCAGCCCAGCCCTTGTTGACCGCGACGAGCGTATTCCAGTCGCTCGATCCGGCGGCGTCCCACGCTTTGGTCACGACGACGGGCGCACCGAGCTCCCAGGCCACGGCAATCCAGTGCTCTGCGGCCGCGTTTGCCGGGATTTCGTCGCTCTCGACGGTGATATTGCAAACGAGTCCTGCGACGGTCAAGCCGAGATCGGTTGCCATTTTCTTGAGTTGCGCAGCATAGTCGGCGTCGGTGCGCGGAAAGTCCGTCGCATCGAAGAGCACGCCGTCCAACGCCAAGTCGCTCGCGCACAGGTCCAGCCATTCGAGCTGCGTCAACCTGCCGGCAGCGATCGCAGAACGATACGATGCGCTCGACGACGCCAGCTTCATGGCCGCCGGTTCGGGCCGTCACGGTTTCGCCCTGCGAAGGGGGCGGGGAGCGCCTTCTGGCTGAAGAAACGTACGAGGACGGACGGCTTTATCGGCCGGCGTTTTCCGCTTAGGAGATTCCCCGATGACGGCGCACCGGATCGGCTTGTGTTTCGTCGCTGTGCTCGTGGTGTGCGGTTGTAGCCATTCCAAGGACAATACCGCAGCGTCCGACGACACGAGCGGTGCGGTCGCGGTAAAAACGGTAACAGCGCGGCCCGTCGTCGTCCATCCTGAGGTCACGCTCGCCGGGTTCATCTCGCCACTGCACAACGTCACGATTACGAGCGCCCTCAGCGAACCGGCGACTGAAGTGAATGTCGATGAGGGGGACGTCGTTGCGGCCGGTCAGGTGCTCGCGCAACTCGACGATACCGATTTACGGGCGAGCCTTGAAGCGGCGCGGCGCTCAGCCTCGGAGGCGGACTTACGCGTGGCGCAACAGCGCTACCAAAGCGCGCTGGCGTTTTCATCGGGACGTCAAGGCTTGCGCTCTGCGCAAGACGCCGTTCTCCAAGCCGCATCGAAACTGCGGCTCGATACCATCATGCTCGAACGCTACCGCGCACTGGCGGGGAGCGGCTACGTTCCGCAGCAGCAGGTCGACACGCAGCGTTCCCTGGTCGTCACGGATGCAGCGGCCTTGCGTTCCGCCCGCGCGAGTCTCGCAGATGCACGCAACACGGTCGACATCAACGGTGGTGAGCACGGCGGACTGCAAGCGAGTACCATCGCGGCCGCCGCAGCATCGGCCTCTTCGGCACACGCCCAGGTCGATCAGGCCGCTGCGCAAGTCGCCAAAGCGACGATTCGGTCACCGTTCGACGGGATCGTGATCAATCGGAATCTCAATCCCGGCGAGTATCCCGGTTCTCGCGCGATCTTTACCATACAGGATATGTCGGCGGTGTTCGCCATCCTGAGCGCCAGCAGTTCACAGATCTTTGACGTGCACACCGGCGATTCGGCGCAAATCTACGGGCGTCACAGCACCGCGCCAGTCGGCGCCGGCACGGTAGAAGCCGTGCTTGGCCAAGCCACACCCGGCTCGACCAACTTCACCGTGAAAGTGCGTCTGCGCAATCCAGACCATCGTCTCGTTTCCGGAATGGTGGTAAGCGCGGTGCTGCGCCAGCCTGCCCAGACTGGTATCGGCGTTCCGTCGACGGCCTTCGTGGACGATACGCACGAGCGCATCGCCGTGGTGCGCGACGGCGCCATCGCGATCGTTCCGGTGCGCGAGACGGGTTCAGCCGACGGTACGTCCGTCGTTCGCGGCTTGGCCGCAGGCGAACGCGTCGTGACGAACGGGCAACTCGGCTATACGAACGGTGAACGAGTCGTCGCGCAAGACTGATGAGCTTCACCGAAACGATCGTCCGCCGCCCCAAGCTCGTCATCGTTGGCGTGCTTCTGACGGCGCTCGCAGGTTTGCTCACCATGCCGCTCCTCGTTCGTCAGCAGTACCCCAACGTGAGTTTCCCGACGATCGTCGTGACCGTCGTGTATCCGGGCGCGTCGACCAGTCAGATTCGCGACGCCATCGTGCGCCCCATCGAAGATCAGATTGCGGGCGCGCCGCAACTGCAACACATCAACACGACGATTCAAGCCGGCCAGGCGACGATTGCCGGAGTTTTCGACCTATCCTCGGACCAGAACGCGGATCTGATCGAGATTCAAAACCGGATGAGCAACGCACAAGCGCAGCTGCCCAGCGACTTGCAGCCGCCGACGATCGCCGCGGCGGATCCGACGCAAGGCGCAGTGATCTCGCTGATCGCGAGCTCAGATCACCTTTCGCCAAGCCAGCTCGGGGAGATTCTGAGCAGCAAAATCGTCCCGGCGATCTCTCAGCTGAACGGCGTATCGACGGTCAACGTGGGCGGTGCGGTCGTACCCTCGTATCAGGTTGAAGTCGATCCGCTGCAGCTCGCCGCACTGGATGCGACGGTGACCGATGTGGTCAGCACCATCTCGAACAACAACGTGCTCGCGCCCGGTGGAATCGCCTACGGCCAAGCCCGCGAAACCGGCATCACCGTGCGCGGCGACGTCCGCGATCCAGCCTCGGTGAGCCGCCTCTTACTGTCCATGCCGCTTTCGAACGGAAACGGTCCCGCCCAGAACCCCTGGACGACGCCAGGACGACTCGTCCATATCAGTGACGTTGCCAAAGTCAGCGACTCCTACGAAGTGCGGCGTACCTATGCGTTCAGCCGGCGCCGGCCGATCGTCACGCTCGACGTTACGAAAACCGCTGAGGCGAGCGACGTTTCGACATCGCAAGCCGTGATCGCGGCGCTGCCGGGGCTCGCCAAAACGTATCCTGATGTTCGGCTCTCGGTCATCAACGTCGAGTCAAACTACACGCGCCAGCAAGTGCAAGGCGCGATTCGCAGTCTCATCGAGGCGGTCATTTTGACCTCGGTTGCCATGCTGTTTTTCCTGCGGTCCTGGCGCAACGCGGTCGTAGTCCTCATCGCGATTCCGACCTCACTGTTCGTGACACTGGCCGTGATGAAGCTGGCGCACTTCACGCTCGATACCGTTTCACTCGGCGCGATGACGCTCGCCATCGGCATTCTTGTCGACGATTCGACCGTCGTGCTGGAAAACATCAAACGGCACTTCGACGATGGGGAAAACAACATCGACGCGGCGGTGCGGGGACGGACGGAAATCGGACTGGCCGCACTGACGCTGACGCTGGTCGACGTGGTGATTTTTGTTCCGATCGCGTTTCTGCCCGGCGTGATCGGCAAGTTTCTTCAGGAGTTCGGACTCGTGGTCGCGATCGCCACCATCACCTCGCTGCTCGTCGGGTTCACCGTCACCCCTGCGTTTGCGGGGCAGTGGTCGCTGCTGTCCCGCTGGAAGGCGCCGCGCTTTATCGACGCCTTCAACGCTGCGTTCGAGCGCGCGCGCGCGTTTTACGTGCAACACGTCTTGCCTGCGGCGCTCGGACGGCCGTGGCTGGTGGTCGGTATCGCGGCCGTCACCTTCGCCGGCGCCGTTGCGCTCGTACCGCTCGGCATCGTGGGGTTCGAGTTCCTTCCAAACGGCGATCAAGGCAACTTTTTCGTGCAGATGACGTATCCGGCGGGCTGGCCGCTCGAGCGTACCCGCGAAGATCTCCTACGGCTCTCCGACTTCGTCGACAAGATCCCGGACGTTCAGGCTGAGACGTCGATCGCGGGAGGGTATCAACCGCAGTTCGGCGGCGTGATCAATCAAGGCTCGATCGGTCAAATCCATGTGTTCTTGAAAGAACACCGCGCCCACCCGACGGCGTACTGGGTGTCGTACGTCAATCGCGAAGGGCCGCACGTCGTGCCGCATGCGACGCTGGTCACGATTCCCGCGGGCGGCATCAGTGGCGGTCCGTCGCAGGATATTGACGTCGTTGTGACGCGTCAGGACGGAGATCCCACCACCGTGGCAGAGCAGGTGTTCGGCGCGCTGCAACGGACGCCGGGGACCACGGCGGTGAACACGCTGGCCAGTCAGGTTTCGCCGCAAGTGAACGTCGACTTCGACCGCCAGCGCGCGCAAGCACTGAACGTGAGCAT
>Ga0213875_10002372_pt1 | contig 11331 bp, 6 predicted proteins | sample BarmaccomBMRX_R8_FD_160105 | JGI IMG/M metagenome (GOLD analysis project Ga0213875, IMG submission 160105) | Root-associated microbial communities from Barbacenia macrantha in rupestrian grasslands, the National Park of Serra do Cipo, Brazil - RX_R8 | ecosystem: Host-associated > Plants > Roots... | reverse complement strand
AAACTACTGACCACACTATCCACCCCGCAAAACCCGCGAACCCCAACCCCCACAGGGGACCGCGGGCAATCAATCCACGCGATTTACGAGGAACTTCGGGCTAGAGATGCAGGCGGTGCGCCGCCCGTGGGCCCGCGCCCGCACCCGGCGTTAGAGATGCAGGCGGTGCGCCACCGCCGCGGCCTGCGTACGACTGCGCACCCCGAGCTTGCTCAGTATCCGCGAAACGTGCACGCTGGCCGTCTTCTCGGCCATGAACAGCGCGGCGCCGATCTGGCGGTTGGTGGCGCCCTCGGCCACCAGCGCGAGCACCTGGCGCTCCCGGTCGGTGAGCCCGAACGGATCCTCGCCGCCGCCGTTCGCGCCGGCGCCAACAGCTTCGCCGGTCTGCGCGGCCGTGGCACCGTCGCCGCTCACCTCGCCGGCCGGCCCGAGATCAAGCCGGGCACGCTGCGCCAGCGTGGTCAGCTCCTCGGCCAGCCAGCGGGCGCCGACCCGCCGCGCCACCTCGAGCGCGGTCTGTCCGGTCTCCGCCGCGGCCGCCCGGTCGCCGGCGTCGACGTTTGCCTCGGTGGCCCGCCACAGCGCCAGCGCACGCTGGAAGGGACGGCTGATCGCGTCCCACTCGCGTGCCGCGGCAACCCACAGCTTTGCGTCGCTCCGGCCCCGGGCTCGGGCGAGCTCGGCCGCTCCCAGCGCCTTCCAGGCGCTCTCCACGGGGCCGCCTTCGGTTGCCGCCGCGCGTAAACGCTGCATGTGGATGCGCGCCCTGGCGAGCGCATCGCGTTCGTCCGCCCGCTCGCGCAGGTCCCGCGCGCGCTGGGCGATGTCGGCCTCGACGCGCATCCCGGCTGCCGTCACGCGCGCGATCCGGCTGACGTCGTCGGTGCAGATCTCAATCCGGTCGAGCGCGCCGGCCACGGCGGCGCGGGCGCCGGCCAGATCGCGGCGGCGGCGCAGACACTCGGCCTTCAGCGTGCCGAACGCCCCTATCCACTGCGGCTCGGCCGAGCGAGCGATGAGCGGCTCGAGCTCCTCGAGGCGGCCGGCGGCGATCTCGTCGTCGCCGACGCCGAGCGCCAGCTCGATCTCGCGCAGCAGCCGGAAGATGAGATGCGTTCCGACCGGATGCGTGCCCGCCTGGTCCAGGTAGTGCCGCGCGGTCTTCCAGTCGCCGTCCTCGAAGCACAGATCGGAGGCGGTCAGCAGCATCCAGTCGGACACCCGGGCGCCGCGTCTGCGGATGGCGGCGATCGCCTCCTCGATGGTGGCGAGCCCGTCCGGCGTGCGCCCGGCGAGGCCGAGCGCCTCGGCGAGGTTCGAGTATGCCCCCTCCATGCGCTTGAAGTCGTCGTCTTCGCGCGCGATCTCAATCGCCCCGCGCAGGCACGAGACGCCCTCGTCGACGTCGCCGAGCATGATCTGCGACATCCCGAGCGTGTTTAGGATCTCGCTTTCCGAGCGCCGGTCGCCCGCGGCCAACGCGGCCTGCAGGGCTACCCGGCCTTCCTTGAGCGATTCGCGGTAGCGCCCGCGCAGATGCCGGATCCGCGCCAGCCAGGCCAGGAGCGACGCCCGCTCAGGAGTGACCTCCTCCGCCGGGAGCAGCGCGAACGCCCGCTGAGCGGTCTCCATCGCCTCGGCCCCGCGGTTGAGCGTCCACTGGGTGCGCGAGAGGTCGTCGAGGAGCCCCGAATAGCGCCGGGGGTCGGCCTCGGGTCCTAACTCGTCCAGCGCGCGCTGGAGCAGGGTCTCGGCCCGCGCCTGGTCGCCGGCCACCCGGTGCGCCGCAGCGGCCAGGCACAGCAATTCGACGTGGTCGAGCGGGATCATCGCAGCGGCATCGGCGACGCGCGGCCACAGGTCGAGCGCGCGCTCGGCCAGCTCGGCGGCGTCCCCATAGGCGTGCACCTCGCGGGCCGCCAGCGCCGCCTGCACCGTGGCTCGCAGCGCAGCCGGCTGGTCCCCCGCGACCGCGTAGTGGTGTGCGACGGTCGAGGTGAGCTCGAGCCCGCGGTCGTCCTCGTACTCGCCCCGCTCCTCCAGCGCGCGGGCCAGCGCGAGGTGCAGCTCGCTGCGCTCGCCCGGAAGCAGGTCGTCGTACATGGCCTCGCGCAGGAGCGCGTGGCGGAAGCCGAGGCGTCCGTCCTCGCCGGCCACCAGGACCTGTTCGGCCACGGCCTCACGCAGCGCCTGATGCAGCGCGTCGGGTTCGATCCCGGTCACCTCCGAGATCGTCACCTCATCCAGCGCGCGGCCGGCGGCGATCGCCCGGGCGGCTGACTGGGCGTCAGGCGAAAGCCGTTCGATCCGGAGCATGAAGGCATCCCGGAGCGATTGCGGCGCGGCGCCGCGGCCGTCCAGGCCGGCGGCGAGAAGCTCCTCGGTGTAGAGCGGGTTGCCCTCGCTGCGCGCGTACAGCCGCTCGACGAGCCTGAGGCTGGGCGCCTCACCGAGGATGTCGGTGAGCGCCTCGGCGAGCTCGAACCGGTCGAACGGCTCGAGCTCGACGCGCTGCACGCGGTCCAGCCGCTCGAGCTCCACGAGCAGCGAGCGCAGCGGGTGGCGGCGATGGAGCTCGTCGGTCCGGTAGCTGAGGAGCAGCATGACCCGCTCGCGACGTAGGCTTCGGGCCAAAAAGTCGATGAACGTTCGCGTCGAGCGATCGGCCCAATGCAGGTCCTCCAGCGTGATGACCAGGACATGATCTTCGCTCAGGACGTCGAACAGCTCGAGCAGCCCCTCGAACAACCGCAGCTGAGCCGAGGCATCGCTGCGATTTGCGAGCGCGGGCTCCTCGTCGATTCCGGGCAGCAGCGCCGCGAGCTGAGCGCGCGTCCCGCGGCCTAGCGCGTCGATGGCCGGATGACGGGCGCGCACCAGCGGGCGAAGCGCTCCGATCAGCGGCGCGTACGGGAGCTCGCCCTCCGCCTCTTCGACGGCCTCGCCGCGGAGCACGAGCACGTCCTCCTCGGCCCCCTCTCCCATCCGGCGCTCAAACTCTCGCACCAGCCGGGTCTTGCCGACGCCGGACTCGCCGCCGAGCAGCACGACGATCGGGCGCTGCTCGGCAGCCTCACGTGAGGCGCGCTCCAGCGCCGCCAGTTCCCCGACGCGACCGACGAAGCGACTTGAGGTGACCCTCGCTCGCATGCCGGAAGTATCGCGAGAACCCGTGTCGTCCTGCCGGCGCGGGGTCGGAGCCGAGCTCGCTCGCCCGGCGGCGGTCGCTGGCGACTCGCCGCGCGTCTTCGATGTGCTCAAGTGCAACTGCCTGGGAGATGCTGGGATGCATTGCTCGTTCCTCTCGCTCGAGTCCTGTTCTGCCACTGCGATCAGGATGAACTGAGAGGCCCCCGCCGACATCGGGAGAACGCAGCCGGTTTGGGCCGCGCACCCCTTACTTCGCGTAGCTGACCCCTTATCCGTGGCGCTAGGGCTGCGGGGCTTCCTCGCCCGAGCTCAGCGGGCTGGCCGGCGATCGCACCGCGCTCGCGATCTCCGCCGCGCTCACCTGCTGCGGATGATGGCAGGCGGCCAGGTGGCCACCCGGATACTCGGTGAGTTGCGGCTCGACCGCCTGGCAGACCTCGGTGGCGCGCGGGCAACGGGTGTGGAAGCGACACCCGGAGGGCGGTTTGATCGGGTTGGGCGGCTCACCGCCCACGATCGGACGCTCGCGCGCGCGGTTCTCGTTCGGGTCGGGGATCGGGATCGCGCCGAGCAGCGCCGAGGTGTAGGGGTGAATCGGCTTGTCATAGAGCTCCTCGGCCGGCGAGACCTCGACCAGCTTGCCGAGATACATCACGACGATCCGGTCCGAGACGTGGCGCACCACGCTCAGGTCGTGGGCCACGAACACGAACGAGAGCCGCAGCTCGTCCTGGAGCTCGTCGAGCAGGTTGATCACCTGTGCCTGAATCGAGACGTCGAGGGCCGACACCGGCTCGTCGAGCATGAGCAGCTTGGGATCGAGCGCCAGCGCCCGGGCGATCCCGATGCGCTGCCGCTGACCGCCGGAGAACTCGTGCGGGAAGCGGTTCAGGTGCTCGGCGTGGAGCCCCACCTTGTCGAGCAGCCCGCGCGTCTCGGCCTCGATTTGGTCCTTCGGCACGCCCCGGATCTTCAGAGGCGTGGCCAGGATCTGCGTCACGCGCTTGCGCGGGTTCAGCGACGACTGCGGATCCTGGAAGACCATCTGCATCTGGCGCCGGATCGGCTCGAGTTCCTTGCGGCCGGATTTGCTGATGTCGCCCCCCCGGTAGCGGATGGCGCCGCTGGTGGCGTCGATCAGCCGCACCAGGCTGCGGATCAGGGTGGTCTTGCCGCAGCCCGACTCGCCCACGATCCCGAGCGTCTCGCCCTCCCGGAGCTCAAACGAGACGTCGTCGACCGCGTGGACGTGACCGACGGTGCGAGCGACGACGGCCCCCGACTTGACTGGGAAGAGCACCCGCAGGTGCTCGACTTCGAGCAGTGGCGCACCGTCCGGCGCCCGCGGCGTATCGGCCTGCGACTCGGCCTCGACGCTCACGAGGTCACCGCCTCCTCGGGCGCCAGACCAATCTGGTCGCCCACCTGGCGAAGCTTGCGCTTGCGCTCGGGCTCGAGCCAGCAGCGCTCGAGATGCGCCGGCGCCTCGGGCAGCCGTGCCGCCAGATCAGGCACCTCGACACAGCGTTCGAACGCGTGCGGGCAGCGGGGTCGGAAATGGCACCCCTTGGGCGGACGCAGAAGCGAAGGCGGCAGGCCGGGAATGGCCGGGAGGCGTTGAGATCGGTCACGATCGATGCGGGTGATCGAGCCGAGCAGACCCCAGGTGTAGGGGTGCTGGGGGTCGTAGAAGATCTCATCCAGCGTTCCTTGCTCGACCACCCGGCCGGCATACATCACGACGATGCGGTCGGCGATGTCGGCCACCACGCCCAGGTCGTGGGTGACCAGGATGATCGCGGAGCCTGTCGCCGCCCGGAGCTGACGCAGCTGGTCGAGGATCTGCGCCTGGATGGTGACATCGAGCGCCGTGGTGGGCTCGTCGGCGATCAGCAGCTTTGGGGAGTTAGCCAGCGCCATCGCGATCATCACGCGCTGTCGCATCCCGCCCGAGAACTGGTGCGGGTAGGAGCGGGCGCGCTCGCGCGCATGCGGGATCCCGACCCGCTCCATCAGCTCGACGGCCCGATCAAGCGCCTGGACCTTGTTCGTGTCCGGTTCGTGCTGACGGATCTGCTCGGCGATCTGGTTGCCAACCCGGTAGACCGGGTTCAGCGAGGCCATCGGGTCCTGGAAGACCATCGCGACCTGGGCGCCTCGTACCTTCCGCAGCTCTTCCTCGGAGGCCGCGACGAGGTCACGGCCCTCGAACAGCGCTCGGCCCTCGAACCGGGTGTTCGGTCCGCGCGTGAGACCCATCAGAGTCATCGCGGTGACCGACTTGCCCGAGCCGGACTCGCCGACGATCGCCACCACCTCGCCCCGGTCGAGTCCGAACGAAACGCCGTCGACCGCCTGGACGACCCCGTCCTCGGTGCGGAAGGACACCCGCAGATCCTCCACCTCGAGGAGGTGCGCGCTCGTTGTCGGGCGCGTGTCGACGTGGATGACGTGGCTCACAGGCGGATCCGCGGGTCGAGCATCGCGTAGACGACGTCGATCACCGCACCGATCAGGACGACCATGAACGCGCCGAACATCGTGATCACCAGGACCGGCGGAATATCGAGCGCCTGGACCGACTGGGCCGCGTATTGCCCGACGCCATGCAGGTTGAATACGGTCTCGGTCAGGATCGCGCCGCCGCCGATGACAGCGGCGAAGTCGAGCCCGAACAGTGTGATGATCGGGATCATGCTGTTGCGGAGCACGTGGCGGGTCATCACCTGGCGCTCGCTGAGACCCTTGGCCTTGGCCGTCCTCACGTAGTCGTCGTTGACCGTGTCGAGGATCGTGGAGCGCAGGACGCGCGAATACACGCCGATGAACAGCACGGATAAGGCGAACCAGGGCATGATCATGTGCTTAAGCCACTCCCACGGCGAGGTGGTGAACTTCACGTAGTCGCTCGCAGGCAGCCAGCCCAGCTTGAAGCCGACGTAGTACGACAGCACGGCCCCGAGGAAGAACACCGGCATCGACACGCCGATCATCGACAGCACGGTCAGCCCTCGGTCCAGCCAGCGACCGGCGCGCCAGGCGCTCAGCAGGCCGAACAGGATGCCCACCGACAGCCAGATGATGCCGGCGCCGATGGCCAGCGACAAGGTGACGGGCAGGTACACCCAGATCTGGTGAACCACGTTCACCTGCTGGGTGTACGAAATGATCTGACCGGTGAAGATCAGCTTCATGATCAGCAGGTAGCGGATGTACACGGGCCGGTCGAAGCCCCACTGATGGCGGATGTGGGCCAGCGTTGCCTCGGTCGGGAACCGCCCTGCCAGCTGAAGCTCCGGATGCGGGATCGCGGTGAAGATCAGGAAGGTGAGGACCGAGATCGCGAACAGCACCCCGATCAAAGACAACGTCCGGCGGAATACGAAGCGGCCCATCGCTGATTAGTGCTCGATGCGGATCTTGGCTCGTGGATCGAGGGCGTCGCGCAGGCCGTCGCCGAACACGTTGATCCCCAGCACGCAGAGGACCAGCATGATCCCCGGCACGAGCATGGTGTGCACGGCGGCTGGGAGCAGCCCGATCCCCTCGCCGATCATCGTGCCCCACGAGGGGTTGGGCGGGCGTACACCGGCGCCCAGGAACGACAGCCCCGCTTCGGTCAGGATCGCGTTGGCCATGATCAACGGGATGAAAACGACGATCGTCGAGGCCACGTTGGGGAGGATCTCGCCGAACATGATCCGGAAGTGCCCCAGCCCCTGCTGGCGCGCGGCGTCGATGAACTCGCGCTCGCGCAGCCCGAGCACCTGTCCGCGGATGGCCTTGCCCACGTACGGGATGTAAATGATCCCGATGATGATCGCCGGGATCTGCAGTGAGTTGCCGCTGATGTGAACGAAGCCGAGGTCGAGGCCGCTGATGGCCAGGACCACACCGAGTGCGATCCCCAGCAGATACACCGGGTAGGCCCAGATCAGCTCGAAGGCCCGCGAGATGAGCCCGTCGGCCGGGCCGCGGAAGTATCCAGCGAAGATGCCGAGCAGGGTGGCCAGGACGATCGTGATGATCGTGGCCTCGGCTCCGATCTGAAGCGAGTTACGCCCACCGTAGAGCAGGCGGACCGCTACGTCACGCCCGGTGTTGTCGGCGCCGAGGAAGAACTTGGCGTGCCAGGTCGGCCCGATCGGCAGCCCGAACTGATTCAGCGCGGTGTCGACGTGCTGGTCGTTGGGCCCGCTGTGCGCGATGTGGTTCGCATACACGGGCGCCAGCAGGCAGACGATCACGACAGCCAGGAACAGGCCGCCGAAGGCCAGCGCCACCTTGTTGCGCCGCAGGCGGCGCCAGGCAAGCTGGTACGGCCCGAGGCCGGGCGGTAGCTCACCGCCGGCGTCCCACGCCGACGACTCAATCGGGACCTCGGTGCCGGTGACGGTGCTCATAGCGCGAGCAAAGCCTAACGCGGGGACGACGGCCCGGGACCGGTCGGGTCCCGGGCCGTCTGGCCGCCGTCTACTTCAACTGCAGCGAGCTGAAGTCGTTGCCTTCCAGCGGGCTGAACACCACCTTGCCGAAGTCGATCCGGTTGGACAGGAACTCAGGCGAGGACTCGTAGCCGTAGGGGACCACGTAGGCCTTCGAGGTCACGTAGCTATCCAGAGCCTGCCACCGCGACGCCGCGGTGTTGATCTGGTTGCCCTGCACCGGGTAGAGCGCCGCCAACTCGGACTGGATGTGCGGGTCTTTGACTTCCTCGTAGTTGGAGTTCCCCACCGGGGCGATCGCGTTCGCGTCGACCAGGTTCTGGTAGAAGTCGGTGGGGTTCGGGAAGTCCTGCTGCCAGTCCGCGAAGCCGGTCTGCGGATGGTTCTTCAGCGTCTCGATCGTCGAGAAGTAATCCGCGTCGGCGATCGTCTTGAGCGTAGCCTTGAACCCGATCGCGTTCAGCGTGGCGGCGTAGTTCTCCGCCCACTGAAGGCGCGGCTGGCGGTTCTCCGCCCAGACCGTCACCGGCGTGCCGGCCATCCCGGACTGCTGGACCATCTGCTTGGCCTTGGCCACGTCCGGCGTCGCGTTCACATTGCCGTACGGGCAGCTCCCCGTCGGGTGCCCCGCCATCTGCGGCGGGAGCAGGAAGCAGCCCGGCACCAGCGCGCCGCTGCCGATTCGAGCCAGAGCCGGTCGGTCGACGGCATACGCCACCGCCTGACGGGCGAGCGTGCTGGTGAACGGCTTCTGGGTCGTGTTCAGGAACCAGTAGAACGTCTTGTTGGTCTCGTATGCCTTGTAGCGGTCCTTCTGCTGGCTGACCTGCTGGATCAGCGCCGGCGGGATCGTGTCGCCCCAGTCGAACACGTCCGCCGAGTTGTTGAGAACGTCCGAGGCCTCGGTCGTGGTGTTCGACTCGACCTTCACGTTGACGTTCATCTTCCCGGCGGGAATCCCCGGGATCGCCTGCGAGGCGTAGTTCGGGTTGATGGCGAGATCGAAGCCAACGTTCGCCTGGACGTTCTTGATCACGTACGGCCCGAAGCCCACCGGCGGGCTGTTCGGCTCCGGCTTCATCGGCGTCGACGCCGGCAGGTAGCTCACGCCCGGAACTGCCAGCACGTCGAGGAACGCGCCATAGGGCATCACGAGATGGATCGTGGTCTTGCCGCTGGCGTCGTTGGTGGTGATCCCGGAGATCGTCTTGGCCTTGCCCTTGGCGTAGTCAGACGCGCCGGCGATCGTCGAGGTCAGGAAGCTCGCCGCGCTCCAGCCGAGCTTCAGGTCCCGCTCGATCGCGAAGGTCAAGTCCGAAGCCTTCACTGGTGTTCCGTCGGAGTACTTCAGGCCGGGCCGGAGCGTGAACGTGTACGTCTTGCCGCCGTCCGCGACGGTCGGCAGCGCTTGCGCCATCGACGGGATGATCTGCGTCCCCGCCGTTCCCGTGGCGTGCGCGAACGAGTACGGGCCCAGATGGGTGAGCCAGTGCACCTCACCACCCTGGGTGGTGAAGTCGATCGACGGGTCGAGTGACTGCGGGAATGTCCCCTCGACGACCGTGGCCGTGCCGCCGGACTTCCCCGACGACGAGCTTCCGCCCGCGGTCGATGACGACGTCGACGATGCCGACGATGCCGACGATTTCGAGCTCGAGCTTCCGCACGCGGCCACGGCAAGCACCATGGCAACGACGACGGCCGTCCCGAGCGGCGTCTTGTACTTCCTCATGCGTCCTCCTCCTAGAGGTTTTCAGCGGGAAATCTAATTCAACGGAGGGACGCTGTGGGATTGGAGCCCGGTCCCTAATCAATCCAAAACACGCCAGGCCCCTCCCAACGGCCGGGTTGACGTCTCGGCTGGCCGGACAGATTTCCCGGCGCCGGGCTCCTGGGCAGGGGTGATCGCACCCCTCTTCGCCGCCGTCCACGCGGTTCCCGCCGCTAGGCCAGTGTGAGGACGGCCTTGCCGTTCACGCGGCGATCGAGCAACGCCTCAATCGCCTTTTGCGCCTCGTTCCAGGGCAGGGTCAGGTCGATTTGCGGATCGAGCCTGTGCTCCGCAACCAGGTCCGCCAGCCGCCGCAGGTCGGTGCCCGCGCTGCGGGTGTGCTCCAGCTCGGAGAAGAGGAAGAAGCCGTACAGCCGGGCGCCGGGCGCGCGCGCGAACAGCTCGCGGGCCGGATACGAGACCGGGCTCGCGGGCCGGATACGAGACCGGCTCGGGAACCGTGGAGGCGAAGCTGACCACGGTGCCGCCGGGGGACACCCGGGTTATAGCCGTCCCCAGAACCGGACCACCCACCGCGTCAATGATCGCCTCATAGACCGGACCGTCCGGATCGATCTCGGGCCTTAGCTCGTCCGCGCCGAGTTCCTTCAACCCTTCGGTTCGCCGCGCCATCGCGGTCACGTGCGCGCCGGCCAGCTTGGCCAGCTGGATCGCGGGTCGAGGTGAAGGCGTGCCTCATCCGGCCGAGGTGCCGGGTCGGGCACTTCGGCGAGCTCGGCGTACGGGGCCGATTGCTTTGAGACGAGGGCGCGCACCGCGCGGACAGGCTACCTCTCCGGCCGACGAGGTCGGCTCAGAGCCGATCGCCCGACGGCGCCATGGCATATGTTCTCGGCGTGCTTCGCGTGACGCGGCCGCTCCTACTCGCCACCGCCCTGCTGGCGCTCGTCCCGGCCAGCGCCCGCGCCGGCCTCCTCCGCGTCCACTGGATGCCTGGCTTCGCCGCCCCCGGCACGCCGGCCCGATACGACAAGGTCGGCGTGATCGAGGTCGGACCGCGATCCGCCCGCAACGTGCTCGTGCTCGAGCCCGGCACCTCCGCCGGCGCGGCGTACTTCGTCCCGCTCGCCCAGTGGATCGCGGCGCGCGCCCGCGGCTGGCAGGTGTGGTCGGTCGAGCGCCGGGAGAACCTGCTCGAGGACCAGTCGGTACTCGAGCGGGCCAAGCATGGCCGGGCCACCGCGACCCAGTTGTTCGACTACTACCTGGGCTGGTTGGTGCCGGGCTCCCCGAGTGGGCCGCACATCCGCCTGCTCGCCGACAACAAGGTCCGCTTCACCAAGCGCTGGGGGATGCAGGTCGCCGTGGAGGACCTGCACCGCGTGATCGAGGCCGCCCGCAAGCGTGGTGGAAAGGTCGTGCTGGGCGGCCATTCGCTGGGTGGGGCAATCGCCACCGCCTACGCCACCTGGAACTTCAACGGCCGCGCCGGTGCCGACGAGCTGGGCGGGCTCGTCTACATCGACGGCGGCAGCCTGCCGGCGGTCAGCGCCGCCGCGGCGCGCTCGCAGCTGCAGATTCTCGACTCCTCGGAGACCTCACCCTGGCTGGCCTTCGGCAGCATCCCGGCCCCGTTCGCGGGGCTGTTCAGCGCCACCGGCTCAACCGCCGCGCTGATCGACCCGGGCTCGCAGTCGCTCGGCCAGTCCTCCGGGCTCCTCAGCGCATTCCACCTCACGCCGGCCGTCCCGGTCACCAACCTGGCGCAGTTCGGCTATGCGCTGAACGTCGGGACTTCGCCGGCGGCGCTGATCGCTGCTCAGGCGCACCTCGGCCGGGGAATCTCATCCACCGGACCCGTCCATGGCTGGGACTACACCGGAGCGCTCACCCCGATCACGCGCTACGCGACGATGCTCTCCGGGCTCGGAGTGGCCGACGCCGACGGATCGGAGTGGTACTTCCCGCGGCGGCTGACCGTCGACGCCGGCGCGGTTGGCA
>Ga0213875_10002371_pt1 | contig 11334 bp, 10 predicted proteins | sample BarmaccomBMRX_R8_FD_160105 | JGI IMG/M metagenome (GOLD analysis project Ga0213875, IMG submission 160105) | Root-associated microbial communities from Barbacenia macrantha in rupestrian grasslands, the National Park of Serra do Cipo, Brazil - RX_R8 | ecosystem: Host-associated > Plants > Roots... | reverse complement strand
CTTGACCATGCGCTCGACCTCGTCGCCGGACAGGCCGCTGGTGGCCGTGATGGTCACCTTCTGCGCCTTGCCGGTGGCCATGTCCTTGGCCGAGACGTGGACGATGCCGTTCTGGTCAATGTCGAACGTGACCTCGATCTTGGGGATGCCGCGCGGGGCGGGCAGGATGCCGGTGAGCTGGAACTTGCCGAGCGTCTTGTTGTCCACCGCGAAGTCGCGCTCGCCCTGCAGGACGTGGATGTCCACCGCCGACTGGTTGTCAATGGCCGTGGTGAAGAGCTGCGAGTGCGAGGTCGGGATCGTCGTGTTGCGCTCGATCAGCTTGGTGAACACGCCGCCCTGGGTCTCAATGCCCAGCGACAGCGGGGTCACGTCCAGCAGCACGATGTCCGTGACCTGGCCCCGCAGGATGCCCGCCTGGATGGCCGCGCCCTGGGCGACGATCTCGTCCGGGTTGACCCCCTTGTGCGGCTCCTTGCCGAACATGGCGCGCACCGAATCCTGCACCGCCGGCATGCGGGTCATGCCGCCCACCAGCAGCACCCGCTCCACCTCCTCGGGCTTGAGCCGGGCGTCCTTGAGGGCCTGCTCCGTCGGCCCGATCATGCGCTCCAGCAGGTCGCGCGTGGTCTCCTCCATCTGCGCCCGCGACAGCGTCATCTCCATGTGGACCGGGCCTTCGGGGGTGGAGGAGATGAAGGGCAGGTTGATGTTGGTGGTCAGCAGGGTGGACAGGTCGATCTTGGCCTTCTCCGCCGCTTCCTTGAGGCGCTGCATCGCCATCAGGTCTTTGGAAAGGTCAATGCCGGTCTGCTTCTTGAACTCGGCGACCATCCAGTCCATGATGCGGATGTCCCAGTCGTCGCCGCCCAGGTGCGTGTCGCCCGACGTGGAGCGGACCTCGAAGACGCCGCCGGACAGCTCCAGGATGGACACGTCGAAGGTGCCGCCGCCCAGGTCCCAGACCAGCACCCTATGCTCCTCGCTCTTGTCCTGGCCGTAGGCCAGCGCCGCCGCCGTCGGCTCGTTGACGATGCGCACGACCTCGAGGCCGGCGATCTGGCCGGCGGCCTTGGTGGACTCGCGCTGCGCGTTGGAGAAGTAGGCGGGGACGGTGACGACGGCATCGGTGACGATGTCGCCCAGGTAGGCCTCCGCGTCCGAGCGCAGCTTCTGCAGGATCATCGCCGAAATCTCCTCGGGCGAATACTCCTTGCCGTCGATGTTGACCCGGTACCTGGTCCCCATCTGGCGCTTGATGCTGGAGATCGTGCGCTCGGGGTTCGTGATGGCCTGGCGCTTGGCGAGCTGGCCGACCAGGCGCTCCCCCGCCTTGGAGAACCCGACGACGGAGGGGCACAGGCGGCTCCCTTCCGCCAGGGTGATCACGACCGGCTCGCCGGTCTCATCGATGACGGCCACCACAGAGTTGGTGGTCCCCAGGTCAATTCCCACGGATTTCGGCATGGCGCTTCCTTATCTGACCTTTAGTCGGCAGTAGAAATGGATGGAATTACAACTGAACCCAGTTGCGGTTTACTCTTCCGCCGCGCCGGGGCCGCCGAGCGCGGGGTCGAACTCGTCCACCGCCAGCGGCCGCGTCGCCGCCGGCAGTTCGGGATTGGCGGCCGGCGTCTCCGTCACGTGCGAGTCGGCGGTGTGGGCGGCCATCGCCGCCGTGTCGGTCTGTGCGGACACCTTGCCGGCGGCGATCTCCTCCAGCGCGATCGTCAGCGGATTGGTGGAGGGAGTCTCGATCAGCACCGGCGCGCCCTCCTTGATCTGCTTGGCGCGCTTGGCGGCCAGGACGACCAGTGAATAGCGGCTGCCGACCCGGTCCTCGATGGTGTCTGCGGATGGATAAATCAACTATATCTCCTTTAGGACGAATTGTCCCCCACGGCGGCGCCGGGGGACGGCGCGGACCGCACCCACGGGTCTTCCATCTCCAGGATGAGCCGGACGCCGTTCATGTTGACGCCGCGCTCTTCCGTCAGGTAGCGCACGCGCGCCAGGCGGGCAATGTCTCGGTCCGAGTAGAGCCGGCGGTCCTTGGCGGTGCGCCGGGGGCGGACGATTCCCTCCTTGTCGAGCACACGCAGGGTCCACGCCGGCAGGCCGGCCAGTTTGGCCGCGATGCTAATCACGTATACCGGCTCGTCATCCCGGTCGTCCCACGCCTCCCGGTCATGCCCCACCGGCCTTGTCTCACTGTGGTCGTCGTGGTCGTCCCGCATGACGACGCCGCATCCCTTTCCAAACGCTTCCGCTCGCCGCACGGACGCCGACGCGCAGTGTGGGCATTGTGAGAATTACGAAGTATGAATATCATACCCGATTCGGCGAAAAAAGGCAACGTCTGCCCGCCGCGCTTCCGCCCAATATCAGTTATAATGGCGCTATGCGCAACTTCCGCCGCCGTGCGCCGCTGGCCGTCGCGGCCGTGGCCGTTCTCGGACTGGCCGCCTGGCAGGCCGACCGCTATCGCAAGGTGCCGCTCGACCGCGCGATCAACCCGCTGTACTGGGTGCGGCACTGGCGCGGCGAGGACCGGTACGACCCCCGCACCGGCCTGCTGGAGCACGGCGACCCGAACGCGCCGGAGGTGGCGCTGACGGTGGACGACGGCCCCGACCCGCGCTACGGCCCCGCCATCGCCGCCCTGCTGGAGCGCGACCATGTGCCGGCGACCTTCTTCCTGGTCGGCACGCGCGTCAAGCAGTACCCACAGGTCGCGCGCCTGCTGGCGCGCGGCGGCTTCGAGATCGGCAACCACACCTACGACCACCAGCGCCTTCCGGCCCTGCCGCCCCACCAGATCGCCAACGAGCTGCGCCTGTGCGACCGCTGGGTCGCGGCCGTCACGGGCCGCCACACCACGCTGCTGCGCCCGCCCGGCGTGCAATATAACGACAAGGTGCTGCAGGTCGCCAGGTCCCTGGGCTACGTCACCGTCTCCTGGACGGTCGGCGCGGGGGATTACGACCCGCACCCCCCGCAGTGGATCGCCCGGCGCGTCCTGGACCGCACCGAGCCGGGCTCCATCATCCTGCTCCACCAGGACACGCCCGCCACCCTGGCCGCGCTGCCGGCCATCATCAGCGGCCTGCGGGCGCGCGGCTACCGATTCGTGACCGTCGGAGAGATGCTGCGCCGTCTGCACGTCCCGGTGGGCGGGGAAGCGGCGACCGCCGGCTTGACAAAGCCAAAACATGCAAGGTAGACTCTCCGCCGAGAAGTTTATATAAATGCCTGCCCCCGCAGGATTGAGAAGCATGACTACGTCCAAAACAGTGACGCTGAAAGATGTGGCCGAGCGGGCTCATGTCTCCCAGTCGGTCGTCTCGACGGTGCTGAACGACCGGCAGAACGGCATCTTCGTCTCGGAGGGCACGCGCCGCAACGTCCTGCAGGCCGCCGAGGCGCTGGGCTACGCCGCCCGCCACCGGCCGCTGCCGCCCGTCCGCAGGCCGGGCCGGCGCGCGCCGGCCGGGCACGACCCGCACCTGGTCGGTGTGCTGCTGGGCCGCCGCTTCGGGGGCAGCCTGTTCACCGACACGTTCTACGGCGTCAACGCCGCCCTCGCCCCGCAGGGCTACCACCCGCTGGTGCTGGACACTTACGCGGAGGCCTACTCGAAGGCATCCGAGAAGGAGGCCGAGTGCCTGCGCTACGCACACGAGAACAACTTCGCCGGCATCGTGCTCTGGCACGAGGGCGACACCGCCAACGTGCCGCTGATCCGCGAGATCAGCGCGGAGATGCCCGTGATTGCCATTGACCGGCGCGTCCCCGGCGTCCCGCTCGACTTCGTCGGCACCGACAACTACGCGGGGGCCTATGAGGCCACGCGGCACCTGATCCAGCTCGGCCACACGCGGATCGCGCACCTGACACGGCTGGAGAGCACCGCCGCCGCCGTGGAGCGCCTGCGCGGCTACCAGCAGGCCCTGGCCGACGCCGGCCTGGAGGCCGACCCACGCCACATCCTGCTCGCCCTGGACCGCGGGCGGCGGCTGGACGCGAACATGGTGCGCCAGGCCTTCGCCGCCGAGGACCGCCCGACGGCGATCTTCCTGCTCGCCGACTTCTGGGCGCCGCCGGTCTACGCCGAGCTGCGCGGCCTGGGCCTGCGGGTCCCGGAGGACGTCGCCCTGGTGGGCTTCGACGACGTCATCCAGCCGGGCCTCTCCGACCTGGAGCTGACCTCAATGGCCCAGGACTTCGAGGGCATCGGGCGCACGGCGGGCGAGTGCGTGCTGCGCCGAATCGCGCAGCCGGGCGCGCCGCCGGTGACGCAGGTGTTCCCCGCCCGCCTGGTCGTCCGCCGCTCCAGCGGCGTCGCCGCCCCCGATCCGTCCCCCGCGCCGGCCGAGGAGCGAGCCGCCGTGCCGGCGGCCCCCGCCCCGCCGCCCGTCTCGCGCTCCCCCCGGCGCAAGCGCAGCGTCGCCGTCGTTTCGTAGCGGCACACTGATTCCCCGTGCGTCCGCCGCGAAAATCCCCGTAGTTGTGCGGTGGGCCTTCCCGCGCGCCGCGCCGACAATGAAGACCATCCGCAGGCAACTCTGCCTGTTTTGCACAGTCCGCATGGGGAGGTCTAAGAGATGTCGCTCCGGCGTTTCTGCTTGTATTTCCTGGCCGTGATGGCCTGCGGCGTGGCGGGTTTCCCGCACTGGATGCCCGCCCGCTCCGCCGCCGTGTCGGCCCCCGCCGAATGGGACGACGCCGCGTACCTGGCGGCCATTCAGTCGGCACGATCCGTTCACCACAGGCACATCGCCCGCCTCGCCGCCAGGGACTGACCGCCATTTCGCGGGGGCTGAAACTTTTCGCGCGTTTTGCTGTCTGAGTCGGGTATAATCGCCGGTATTCTCGGCGGCCATCCCCTGGCAGAAAAACCGGTCTCGGCGCGAGACGAAGAGTGTAAGGAGCGGCTTATGCCCCCCGACGGTTGGTTTCGGCGCAAATCCAAATTCCCCCCGGCCCCGGCGGCCGAAAGCGCGGCGGCGGTCCCCGAAGGGGTCGCCACCAAGTGCGCCCACTGCAACCAGATTCTGTTCACCAAGGACTTCGAGAAGAACCTCAAGGTCTGCCCCCAGTGCGGCTTCCACCACAAGCTGACGGCCCCGGAGCGCATCGCCTACACGGCGGACGAAGGCTCGTGGCGGCCCCTCTTTGAGACGCTGCGCGCCACGGACCCGCTCGGTTTCAAGGACTACCAGGACAAGCTGGACGAGCGGGAGCGGGCGACGGGGATGACGGACGGAGTCCAGGTCGGCCTGGCGTCGGTCGGGGGCGTGCCGGTCGTGCTGGGCGTGACGGACTTCCGCTTCATCGGCGGCTCGATGGGGTCCGTGTCCGGCGAGAAGATCACGCGGGCGATGGAGGAGGGCATCGCGCGGCGCCTGCCGGTGGTGCTGTTCACGGCGTCGGGCGGGGCGCGGATGCACGAGGGCCTGCTGTCGCTGATGCAGATGGCGAAGACCTCCGCCGCCGCCGCGCGGCTGGCCGAGGCGCGCCTGCCGTACATCGTGGTGATGACCGACCCGACCATGGCCGGTGTGCTGGCCTCCTACGCCTCGCTGGGCGACCTCCTGCTGGCCGAGCCTGGCGCGACCATCGGCTTCGCCGGGGCGCGCGTCTCCGCGCAGGCCGCCACGCAGAAGCCGCCCGCCGACTATCAGACGGCGGAGTGGCAGCTCGCGCACGGCCAGATCGACCAGGTGGTCGCCCGCCGCGACCTGCCGGGGGCGCTGGCGGCCCTGCTGCGGCTGCTGCACTGCCGCCCCGACAAGCCCTCGCGGGAGGTCGCCCATGGCTAACCTCACCGTGATGGACTTCGAGAAGTCCATCGCCGAGCTCGACGCCAACCTGACCAAGCTACGGCAGGTGGCGCAGGACCCCTCCCACCCGGACAACACGCCCGAACTGCACGACCAGATCGCCGAACTGGAGCAGCACCGGACGGCGCTGCTGGAGGCGATCTACTCTCACCTGACGCCCTGGGACAAGGTGCTGCTGGCCCGGCACGAGCGGCGGCCCTACACGCTGGACTACATCGGCGCGGTCTTCACGGAATGGCAGGAGCTGCACGGCGACCGGCTGTTCGCCGATGACGGCGCGATCGTGGCCGGGCTGGCCCGGCTGGACGGCTGGCCGGTCGCGGTCATCGGCCACCAGAAGGGCCGGGACATCCGGCAGCGCCAGCACCGCAACTTCGGCTACGCCCGGCCCGAGGGCTACCGCAAGGCGGGCCGCGTCATGAAGACGGCGGCCAAGTTCGGCCTGCCGGTCATCACGCTGGTGGACACGGCGGGGGCCGCCGCCGATGTGGCCGCCGACGAGCGCGGCATCTCCGAGGCCATCGCCCGCGCCATGTTCGACATGGCGACCCTGACGGTCCCGATCGTTTCCGTGATCATCGGCGAGGGCGGCAGCGGCGGCGCGCTGGGCCTGGCGGTCGCCGACCGCGTGCTGATGCTGGAGCACTCCATCTACTCCGTGATCGCGCCCGAGGGCTGCGCCGCCATCCTGTGGCGCGACCCGGAGATGAAGGCCAAGGCCGCCGACCAGCTCAACCTGACGGCGCAGCGGGCGCGCGAGCTGGGCATCATTGACGACATCATCCCGGAGCCGCTGGGCGGCGCGCACCGTGACTGGGAGGGGGCCGGCGCCAATCTCAAGAGGGCGCTGACCTGCCACCTGGACCTGCTCCTGGGGACGCCGCCGGCCGTCCTGACGGCGGCCCGCTACGAGAAATTCCGGCGCATGGGCCGGTTCGGCGAGGCCCCGCCCCCGCAGGACGGCGGCGACGGCGAGGCGGGGTGAGATGCCGCAACTGAAGTACCAGCGCCCGACCGGCACCCACGACCTGTACCCCGGGGCCGAGCGCTGGGTGGACGACAGCGACCGCCGCGCCGCGCTGGTGGAGACCTTCCGCCACCTGTGCCGGGTATACGGCTACGGCGAGATCCGTACGCCCGTCTTTGAGGCGACCGACCTGTTCACGCGCTCCATCGGCGAGGGCACGGACATCGTCTCCAAGGAGATGTACACCTTCACCACCAAGGGCGGCGACTCGCTGACGCTGCGCCCGGAGAGCACGGCCCCCGTGCTGCGCGCCTTCGTCGAGAACGGGCTGCACGCGCGCGGCGGCGTCACCAAGCTGTTCTACGTCGCCACCCACTTCCGCTACGAGCGCCCGACCAAGGGGCGCTACCGCCAGCACGAGCAGCTCGGCGTGGAGGCGCTCGGCTCAGACGACCCGGCACTGGACGCCGAGGTCATCGAGCTGGCGCTGGCGTTCTACCGGCGCATCGGCATCAGCGAACTGACTCTGAAGCTCAACTCCGTCGGCTCCGCCCTCTCCCGCGCCGCCTACCTGACCGCTCTGAAAGCCCACGTCGAGCCCCACCTCGGCGAGTTCAGCGAGGAGGGCCGGGCGCGCTTCGCCCACAACCCCCTGCGGATGCTGGACACGAAGAACGCGCGCGAGCTGGAGATTCTGCGCGCCGCGCCCGCGCTCACGGAGTACCTGTCCGACGAGGAGCGGGCGCACTTCGAGACGCTCTGCCGCTACCTGCAGGACGCGGGAGTTCCCTACGATCTGGACCCGTATCTGGTGCGCGGCTTCGACTATTACACGAAGACGGCATTTGAGATTCAGGCCCCCTCCATCCAGACGGCGCAGAACGCGCTGGGGGGTGGGGGGCGCTATAACCGTCTGGTCTCCGAGATCGGCGGGCCGAACACGCCCGGCATCGGCTTCGGCCTGGGGATCGAGCGCACCCTGCTGGTGCTGCAGGAGATCGGGGCCGACATGCCGCCCGCACCGGGGCCGGTCGCCTTCTTGGTGACCCAGGGGGAGCGGGCACGCCCGGTTGGCGTGCGCATCCTGGCGGAATTGCGCGCATCGGGAATTTCCGCCGACACCGCCTACGGCGCCAGCAGCATGAAGGCGCAGCTGCGGGCTGCCGACCGCGCCCGCGCCCGCTACGCCGTGATCCTGGGCGACGACGAGGTGGCGCAGGACGTCGTCCAGCTCAAGAGTCTGACCGGCGGCTGGCAGCACGCCGTCCCGGTCGCCGAGATCGCCGAGTGGCTCTCCGGCGGCCGCGCCCCGTCGTAGGGGCGACCCGGCGGGTCGCCCATACCTCCCGATGCAAACCTTCGTCCCCTTTTTCTGCCGCTGGCTGCACCGCGTCGCGCTGGCGCTCTGGCTGGGCGGGCTGATCGCCATCGGCGCGCTGGTCGCCCCGACGGCCTTCCACATCATTCCCCATAACCCTGCGCTGGCTGGGGCCGTCGTCGGCGGCAGCCTGCGCCTCTTCAACGTCCTCTGCCTCGCCTGCGGCGCGCTGATGATAATCGCGGACGGCCTGCTGCTGGCGATGGGTCAGGCACGCCGCGCCACGGCCCTCGGGTGTATTGCGCTCACGCTACTGCTGCTGGCGCTCACCGGGTACCTGGGCTGGTCGCTCTTCCCGGCGATGGACGCCGCGCAGGCGCAAAATCAGATGTCGCTCTTCGATCAACTGCACCACCGCTACGAACGGCTCTCCGGCCTGCAACTGCCGCTGCTCCTGCTTCTAGCCGCCGCCGCGACCGCGCGCGATAGTGCATGATGCATCAAGCGTGAAGGGAAAAGACGAACACGGCCCTGCCCCCGAACACTCACCCTCTCCTGCTTCGGAGGAGGTGGCGCGGCAAGCCGCACCGGGGGGGTCGCCGTCCCTTGACAGGAAATCCCAATTGTGACACAATGGCGCTGGCATTCTCGCCGTTGGAACAGGGATCTTGACTGACAGCACGCGCGACATGGCCGGCGACTCACCGCTGGTGGCCCTGCACGAAGCGGTCCAATCCGTGGCCCGGCAGACCGACCTGCGGACCACCCTGGCCCTGGTCGCCGAGAAGGCCCGCGCCCTCACCGGGGCCGCCGCCGCCGCCGTCACCCTGCTGGACAAGGCCCGCGCCCTGCTCGACTTCGCCGCCGTGGCCGGGGCCAACGCCGCCGAGATCGTCGGCCAGACCGTCCGCGTCGAGGACGCCCTGGCCGGCCAGACGGCGCTGACCGGCGAGCTGTATCTCGCCCACCACACCGCCGAGGCGCAGCCCCTGCTCGCCACCCTGGCCCCGGAACTCGCGCTGGGCTGGGGCGTGCGGAGCGCCGCCGTCGTCCCCATCTACGTCGCCGGGCGGCCAGCCGGGGCGCTGGCCGCCATCAACCGCGAGGACGGCGGGGCCTTCGGCGGCGACGACATCCTGCGCCTGCAGACCCTCGCCAACATCGCCGCACTCGCCCTCGGCATGGACGACCTGCGCCGCCTGGCCACGCAGAAGCAGCGCGAGCGCGACATCCTCTTTCACGCCGCCCGGACGACCTCCTCCTCGCTCAACGTCCAGGAGGTGCTGTCCAGCGTCCTCGCCACCGTCGAGGAGACCATGGACATGGCGGCGGGCGCGGTCTACCTGCTCAACGACGAGCGCACCCGCCTCTACATCAGCGCCGACCGGGGGCTGGAGGGCGACGACCGGGACCGGCAGCTCGCCGCCGACGCCGGCCCCGCCGCCCAGGTGCTGGCCGCTTCCGGGGCGCTGCGCCTGGAGGACTCCGGGGCGGACGCCGCCGACCCACTGCTGCCGGGGATGCGCTCGACCCTCGCCGCCCCGATGCTCTCGCGCGCCATGCCGGAGGGCCTGATCGCGGTCGGCTCGCGCCAGCCGGACGCCTACACGGCCGAGGACGCCGCCCTGCTCTCCGCCGTCGCCTCCCAGGCCGCCGTCGCGCTGGAGAACGCCTGGCTGTATGAGGACGCCATGCGCCGCGCCCAGGAGGCGACCGCCCTCTACGAACTCTCGCAGGCCGTCGGCGCGACCCTCTCCCTGGGGCGGATGCTCAACTTCGTCGCCGACAGCGTCCTCGCCCTGCTCCACGTGGACAAATTCGCCCTGTTCCTGCTCGACCCCCGCGCCGACGTGCTGGAGATCAAGATCGCCCGCAACATCCGCCGCGAGACCGTACAGGGCATGAGGCCGCGCCCCGGCCAGGGCATCGCCGGCTGGGTGCTGGAGTTTGAGACGCCGACGGCGGTGCAGGACGTGGCCGCCGACCACCGCAACCGCTCCTGCCCGATCGACGGCGAGGGCGTCACCTCCCTGGTGAGCGTCCCGCTGCAATCGGGCGATCAGGTCATCGGCGTCCTCCACGCCATGAGCAGCCGCCGCCGCCTGTTCACCGTCGGCGAGATGGAGCTGCTCTACACCATCGCCAACCAGGTCGGCGCGGCCATCGCCAACGCCCAGATGTACGAGGACGCCCGCCAGAAGTCCGAGGAGATCCGCAAGTACGTCCGCCGGGTCGCCCGCGCGCTCGGCTCTTCGTTGGACGCCCAGGAGACCGCGCAGGTGATCGCCGACCTCGCCGCCGAGATGACCGACGCCGATCGCAGCGTGCTGCTGGCCCTCAACGGGCAGGGCCGTCTGGCCGCCCGTGCCGCCTGCAACTTCAAAAGCGCCCTCGCCGTCGGGTTCGAGGCCCAGACGCCGGACGGCGAGACGCCCGCCGCCTGGGTCGCCCGCCGAGGGCGCTCCCTGATGATTGAAGACCTGACCAGTGACAAGTTCGCCCTGCCCGCCTTCGCGGCCCGCGAGCGCGTCGGCGGCTACCTGGGAGTCCCGCTGAAGCTGGGCAAGGAGGTCCTGGGCGTCCTGGAGGTCTACGCGCGCGAGGCCCGCCGGTTCACGCCGGACGAGATGCGGCTGCTGATCACCTTCGCGTCGCAGGCCAGCGTCGCCCTGCAGAACGCCTTTCTGGTGGAGCAGGCGGGCCGCCGCCGCGCCGACCTGCAGGCCCTCAGCGCCCTCAGCGCGCACCTGGGCCGCGCCCAGGGCGCGCGCGAGCTGCTGCGCGACGCCCTGCCGCTGCTGGGAGACGCCATCCAGGCCGACGCCGGGGCCGCCGTGCTGCACGGCCGCCCGGAGCCGCCCATCCTCTACCATCGGGACGGCGTGGCCGAGGACGAGGCGCGGCAACTGACGCATCGTCCTCCTTCGGAGGACGATGCGACTCTGTTGTCCATCCCCCTGACTCCTGCGCCGAGGAAGGCCCCGCAGGGCGCCCTCCTCTTCCGCCGCCAACCCCCCTTCGACGCACACGACCGCCAGCTCATCGCCACCGCCGCCAACCTGCTGGCCGCCTGCCTGCGCTGATCCCCCTCTTCTTTGCCGGGCTGAATGCCGATAATGGGGCAAACCGCAGAATTGAGGAACGGAGACTCGCCGCCCGATGGGTCCTGAAACGCTGTCACTGCAAATCGCCGCCGCACCGGAGCA